>Ga0180437_10005919_pt1 | contig 16552 bp, 14 predicted proteins | sample SS_ome_4_FD_132410 | JGI IMG/M metagenome (GOLD analysis project Ga0180437, IMG submission 132410) | Hypersaline lake sediment archaeal communities from the Salton Sea, California, USA - SS_3_D_1 metaG | ecosystem: Environmental > Aquatic > Non-marine Saline and Alkaline > Hypersaline >...
GTGCCAAAACCACTGGCTGATTTATGGCTTCGATAGTTCTCAAACAAGGACGAGAGAAATCCCTTCTTCGGCGTCACCCCTGGGTCTTCTCCGGGGCCATAGCCGAAGTAAAAGGTGACCCCCAGGCGGGAGAGACGGTCGAGGTGGTCACCTCGAAGGGGGATTTCATTGCCCGAGGTGCGTATTCGCCCCATTCGCAGATCACCGTGCGTATCTGGATGTTTGATCCAAACGAAGAGGTGTCCGCTTCCTTTTTTCTGGCCCGTCTCGAGCAGGCGCTCCATTTCCGTCAGTCCTTTATGGACATCCATCCTGACAGTGCGGGTCGGCTTGTGTACGCCGAGTCGGACGGTTTGCCGGGAATCATCGTTGATCGGTACAGCGACTTTCTGGTCTGCCAGTTCCTTACAGCGGGGGCTGAGTATTGGAGACAGGAAATCGTTGACCAATTGCGGGCTTTGATGCCTCTCAAGGGTATCTATGAACGTTCCGATCCCGACATGCGCACCAAGGAAGGCCTGACTCCGCGTTCCGGTCTTCTCACAGGGCAGATGCCGCCTGACCTGGTGATGATCCAGGAAGGTCCTTGTCGCTTTTGGGTGGATATCCAGCGCGGCCAAAAGACGGGCTTTTACCTGGACCAGCGTGAGAATCGCGCCTTTGTCGCAGCCTATAGCCGGGGAACCGAAGTCCTGAATTGTTTCGCCTATTCCGGCGCTTTTGGCATTCGGGCCCTGAACGGCGGCGCTATACGCGTCACCAACGTGGACTCCTCTTCTGCGGCGCTCGATCTTGCAAAACGCAACGGCGTGCTCAATGGCTTCGGCGATCGAACCATGGAGAACATTGAAGGAGATGTTTTCCACGTTTTGCGGTCTTTTCGGGACTCATCCCGTCAATTCGATCTCATTATACTGGATCCGCCTAAGTTTGCCGATTCCCGCAGCCAACTGGAGCGCGCCAGTCGTGGCTACAAAGATATCAATCTTCTCGCATTCAAGCTGCTCAGGCCGGGTGGCCTGCTCTTCACCTTTTCATGCTCAGGCGCCATGCCAACGGACTTGTTCCAAAAGATTGTGGCCGACGCCGCACTGGATGCTGAACGCGAGGCCCAAATCATCCGGTTTCTCGCCCAAGCGCCGGACCACCCCACGGGATTACACTTTCCTGAAGGCCGCTATTTGAAAGGCCTGGTCTGTCGGGTTCGCTAGTACTGATGGGAGCGCATTAAGGATTGTTACCATGTCATTGCGAGCTCTTCGAGTACCTCGGGGTAAACTCAGCGAGGCAATCTCAGATTACAGGGGAAAGCCGTTGACCACAGAAGAAGGCCGCGAAGGGTTTTTTGAGTGACTGGCGGGAGGCCTTCGTCATTTCATGGAGTTACGGAATGGGGGACCCCCTGGCCCCGAGCGAAGTCGAGGGGAACAGGGAGGGGGGAGGCTAGCCCGCCTTGATTTTTGGCGGGCTTCACCCGTCCGTAATTTTTTGAAATGACCAGGCCGTGAGCCTTGGAATCGAAAAAAACCCTTCATGGCCTTCTATATCCGTCATTCATGCGAAGCCCTTTAAGCGATGCGTACTAATTTGCCGGAAGACCCCAATCTTTTTGATTTCAAGTTTCTGATACAAAAGCACTATTATCCAAAGCGGTTGTGATGGGGAAGCTTGGGGTCTTCGCACCGTTACGATTAGCCGATTGACACCCACAGGACGCTTTTCTATCATAGACAACCTGTTTTGCGATTTCACCGCATTTGAAGGTTCCCATGATTCAATTCATTCTTGATGAACAAACACTCCGAGGGGAAAGGGTCTGAGATGAACCCCCTTCACACATCCACGCCCATTTTTGAATCCCTGCCCCTCACCAACGCACTGGGTGTGTCGGTTTTCCTCAAAATGGAGGCCTTTCAGCCGGTGGGGTCCTTCAAGATCCGGGGCATCGGTTATGCCTGTCAGGCGCATCATGAAAAGGGAGCGAAACACCTCATCGCTTCTTCAGGTGGCAATGCGGGCTATGCTGTGGCTTATGCCGGGCGCATGCTCGGCATGAAGGTGAGTGTCTTCGTGCCGGAATCCACGCCGGCATGGATGCGGGAGATCATACGCCGTGAAGGCGCAGAGGTGATCGAGTATGGTGTCTCTTGGGATGACGCTCACGCCCATGCCTCTGAAGTGGCAAGGAGAGAAGACGCCGCTTATGTCCCGCCCTTTGATGATCCCCTCATCTGGACAGGGCATGCCTCTATGATTGATGAAGTGGCCGATGCCGGGCTCAGCCCCGAAGCGATAGTTCTCGCCGTCGGCGGCGGCGGTCTTCTTTGCGGGGTCCTCGAAGGCCTTCACCGCGTTGGATGGAATCAAATCCCGGTCCTTGCCGTTGAGACCGAAGGTGCAGCCTCCTTTGCGGGATCCGTCAAAGCGGGTCGTCTCATTACCCTCGACAGAATCACCACAGTGGCGACGACCCTCGGCGCCCGAACCGTTGCTGAGGAGGCCCTTTCCTGGTCTCACAAACACCCCATCGTGCCCTGGATCGTCTCTGACCGGGATGCTGTGGACGCTTGCGTGCGCTTTGCTGACGACCATAGGATTCTCGTGGAGCCTGCCTGTGGCGCTGCCCTTTCCACAATCTACAACCGAGCCGAGCCCCTCAGGAAAAAGAATCCTGTGTTGGTCATTGTCTGCGGCGGCGCCGGTGTGAATCTAGCTCTTCTCGGGCAATGGGCTCAGCAATACATCTAGTACTTGATTGTGGAAATCCGCGTTATGTCCTTTCGATCCCTTCGACCCTTCGACTACGCTCAGGACAGGTTGCCTCCCTTCGACCTTGCTCAGGGTCTTCGACAGAGTCGAAGACAGGGTAAACTCCGGGAGAAATCTTTTCTAGTGTTATCAAAGACTTCTCAGTCACCTCGTTCCTTCGAAATGACACGGTCATTTATGCAACTGGGTACTGGCATATTGTTCCAGAAGTTTCTTTAATCATTCTGAAGGGGCGAACTTCCTGAAGCTTGTGTTCATGTGGCGTCCATCCCTCGTAGCATCCATCGTCCGCAGCGGCGCTACTGCGGAGGGTCAAGGAGCGCGGGAACCTTCGCTTCCGCTGTGTAAAAAACTACCAAAAAGTGGAAGATGAGTTCTCATTCTTAGGTATTTTATTGCCTATTCGATGGCGCCGTGGGTTTATTCAACAAACTAACCTTTTGACATTACATCACATTTATTTCAAATGCCCTTTGGCACCTTTTTCGCATCCGTGTAAACAGGGTTACGGTATGTTCGGGGTATGTCCACGAAATGATTTAATTTTTGGGCTTACCTGGCAGGAATTTGCTGAGAAAGATTTATTGTTTTCGATTTCTGTGTGCATTACAAAAAAGGAGGGCATGGGAGTGAAAATGCAATGTCTCTCCTGCGAGCGGGAAATCAATCTGGACCACAGCGTCTTTGATGATTACAGAGGCTCCGTCAAGTGCTTTTCTTGCAAAGCCATGATGGTCGTCCAGACAGAAAAAGGCGCACTCGACTCCGCGACCCTTTTGGAAACCGGACTCGAGCCGCCGTCCCGCAGAGCATTTGAGCAATATCTTGGTAACGTTCAATAGTGTTCACAAAAAACAGAAGCAGCGCAACCCCTAAGGACATCACATTGACCAAAAGAGACCCCACAGAACGAAGAAAATCCAGGCGTTTCCCAGTTGAGGGTCCCGCTTTCGTGGAATTCTCCTTGGATGCTCCTGGTACAGGTCAGATTGTGGACATCAGCAAAGGCGGCGTTTCCTTCCGCTATATGTCCAAAGGAAAACAACCCAGCAAGACTTTCGAATTAAGAATATATTCGTCTCGTGACGACTTTTCCACAGAGAAAATACCGGTCAAGACCGTTTATGACCTCACCATGCCCGCCGCATTCAGCATCACTAAAACGACGATGAGGCGACGCGGCGCGCGTTTCGCTACGTTGACCCCATCGCAACGCTCTCAGCTCGAATACTTCATTGAGAACTACGGTCGAGAAGAGGATTCAACCCACTAAACCTCACACCCCACCTCCCCGGTTTGGGAACAAACCGTTCCACGTCGAAAAATAACCGCCTCTCTTGAATGCAATGCCCTTCGGGCTTGCCTTTTCTTCCGAGGTGCGGCGGTCCGCTCAAAACTGCAGCTCGGGGTGCCTTCTCCCAAAACCCATATTGCCCTTGCAATAGGATTCAAGTCCTGGTTAGTATGGGTGCTGTTTTTCTGAAAAGGAAACAATCCCGCAATGACCCCGGTTCCCTATGGATAAACCGGCGATGCGGCTCAAGGGAACCGCTGCTGAATGACTGCCAAAGGAGGAACCATGGCAAAACACATCGGAATCGTGGCCTGCAGTGCCGAAGGAGCGGCCCTTTGCTACCGAACCATCTGCTCAGAGGCGCCTCGGGAGATGGGCGAGCACCACCACCCGGAGATCACCATGCATACCCACCCCCTTTCTGATTATATGGTCTATATCCGCTCAGGAGAGTGGAAAAAGGTTGCAGACCTCATGCTCTCTTCAGCCCGGAAAGTGGCACAAGCCGGTGCGGATTTCGCCATATGCCCAGACAACACCATCCATCAAGCTTTTGAATATGTTGTAGCCGGATCCCCCGTACCCTGGATCCACATTGCGGAAAACGTCGCTGAAAAAGCCCGACTGAGTGGGTACACCTGCTTGGCCATCCTTGGGACGAAATATCTCATGACTGGACCGGTATATCCTGACGCACTGACCCGATTCGGTATCTCTTTCGAGATACCGGAGGAAAAAGATCGAGAAAGGATCGATGACATCATATTCAAGGAACTCGTAAACGGCGTGTTCCTTGAAAACTCAAGACTCTACTTCAACGAGGTCATTCAGAAGCTCAAAACCCGCGGATGCGACGCCGCGGTCTTGGGCTGCACTGAAATCCCCTTGATTGTGGATCCCCATGACTGCCCCCTTCCCACCCTGGACTCTACACGATTGCTTGCCAGAACAGCACTCAGTCAAGCGCTTGAAAAGGATACGACATGAGAAGAAAAGAAAGGGAGATAAAGGACAAGGCCGAGATAGAATCGATTATCAACAAAGCCTCCGTCTGTCGCCTCGCTATGACGGACGGGAAGCAACCCTATCTGGTCCCTCTCTGTTTTGGGTACAAGGACAATGCCCTCTATTTTCATTCCGCCCGGGAAGGGAAGAAACTGGATATCCTTAGGAAGAATAACAATGTCTGTTTTGAATTCGACACCGACCATGAACTGGTGGCATCTGAGAACGCCTGCGATTGGGGCATGAAATACCGGAGCGTCATCGGATACGGGACAGCCTCCCTTTTGGATGAACCCGAATCAAAAGAGAAAGCCCTTGAGATCATCCTGGAACATTACTCGGCCAAAGGACTCTTTTCGTACCGTGAAAAAGGGTTCCAAAAAACCATGATCATCAAGGTCGACATCGAGAGCATGACCGGAAAAAAAGCGGGGTAATGAAGAAGGCTCAGGGCACAAGGCATAAGGCGCACAATTATAGGCGGCTTAATGTCAAGTTTTGCCGGAGCCGGGATGGCCTTTCCCCGAAAGGCGATATCTCAAAGGAATTTCACCGAAGATTGCAGCGGGCTGATCTTTGAGGGTTTGCGCCACGAAAGCCTTAGCAGAATTTCTCGTTCCGACGAAGTCGAAGATCTCTCAAACCCTCAAAGATCAGTCCGCCTCCGGGGAAGCCTATAGATATCGCCTTGAGGGGACTGGCCATCCCTGGCAAAAGGCTCGCCGGTCCTCCGCAGTGGACTGCTACGGAGGATGGATCGGTTTGAGGTGAAGCTTCGCTAGATTTAAAGCATATAGGAGGCAGGTGAGGCGTTATGAACGAGATTCGCATTGATCTTTACAGTGACACCATCACAAAACCCACATCGGAGATGAGGAAATTTATGAGCATGGCGGAGGTCGGGGACGAGCAGCAAAAGGAAGATCCCACCGTAAACAAGCTTGTGGAAATGGTCTGTGATCTTCTGGGCACGGAGGATGCCGTGTTCCTGCCTTCGGGCACCATGTGCAATCAGATTGCCTTCCGTGTCCATTGCCGGCCCGGCGATGAAATCATTATGGATGAAACAGCCCATCCGCGGCACTACGAAACAGGCGGACCGGCTGCGCTTAGTGGGGCCTCCATCTATCCCATTCAAGGTAGGCGCGGTATCTTTTCCCCAGGACAGCTTAGAGCCGCTGTTCGCCCCGCGAGCATACACTTCCCTCGGTCCCGGGTGGCCCTTATTGAACAGACATCCAACCTGGGCGGTGGCTCCATCTGGCCTCTCGATACCATTCAAGACATCTGCGCCGTGGCTCGAGAGCACAACTTGGCCTGTCACATGGACGGCGCGCGCCTTCTCAATGCTTCCGCGGCAACGGGCATCCCTGCAAAGGCTTATGCGGCACCCTTTGACTCCCTCTGGATCGCTTTCAGCAAAGGATTGGGCGCCCCTGTAGGGGCAGCTCTCGCCGGGTCAAAAGCCTTTATCGAAGAGGCCTGGCGGTGGAAACACCAGTTTGGCGGGGCCATGCGTCAGGCAGGGATTATAGCGGCCGGTGCGGTCTACGCACTGAATCACCACATTGAGCGGTTGGCGGAAGACCACGAAAATGCACAAATTTTGTTCCGCGGATTGGCTGAGATCGAAGGCATCACAGTCGAGCCCGTTGAAACCAACCTGATCTTTTTTGATGTTTCGGGTTTGGGCACAACGGCCGAGGCCTTCAATGCCCGATTAATGGACCACGGGGTTCGGGTCTCCATCCTGGGAGGCACCTGGGCCCGTGCTGTGACCCATCTGGATGTCTCCCGGGCTCAGGTGGAGGAAGCTGTGCATATCATCCGCCTTGTTGCTGACGAAATGAAAGGTTGATCAAAAATCCACTTGGACGGAGAAAATCCATGAAAAAATCCATTGGTGCTCAGACGCTCGTCTACACCACGCCTGTTTTTGTGGTAGGGACTTATGACAAGGACGGCCGCCCCAATGTCATGACCGCTGCGTGGGGCGGAATCTGCTGCTCCAGCCCACCTTGTGTCGCCATTTCCTTGAGGAAGGCCACTTACTCCTATGGCAATATTGTGGAACGAAGCGCATTCACCATCAGCATTCCCTCAGAAGACCAGGCCAAGGAAGCGGATTACTTCGGCATCGTCTCAGGGAGAAAGGTGGACAAGTTCTCAAGAACCGGACTCACTCCGGTCAGAAGTGACCTTGTAGATGCGCCTTACGTGGCGGAATTTCCCTTTGTTCTGGAGTGCAGACTGCTTCACACCTTTGAAATAGGGCTGCACACCCAGTTTGTCGGGGAGATCATGGACATCAAAGTGGAAGAGGCCGCCCTCGGAGATGGGGGTCTTCCCGACATTCGAAGCATAAGGCCCATCGTATTCGCACCGCAAAGCCAGGAGTATTACGGCATCGGTGATTTTCTGGGCAAAGCGTTTTCCATTGGGAAAGACATTTAGTATCGTGTCCCAGAAACACCTTGAAAAAGTTCTCATTCAGATGAGATGCTTCCTTCTCGAAAGGGGCCGTTGGGGGGTGGTCGTCCCTTGTCGCGCCGAAGGCTCTTGACCGCCATAGCTTTAGCGGCGGCGGTTGGTGAAGGCGGAAGCCCGCCCGCGGGAGGGGATAAACCCCTCTCCTACATGAGATTCATGGTTCCATGATGGTATTTTGGAGACCACCCCCCAACGGCCCCATGAATAGGGGTTTCTGAAAATCCGCCCCTTCAGAATGATAAAAGAACATCTAGGACACGATACGAGAGAGTCCTATGGACGATCATGATAAAAAGGCGTTCTATCCCGATGCCTTGCTCCTTGACCACATAAGCATTTTAACAGAAGAACCGCTCAAGGGACCGGTCCTGGATCTCGCCTGCGGGGATGGACACAACGGGATATTCCTGGCCACGAGGGGGGTACCGGTCATACTGGGTGATGTTTCCGCCACAGCTCTGAAGGAAGCCAAGACAAGGGCTGAAAAGAAAGGGGTGAATGTCCAGTTCTGGCACGTGGACCTGGAGAAAAATGGGGGCAATCCTTTACAAGAGGACTTCTACGGCGGCATCCTTGTTTTTCGTTATCTCCACCGGCCCTTAATGCCGTGCATCGGAAAGGCTCTGAAAAGGCAGGGAATTCTGTTTTACGAAACATATACTGTAGACCAGCCTCAGTTCGGAAAACCCCACAACCCACATTTCCTGCTCAAGCACGGGGAGTTGGTGCGCTGGTTTGCGGGGTGGTCCATTATTCACCATTTTGAAGGCATCATGGATCGTCCCAAGAGGGCCGTAGCGCAGATCGTCTGTCGGAAACCGGCCGAATAGGAGAATGGAGTACTGGAGTAGTGGAGCGTCATCCATTGTCGATTTTCGATTGCAGATTGACGAATGGTTGCAGCCTAGACTCAATCTGAAATCGTCAATCGAAAATCGCAAATCTCGTGACTCCAATACTCCAAAACAGCTCACTATCTTTATGGACAAAGCCGCTGTTTTTGACCCTGCGCAGAGGACCAGGTTTTCTATGATTAAATAAAAGACCCAGGAGAAAGTGACCATGGAAAAACAATACAAAGGCATCGACACCAAACTGATCCATGCAGGTGAACCGATCCCCCTTATCGGTGGCGCTGTGAGCATGCCCATCTTCCAATCCTCCACGTTCGAATACAAGGGGCAAAGCAGCTATCACGACCTCAGGTATATCCGTTTGAACAATACGCCAAACCATGTAGCCCTTCATCAGAAGATGGCCGCATTAGAAAACGCCGAGGACGCTCTTGTCACCGCCAGTGGTATGGCGGCAATCTCAGCAACCCTCTTAACCTTACTCGGATCCGGCGACCACCTGCTCGCCCAGGACTGTCTTTATGGCGGGACCCATGATTTTATCACCAGGGATTTACCAGGCCTTGGCATATCCTATGATTTTGTCGACGGGGATGAGCCGGGCTCCTGGAAAGATCAGTTGAAACCGAATACAAAAGCATTCTATGTGGAGACCGTTACCAACCCTCTTCTCCAGGTGGCCGATCTTAAAGCGGTCGTTGAATTTGCAAAGGCCAACGGCCTCGTTTCCATCATAGACAACACCTTTGCAAGCCCAATCAACTTCAGGCCCCCTGAACTGGGCTTTGATCTTTCGCTCCATAGCTGCACCAAGTACCTCAACGGCCACTCCGACATCGTGGCTGGGGCTGTCATTGGCCGGGGAGATCTGATCGAAAAAATCACCCACAAACTCAATCACTTGGGCGGGTCCTTGGACCCACATGCCTGCTTTCTGCTTCACCGCGGCATGAAAACCCTTGCCGTGCGCATGCGGCATCAGAACGAGAGCGCCCTCGAGATAGCGCGATTTCTGGAAGCTCACCCGGCGGTTGCAAAGGTCAACTACCCGGGACTCGAAAGCCATCCTGCCCACTGGAGGGCCCGAGATCTTTTTGAGGGTTTCAGCGGGATGCTCAGTTTTGAACTGCAAGGCGGTGTGGAAGCAGCGGAGCGTTTTATGCAAGGGACCACCCTGCCCATCATTGCCCCCAGCCTAGGGGGCATTGAAACCCTGGTCACCCGCCCTGCAACGACATCTCACTCCGGCATGGCACCCGAAGAGCGGCAACGCCTGGGTATCTCCGACAGTTTGATCCGCTTATCCGTTGGCATAGAATCGACGGAAGATCTTATTGAGGATTTCCGTCACGCTCTTCAGGTTTAAAAGGGGGTTCCCATGATCATTCGCAAGATAGGCACCATTGGCCGAACCTATCGCCATATGGAGCGGTACGCAGAGATCCTGAGCGTCTTATTCAAGTTCGGTTTTGGTGACCTGATTAGCAGTCTCAAAATCGAACAGTACCTGGACCTGGGCCGGCGCGTTTTCTCGGGCAAGGACCGGGAGAGGCTGGAGACCCTCAAAAGACCGGAGCGTCTGCGAATGGCCCTTGAAGAACTGGGACCCACATTTATCAAGTTGGGGCAGGTACTCAGTGCGCGGGCGGATCTGCTGCCGGATGATTTCATCCGTGAACTGACCAAACTGCAAGACGATGTCCCCCCCGTTCCTTATGAAAAAGTGGAAAAAGTCCTCGCCGCGGAACTCAAGGGCGCCCAAAACGAGGTGTTCCGAGATGTAGAAAAGGAACCGTTGGCCGCCGCATCCATCGGCCAAGTCCACCTTGCCCACCTCGCTGACGGTGAGGCGGTGGCGGTCAAGGTCCAACGCCCTGGGATAAGACGAACCGTAGAAGTGGACCTCGAAATTCTTTTTCATCTTGCCACATTGATGGAGAAGCACCTTGAAGGCTGGGAATTCCATCGGCCGACCAAAATCGTGGAAGAATTCGGCCATATCATGGAAAGGGAGTTGGACTACACGGTTGAGGCGGCCAACATGGAGCACTTCGCCAGCCTGTTTCTCGATGACCCCGACCTTTATGTTCCAAAGGTATTCCGGGAAGCCACCACAGCAAAGTTGCTCACCATGGAGCACGTCCATGGCATCAAATCGTCTTCACTGGACATCCTCCGAAGCCGTGGCTATGACCTGGTTGAGATCGCCCATCGCGGCGGCGATCTGATCCTAAAACAGATATTCATTCACGGCTACTTTCATGCCGATCCCCATCCAGGAAACCTCCTCATCATGCCGCAAAACGTGATCTGCTTTCTTGACATGGGCATGATGGGCCGCCTGGATCGTGAAAGCCGGGAGAACCTTGCCGACCTGTTGATGGGGCTGGCGGAACGGGAGGCCTCAGCTGTGGCGGAGGCCCTTTTAACGATCACCTCCTGGGACACGGAGCCGGATCGGCACAGCCTCGAGCGGGATGTTTCCGAGTTCGTGGACAGGCACTTTTATAGACCTCTCAAAGAATTGGAGTTTGGGAAACTGATTCAACAACTCTTTGACATGGCATCCAAGCACCGCCTCCGCCTACCGCTGGACGTTTTGCTTCTCATCAAAGTCTTCAACGCAATAGAGAGCCTCGGTCGGGGACTGGACCCGGATTTCGACATCATCGAAAGGGCGACCCCCTTTGTTGAGCAGGTCCAGAAGGAGCGATTGCACCCTCGCCGACTTGCTGAAGACTTCCTCGGATACGGCGTCCAAATGATCCGCCTGGCCAAGACCATGCCCAGCGACATTCAGGCGACGCTGAAATTGGCAAGGCAAGGCAAACTCCAGCTCGGTTTTGAGCACAAGGGCCTCGAGCCCTTGCTCACGACCCTGGACCGCACCAGCAACCGGCTTGCTTTTGCCATTGTGATCGCCTCCCTGATCATAGGTTCTTCTCTTATCATCCATGCCGATATCCCTCCAAAATGGCATGACGTGCCGCTCATTGGTCTTGCCGGCTATGTTGTTGCCGGCGTTATGGGCTTCTGGCTTCTTGTTTCCATCCTGAGGCGCAGCCGGATGTAAAAAAGCGCGGTGTGAAGACATTTGTGTCAAGTTTCTGGCGGGGCTGGGGTCGCCGGAGATCTTCCTGACTGGACTTGCGGGTCCAACCCACAACCTCGGCACCATCGGCATTGGTCCAGCATTTGCGGCCCTGCGGTGTCTTCAAATGGCACTTCACCCAGAACCGCTCATTCTTTGCATTGATCATGCTGTAGGTGTGACTGCCGTACCCGTTTATGTGGCGGACACCTATGGACCGGCTCCGGTCCCAAAAAAGAATCGTAACCTGGTGCAGAGATTCCGGCGACAAGGACCAAAAATCCCACATCGCCGAGGCCGATATGCTGTTCAGCCATATGTACGGGTTGAATTAAAGACAACGACTCTCAAAAGAGAACAAATCAATGAAACAGCATGTCAAGAAAAAGCAGACCCGGTCTTATTTTTGTGAGGCATTTGAGGTGCTGATTGCGTTCCGCTGATCATCCTCGGCCATGACCTTTTCCTTCACTTTTCCCAGCACTCGCCAGTGCGCCACCTGATCCAAGCAAGAGTAAATGACTGGAACCACTCCCAGAGTGAGAAACGTGGAAGAGATCATCCCTCCGGCAATGGCCACAGCCAAAGGCTGCCGGCTCTCGCTTCCCACTCCGATCCCCAAGGCCACGGGTAGGACGCCTGCGATCGTAGAAACGGCGGTCATAAGAATAGGTCGCAGCCTCGTAGCTCCTGCTTGCACCAGAGCGTCATGGACGGACATTCCCTTGCGTCGGAGCTGATTCGTGTAGTCTACAAGGAGGATGCCGTTCTTGGTGACCAGCCCCACCAGAAGAACCATAGCAATCATGGAAAAAAGGTTCAGGGTGTTGTTGAGAAGAAGCAGCAGGCCGAAGGCTCCAATAAAGGAAAGAGGCAAGCCTGTCATGATCGAGAACGGCTGAATGAAACTCTCGAACTGGGCTGCGAGAACCAGATAGGTGAGAATGGTGGACAGAATAAAGGCGAAGGCTATATACCCGATGGTCTCAGAAAACGCCTCGGCCCTTCCCGTGAATTTGTACGTGTATCCTTCGGGCAGGATCTTGTCAGCAATGGCCGTGACCTCCTCCATGGCATCGGCCATGAGTTTTCCTTCAAGGTTGGCGTAAACGGTTGCCGAGCGCTGCCGATCCATGCGATTGATCACATTGGGACCCACGCCCGTCTCCAGCCGTACAAAATTGCCAATGTCCACGACCTGGCCGTTATTGCCTCGAACCCAGATCTTCCGCACGTCTTGGGGTAGGAGGCGTTCCTCCGGAGCAAGTCTGAGGCGGATGTCGTAACTCTTTCCACCCTCTTTGTACGTGGCCGGCGTGAGGTCCTGCCCTCCTAGAAGTGCCCCTATCGCTGCGGCAATGGCCTGGACCCTGACTCCCGCGTCCGCGGCTTTTTCTCGATCGATGTGCACTCTCACCTCCGGCTTCCCGAGCTCCAGATCCCGCGTGATGCCCACGAACCCATGCCTTTTGACCAGTTGATCCATGATCTCCTTTGAATACCGATCAATGGCGCTGATGTCTGGTCCTTGGATCACCAACTGGACGTCCTCGTTGCGCGCCATGCCTCCGAGGGGCGAGATATCCGTGACCCCGCCCTTTATGTCCGGCATCTCCCGGAGTATGGCTCGGACCTGAGACTGGACATCCTTCTGGGTTCTCACCCGCAGCTCTTTCGGAACCATGGTGGCAAAAACAATGCCTTTATTAGAGTCCACAACTCCCGCTCCCCCCACGCCGGCAATGGAAAAAAAACTCTGGATCTCCTGGATAGGCCGGAGCCTTGACTCCAGACGCTGCATGACATCGTCCATTTTGTCGATAGAGTAGGAGAGAGGGGCCTCCACCCGAACGAGAAAAAGGCTCTGGTCCTCGGCCGTGATGAACTCTTTGCCCACCAAAGTGAAAAGGTACCCGCCCAGAATGAGACTCACCACCGCCATAGAGAGGACAAACACCCTGTGAGAAAGGAACCAGCTCAAAAGTCGCCGGTATAAGCGGGAAAGGCCGGACATCATCCAGTTGAAGAGGTGTAAAGTCCTGCTGTCGTCTTTTGCAGGCGTCAGGAAGCGGGAGGAGAGCATGGGGATCACGGTGAGAGCCACCAGAAGCGAGCAGGCAATGGCAAAGGCCATGGTCAAGGCAAACTGCATGAAGAAGCGCCCCACCATCCCTCCCATGAACGCCACCGGGATAAATACCCCTCCAAGGACTGCCGTGGCCGCCACAACGGCAAAGGCGATTTCCGATGAACCCTCGAAGGCGGCCTGCATGGGTCCTTTTCCTATGCTGAAGCGATGCCGGAAGATGTTTTCCACCATCACGATGGCATCGTCAATAACCAGCCCTACGGCCGTAACAAGGGCCAGCATGGTCATGTTGTTTAATGTGTAGCCCATAAAATAGATACAGGCGAAGGTGGCGATGATCGAGGTCGGAATGGCGACGGCGCTGATCAGGGTGGTTCGAAGGTTTTGCAAAAACAGAAGGATCACGAGCGCAGCCATGATCGCTCCTGCCAAAAGTTGGAATTTGATCTCTGCAATGGACTCCTCGATAAACCGGGTGTTGTCGTTGGTGATCTGGATCATCATGCCTTCGGGAACCTGTCTCTGGATCTCCCAAAGTGCGGCTCTCACTCTCTGGGCAATAGCCACCTCATTGGCCCCGGAGCGAGGCGATACCCCCATTCCCACCCCCCGTTCCGTTCCTTCTTTATGGGTGAACCTGGCCACAGCCATCCCCTCCTCCCGGCCTGATTCCGCATAGCCGAGGTTCCTGAGTCGGATGGGCACGCCGTCCCGATGAGCCACGATCAAATCGTTGAAGGCTTCGGGGGTTTCAAATTCTCCCAGAGTGCGAATGAGAAATTCCTTCTTGCTCGACTCAATCTTCCCGCCTGGAATCTCAATGTGCTGCTGTCGAACCGCATCGATCACCTCGTCGACGCCTATGTTATAGGCCGCCAATTCCTCGCGATGGAGCCAGATCTGCACTTCCTTCTCCCGACCGCCGCCTACACGCACTTCACCAACGCCCTGGATTTTCTGAAGGAGGGGTCGAATCTGTTCATCGGCGATTCTCGTCAGTTCCTCGATCGCATAAGGGCCTGTGACAGCAAGCCAAATAATGGGCTGAGCGTTGATATCCAGCTTGTCGATCACCGGCGTTTCTGTATCCCGAGGCAGCTTGTAGATGCGGGCTGAGACCTTGTCGCGCACTTCCTGAGCAGCCACATCCAGGTCTTTGGTCAATTCGAACTCAATGGTTATTCTGGATCTCCCTTGCATACTCTGGGACGTGATATGCTTGATTTCGCTCACCGTGCTGATAGCATCTTCCAGTTCATCGGTGATCTCGTTGTCCACTTCCTCGGGCCTAGCATTCTGCCACACCGTGCTCACGGTCACCATGGGGAAATCCACATCGGGAAACAAAGAAATGCCGACCCTGTTCAACCCGATGACACCAAAGACCACAAGGGAGATAATCATAACGGTCGCTGCCACAGGCCGTCTGATGGAAAAATCCGAAAGGAACATCGGTATCTCCTGCTTGAAGCCTTACCGGGCGATTTCCTTGCCTGGTTCGGTGTTTTGCGCAAAGGTCACCTTCATGCCGTCCTTCACGGCATATTTGCCTTCGAGAATGACCTTTGAACCCACGGAAAGACCCGAATTCACGACCTCAGCCCACTCACTTGTCACTTGGCCGAGCCGCACCTGGACCTTTCGGGCCACCTCTCCGTCTACGGCGTAGACATAACTCTCCGCCTCCGTCTGAATCACACTCTCCCAGGGGACCGTCAATGCGTTTTCACGAACCTCCGTGATCACTTTGGCTCGAGCAAACATGCCGGGGTTTAGAGAGTGATCCTCGTTTGCCACCCCTGCCTTTACCTGAAAGCACCGCGTGTCCGTGCTGACTTGCGGGGAAATAAAGAAAATCTTCCCTTTGAATATCCGCGCCGGAAAGGCGTCAACAGAGAGATGAACGTCCTGGCCTATAAAAAGACTGGATTTAAGTTTCTCTGGAGCCGGGAAGCAGATCTCAAGAGGATCCAGGGTCAGAATGGTCACCACAGGATCTCCGACCTTGCAGTAGTGGCCTTCGGAAAGGCGCTTTGCCCCAGCGGTTCCCCTGAATGGCGCCCTGATGACCGTGTAGGACAGGAGTTCCTTTTGTCGTGCAAGCTCCGCCTCCGACGCGCTGATCTGTGCTTGGATTTCCTTGATTTCGCTCTCCAGGTTGTCGAAGTGCTGCCGGGAGACCGCTTCCTGTTTCAGGAGTTGCAGGTTTCGTTCGAGCGTCACGACCTTGTTCTCGAGCCGGACTTTGAGCTGTAGAATCCCGGCTTCTATGCTTCTTATGCCCGCCTGAATCTTGGCCGCATCCAACCGGATGAGAACATCCCCTTTCTCCACATTTTTACCTTCCTGGAATAGGATGTTCACCACCTTAGCGTCAATTTCTGATCTAAGCGTGACCTCTCTGCTCGCCTGAAAGGTTCCGACCTGGTTGAAAACATGTTCCACCGTCCTCGCAGAAGCCTCGCCCAGGATCACCGGCACAGGCGTTGCTTCTTTTCGCGGTTCCATTTTTTCTTTTTCACAACTCGCAAAAGGCAAAGCCCATGCAGCGCATACGAAGAAAATGGCACCCGTTTCAAGTAGCTTCTTGACCATGCTCAAAAAGCTCCTTTTTCTCTAAAAATAGAAACGCGTTAATTCCCGTGACACGCCATTGAGGCCCCCCGGACCCTTTCCCCCTCCCTCTGCCAGGTGGGGGACAGGGCCGGGGCGAGGAGGTGCGAATGGCACTCAGCAAAGTGCGTTTGTGGGGTTGGACCATTTGATAACCACCTGTTCGAGCAAAAGTCAATCTTGAAAAAATCTAAGGGGTTGGAACCCAGGAATTGATATAAACGGATTTGTCTTTCTTGATCCACTTTTTTCTTTTCCACGGTTCCATTTTTTCGTGGTTATATTAGAACTTGGTTCGCTTTGCTCACAACTGGAGTGTTGGAATACTGGGGTTTGGGACGATGGTA
>Ga0180437_10005920_pt1 | contig 16552 bp, 12 predicted proteins | sample SS_ome_4_FD_132410 | JGI IMG/M metagenome (GOLD analysis project Ga0180437, IMG submission 132410) | Hypersaline lake sediment archaeal communities from the Salton Sea, California, USA - SS_3_D_1 metaG | ecosystem: Environmental > Aquatic > Non-marine Saline and Alkaline > Hypersaline >...
AACGAGGGCCACGCCGAAGGCGAGGACGCTGGCTGGAAGCGTGGCTACGAGGATGGCAAGACGGATGGGATGAAGGAATCTCTCGGTCACATCGCTGAGGCGGTGGAGAGTCTGCTGAAAAGCGGGACGATGCGCCTCCTCGCTGGCCGCGGCGTCGACGATGAGCCGACCTGCTTCGTGCGGCCGCGCGAGCCCTTTCACGTTCTCGCCGCCGAGGTGCAGCTGTCAGACGCTCCGGCACTCGATGATCCCAACCTCACACTGCTGGAGACCGACCCAGACTGGTGCGAGCGTATGGGGATCACCGCAACCCAGATCCAGGCCACCCTCCATCCTGAGGAGTGGGCCCGCTGCCACGCGATCGACCGCCTGCTCCCCAAGCTGGCTCGCCTGATCGCCGCCAAGCTGACCGAGCGCGCGGTCGTGCCCGGCCGGATGCGCTACACCGTCGCCGTCTCCGTCCAGGAGACGAAGGAATAACCGAACCCACAACCAGAGAGGAAGCACATGAAAACCAAGGCAGAAGAGATCGCGCGCATCGCGCACACCGTCAACAAGGCCTACTGCGAGGCCCTCGGCGACCAGTCGCAGCCCGACTGGGACGAGGCTCCCGACTGGCAGAAGGAGTCGGCGGTCGCCGGGGTGAAGTTCCACCAGGACAACCCCGAGGCCGGGCCCCAGGCGAGCCACGAAGCATGGCTGGCGCAGAAGGAGGCCGACGGCTGGACGTTCGGCGAGGAGAAGGACGCGGAGGCGAAGACGCACCCCTGCATGGTTCCGTTCGCCGACCTGCCCGTCGAACAGCAGGCGAAGGACCACATCTTCCGCTCGATCGTCCACGCCTGCTCGGACATCGACATGAAGGGTCAGTCCAAGAAGGTGGGCAAGATCTCCGAGACGATCAACCTCTGCCTCGAGAAGGCGAAGGGCAACGCGCTCTGCCTCGCGCTCAAGGAGGCGATCCGCGAGGCGAAGCGGGTCGGTGAGTGAGAACGACGCCCTGCTCGAGGGGCTGAAGATCGATGCCTCGCTCCCCCCGGACCATCTGTATGTCATCGCCGCGGGGGTGCGAGGCGCGGTCGACGCCGAGACTCTTGAGCCTGTGGGAATCATCTACGAAGGCCGCCTCTACTCCCACGCCCAGGCGATCGAACTGGGACTCCTGGGGCTGGTCAAACTCGAAGACCCGAGAAAGAAGGTGGACCGTGTCGAAGGCAAAGAAACACCTGCGCATCCCCTGCCCGCCAATCCTGCCGGGGCCGGCGCTGCGGAGCCTGATCCACCTCGCCGAGTCGAGCGAAAGCGTGGCCCGCGCGGCCGTCCTCGACGCTGAACGCCATGAGGAGCAGCGCGACCTCGCGCTCCAGACCGCGGACGGCATCCGTCGCGCCATCGATGAGATCGCCGAGTACATCAAGCGATACGAGGACTTCTGGTCCGCCTACATTGCGCTGGACATCCAGGACGGAGCCTCTCCGCGCGACCTGACCATCGACATCGGAAAAGTGAAAGCCGAACAGGCGGGCATCGATGTCGACAAGGGCAGCGAGCCGATCTTCAAGATGCCGATCGCGATCATCAGCGAGGACTGCAAGTTCCTCGACGAGGACGGTGAGAGTCTGATCGAGATCCCGAAGGGCATCTATCATTCCGATGGAACCAGGACCGACGTTCCGCTTCTGCCAGGACTGGGACGCGAGATCGGAGCAGCAGAGGAGGAGGATGGATAGACAGGCCTACGTCTCCCCCCTCCGTTCCGCAGTTAAATCTTTTCTCAGATACGACGTCCCTTGGTCGCATGAAAGCGTGGCCGAGATGGCCGGGGTGTCGGTCACCGCGGCGAAGCGGTACTGCACCCAACTGGTCAGAACCCACGTCATCGAGCAGCTGGAAGACGGCCGGTACGTTTCCGGCGAGCGCGCATCGGCGTATCGGCGAGAGGTGCCGAAGACGCACGTCGGCGGGAACGCCAGTGGCTACTTGAAGGCCAGGGTGGCTCGAAGCGCGCTCGAAGAGGAGGAGATTCGCGCCATCCAGCGCGCCGGGCCGGGAGATCTTACTTCTGTGGGGGCGGGTGACGGGGCTACGATGGAGACCATCATGGCACCTCTGGTTATCGATCCGCCCGAGCGTGGTCTGCGTCCCAAGGAGGCCGGAGATCTGATCGGCGTATGTCCTCGAACGATTCGCCGCTGGCTCGACGCCCGCAAGGTGAAGGGATTCCGACTCCCCAGCGGACAGATGCGGATCTTCGAATCAGAGGTACGGAGGATCATGGGCAATGGCGAAACGCAAGACGGCAAAACCGAAGACGAAGCTGACTGACAGGCAGCGCGTCTTCGCTGCCGTTTACGCGAAGACGCTGAACAAGTCGCAGGCGGCTCGCGAGGCAGGCTACGACGCCAAGAAGGGCAACGAGGTCTACCGATTGCCTCACGTCCGGGCCCACATCCGCCAGCTGATCGAGGACAAGGTCAATGCGATCGGCGTGGAGGCCGATGACGTCCTTCGTGAGATCGCCCGCATCGCCCTCTCCAGCCCGACCGAGGTGGTGACCGTCGAAGAGGACATGGAGACGGTGGTTATCGGCGGCGGTGACGACGACGAGGGTGAGGATGCTCGGCACCTGGATGTCATGACGAAGAAGGTCCGGATCCTCGAGACCGACCTCTGGTCAACCTCGGCCCGCGCGGCGGTGAGTGAGATCAGCCAGGGGGTGAAGGGCGACGTCAAGGTCCGCTTCCACAACAAGGTGGAGGCGTTGAAACTGCTGGCCGAGTACTTCAAGATCATCAAGGGCGAGGGTGCGAGCCAGTTCGATGGAGCGAACGTCTTCATCGTTCCGTCCAAGGAGGAGTCGATCGACGCATGGCAGACGACGGCGCAGCAGGTCCAGCGGGAGTCGAAGAAGAAGGCGGAGATCAGGCTGGGCAACGGGTAGTCTGGGCGCCGCAGCGCGGCCCTCAGTGGCTACTCCTCACCTGCCCGGTCCCCGACCTCTTCTTCGGCGGGGCGCGCGGAGGCGGCAAGTCGGACGGCCTGCTCGGCGATGCCTACTACCACAAGGAACTCTACCCCGAGCACTCGAACATCGTCCTCTTCCGGAGAAGCTACCCTGACCTTGAGGAGTTGATGCAGCGCGCGAAGGAGATCTACGTCCCGCTGGGCGGCAAGTGGAACGACAGCAAGCGGCAGTGCGACTTCCCCCATCTGGGCGGCAACCCGATCCGCTTCCGCTACATCGACCGCGACACCGACGCGATGCACTACCAGGGGCGCAACCTCACCTACGTCGGCGTCGACGAGATGGGACAGTTCGCCACCTCGAAGGCGATCGACATGCTGTGGGGCGCGCTGCGCAGTGCCCACGGGGTGCCGACCCTGTTCCGCGGAACTGGAAACCCAGGCGGACCTGGACACATGTGGATCAAGGATCGATACATCGACCCCGTGGCGCCGATGACCGTCCAGAAGGTTCCTCTGCCCAGCGGTGCCTTCCACCAACGGGTCTTCATCCCTAGCTTCATCACCGACAACGAGAAACTGCTCGACAACGACCCCGGCTACGTCGACCGTCTCCACCTCGTCGGTGCGAAGTGGCTGGTCGAAGCGTGGCTGCGCGGTGACTGGAACGCGCGACCGACCGGCCACTTCTTCGACACGCTGAACATCCAGTACGGCAGCCCGCCGAAGATGAACCGCATCTACCTCGGCGTCGACCTCGCGACCAAGGACAAGGATGCGCCGGATCGCGAGTGGAAGGATCGCGACTTCACCGCGATGGCGGTCGTCGGCGTAGACCACATGAACCGATTCTGGCTACTCGACATGTTCCGTGATCGCATCGACACCTCGAAGGCGATCCGGAAGATGATCGACCTGCACCGGCGGTGGAAGTTCAGTTCGATCTACATGGAGGGCGGACCCATCTGGTCGGCCGTCGAGCCCTGGGCCCAGATGGTCCAGCGGAATAGCGGCATCTACCTGCCCATCGACCCCTGCCAGCCGTCCAGCGTGGGCGACAAGGCGATCCGGGCCACCCCCCTGCAGACCCTGGTGAACGCCGGAGGCCTGTGGATCCCGCAGGACGGCACCTCCTGGCTGGACGACTTCCTGACCGAGATGTCGATCTTCCAACCGCTGCTGGCCAAGAAGGATGAGATCCACGACGACCAAGTCGATGCTGTATCGTGGGTTGCGTATCGGTTGCTCGAACTGATCGCCTCGAAGGATCCGAGCGGACTCGAGGCCGTCGGCATGGGCGCGATCGGCAAGATGAAGGTCGCGAAGGGCGAGTTGGACGGCCGGGCGGCCGAAGAGATCATGCGTCGGATGGAGGTCGAACGGAGGGGCGCGCAGTCCCTCTACGACCCGTCGACCTTCTGATCTTACTTCGCACCACGGCCCCCCAGGCCTATACGTTGGCCATCACCCCGAGTACCGAGGCCCGGCGATCCCGTCGGGTTTTAGGGCTCAAAGGAGACCATCATGGCCGAAATCCTCGTAGACATCCTCGAAGACGCCGCCTCGCCGCTGACCGGCGTCGGCAACCTCATCAAGCTGCAGAACGTCCTGGCCCAGGATCCCCCGCCGCCCAACACCGTGAAGGGCACCCACAAGGGCAACACCCCCTACCGGCAGGCGATCCTGACCCTGCGCAACGGGGCGGGCACCGTCGCCGTCTACACGGTCGGGCGCCCCAACCCCAAGATGGCCGGCGTCGGCGCCTCCGGCTCGGCCGAGAACGCGCAGAGCATCCGCTGCGACGGCGTCAACCACCAGTACCTCACCAAGTTCGACTACGCGGCCTTCTCGCTGCACAACTGGATCGTCGAACTCGAGGGCAAGGTGCTGAAGTACGACGCCACGCCCGCCGACCTGACCGAGTTCTCGGTCGCCGACGTGGGCGGCAAGCTGCAGGTGACGATCGGCGACGGTGATCCGCTGCCCCTGGGCGAGATCTCGGTCATCAAGGCGACCCCGCTGAAGAAGACGATCCTCAGCGATGCGCTCAACGCCGACGTCCACAAGGTCGTCAACCCCCGCGACTACGTCTACATCGAGGGTGACGCGGCCGAACTGACGGTCGCCGACCTGCAGTTCTACTACCGCTGATCTGAGTGACCGGGGCGGGCGGGACGCCGTTTGGCCGATACCCCGCCCCGGTCCACTCTGTCGGCATAGGAGGACCGAATGGCCACCATCGAGGTATCGGACGACTTCACCAGAGGCGGCGCGCCCGCGGACGCGCCCGAGGACGGCGTCCCCGAGGAACGCCCGGATCTCGACATCGTCGAGCCGCGTCCTCCGGTTGAGCCGCGCACCTCAAGGTACGTCGCCCTCTGGTGGGACCAGACGGCCGAGACGCCGGAGTTCCGCGACAGCAGGCAGCAGTTCATCGCCGATCAGCACGACCTCTTCCCCTTCGATGAGCGTCGGAAGCGGCGCAACGGGCAGCAGAACGAGAAGGCGGGCATCCGTAGCAAGGCGGATGCCCGCATCGTGCAGAACCCCCACCTCTACCGGGCCGCGCAGCGCGCGGTCGCGATGACCATCCCCGACGGACACACGCGGGAGTTGAAGGCGCGCAAGCCCATCTCGTCGATGACGCAGCAGCAGAAACCGCTGGGTGCCCGCCAGGAGGACGTTCAGTTCGCCAAGACGGGCACCGAGTTGCTCGACCACTACTTGAACGAGATCAACTGGCAGGACATCGGCGAGGACTGGGTCCGCGATGGATCGATGTTCCGGGTCGGAATCCTCAAAGGATGGTGGCAGTCGGACTACATGACCGACCCCCTGTCGACCAACCGCCTGCCCGACATGCAGGACGAACTGTCGGAACTGCAGTCGCTCGTCCAGGACTACCGCCGCGGCAGGTTCGACGACAACGACGGCCGCTTCCAGCGCATGCTCGACATGCAGATGGCCATCCAGGAGAAGACCCAGATCAACATCTGGGAGGGCATCTGCGCAGAGACGGTCAGCATGGATCGATTCCGCCTCGATCCTCGGATCCGCAGCGTCGACTCCTTCTACTCGGCGAAGTGGATGAGCGAAGATCTGGTGATGGCCAAGAGGGATGTGCTGGCCCGCTTCCCGTTCAAGTTGGACCCCGACGATCCGAAGGGTTTCACCGGCGTCCACCCCGACGACCTGTCGAAGGCGAGCTACTACGATAACGGCGGAGACATCGTTCGGACCCGAGAGTCCGAGCGGAGGGAGATCGACCGCGACACCCGCCAATCTCGCATGACCGACGAGCAGACCGCCTACGATTCCCTCGACGACGACGACGTCCTCTTCCTGGTCCGCCAGATCTTCGTCCGCGACGAGGGCAAGATCCTCGTCCTCATCAACGGGCTCGAGTACCCGGCGGCCGAGTGGACGCCGGAGAACACCTGGAGCAACTGGTATCCCTTCTTCCCAGTGGTGATCAACCGCCAGCACGGGACGTGGTACGGCCGCAGCGACACCGAACTGGCCTCCGACGAGCAGGCGCGGGTCAACCAGAAGCAGACCGACGCCGAGAAGTTGCGCGAGATGATGATCCCGCGTGGCATCTTCAACAAGGCGGCGGTCGACGAGCATGAGATTCTGAAGATCTCCGAGATCGCCGGTGGTGAGATCCGCGGCATCTTCATCCCCCGCGGCAACCTGGGTGAGAACTTCGAGTGGCTCACCCTTGGCAACTTCAACCCGGACATCCTCAACACGGCCGAGAACATGCAGATGCTCGACAAGATGGTCGGGTTCAGCGAGGCCTTCATGGGGACGATGGGCAAGGCCGAGTTCGCCACCGAGGTGGCGGTGATGGCCCAGGGGACGAACATCATGATCCGCCAGCGGCAGGCGGTCGTCCGCCGCGCCCTCGAACGGTTCTACACGGCCATGTTCGAGATCATGATGCAGACCCTCGACCCAGAGACGGTGAAGCGGACCGTCGGCACCAACTCCTTCTGGCCGGCGATGAGCACCGACGAGGAGGCGGCCCGCCAGCAGCGCGAACTGCGCAACGCGGCCATCTCCCAGGTGCGAGACGAGATCACGATGGTGAAGAACGATCCCCAGCCGCTCCTCGCCGCGGCCCAGTTCCCCGGAATCGAGAACCCGGCCATGCGGGCCCAGCAGGTCTACGAGCAGATGGCCGAAGAGGTGTGGGGCGCGCTCGAGCCGATGACCCGCGACTCCCTGTTCAAGAGGTGCTGGATCAAGGTCCAGAACAATCCCAACGGCATGCTGGACCGCCAGGAGAAGTTGGGGAAGGCGATGGAACTGATCAACACCATGGCGGGAACGGGCAGCATGCCGTCCCGCAAGGTGGTGGCATCCATCATCGCCGAACTGCTGGAGATGGACGACGAGGTCGACGACCTGATCGAGATCGATCCCATCGTCGCCGTCCAGGAGATGGTACAGGCCTTCATGGAGGGCGGCGATGCGCTGCCTCCGGAGGCGTTGCAGCAGTTGGCGACCATCGGCGGAGTGGCACAGCAACTCCTCCTCGAGCAGGCGGCCAGTCAGGGCGCCGAAGTTGCCGATGCCTCTGCCAGAGCAGCAGTTACGGGAGCGGGAGGTGAGCCCGAGGGAGGCGGCGAGCCCGAGGGTCCGACGTCAACGCCGGGCCAGCCGGGCGAGCAGGTGAGCCCCGGAGGCTCCGAGGAGGCGCCGATCGAGGCGGCGGCCACCGGGGGCCCGTTGCAGACCACGATCGGCTGATCTTACTTCGGGGTCGGTGCTTCCGGATCTATAAGATCGAGCATGGCAACACAGGCCCAGGCGAGTAATGCGGGTTCCGCCTCCGCAGAAGCGGGTGTAGATGCTGGCGCCCCCGCCCAGCAACTCGGCGACCGGGACGCCCCTCCCGACGTCGAGGAAACCGCGGTTGACATTCCGGAGGAAGACCGCCAGCGCATCATCGATGCGTTCAGCGGCGAGCCCGAGACCGATTCCGGCGATGAGAGCGACGACGACGGTGACGGCGGCGAGGACGACCTCGACGACGGCGACGGCGACGACGATCTGACCGACGAGGAGCGGCTCGAGCGCGCGCTGGACGAGGACGATGACGCGGATGGCGGAGATACCGACCCGGACGGTGACGGTCAACCGGGCGACGAGGACGGAACCCTGTCCGACGACACGCTGGACGAGATCGAAGGCACGCTTCGCGACAAGCAGAAGCAGGCCTTCATCCACATGCGCAAAGGTCTCAAGGAGAAGGACGCGCGGGTGGAGGAACTCGAGGTCGCGGGAGAGTTTGGCCAACGCCTACACGGCATCCTGGAGCAGCACGGCATCGACGAGGACGGCTTCGAACGAGTCCTCGACATGGTCGCGGCTATGGACCGCGATCCGCTGAGCGCGATCGGGATGTTGAAGCAGCGGATGGCCGATGTGGCGGGACGGGCCAAGGAGATGTATCCCGACTTCGGCGACAAGATCGACCAGATGGTCGAAGGCGTCGTCGCGGGAGGTGGCGAAGAGGAACTCCCACCCGACCTCCAAGAGGCGGTGGAACTCGGAACCATCACCATCGACCGGGCCAAGCAACTCGCCAAACTCGAACGCGCCAGTCAGCAGTCGCAGGATGACGGCACACCTTCAGCTTCAGCGAAGCCCGAGTCAGGTCCGCCGACGGCGACCGAGAAGGCGGAGATGCAAGCATTGCATCGAGACCTTCACAAGCTCGGCTACTACGCTGGCACAGAGCGGGAGGTGGAGGCGCGGACGAACGAGGTGCTGATCCCCAGGGCGGAAGAGATCGCCCAGGAGTTTGGCATCGAACTCGGCAGCGCACCGCCGAACATCAGACGCAAGGTGCTGGTCAAGGCGGCTCGCGAGATCGTCAAGACTCTCGAGCCAGAGAAGGCCAGCAGGCGTCAGGGCAGACAACTCCGTTCCCGTGATGGCGATCGTCCCAAACCGCGGCAGAGAGGGGAATACAAGGACTGGAATGACATGAAGAAGGGTGTCCTCTCAGCATTCAAGTCCTAACCACTTCTGCACAAGGAAAGCATCATGCCGATCACGGACGAATACATCACCCAGGAAGGCCTGGACTTCATCGCCAACGAGGTCACCAGCCTGCGCCGCACCACCGACAAGGCGTTGCGGCTGGACGACCGCCGCACCCCCACCTGGAACTGGCTCGTCGCCAACTCCCGGAACCTCCACTCCGTCGGCGGCGGCTACCGCACCGAGGTCAAGGGCAACCGCGACCAGGAGGAGGAGGCCTGGGACGGCGCCGACGTCCTCAGCTTCGAGAACAACATCACCCCCTTCCCCCTGCGGTTCAAGGTGGGCAAGACCCACTACGGCAACACCGAGCAGTACGACTTCCTCGAGCGGCTCGGCATCGACATCCGCTACGGGGCGAAGCCGGGTGACAAGGGGTCGCCGAAGGCCGCCGAGGTGGTGCTCAACTACCTCAAGGAGAACTACGACGACATCATGGAGGGCAAGCGGCGCAGCCGGGCCCGGCGCATCATGCGCTCCAACGTCGACCAGCCGAAGTACTACCTCGGCGTCGACTCCCTGCTGCCCGCGGATGCGAACGACCTCGGCCAGATCGGCGGGGCCGACCGCAGCTACGCCCTCCTGCAGCACATCCTGGTCAAGGACGTCGACGAGACGAACCTCTGGCTGGCGATGCACCAGACCAACCGGGAACTCAACCGGTACGCGGCCGGCAGCATGTACCGCTACGTCTGCTGCGGCGACAACTTCTACGACATGATGGTGTCGATCTACTCGCCCAACGCCAACGGGGTCTACAACGGCTCCGCCCTGGCCCGCGGGTTCGACATCCAACTCGGCTACGCCGAGGCGGCGAAGTTCGCCCAGAAGTTCCGCGTCGGCCTGCCCGGCGAGGCCTTCTGCGACCCCGAGGGGAACATCTTCGTGAACGACCAGATCTTCCGGGATCTGGACGAGATCGAGAACCCGGCCATCAAGTGGGGCGACCGGGCCTACTTCCTCTCCGACCACCTCCGACTCTACGTCGAGAAGAAGGACGAGTACGTCAACCACGGCATGGCGCGCGATCAGGTCGTGTGCCACGAATCGTGGTTCAGCACGATGTCGCTCGTCCTGCGGGCGCCGCGCAGCTGCGCGGTGATGATCCGCAAGACCAGCTGACCGACCAGGGTTTGGCCCGGAGGTTCGCCTCCGGGCCTGCCCGCTTCCACAAGAGGCGAACATGGAACAGACCGTGAGCGATACCAGCAAGCAGCAGGAGAAGATCCAGAAGGCCAATCTGGACGTGGGGCCCTCGCGGCCCAGTTCGTCCGAGGTGACCTTCATCGGAGGTCGCGAGATCGATCAGACGATCCGCATGCGCCACATCTTCGTGCGCGCAGTCGTGGATACGCCCGAGCGACCCGGCGCCCTCATCTCCCGCCCGCTGGAAGAGATCGTCCTGATGCAGAAGATGTATCCCCACTTCGGTGGGAAGGTGACGATCCTCGGTGGCATCGCCCACGAATCCTACCGTCGACACATCGTCGTCCCGATGACGGGAGCCGAGTTCGACGCACATGTCCGCTACCTCCGTGGGACGTACAACAACCGGAAGATCCAGAAGCGCATCTTCAACTTCTTCGACGAGGTGTACGGGGTCGGCGAGAACTGCAAGTTGGTCGAGAAGATGGTAGATCTGGTGGAGACCTACGACCCCGACAGGGGCGACTGCCTCCATCCCGACTACCTCAACGGCCTCCTCCGACTCCACTTCCCCCACGTCCGCGCCGACCACCCGGACGACATCCTCCGCGTTCCCGGAACCGACAACCTCGTCGCTCCGGAGCCGGGCCGGCGGGCCGCTACTGCGCCCGTTCCGCCCGCGGAGGATCCCATCCCGGCCGAGTTCCATGGCGATGCCCCCACCGTCCCCCCGACGGAGCAGGGCAGCCCCGCGGAACTCAACGCCGCCGAGGCGGCGATGATGACCGGCGACCCCACCCCCGATCCGGATCTGGTCAACTTCCTGACCAACCCGGAGAAGACGGAGGGGAGCCCGCTCGAGATCGAGCAGGCGTGGGACGTGGCTCGGCTGGTGCTCGTCAAGGCGCCGGCCGACTGGGACGCCGAGGACATGAAGAAGGTGCGCGGTCTCAACGGCCGTAACCGGCCCAGGATCGAACGGTTGATTGCGTCCTACCTCCGACCCACCCCGACCGCCGGGGCGTCCGAGGCAGGCCAGGAGGCCGACTCCGACGCATGATCCGGTGGTCACCTGAGAGGTGACCATGAGCGAGCAGGACTACACCCACATCAGTCGCCGCGAACTGCGGTCGATCGTGATGACGCGCCTCGGCTTCGACCCCAGGGGTGACGCGAGCGATCAGGCGACCCAGCAGTTCAACGAGTTCATCAAGGCGGCGAGCAAGCGGGCCTACGAGCAGTGCCAGTGGGTGCATGCCAGGGGGACGCTCGCCCTGCAGCTTGGCGAGGAGCGGACCTCCATCCCCTTCCCGCCGATGTGCGGTCCGGGCAGCATCCTGGACGTGAGCATCTGGCTCGACGAGACGATGTCCGGGTCGGTGACCGGCTGGCGGGCCGTCCCTCCCAACGTGTGGTGCCCGCTTACCCGTCGCTACATGGACAACAGCTTCGACTCCGATCCCCTCTGGGAGGAGGGCGGAGACGCGGTCAAGAAGGTGAAGGGCATCCCGACCCATTACGACATCCGCGATCGCATCCTCATCCGTCCGATGACCGACAAGGCCTACCGGTTCAAGATCCTCTTCACCCTGGCTCCCGAGCTACGTTGTGACGATGACAAGACCGTCATCGATTCTGAACTCATCGCCCTCTACGCCATCGAGGACTACCACCGCTACGAGGAGCAGGGCACCCAGGCGGACCGCATGCTCGGCCGTGCCGAGGACCGGCTCCGCTTCCTTCGGGCCCAGCAGGCAAGCGATCAGCTGATCCGCTGGCGCGATGACATCAACCTGCGGCTCAGCCCCGACGAGGAGGGGCTGGTCATCGATCCGCGGGACATGCCACTCTTCGACTTCTCGGCCAAGGGCCAAACCTGGGCCGCCGCATCCATCATCAACGCCCCGTCGCTGGGACTGAACGCCTGACATGCCGGCCCGCACCATCACCTACAAGGACTTCAAGAAGGGCATCGACCTCTCGATGGGCGACTACCCTGACGACCCCACGTCGCTCCGCGATGCGGAGAACCTGTTCATGACGAGCGGCCGCAAGATCCGCATGCGTCCTCCGGTCGGCAGCCTCGACGTGGACGTCGATCCGGCGGCCCAGGGACACGTCGTCGCAGGGTGCAAGAACTTGGTGATCGCGCGGAAGGGCGACGTGATCGAGAACGTCGGCACCGAAGCTGATCAGATCGTGACCCTCTACTTCAACACCCCGGACTACATGGATGGAGACTGGCAGCTGCTGGCCGCCTTCCCCTACCGCAACAAGGTGATCGCCGCCATCCGCCACGACTTCGACGGCTGCGAGTTCGGCTACCAGGACATGCTCCACGTCCTCGATCCCGAGAACCCGCTCAACGAGGGCTCGGAGATCACGAAGCCGACCTACGTCGAGGATCCGAACTGTCCGACCAGTTGGAACGCCGACGGGACGAGGCCGACCCATCTGTTCGGCCAGGGCCAGATCGGCGTCCATGCGCCATCCTACTATCCCAGACTGGCGTCGGTTGCAGAAAAGCTGCACCTCAACCGCCCAGATGGGGATGTCAGCTTCGCCGGCATCGCGCGGCCGCGCGTCTGGACCGAGTTCTCCGTCGAGGACTACCTCGACTTCGGCGAGACGTGGTACTACCAGATCCCCGACAACGGGTCGACCGTCTTCCAGTTCATCGTTTCCGATAGATTCGACAAGTTGGACGATGATCGCGCGTGGGCCGGCTACGTTCTCGAGTACCTCGACGCCGACGGCAGGTGGCAGAAGTTCGTCGAGGTCGACGGCGAGCCCAGCGTCGACGGCACCTACGCGATTCGGGCGATCGACAATCGGTACGGCAACCACTACAACGAGATCTGCCTCAACGTCCGCTGGGAGGGGGAGGCGTGCACATGGATCCGCTGGCGGGCCAAGGCGGGCGGCCCGGCGATGAGCGTCATCGAGGGTGGTGACTACATCTTCGCCGCCGACGCCGACGACCGCGAGTACGACGGAGACAACAGCACCACCCTCTTCCCGACCGACGTCAACTACGACCAGTTCGTGCAGTCGTGGGAGGTGCGGATCCTCAGAGACGACGGTGGCCTCCAGGAAATCCCGCTGATCATCGGCCGCGAGCAGCACTTCGTCATCACCGGCGTCGACGCGGTGGTGGACGTCTGGGAGGCGACCACCGCATACGACGAGCGCACCTCCTTCGTCATCCCCACCGCGGGAGCCGACGACCTCTACTTCATGGCCCTCAACGACGGCGTCTCCGGAGGGGCGGAACCAGCTTGGCCGGTCGATCCCGGTGACACCGTGGTCGACGGGACGATCACCTGGATTGCCAGGGATCTCACCTCCGATCGCCGATTGGCGCGCATCGACTTCAACAAGTACCGGGACTTCATCCAGCCCCGGTGCAACACCGTCGATCCCGAGGACGTCTACACCACCAACATCCGCTACGACACCATCCGCTTCATCCCCGTCTTCCAGCCGACCATCTGGCTCAACGAGGCGGAGGATGTGCTCGTTCCGGCCGACGACTACGTCCTCGAGAACGACAACGGGTACATCCGGGTCACCTGGACGCAGAACCTGCCCGCCGAGGGAACGGTCTGGACGCTCAAGTTCGCGCCGCTGGACACCGACACCGTCAGGGCGGAGATCACCACCCAGCACTTCGCCAGCGGCACCTACATCCTTGAGGATCGGGTCTGGCAGTTCCAGCCGATCAGCCTCCGCGGCATACCCGCGTCGACGACGGTCATCGCCGGCATCCCCCACTTTCCCCTCCTCTACGGTGCCACGCTGGGCGGCGGTGGCGGAGGCGGATCTGGTGGTGGCGGCGAGGTCTTCGATACGGCCGGCGACCACCTGTTCGTCGTTCCTGCCGGTGTCACCACCCTGGTCGTTGAGGCGTGGGGTGCGGGCGGAGGCGGTGGTGGCGCGCTTGGCGGCCAGATCATGATCAGCCTGCGCACCGGTGCGGGCGGTGGTGGCGGAGGCGGCGCCTACGTCCTCACCCCCATCAGCGTCATCCCCGGCGAGACGCTGATCGTCCGCGTCGGGGCCGGCGGGGCCGGCGGCAAGTCGTCCTGGTCGACCATCTTCGGCAACTGCAACCCAGGCGGGATCACCGCCGGGGCCGATGGAGAGAATACGCTGATCATCAGGCAGTCGGACCTGAGCGTCCTTGCCGAGGTGGGTGGCGGCAAGGGTGGCGGCCATGCGACCGGCACCGGCGGCCTCTTCTCCGAGGTGGACGGCGGGCTGGGCGGCGACGGCGGACTGCCGATCGATCCGCTGAGCGGCTCGGCTGGCGCCGACGGCGCCGACGGAGACGGCAGGGTGAACCGCATCGGGGCGTGGCCCGGATGCGACGGCAGAGCGGTCGGCGGAGCGGGTGGGCTGTCGGGTGCTCCCGACAGTCAGGGGCAGGGCGGTCAGGGCGCGGACGGCCAGTGCGACGGTGTGGCCTGCGTCGACATCGACGACGGAGACGACGGCAGCGTCGGCAGGGCGCGCCTGCTCTGGGGGGCGGCCATCCAGCCCTGGTACGAGGAGGTGGCGCCGAGCGTCATCCCGATCAACGGGTGGCAGCGATACCACATCGCGCTCCGCAAGCGCATCACCACCGACGACGGTGCGCAGATCATCGGCGACGAGACCTACTTCTACGGAAATGCGGCCGGCCGGGAGTCGATCTTCTTCATCGAGAAGCAGGCCTACTACCAACGGATCAGCGGAGCCGGCGAGGCGGGATTCCTCGGCAGCGCGGCTCAGGACAACACCTGCGGCAACGTCGCCGCGCTGACGACGATCCAGAACCGTCTGGCCGTCCACTACGAGCAGAGCACGCAGGTGTGGGGCATCTTCGCCGACCCGACGCAGAACTTCTTCCTCGACAGTCTGCACTTCGGCGCCAAGGGTCCGGGGACCGAGTTCTATGGCGGCAGCATGATCCTCACCCAGGAGAGTTTCCGCATGCTCGACCTGGGAGGGCTCAACTACGATTCGCTGAAGGACAACAACTACGGCCGGCCGATCGAGAAGATTCCCATCGACGAGATCTACGTCGCCCGCTACTGGCCATTCCTCGGTTGCTACGTTGCCTGCGTGTCGATCGATGGAGAGGTGGCGTTTGCGGTCTTCAGCTTTTCCGCAGAGGCGAAGGTGGCCGGCTGGTCGATCTTCCGCGTGCGAGACGTCGTCGAGCCGGTGGTGGATAGCATGTGGGACGTGGGCGACCGCCTCTACTTCCGCACCGGTGATCGGGTCCGCTACTTCGACGGTTCGGCCGGCGAGGGCGGGTGGATCGACGACGTCGACCTCGAGGCCTACGAGGCCGCGCTGGCGGCAGCCGGCCCGGACGAGATCGTTCGCAAGCAGGACTTCAAGTACAAGGCGCGCGGCCGACTGCAGCACGACAACCTCGGATCGGTCAGCACGATGAAGAAGTGGTTGTGGGTCGACATCGAGCAGGACGGCAGGTGCCGGTTCTACTTCTACACCGATCCGCGCGAGGGCGCGCACCGCGTCCGCGGCCCCCACTTCGACGGAACCACCTTCGAGCAGAGGCGCAAGCCCCTTGCCCTTCGCAGCGTCGGCCTGTCGGTCGAGGTTGAATCGGATGATCTGGACGGCTGGGAGTTGAACCAGATCGTCCTCGGCGTCAGTGCATCGAGGAGATAAGCGTGAGTGATCTCGACTACCTCAACCTGAGCGACGGCTTCGTCACCGACCCCGGTGCCGACGACTTCGTTCATGCCGATCAGTTGGCGGCGGCGGTCATCAACGGATGCCAGTGCTGGATCAACCTGATCATCGACCGGCTGAACATCATCACCAACGAGGAGAATCAGCTTCGCGACAACATCGTGCGGCTACGCAACCTCTCCGAGGAGGTTCTGACCGCACTCGTCAGCCAGTGGGACGTGATTTTTGAGTGCCGGCTGGCGACCACCGGACCGGTGCCACTCTCCGGCCTGCCCATCATCGACGGAACGCTCCCTCAGGACGGCGACATCGTTCTCGTCAAGGATCAGGCTGACGCCTCCACCAACGGACCCTACGTCGCCTCCGCGGGACTGTGGTCGCGATGGCCGGGGATGGCCGACGGCGACGGGGTGGACAACGTCTACGCCTGGGTGACCGAGGGGGTGGAGAACCGATACACCTCCTTCGTGAGCCAAGGAGATGATCGGACCGTCGGATCGTCCGACTACCTGTTCATCATCTGCCACCAGGAGTTCGTCCCCAATCTGACTGCCGACATCCTCGACGCCCTGCAGGGTACGGAGGGCAGCCCAACAAACGCCAATCGGTTCGTCACCGACGAGGATCCTCGGCTCGACGTCTTCACCGCTGGCCAGATCGGCGTCGTCCCCGATCCGTTCGG
>Ga0180437_10005923_pt1 | contig 16546 bp, 23 predicted proteins | sample SS_ome_4_FD_132410 | JGI IMG/M metagenome (GOLD analysis project Ga0180437, IMG submission 132410) | Hypersaline lake sediment archaeal communities from the Salton Sea, California, USA - SS_3_D_1 metaG | ecosystem: Environmental > Aquatic > Non-marine Saline and Alkaline > Hypersaline >...
CACCGTTCATAGCCCAGACTACGACCAAAATGTCTTGGTTTGTGTACGTGGTTCGAATCAAGCCTCCGATTGTACGAGATTCTATCATGCAAAGCTTGGCAGAACAAGGAATTCCAAGCCGCCCCTATTTCACTCCTATTCATCTTCAACCTTACTATGCAAAGATGTTCGGTTATCGTAGAGGGGATTTTCCGATAACAGAAGAGCTAGGGGACATCTCGTTGGCTTTACCCTTTTCAGGAGTGATGACCGAAGACCAGGTCGACCAAGTCTGCGAGGCAGTAAAACGGGCGATACGTAAGTACCTGGACAAAGGCTGACCGGAAGAGGCGAAGCCTATCTTAAGTCTGCCAAACGGATTTGGATGCCTTCGCCCGTATGTATGCCCGAACATAAAGGTGGGATATACTCTAAAGTAAGCATGAATGGAATGAACGAAGAATCGATTCGAGCAGAACCTTATGTTCAGAGAACTTTGAAGCGGATTGGGGATGTTGTGGGGGCTATTGTGTTGCTGATTATTCTGACTCCGGTTTTTCTCCTCATTTCTATATGCATAAAACTGACAAGCCGTGGACCTGTGTTTTTTGTCCAAGATCGTTTGGGCTACTTGGGATCAACTTTCAAGATTATCAAATTCCGGACTATGGTCGACAGGGCCTGGGAAAAAGGAACAGGTCTTTACGTAACAGCAAATGACCAGAGGATCACTGGTCTTGGACGGATGCTTCGCGTCCTTCATTTAGATGAACTCCCGCAGGTGTTAAACATCGTACGAGGTGAAATGAGTTTCGTCGGGCCGCGGCCGACTGTCCCATATCATTATGACTATTATGAAGAATGGGAGAAGAAACGGTTGGACATGTTACCGGGGATTACTGGATGGGCCCAGATAAACGGCGGAAACAGTATTGACTGGGATGAAAGAATAAAGCTCGATGTGTGGTATGTGCGTGATTGGTCACTGCGTCTGGATTTCTACATTTTGACGATGACGGGGGTTCACGTGCTGCAAAGAATCAGGAAAAAAAAACGTGACGGGTATAGTTCGGACGGGCCAGTATGGAAGAGAGAAAGGCCCGATAGTGTGAAACCAGATGCGTAGCTGGGTCGGAATGTTAGGAATACGGGCCTTGTGAGTTTCTTAACTCGATGAATTTGTGGGGTGGAAAACGAGGGGCAAATGTCATGAAGATGCCTCATTATCCAGTGGGAAGATACAAAAAGAACGACGACAAGGAGGCATTTCTGGAGCGACTCAACTCAGTTCTTGGTCCTCAAGAGGAGCTAGAGTATGAAGATCTTCCAGAAGAATACCCGACAATCCACGTCATTGGTGCCCCTCGGTCTGGCACCACACTTCTGCTACAACTCATTATTTCGAATCTAAACGTGGGCTACATAAGTAACTTGGTTGCTGCGTTTTGGTCTGCACCCGTCTATGGCATAAGACTTGCCAGATTTCTCCTTCCAGAACGTGTTGCGTCATCCTATCAGTCGGATTACGGCAGGACAACCGAGATCCACGAGCCCCACGAATTTGGTTACTTCTGGCGAGAGATGTTGGGTTACCCAGATTTGGCCCAGAAAAAGGATGACCACGAACATAGAATAGCATGGCATAGACTTCGAAGAGTTCTAATCAATATGACTTATGCTTGCGATGCACCGATAGCTTTCAAATCATTTCTGTTGGCCTGGCACATTCAGAAAATGCAGCAGTCATTAGATAAGACATGCTTCTTATGGATTAAGCGTGATCCAGTTGAGAATGCTCTCTCGATATTGAGGTGCCGACAGGACTATTTAGGAAATGTGGCCAAATGGAGTGGGTTAAGGCCTCTAGAATACGCTTCGCTCCAAGACGAACCTGTATGGAGGCAGGCGGCAGGTCAAGTCTACTACATCGAAAAGGCCATCTCCGAGCAGGCAAAGAAGGTGAGCGGTCGGAACATACTAACAATCACCTACGAGGATCTTTGCACGGATCCCGTTGGAGTCCTGAGAAGGACAAAGGAACTCGTGGGAAGATATTACAACAGAATTAGCCTGGATAATAGCCCTCCAACACAGTTTACGCTAAGAAAGGTTTCCACGGAGAATCAAGACTACTACGAAGAGGTGAAAGAAGCTGTTGAAGGATTCTATGGACAGCCAATGCCGAGGAGTATTTGAAGGCAAGTATTGCTTTCTTGGCATTATGAAATGGGCCACGTGATGAGTTAGAGAGTGGCCTCTGCGATATGTTCATTTTTCGACGATGTGGTGACTAGAAAGGATGATCGACCTGGAAATTCTGGACGCTTCTACGCCCCATGATCGACAACGCTGGATTAGTCTCTGGCAACGGTGGCCTGACCGGGAAGTGAGTGCCCACCCAGATTATGTTCAGCTTTTCCTTCAGAAGGGACAACGTGGCCTATGTGTGGCCATGATTGAACAGGACGGCGCGGTCTTATTCCCACTCATTCTTAGAAGACTATCATCCGAACAGTGGGTCCCCGATGACTATGCAGGGGTAGATCTAATCACCCCTTATGGGTACGGTGGCGCATTTGCCTTCGGAAAGGTGAATGCGCATGGCTACTGGAATGCATTTACAGATTGGGCCACAAAGAACAGAGTCGTAAGCTGTTTTGCACGACTATCTTTGTTCGACGATCAAATACTGCCTTCTTATGGTGCAGTAGAAGTCAACAATCTAAACATCGTACGAGAATTGAAAATTGACGAAGAATCCATATGGATGGATCTGGAGCACAAAGTGCGGAAAAACGTTAAGCGGGCACTTTTGAATGGGGTGAGAGTTCAGAGTGACAAGGACGGAAAATGCATAGACGACTTTCTTCGAGTTTACTACAACACATTGGAACGTCGGAAAGCAGATGAGTTGTACTATTTCCCGCGCAGTTTCTTTGAAAATTTGACAAGGGATTTGCCCGGACAATTCGTCTTCTTTAATGCTATCTTGCATGACAAAATTGTCTCATCGGAACTAGTGTTGGTTTCGAGTAGGTATATCTATTCATTTCTTGGGGGCACTGATTCAGGCGCCTTTGGATCACGACCGAATGATTTGCTGAAATGGAACATTATTCAATGGGGTCGAGAAGCAGGGAAAACGGCATTCATTCTGGGAGGAGGATATCAGAAGGGTGATGGGATCTTCCGTTACAAGAAATCATTTTCGCCGGCGGGAGAAGTTCCATACAAGGTCGGTAAGCTGGTTTTGGATTGGGAGGAATACGATAGGCTAGTCCGTCTTCGAAAAAGCTTCAAAGACTCTTGTGGGGAGGCCTGGGACCTGAAGGAGAAGTTCTTCCCGGCCTACAGATCATGAATTCAGGGTCGCATTGGTCGATCTACGTGTATTGCCCGCTCCACAGGTGTTCGAGAAACTCCCGATAGGGCAGTAAAGACACACCCTCGAGCTTCCGGGGTCGTGGCTCGAGGCTTACGCAGACAAGGCGTTTGAGCTTCTTCTCCTCTGCCAATGCCTTGAGGGATTTCAGGTCGGCAACCGACAGATTCTCTTTTGCCTTCACTTCCACTGCCGTGTGATCGCCGATCACGAAATCCACCTCGAACCCGGAGGTCGAACGCCAGTAGCTGAGCGGTTCTCCGGAGACATAGTCACTGTAACTCGCCAGTTCGTGCATGAGGTATGTCTCGAAGGCCTCCCCGAATTCCGGCGTGCCGGGTCCGGGCGGGAACCGTCTCCCCTGGAGGGTGGCCACGACGCCCACGTCAAAGAAATAGTATTTCGACGAGACCAGAGGTTTTCTTTTCTTCGATTTCCTCCATGCAGGAAGTTCGCGAAGCACGAGCGTATCTTTTAGAATCTCGAAGTATTCGTAGACGGTCGTTCGCGGCACCTGCGCGTCGTTGGCAACGTTCGTGAAGTTCACGATCCTGCCGTTGCACAGGGCCGCCACGCGTAGAAAGCGGCTGAAGGCCGGAACGTTTCGCGCTAACCCCTCTGCCACGATCTCTTGCTGCAGGTAGGAACCTGCATACGCCTCGAGGTCCGCTCGAGGATCGTTTGAGAAGTAGATCGACGGCATGAGCCCCCTTTCGATCGCCTTTCTCAGCTCGAACCGATCGCCGAGTTCATGATACGTGAGGGGGTGCAAGTACCTTGTCCTCGCCCGTCCGCCCAGGAGATTCACCCCACCTCGCCTGAGCTTGCGGGCACTTGAACCCGTCAGAAGGAAACGGATGCGGCGCTCCTCTATCAGACGGTGCACCTCGTTAAGAAGGATGGGCAAGAGTTGAATCTCATCGATGACGACAAGGCTGTCCCGAGGCGCGAGCTCCTCGGCGATGCGGCCGGGATGGCGGCTCAGAGCGAGGTAGACCGAGGTGTCGAGCAAGTCATAGACACGAGCGCCTTTCAGGGTGTGGCGCACCATGGAGGTCTTGCCGGTCTGGCGCGGGCCAAAGAGAAAGTGGGATTTCTTCTCCAGGAGCCCTGGCAGATCCAGAACCCTCTGAATGTAAATCGTATCCTGTGTCTTGTTCGATTTTGTCGCCGGCATCGTCAAATATCATGACATATGGCCACTTACATGTCAAGAAAAAAGTGGTCGCGAAGGGGTGGCCAGGAGATTGCCGCGGGCGCTTGTGCGCCCTCGCAATGTCCGCGGTTAGGGATGCTTCGGTGATCGGGGGATTCCCGCTTTCGCGGGAAAGACTGCGAGTGTTTGCGTGGGATGACTGCGAGTGAGAACACTGTGCTGGGAGATTGCCGCGGGCGCTTTCGCGCCCTCGCAGTGGCCGGGGGTTGGGATGACGGTGGGTGTGTTCGCGGTCATGAACTCGCCGACGGGCCAAACCTGGAAGCGAACGGGATTTCGGCCCTGAAAAGACTCCAATTCCTTGAATACTCGTTGCTTTCCGCTTGGGGAGTATTTTGATCCACGAGATGTTCATGGATTATCAAGAGAGGTTTCGAGAATGCGTGGTAGCACACCGCAGGGACGACCGTAGTGGGGCACGACATCCTTCATGTCCGCGGTCGGTTCCAGGAATATTTTGCTTTTCGTTGAGTAGTAAAGGCAACCGATTTCTTCCGGAGGCCGGGAGTTGATGAATTTTTCTGCTTCCTCCACGGCACAATGCCACTCCACCTTCATTGCAGGAAGGTCGACAGGAATTGCCAGGTGGAGTTTCGAGAAATCTTCCGGCCGATACTTGCCCCTTCGTCGCAGGAGTTCGAGCAGAGAAAGGGGGGTAAACCCCGGGTCCTTTCCAGCGGCTGCCCAGCACAGCGCACCGAGCGGGAGTGTCTCATGATGAACATGGAGCGTATCCAGAAAATCTCGGGGTTCGTCACGGCCGGCCAGCGCGAGCAGCTTGTTGACCGCCAGGTCGACGGGGTGGAGTAAATAGCCGACTCTTTCGTCGAAGATGGTGGGCAGGAAACGCCACGAGGAATCATGGGCCCACTCAACCTTCGTAGTCCCTTCATCCAGCCGAATCGTCGCGCGGATGTAACCCGGCTGAGTCATGTCGACGGTTACGGAGTAACCGTTTGTTTCGAGTAGCCTGCGATCCTGATCAAAAGCCTCGGCCACCCTTTCCACGGAGTCGTGAAAATAGTCGAGGTCATTGCTGAAACGTTTCGAATTCGGCTCGATGTGTAAGGCGGCGCCCCCGGCGAGATAACTGTCTTCCGTCCGGTTTGTCGCCAGGAGACGCGCAAGTCGTGCCTGAAAAGACGTCAGCGGCATAACTTCGCTCCAACTTCCCAGGCTTCACGTCCTCCATTTTTCATGAGTTGTTTTGCCACCCATTCGACATCGTCGAGGGTCAAGACATAATCCGGATCGTAAGACCAGAAGCATCTTGCGTAAAAACGTCGAAAAGCCCGCTTTGCCTCACGTAGGCGCACCATGTTCCGTGCCGTCTCGGAATCAAGTGTGCGTCGACTCTTTCGACCCCCGCGTTTACCGATATCGGACAGGTACTTGCGAATCTTCTCACTCATGCGGACAGCATAATCCGCTTACGATAAAAAATCAAGAACTTGAGGAAAACGAAGAGCCTGGGGAGCATTGCCAAGAGGATTCAATCCGGAGGGGATCCACTTCGAAAATGCGGCGGATGATCCTTGCCCAGGTCGAGGTTGGTTTGCCGCGGGCGCTTTGGCGCCCCCGCAATGGCCGCGGTTAGGGATGACGCTTATAGCTCGACGAAAGGCAAGGCCGTAACGTTCGAACCCAGTGGGAGCCGAACCTCCCCCGAATGCACCACGTATCCAGGCATGGCCTTGTTTCCGAAATCTTCCTGAAACGTCTTGATGGAGGAGGCCATCGCCGGCCGCGGCGTTGCCGAGAGCTTCACTTCGATGGGCACGAGCTTCCCGGCGGTTTCGACCACGATGTCCACTTCCGTGCCGCTCGAAGTCCGCCAGAAATAGACTTGTGGCTCGATTCCGCGGTGGGTGAGCGTCTTGACGATCTCGGCAAGAACCGCCGTCTCCATGATCGGGCCACCCATGGGACCGGAGGCTGCATGTTCAGGGTCCTTAAGTCCTGTCAGGTAGCAGAGCGTGCCCACATCCGTGAAGTAGACCTTGGGCGTCTTGACGAGCCGTTTTCCGATGTTCGCGAAATACGGCCTCAAGACGGTTACCTGGTAGGTGGCTTCGAGCACCGAAAGCCAGGCCTTGACCGTATTCACGGCCACCCCGAGGTCCCTGGCCAGATCGGTCAAGCTGATCAGCTGGGCGGTTCGCGCTGCCAGGGCCCTCAGGAAACTCTGAAACTGGGTCAGGTCGCCCACCTGGCGGATGGTACGCACGTCCCGCTCGAGGTAGGTTTGTACATAACCCGCGTGCCACAGGCTGATGTCGCGTCTGGGGTTTGCGACGAGTTCCGCATAGCCACCGCGGAGGAAGCTTCGCCAGACTCCCCGGTACGAGATCTCCCTTCTTGTGCTGCCCCGTTTCCTGGGCTCCCATGGCAATGGGGCTTGCGGATCTCCGTCAGCCTCACGGTGTGACAACGGCAGCAGGCGGAGCATCGCTGCCCGTCCGGCGAGGGACTCGGTGATCTTCTCCACGAGCAGGAGGTTATGAGAGCCTGTGAGCAGGTACTGCCCGGGTCGGTCCCGGTTCGCATCAATGCGTTCCTTCACATAGGGCAGCAGGTCGGGAGCGTACTGCACCTCGTCGAAAATGACCGGGGGTGGGTACATCGACAGGAAGCGTCGCGGGTCTTCGGTGGCGGCCGCACGGATGTCAGGGGGCTCCAGGGAGATGTACCTCCAGTCTTTGCTGAAGAGGTGCTTGAGAGTTGTTGTTTTGCCGGACTGCCGGGGACCGGTCAGGACAACGGCGGGGAACTGGGATGCGGCCTTCTTCAGAACCGTTTCCAGGGACCTTTTGATATACTTGTGGGCCATGGCGCACCTCCTTGGCTGCAATTATGCATTTCTAATGCAAAATTGCAAGGAAGGCGGCTTCTTTGGGTGATCGGGGGATTGCCGCTGAAGGCGAGCGAAATTCAGACCATTCCTAGGCACCGGATTCAACCGACGCAACGGTCTTGATTTTGGATAGCTCCTCTTTCATCCGCTGCTCAGCGTACCACAAATCGTGTGCCTGCTGCATGCGCAGCCAAAGCCCTGGCCCGTTACCGGCAAACTTGCCTATCCTGAGGGCCATCTCAGTTGTGATTGGTTGCGTGCAGGCCAAGACGCGGTGTAACTGCTGTCGAGAAATGCCAAGCCGCTTTGCCGTTTCGCTAATGGACAGTCCAACGGCTGGAAGCACGTCTTCACGAAGGACCTCACCGGGGTGAACCGGAGGACGCTTCAGCGGACGTCTGACAGAATACTCTCCCATGACTTCACCTCAATGATACTGCTCGAGATCAACTCGCAGGGCGTCGCCTTCTTCCCACTCGAACGTGATACACCATGGGCCGTTAACGTGGATACTGTAACGCCTCGGCACTCCCCGAAGGCCGTGAAAATTGAAGCCCGGCACATTCAAATCAGACAATGACTCTGCTTGATCCAGTACTTCCAGTCTCCGCAGACAACGGGACTGCAGATCTCGCTTCACCCGGCGGCTGCGGCCAATCTCGAAGAGCTCGGCAAGCCCCTTGTGCTTGAAGCTTATGATCATAGCTCACATTGTATCATCTTGTGTTACACTGTCAACAGTTCTGTTACGCTTGATCCGGTCGGCGGAGTGACGGAGTAGCAGGTGCTGGGAGATTGCCGCGGGCGCTCGCGCGCCCTCGCAATGTGCGGGAATTGGGGTGCCCAGGTAGTCGGGGGATTCCCGCCTGGCGCGTGGGCGTCCTCGCAATGGCCGGGGGTTGGGATCACTCCGTGTGGAGGTCGGGGGTTTTCCTGTTGACATAGGCTCTTATGCCGGACAAACTTGAATCGAGGGACATGAAAAGCAAGGCTGGACCTGCAAAGGAGCGGTGCAATGACTGAGATAATTTTTCTTGTTGAAGAGGCAGTGGAGGGTGGCTATGTTGCGCGCGGGCTTGGCGCATCGATAGTCACGGAAGCCGATGACATCCCCTCGCTTCAGCAGCAGGTTCGCGATGCGGTTCGTTGTCACTTTGACGAGGGGCAAGTTCCCAAGGTTATACGGCTTCATTTCGTTCGCGAGGAAGTCATCGCCGTATGAAGAAGCTTCCTCGTGACCTTTCTTCTGACGACCTCTGCAAAGCACTCAGCGTGCTGGGGTACGAGGTCACCCGCCAGACCGGCAGCCATATCCGGTTGACAACGCGTGAGGGGGGTGAGCATCACATCACAATTCCCCGACACAGTCCCTTGCGGGTCGGCACGGTTGCCGCAGTCCTTGCGGAAGTGGCCGCTCATCTCGGCACAACCCGCAAGGAGTTGCAGGAGCGGCTGTTCGGGGAATGACGAAGAGTGTGTCCGCTGTGCTGGGGGATTGCCGCGTCGCTAAAGCTCCTCGCAATGTGCGGGAATCGGGATGCTTGGGTAATCGGGGGATTCCCGCCCGCGCGGGAATGACTGCGAGTGCGGGGATGACTGCGAGTGCGGGGATGGCTGCGAGTGAAGACACCCTAACCCTCAAGGCAGAGGGAATACAGGTGTGCGGGAACGACGGAGACGGCGGGAGTGGTGGCTACAGTTTCTCGTAGACCTCCCTTCGGTGCCCTATCTTAACCACGAGAATCAGGAGGACCTTATCCTGTACCTCGTAGATTATCCGGTAATCCCCGGAACGGACCCGATACAGGTTCTTCCGCCCTTCGATCTTTTCGGCCCCTCTCGGACGAGGATTCTCTGCCAGGGAGTCTATCTTGGAGGCAATCCGTCTACGGTCTTTGGGGGGTAGGCCAGACAATGCCCTGACAGCGGAAGGCTTGAACTCGATTCTGTAGGCCATCTACAATCCCAAGTCGGCCTTAACCTTCTTCCACGGCACCGTCCCCGGTTCCTGAAGGGCCTTTAGGGCATCCTCAAGGTCCAGGCGGTCCTCCAGCCTCTCGAGAAGGGTCAAGTCCGCCAACGGAACCAAGGCGGCTACGTCCTTGCCACGGCGGTTAAGGACAACACGCTCCCCCTTGTACATTACGCGATTGACCGTTTCCGCCAAGTCCTCACGAGCCTTGCTAATCTCCAGGCGAGTCATGATTCGGTCCTCTTTGCCCCGCTCTTCTTCGGGAGGTTGTTAGCGTACAATGCTTTTTGTACGTTGCGTACTTTTTGTACCTTTAGTACAAGTATCGTCTTTTTGCTCGACAGAGTCAAGTCCTTTCTGCAGGCCAAGGAGAAGAAGGTGTCAGGAACCTTTTTCAGGGGCACTAAGCAGCGCAATTGTCCGAGGGGTCGGTATCGGTGTGGCGCCACGGGATTCCCGCCGGAATGACGGTGGATGTGTTCGCGGTGCTGGGTGCTGCGTCGCCTGCGGCTCCTTCGCAATGTGCGGGAATCGGGATGCTTGGGTAATCGGGGGATTCCCGCCTGCGCGGGAATGACTGCGAGTGCGGGGATGACGGGGCTTAGCTTTCTTGTTCGGTGTGGGTTTCTTCGGTCCAGTAGATGGTGAGTTCCTGCACGCCGAACTGCACGGCGTCCTCGTATCGTTCCATGTAGAGATCGATCTGGTTCTGCTTCCGGTAGTGCATCCTGTCCATGACGACTCGCTTGCCGATGCCTTCGATATGGACTTCTTTTCCGCGGGTCAGGCCGATCCGTTCCAGGTCCCTCGAGATCGCGATGATCCCGGGTTGGACCTTGTCACCCCAGGCGCAGATTTCAGGGGTGGAGTCGGTCTGCTGGGGGAGTGCATTGTAGGCGGTGGCCCTGACGACCCGGGTAAGCTTGTTGGGCTTCTTCTTGGAAGGTCTCTTCTTCTCGGCTACCTGGATCTCGGGTTGCTCCGGAGCCGGCTCTTGTAAGGCGACTTCGGCCGGAGCCACTTCCTCTTGCTGGTGTGTAGCGGGAGGCTGAACCCTGTGGTTGTCCGCAAGGAAGGCGAAGACGGCAATGACGATGAAGAGGACGGAAGCTTTCAAGGAATGCATGCATCACCTCTTTTCTGTCAAGGCTCCTGCCTCACTCCTCAGGTGCTTCCATCCGGGAGGCACCCTTGCTGTGTAACAAGAACAGGTGCGGAGCCTACCATAGGTAATAAAACCAGTCAACGAATATTAGAATCAGCAATCTCGATGCCACGCCCGGAGGCAGAGGCCGCTGGTTCCTGTGCACTTTTTTTCGCGTAATACCTAATGATGCGGTTTCAAAGGGTTTTGTTCCCGGGGGACGGGAGAAGTTTTTCATGATTGCCGGTGGGCGAGGGGTCTTCGTTGACCGGGATAGAAGGGAAAACGGTTTCCCAGGAGGGAAAGAGGATTTCCTTTAGGGAGCGGTCGATGAGGGAGGCAGGACCATGGTAGGGGCTTCTCCGGCGCGATTCAGCGGAATCGCCTTTCGATGGTGCGTTCCTGTTTGACGGGCATACTTTTTCGTGGTCACATATTTATGTGAACAACCCTCTGTTAGGACTATGACCCACATGGACCCTGCCGTTGTCGTTCCCTTTAAAGAAGACTATGAAAGAACCGTGTTCAAGCTGATGGACCGCCTGGAGGTGGCTCCACTGCTTGCCGAGCAGAGCCTCGTGCTCCTCAAGCCGAACCTGGTGACCAGCTCGCCGCCGCCGGTGACCACGGAGGCGGCCATGGTTGCCGCTGTGGCGAAGTGGTGCCGGGAGGTGACGAGTGCCACGATCGTGGTCGTGGAGGGCAGCGGGGAGGGGGAGACGCAGAAGAACTTCAGCCATCTGGGGTATCGCAAGGTGCCTGCCGATGAGTTCGTTGACCTCGACCGGGAGGAGATCACCGAGTACGCCCACCCCGAGGCGGAGCGGTTTCCGAAGATCTGGCTCCCACAGCTAGTTACCGAAGGCTTCCTCATATCCATCCCGGTTCTCAAGGATCACTCGATTGCCAAAGTCACCCTCAGCATCAAGAATATGGTCGGAGCCCTTCCGACCAGCCATTACAGGGGATCCTGGTCCTTCAAGAAGTCAGCGGTCCACGACGGCGACCTGGAGCAGGCCATCGCAGAGCTTGCCCGGTACCGGCCCCCTGACCTGGCCCTGGTCGACGGGCGCATCGGGATGAAGGGGAGTCATCTGAGCGGCATGCCGTGCAGCCCGCCCAAGAGGGTGCTCATCGGTGGGCGGAATCCGTGGGCCGTGGATGCCAAGGGTGCGTGGATCCTGGGATGGAGCTGGGAACAGATAAGCCACCTGGTTGCGACACGGCATCTGTTTTGTGATGGGGAGGATGCCAATGGATCCCCGCCTGCGGAGGAATGACGGGCTCCTCGAAAAGGTTTGAGAAACGACTTGCTATATGACTGATTCGTAATTATATTATAATTATGCTGACGTTTGAGTGGGACGAAGCGAAGAACACGCTCAACCTGAGCAACCATGGGATCTCGTTCGAAGAGGCGCAAAGTGTCTTCTTCGACGAGAGCGCTCTCGAGTTTCCGGATCCCGACCATTCGGACGAGGAGGACAGATTCTTGCTCCTTGGCAGGAGTTTCCGACTCAGAGTGTTGGTTGTCTGTCATTGTATGCGACAGAGTGAGTCGGTGATCCGTATTGTCTCAGCTCGAAGGGCGACGGCCAAGGAGCGACAAGTGTACATACGAAGAGGGAAGCCATGAGGAAGGAGTACGATTTCACCAAGATGAAGGGCCGGAAGAACCCGTATGCCGGAAAGCTGAAGAAGCAGATCACGATCCGGATCGGGGTGGACGTCCTGGAGTACTTCAAGGAACTTGCCGATGAGACCGGCATTCCGTATCAGAACTTGATCAACCTCTACCTGCGCGATTGCCTCGTATCAAAGCGGCGGCCCTCCCTGAAGTGGGCCTCGTGAAATGGATCCTGGGATGGTGCTGGGAGATTGCCGCGTCGCCTACGGCTCCTCGCAATGTCCGCGATTTGGGATGACGGCGAGGGAAGGCACCCTCACCCCCTCCTATTCGGGTCGCTTACGCACCCACTCTTGAATCTCGCCGGAGAAAGCCGGGAACACTCGAAAAGCTTTGTTCAAGTTCTCGCAAAGTGGCCGGAGATCAACCCTTACGTATTCATGGACGAGAATGTTGCGGAACCCGCCCAGACCCTTCATCTCGCCGTAAAGTCCGTCAGAGAGAACGCCTTTCTCGTGTGCGGTCCTCAAGGTGTCCTCGTAGGTCTGTGAATACGCGCCGAACGAGGCTGAGAGGATGTGGTCCAGGATGTCGAAGACCAGAGTTGCGGAGGCGAGCAGTCCTCGTTCGACGATCCACCGAAGACTCAGAGAAGATGCAAGGTCTGACTCTTGCTTTTCACGGTACTTGGCCAGTTCTTCAAGTACCGTGTCCAGCTCCTTGAGCTGTTCTTGTATCAGCCGCTCTTTGACGACCATTCTTGCGTCCTCTCTGCAAGGATTTCGTCTTGCCGCCTGCGTACAGGTTCACGATCCTGGTATGCGGTGAGCACCCTCAGCTCAAAGCGGTTCTCGACTTCGTCGCTGATTTTGAAAAGAAGCCTGCCCGAAGAAATCACCTCAAACTGTACGGTCGGGGATGCGTTCCTCAGGTCTACGAGATCAAGCCGTTCTGTCCCCAGCACCTCGCAGAGTGCGGTTCTGAGGCTCTCTATGTCCTGTAGGTCCCCGAGTACCGCAATGTCGACATCGTCACCCTGGCCCCTTTCTGCCAGCGACCCGAACAGATAGGAGAGTTGAATCTCGTGCCTCTGGAACACGCGGCCGAGTTCCTCGACCCTCTGGGAGATATCCTTCGGGAGTTCACGAAAGCCTTTCCATTTTTCCCTGATTCCCACGAGAATGTTCTCCGGGTTTGTGTAGTGGTTGATAAGCCATTGTGACACGATGCGTATCAACGAGACAAGCGAATGTTTGTCGCAGTTGCTCCGGCGGTCAAGCCCTACCACTTGTAGAGGACCTGGTACGAGAAGATCTTCTCGCCCTTCTTGGGAACGGACACTTCGAACTCGACCTTGTTTGCCTCTTTCTTCTTGATCTTCGGCGTTTCGCCCAGGAACTTCCAGTCGCCCCGGAGGTGTTCGATGACCGTAACGGCCGCTTCCTTGTCCTTTCGGTTGCGCAGCCGGATCTCGACCGTCTCCTGGCGAGAGCGCTTGCTGATCTGCTGGGTCTCTTTGACGATTCTCTCGCCTACGAGGTCAAAGGCATTGCCCAGGTAGACCCTGACCTCTTCGCCCTCGGCTACGTGGCCGATACGATCCTCGCCCGCAAAGGCGTCTTTCTTTGCACCGACGGATTTGTACACCCGTATTCTGCCTCCCGGAAGCGGTTTGCCAAGCCCGTTCTCCTCGGTGTTGTTGAGCACCAGGTTTGCCCGCACCTTGTCCTTGTCCCTGGAGCCGTCGAAGGTGAATTCCTTGGTTGCCTTGACCGACGTGGGGGGAAACAGGGTGAACTGCTTGGCCTGCCTGTCCGTGAGCGTGGCGGGCCGGTCCAGTGTGTACAGGTGGTACTCGAACAGGGGCCGCTCTTCAAAGTCTGAGCTGGGGGCTTCTGCCATGAGGGCAACTTCCCGTCCCATGCCGCCCTTTGCTCGATAAGGCTGCGGGGTGACTCGGTGCACGTCCCCGGCCACGAGCTGTATGCGGGTATCTTCAAAGGTAAGGCCCGAGCGGTTTTCGATGGAGGCCCAGCCGGAGAGTTCGAGGAGATCCTCGTCCTCATTGATGGCGGCTGTGTATTCAGCTTGCCACTGCATGCCTCCTGTCAGGTAGCTGATCTGAGCCTCGTGCTTTCCCGGCTTCGTGCACTCGAGGAGCCAGACCAGGGTGGGCCTCGTGGTCAGGCCCTCGGGAAGGGCGGGGAATTGAAGGGTCTCTACGGCGTCGGCCTTGATCACCTGGACCGAGCCGTTTTCCAGGGCGAGGATCGCGTCTCCTCCGTGGCCGTCGAGCAGGATCCCCCGATAGCTCCCGCCATCCTCGATGGTGACTACAATGGTCTCACCGAGGTACAGCTCGAGGAGGCGGTCGGTTGCGGTCAGGTCGAACTCGAAGCGCTGTTCCTGCAACCTGACGCCATCCGGCGCGGTCAGGGATTGTAGGCGCACGGAGGTTGGATCGATCCTGGCGGTCACGTCGGAGATCCTGTACTCCTGGGTGCCCCGGGCCAGGTGCAGGCTGCGGACCTCCTGGACCATGGCGAGGTCGTTGTTGTAGATCGTCACCGTTAGCGGGGGCTCGGCGGAAAAGGACGGTGCGGCCAGCGTAAGGGACAAGAGAACGATAAGAAAGGATACGGTTCTTCTCATGGGTTTTCTCCCTAGAAGGTGAGCACGATCTTGCCCGTGTTCTCGTTTCGCTCCATTCGTTCCGTGGCCTGGTGGAGTTGTTCAAAGGGAAACACGGAGTCGATGACCGGGTTGAGCCTTCCCTGCTCGAGGAGGGGGATCACCTGGTGGGCAAAGGCCTGGGTGGCCAGGATCTTCTCTTCCAGAGGTCGGCCGCGCAGGGTCGTGCCGATGATCCGGAGCCGTTTGGTGAGGACAGTTGCGAGAGATGTCTCTGCAATCACGCCGCTCATGATGCCGAACAGGATGAGCCGGCCGCACGTCTTGAGCACGGCGAGGTTCTTCTGCCAGTAGTCGGCCCCGACCGTGTCCAGGATCAGGTCCACGGCGTTCGGGCCGAAGAGGGCCTGGATCCGCTCCTGGAAGTCTTCCTCCTTGTAGTTGATCGCCGTTAGGGGCGCAAGCTCGGCCATCTTCGCGAGCTTCTCCGCGCTGCCGGCCGTACCGATGGCCCTGGCCCCCCACTGGTGGACGAGCTGGAGGGCAGCACTTCCGATGCCCCCGGCCACGGCATGCAAGAGCACCAGGTCTCCCGGCTGCATGCCCCCCTGAGACACCAGCGCGTCGTGGGCGGAGATGAATGCCTCCGGGATGGCGGCAGCATCGGTTTCGCTCATGCCTGTGGGCACCGGGACGGCGAGGCGCTGGTGGGTCAGGAGCTGATCCGCGTACGAGCCGCCGGCCACGATTCCAAGGACCGGCTCGGCGCCCTTCCATTCGGTCACCTCCTCCCCGATCTGATCCACGTAGCCAACGAATTCGAGGCCGGGAACGTCTTGCGGAGCGCCCGGAGGTGCGGGGTAGAGCCCTCGCCGCTGGAGGAGATCAGCACGGTTGATCGCCGTGGCGGTCACGCGGACCCGGATGTTCTCTCCCCGGGCCACGAGATCTTCCCGCTCGCGGATCACCAGGTTCTCGATTTCCTTGCCGTGTTTTTCAATGACAGCACATTGCATCGTGATGGCCTCGCAGAATATCGTATGATACTATACCGGCTCGCCAAGACGAAGCGAAGGGAAAAGACAGAGAAGAGTTTCGGAGCAGACCATGCGTGTGCACCTGGTGCGACACGGGGAGGCACTCCCCAGAGACGTGGACCCGGGGCGGGGGCTGAGTGACGTGGGGAGAAGGGGGGCCGAAAAGGTGGCGGCCTTCCTCGAGCGTCAGGCCATCGAGGTGGAGGCGGTCTGGGAGAGCGGCAGGAAGCGGGCCACCCAGACAGCGGAGATCATGGCTTCCGCGGTACGCTCGAAGGAAGGTGTCGTGTGCCAGCCCGGGATGGCCCCTAATGATCCTGTGGTTCCGATCGTTGAGAAGCTCGCTTCTCTGGAAGGGGACTACATGCTCGTGGGTCACCTGCCCTTCCTGTCGATTCTTGCCTCTCAGTTGATCCTGGGTCGGGCGGAGCCGGATGTGGTCAACTTCCCGGCTGCAGCGCTGGTGTGTCTGGACAGGGGACCGAGCGGCCGATGGGCAGTGAGCTGGATGGTTACCCCGGATCTCGTGTGAACCCCCGTACTCCCCACGAACAGAATGGAAGATCAGACTTCCGCTCCTACAGACAGTAACTCGCAGGCCGGTACGAGGGTACGAAGAAAGCGGGTCAAGAGGTCCCGCAGCCGTCGTCCCGGATGGCGCCGGACCCTGGACAAGTGGACCGCCTTCGATTGGGCCGCCGCGG
>Ga0180437_10005924_pt1 | contig 16545 bp, 18 predicted proteins | sample SS_ome_4_FD_132410 | JGI IMG/M metagenome (GOLD analysis project Ga0180437, IMG submission 132410) | Hypersaline lake sediment archaeal communities from the Salton Sea, California, USA - SS_3_D_1 metaG | ecosystem: Environmental > Aquatic > Non-marine Saline and Alkaline > Hypersaline >...
AGGACCTCTAGACCATGTCCTGCGGCTCGAAGACCAGCTCCAAGTGCGCATGTTGTCTTTCCCTTTCCGTTGCCAGTGTAGACCTGGACGAAACCTGAATCCATCATTTCTCACCTGAACTTCGCAGACGTAGAACCACTTCAGCAACCCTCTGTCCTAACAGTCTACTGCCTTGTACAGCCAGTTCGTCATCCTTTGCAGATCGCCATGATCCATCGTCTTTTTGAAGACTGCCTGAACCAAAGGTACCGTGCTTTACTGGACTTCCAACGCTTCCGACCACTATCATGCCTTGGCCGAGAGCATATCGATTCAAGGCATCAATCACGTGCTCTTGGCCACCATATCTGAGACCTGCATATGAAACGGCACCAAAGACTTTGTCTTTTAGCTGATGGTCATTCATCTTCATGGCGCGTGACCTGTCTATGAAATCCTTGAGAACTCCAGGAACGGATGTGAAATAGGATGGTGCGGCAATGATGATAGCATCAGCTTCGATGAGTTGTTTCTCAATCATCGGCATATCATCACTTACGCTCTGAGGACATGGTTTCTTCCTCACACATGAGTCACAACCCGTGCAGTGTTGAATGTTGTAATCACTGATGTTTAGTAATTTAGTCTGACCATCAGATATAGCAGCTAGTGCTGCTTCAAGTAGGTGACGTGTGCTTGAATACTCGGTTTTAGGGGAGCCACAGATTCCAACAATAAGCATTGAGAGACCTCGGTTTGTTTTAACAACGACCCATCATTGACAATACTTGTGTCTTTCGTCAGCTCACGGGTCATAGGGATGCGGCTGATTTCGTATTCTCATTCTGCACTCCTCAGCCTTTGATTTGTAGGTTTCTGCCTTCTCTGGAGCGTCTAGTTTGAAATAGACCTCTTCAAGAAGATCACAGGCTGAGGCACAACCAAAATAATCACCAACATCTACGAGGGTTGTATACGCATCTTCCAATACATGTGCTGCTTGTTCATAGAGATCCTTCTCATTCAACACGTGCCCTCTTACTACAAGCGTCCAACCAACAACATTTTGCATCTCCCTGTCTTCGGGACACTCTTCAGCAAGCAAAAGGAGCCTCACCCACTGGCGTTCAGCATTAGTAGTATCACCAGCTTTCAGGAAGGCATTGCCTAGAGAGAAAAGTGCTCTGGCAATCTGCACAGTGCTTCCGGAAGTTTCTGCAAGGGTTAATGCTTCTGTTGTTCGGTCTATGCTCCATTCATGGTCACCAAGTCCGACATAGGCATGATCAAGTCTCAAGAGACATTGAGAGAGAGCTCTTCTTCTATGCTTCTCCAAAAGTGGGTCGAGGTCAGAAAGACCTTCTAGGATGATCTTAGCTTCGGAACACAGAGTAAGTTCGCTTTTGAAATCATCTTCGTAGGTGCCCCTCCAAACTGCTTGGTTTATCAGTTCCTCAGCGTCAAAGATTGCTCTCTCAGGACTGACCAAAGCTATTCACTCTCGTTTGATAAATACATCAGAATCCGATAAAACTGCTACGACAAAGTTTCACTTAGTGTCTGAGCAATCTCACCAGCACTAGTGACAGCATATAGTTTGCTCTCGCCTGGTTGTGACGCCACCACAACTGTGATTGAATTGACCTTCAACATCTGAAGAGTATGGTCACCTGCATTTATTGTAGATGGCACAATATCCATGACCGGTTTGATCACACCCTGTGAGATCTCTACCTGGATTCTGAACAAATAGAGGTCTGGTACATTACCAGCAATCATATCTCCTTCAGAGTCGAATATCCCAATAAATGCAATTTCAGGTTGTTTCAGTGTTTTATTAATTAGTTTCTCAATTAACTTCATTATTTTTTTAGAGGGACGACCAAAATCAAGAGATACATAATTGTCTATGAGTGAATTTACATCGACGATGTCACTCATGCTACCACTCCAGGATTCGATCAGGTTGCCATACTTGTGCGATATTGCATGTCCAAGAGACGACACTATGTTCTTCAGTTGGGGAATGGATTGCTCCATGGATGCCATTGACACAAGTGCAAAGGAGGGATAGAGAGAATACGCCCAGATACAGTCATTCGATTGGAGAATATAGACTCTGTCTGAGGAAGTGCTCGAACTCGACTGCAACATCACCACAGAGTTACGAATGTATGAGGGTAGTGAGTTAGGATCGACACATGTATCATCCTCAAATGAGCGTCCATAGAGGGGGTCTCCACCCTTATTGATGATGTATACACAGTGGATCATCTTTGCCTCGACTCGATGGTTCTCAGGATTTTTCCTATGACATAAGGATTGCTGGTCCTGATGCAGCAGGAGAATCTTATAGAGGACATTACATTCTTATCTTCATTCGCTTTCGTCTACAGGAGGACTGCGTGGATGTCAGAAGAAATAACGAAGAAGAAAAGAAAGAGAAGAGAGCTGCAGAAGCGGACTAGGTATGACATCTATGCAGAGCTTTTGCGAGTCGTCTACATTTGGGGAGAGTGTCCATTGACACGAGCGGCCCGTTCAACAAACATGCCTGTTGATAGGGCAAAAGAGTCAATCACTGAACTTGTAGGCAGGGGTCTCTTGGAAGAGGACGATGACGATGGGATGACCGTCTTCAAAGTGACAGTTCGAGGGCACCAATACCTTGAGCTCTACAAGAGACTGGCTGGACTCGTGGGAATTCCGATACCTGAGCCCATAATTGGGATGTGAGTACTCCTCATGAGATTACTACCGATAGTCACAATTAGTGACTACATTTCGTGACTCCGCTTTATATACGAAGAATGAACGATTTAAACTAGTAACAATGACAAGGTGAAGGCCAAGATGGCTGAAAAATTATCATTCAAGAACGAAGAAAGAGTCGAACTCGGAAAGGTTGAAGGTGATGTCGAGATTCGCGGATGCAGGACACTCATGGCATCCGAGGGAGACATAATTGAGATTAGCGGAACCCTATATGTTATAGATGAACTTGCGATTGAGGGCGCATTGCATTGTGGCAGACTTGAGTCTAAGAGCCGAGATCAAATCACGGTGAATGGAAATCTCACAGTTGATAGGGCAGTCAGCATCCCAAGAGGCAGTCTCTGGGTACATGGTGACGCAAAAGCCCGTGACATCGAAATTGGTGCAGCATTACGCATTGAAGGAAACTTAGAGTGCGTAGCCGCAAAAGCGGGGGCTTCTATCAGGGTCACAGGTGATGCGAAAGCCCAAAGACTCACAGGAGGCGGATCCGTCAAAATCGAGGGCAATGTAGATGTGGAACGGGTTTCTGGCGGTGGATCCGTCGGTATATACGGAAAGATTCAGGCTGAAGAGTTTGATGCTGGCGGTTCTGGAAAAGCTGTAAGAGGATTCATCAAGAAGGTTTCAGTTGGTGGGAGTTTCAAGGCTGAAGATGCGATTGAGATTGAAGATCTTGATGTTGGTGGTGCTGCTAAGGTTGGTCCAGGGTCAAAGGTGAGTACGGTTGACATAGGTGGGACCTTCAAGGCTGAAGGTGATTTCGAATTTGGTGAAATTAATGTGGGCGGCACTGTGAAAATCACTGGCAATGCAACAGGTCGATTGATTGACGTGGGTGGCACTGTTAAGACTGAAGGTGATCTGATGGTTTCTGAAGGTCTCAATGTCGGTGGAACCGTAGCCATTGGGGGAAATCTGAAGAGTGATGGAAAAATCAAAGTTGGCGGAACTGTCAGAGCTGAAGGTCGCATTGACACCTTTCGTATTATTGTCGGTGGAGAGATACGTGCGGATTATATAAGAGCCACTGACGGCTTCCGAATAGGAAAAAGATCCGAGGTCAGAGGTTTTGTAGAGTCAAATGAGATTCTCATTCGTGAACGTGCGAGAACAGATTCACTCTATGGAAGTGACATCAGAATTGAAGAACGTGCACGCATAGCCAGCATCTATGGAAAGACGATCTATATTGAGAGAGATGCATATGTAGAGGGGGAAGTGCTCTACACGGACAGCCTAGAGGCAGAGGATGGAGTCACTTTCAGAGAGGAACCAAGGAAGGTTGACCAACTACCTCCACCTGAACAACTTGCTAACACATCTAGGCGAAGCTCTAAATATTCTGACCACCCGGATATTCCTGATCCCCCTGATCCCCCTGACCCTCCCGAACCATAATTGGAATGATTTTCACCTTTGGAATTATCAAAGAGAGAGGCATTGTTCTTGCCTCTCTCCGCACTCATTTTTTGAGAATGAATATCCTGCGACCTGAATCTAGTGTGAAAGAATTCTTCTCAAAATCACCAAACTCATCCACAATTTGAAAACTGGATTCTTGGATGAGAAGATCAGCCTCTTGATTGAAAATGAGAGCAGCTCCGGAGACCACATTGATCTCATCAATCACTGTACCCTTAGAATCCTCAACAGCAAATCGTAGTTCTACACGCATGATCTTTCTGTCGAAATCCGAAGTTATGTTTCCAGATCTTGTAACTTTTCGCCCATCTGGTAAGACTACAGGAGAGTCCTCAAATGAGGCCCGTTCATACTGATGTTCACCTGGATAGAGGTCAAGGATGAAGATGCCGTCGTCACGCAGATGGTCCTTCACACAACGAAGCATGGAGAGTTGGGCATTTCGTGTGAGAAGATGTCCAAATGAGTTGGGCACTAATATCAGAGGGAATTTCCGCTCGAGTGAGAAATCTTTCATATTTCCTTCTACCAGTTCAACTCTCTTAGCTATATCTTCGGGAGCTGACTGATGTTTCATCTTTGCTGCTGATAGCATCGATGGAGACTGCTCCAATGCAACAACGTCAAACCCTTCGGCAGCAAGTGCATAGCTTACTCTCCCAGTTCCAGCAGCCAGATCAAGGACGGGAGCCCCTGTTTTTCTGGCATATTCCAGAAAAAACGGAATGTCTGAGTTATCTGCAAAAAGGTCGTAGAACTCACCCACTCCCTCGTACCCTGATTCTAGATCTTCATATGAGTCCTCAGCGGGCATGCCGGCACCAGCAACTAAGCAGGTACAGATGTTGAGTCCACGGGTATCTTTTGCTCTAAGTGAGCACGATATCTCTCGGGGACAGGATAGTTGTAGAATGAATGAGAGTACCAGTCATTCATGATTTCCTCAAGTTCCTTGTTAATTCGCGTCCAGAGACCTTCATTAAGCTCTGGGTGAATTGACCAGACCTTACGGTCCTCTGTGCCCTTAACCACACCCTTCTTTGAAACCTGTTCTCCTCGTAAGAAAGTGAGATAGGAAGTTGAGAATGTCTTAATGATACGGTCTGGATTCTTCGCAAGGTCAACCTTGGTAGGATCAATATCATACACTGAAATGTCTGCATCAGCACCTACACCAATGTGTCCTTTTACGGATTCAATACCCAAGATCTTTGCAGGGGCGGCTCTTGTGGAGATAGCCATCTCATAGAGACTCCACTCACGCTCGATGGTTGGCAGAGCTGAACGCTCATGTGCAAACTTGTGCATGTCCTCCATCCAGATGTCCCGCTGCTTCTTACTCATCAACCAAGACATCACGAGGGGGTACTTGGTAAATGGGCCAGCATTCGGATTGTCGGTACTCATAATACATCGCCAGACATCATCAACATTGAGTGCAAACTCTAGAGGTATTGTCCATTGTACTGAGTTTCCTGCAGCTTTTGGCGAGTATGTGTATGGAACAATTCCAGCTCCACCGGGGAGCTCAACATCAACAGCGATGTTAGTCCACTTTCCACCTGTGAGCTGATAGAGATAGAACTCGAAGGGTCCATCACCAGTCATGGTTGTGGCAGGCCCGAATGTGATTTGTCCAAGGTCAGCGGTGAAGTGCTTGTTCTTGTTGAAGTACTTGGCAAACTCCAGACCACCAGATGCAATGTCCTTCCACTCGGTCCCAGCCCCTTCAACATTACCAAGGGTTTCAAATGACATGTGTGTGAGATGGCAGATGTGTTTGCGCCCGCCATGCCCTTTGATATCACGAATGGCATCAAGCTGTCTAATGGTGGTTTCCAGATTGCCTACTCTTCCCAGATTGTTTGGATGGAAATGCATCATATGTGGAAGACCCAATGACTCCACTGCTTGACATAGGGCACGAGTGATCTCACGGGGAGAGATACCCCATCCAGGAACCTCACCATCAGGGTCTCGTAAATCAACGCCATGCGCCCATGCATAGGTTCCTCCCGGATTCACGACCTTGACACCAAGACCACCCACCTTCTGAAGAACCCACGCAATATATGCTGCAAGTCCGCTGAGGTCTCCCTCTTTCACATAGTGAAAGGTAATCATACTATTGCAAAACATAGGGAGAAGTCCGGAGTCAAGGTTGTGTAAGTCCTCCATCTCCTCCCACGACCCGAGGGCTTTGAGCGCTGGCAGAGCTGGTTCAATAACAGTTGTATAGCCCATGGCTGAATATCGATATCCAATGACGTATGAGTTAGGCATCGTATATCCTACGCCAGCCCGAGTATGTTTTGTCTTGGGTACAGGGTCCTTTCTATGATCCTCTGGACACATAGCACGACCAACACCGACCTTGCTTCCGACAATATGTGAGTGCATATCAACCCCGCCGGCCATTACAAGTCGACCTTTGAGGTCAATCTTCTTTGCAGACCCCTCAACTCGTTCGACGATCTTTCCATTTGAGATACAGATGTCTTTGAGCTCTCCATCTATGCCGTTCATTGGGTCATAGACCCGTCCATTCGTGAGTATCACTTGCTTGCTCATTTCTTGAGCCTCCTTACTTCCTCGTATATCATTCTCAGGACGTCTCTATCTGGCAAGATACCCTCAGGCGGATCAACCACCTTCTTGAGATAGAGTGGGAGTCCATCCATTCGTGTAGCCGCCCCATCGCACTCAATACCAGCGATGGCGGTCTGAATATTGACCTTTGCCAGAAGTGAGGTCATGTTCCGTTTGGGATCAAGATTGATGACCGGGACACTAGCAAGGTGTTTCACAGCTCCCCTTGGGAAATGTGCAGCTGGGTCTGCTGCAATATTGAGAACTACGTCAGGTTCACCCCTGACCAGCATGTCTACCGCTGTGTATTCACCTGGCTGGTAGCGAGGGTACCCACGGGCATAATCGACTGCATAGGGATAGCCGGTCTGCCATGTTGACGTCTTGTTAGCACCAGCAACATTGTAGTGTCCACGCATGGGCATCATTCCCCACTTGGTGAAGTGGTTCATATCTTGAATCAGTCTTATTGCAGCATCGATGTTCCTATGACGGCCCTTGGATTGGGTCAGTCCTAGACCAAAGAAGAGCACACCGTATTTGGCACTCTTCATCGCCTCCACCAGTTCAGTTAACTCACCGACACTCAGACCACCTACTGAGTCCACCTCTAGAATCCTTCCTCGCGCAATAGCTCGTAGCGCAGAAATGACTTCCAAATCAGACCCAGAAGTAATCTTGATGAACCTGTCAGCCACTCCAGCACTGATGGTCTTTCTGACATCAACCACCCAAATCTGTCGGTCCTTCTTCCCATCCTTGATGTAGAGACCTGGTGCTCTGGTGTATCTACTCATATGTCGTGGATGGGCAAACTGTGGATTTGAACCCAGTAAATTATGAGGTCTGCCCTATGACGTGTCTCAGCCAAAGCAGCAATTGGCTCGCCAGACTCTTGAGAGCCTAAGATGGTGGGTCCATGACAAACTGATGAGGTATTGTCAACAACACCACCGACCTCTTCAGCAATCTTGTAGGCTTCTCGATGAGCATCATTCTCGGTAGAACTCAAACCATAGATCAGCAGACGCTTAGACTTTACGATGATTTCAGCAGCCCTCTTGACCAAGTCCTTTAGAGGCGAATCCATTGGGAGTCGATCATCATGATGATTCAGGAACCTAGCTTGGCTGATTGAACAGCCGTTCTTGTTCTCTGTTATTTTGTTTCCTTCCACACTTATCCCGATATCATCACAGAGACATCCACAGAAGGGACACACAATGTTTTCTTTCAGCCCAGAATCCTCAGTCATTATCTTCCCTCCACTATCTGTTTCAGTAGCTGCTCGACATTAGGAACCTCTTGTCCTTTCGCTGCAAATAGCTTTGCAGACACACCCTTGAAATCAGGCATCCCTGTGCCTTCAGTTTCAGACCCTATCACTGCATTTGCATAGGGCCCACAGGGTATGAACACAACACCAGGCTCAGCCCTCCTGTCGAGCTTGCTCATTACAACAACACTCCCGTGTGGTGTTTCGATGAGAACAGGCTCTCCTTCCTCCAATCCCAGCGTTTCAAGGGTTGCTTTGTCCATCTCACAAAAAGCCACTTCCTTATGATACTCTAGACCTAGCTTTCCCAATTCCATTGCTCGACCTTGTTTTAGGGTTCTTCCTGAGGTCAGTATAGCTTCGACTCCCTTACGACTCATTCAGGACATCTCCGGAAATGCACGAAGAATGACTAATCAAACCGCAATAATAACTCTTGGGAAAACATGGAATATTGGAAGAATAAATGAAGTAGGGACGAGGAGATTTCCCAATCCATTCAGATTGTCATCCATAGCGCAACTATTTTTGTTTGCTCCACATCCCTACGAATTTGTTGTGTACTTCCTAATTATTTACGCTGTTGTGTACCCAGACACACTTCGATATTGTGAAGTTTTGGCAATCGAATGTCCTACCTAGATATTACCTCTGTCACTTCGAAGCCTTTATCAGCCAAGACTCGCGGAGGGCGCCCAAAGCTCTTGTTCAGACAAGGTTGTTGAGTGAGATAATGACAGTTGATAAGAAGACGCTGAAGGAGCTCTATACAAGAACTCTGAAAGTCCGTAGATTCGAGGAGAAGGTGTGGGACCTTTTTGGCGAGAATATAGTTCCAGGCACACTACACCTCTATTTGGGGCAGGAAGCAGTGGCTGCTGGTGTGACTACAGCCCTCAAGAAGACTGATTGGATTCAGAGTACTCATCGAGGACATGGGCATGTTGTGGCGAAAGGTGCAGATATGAATGCGGCTCTTGCTGAGCTACTTGGTAAGGCAAGTGGTTCATGTAAAGGAAAGGGAGGCTCCATGCATATCACTCAATTTGATGCAGGAGTACTAGGAGCCACTGGTGTGGTTGCGTCTGGACTGCCAATCGCAGTGGGAGCGGCACTATCGTGCCAGATGAGAGGTACTGATGATGTTGTTGCATGTTTCTTTGGTGATGGTGCATCCAATAATGGCACATTCGGTGAGTCACTCAACATGTCTGCAATCTGGAAGCTCCCCCTGATTTGGGTGGTAGAGAACAACCTGTATGCCATGGGTACACCCATCAAGATGATGTGTCCAAGCGCAAACATTGCCCAAAGGGCGGATGGGTATTGTATCCCCAATGTTGTTGTTGATGGGAACAATACCTTGGCCGTATACAACGCAACTGTCGAAGCTGTTAAACGAGCTAGAGCTGGCGAAGGGCCCACTCTGATTGAATGTCAAACTTACCGAATGAAGGGGCACTCGAGATTCGATGCTGCGAAGTACAGACCCGAGGATGAGGCTAAACACTGGTTGAGTGAAGAACGAGATGCAGTCCGAATAATAAGAGAGATTGCCATCGAACAGGGAGCCTTGACAGAGAAAGAGGCTGAGAAGATCGATTCTAAGATTGCAGGTGAGGTAGAGAAAGCAGCAGAATTCGCGAAGAAATCGGAGTATCCAAAGCCAGAGGAAACCCTTGAAGACCTTTTTGCGGAGGTGCTCTAGATGCCTGAGATCACCTACAGAGATGCGCTCAAAGCTGGCCTCCGGGAGGAGATGCTCCGCGATGAGCGTGTTTTCATAATGGGAGAGGATGTAGGGTTAAACTGGGGAGGAGCCTTCAAGGTCACAAAGGGATTAGCGGAGGAGTTTGGAGAGGATAGAGTACGGGACACACCAATTTCTGAAAACACCATCGCAGGAGCTGCTGTTGGTGCAGCTATCACAGGGATGAAGCCAGTCGCAGAAATCATGTTTGGAGACCTCATCACACTAGCGATGGACCAGGTATGTAACCAAGCAGCTAAGATGAGGTATATGTTCGGCGGACAGACCTCAGTGCCCTTGGTGCTTCGAACTGTGTTTGGAGGCGGGAAAAACATCGCATCACATCACTCTCAGAGCCTTGAGGCATGGTTCATGCACACACCAGGACTTAAGATAGTAGTTCCAGCCTTTGCCTATGATGCGAAGGGGCTCATCAAGACAGCAATCAGAGACCCCGACCCGGTCATGTTCTTTGAGCATAAGCTTGTTTATGATAAGAAAGAAGAAGTACCAGATGAAGACTATACTATACCGTTTGGTCAGGCGAGGGTGAGAAGAGAAGGGGCAGATGTCACGGTCTGGGGAACCTTATTCATGCTTCACAAAGCCCTAGAGGTAGCTGATGAGCTTCAGAAAGAGGGCATTAGTGTGGAGATCATTGATCCAAGGACCCTAGCACCTCTTGATACGAAGACATTAATCGAGTCTGTCAAGAAGACTGGAAGGCTGGTTCTTGTCACTGAAGAAACCAAGACCGGAGCGACAACTGCAGAGATTGCAGCCATAATTCAGGAGGAGGCTTTTGACTGGCTAGATGCGCCAATCAAGAGAGTGAATGCTCCAGACACTCCAGTCCCCTTCAGTCCGCCTCTCGAAGAGTATTTCATCCCTGACAACAAACGTATAGCACAAGCCATCCGCGATATCATGTAGGTGAGCTCAATGGTAACAACCATGATCATGCAGCGCATGAGTGTAGCCATGGAATATGGCGTGATACTCAAGTGGTTAAAAAAAGAGGGAGACAAGGTCAAGCAAGGAGAACCCATAGTTGAGATCTTTGGAGAGAAGAACGAGTTCGAATTGGAGTCTCCTACAGATGGCATCTTACTGAAAATACTGTGTGAAGTAGATGACGAGATTCCCATCAGTGAACCAATTGCATACATTGGGAAAAAGGGAGAAAATGTCCCTGATATCGTGCCGAGAAAACTGAACAAACCATCTGTTGCAACTATAGGAGACCCCGTAGTGACCACCTCAGACGCAAAAATAGTGACAAGAACCACGAAATCTTCAGTCGAAACTCGCCTTCAAGGAGGAAAGATAAAGGCATCTCCGCGTGCCAAGAAAAAGGCGAAGGAGATGGGAATTGACCTATCACTGATTGTTGGTTCCGGACCTGAGGGTAGGATTGTAGAGAATGACGTCCTCACTGCACAGAGTGTCCCAACTATGGCAGTATCTGATGAGAGAGAGATCAGGCAAATATCTCCGATGACTCCCTTGCGACGGACCATTGCTCGACGGATGACTCAGAGTGCACAAAACCCTCACATCACCATGATAACTGAGATTGACATGAGTGAGGTTGTAGAGTTGCGGAAAGAGCTTAATGATCGTGTTGAGAAGCAACAGGGCATCAGGGTTTCGTTTAATGACATCATCGTCAAGGCAGTGGCTGACACTCTCGAGAGATTCCCGAAGTTCAACGCAACTCTAGTTGGGAATGACTTGGTCATGTTTGACGAGGTGAATATCGGCGTTGCAATGGCTACTGAAGAGGGTCTTGTTGTACCCACGGTACGGAATGCAAACAAGAAGTCCATCACCGAGATTGCCCTGGAAACGAAGGATTTTGGCAAACGAGCGATGAAAAACGAATTAAAACCAGAGGAACTCACAGGAAGCACATTCACTGTTTCTAACCTTGGACCATTCAAGGTTGATCTCTTCATCCCAGTCATCAATCCCCCCGAAACAGCTATCCTTGCCCTTGGTCAGATCAAGAAGAAACCAGTGGTCATTGAGGACATGATAGCAATTCGGAGTATGATGATGGCTAGCTGCGCAGTGGACCACAGAGTTCTAGATGGCGCTCCTGCTGGTCAATTTTTAGCAGCTCTAAAAGAAACTCTTGAGAGTCCTTATATGATGAAGATGTAATGGACTTGGAGCAAGAACAGGACGCAAGAGATATTGCCCTTTTAATACATCTATTTGAAGGACTTGAGAGCTTCTTTGGTTTCATTTTCGAAATCTTCAAGCATCAGAGTGAGTGAATCGTTCTCTGAACCAAGAGAGGAACTCAATGACTTGATTTCCTTAAGGTTGACAAGAAGTCTGTGGTGGGTCTGCTTGACTAATATCGAAATGGGGGAAGAAATATCATCAGCGATAGAGTAGAGGGTTCGTCTTCGACCTCGTCCCGCTTGGGTTATATCAGTCTCTCCATTTAATAACCCCATGGATTCAAGCTGTGTCAGGATAAGGGTAACATTGCTACGAGAATATTGTGTAGCTTTAGAAATCTCATCGAGACTGAGTTTTGCTCTAGTATTATACCTCGCGAGATAAAGCAATGCCAATATTGAACCAGAGTTACGGGACAAACCGAGCCATTCAACCATCTTGCTGAAATAACGAATTATTGGCGTCATTTTCTCTGATTTGATATCAATCATTATTCCAACCCTATTTTTCTTAAATTTTAACATAATAATTGACGATTATCAATGTTGTGGAAGAACTCGAACGTATAGCTTAATCATAACTCCCATATTTAGAATGTTTAATCCTAGAAGTTTTTCTTGGTTATGTGTGAAAAGGCCTAGAAACTGCCAAAGCATTATCTGTCTTCGAACGCAATTCATCATGATAAGAAGATGATTTTTACAAGGACTTGTCCTAAATGTGGAAGCAACAGGATTGCTGGACCGCACAAAATTGCAGGGGAACATCATGTAAGGATTGACCTCCCAGGATGGTCCACAGCAACACTCGAAACCTTCACATGTGCTGATTGTGGGTTTACTGAGTTGTATGCAGACCAAGTAGGACTCCAGAATATTAACACCTCAGGAAGGTTTGTACTAAGTTCTTCACCCGAAGTTGAATATCCTAGACGATCATGTCCATATTGCGGTTCTGAACTTAGACCAGGCTCGATGTCTTGTCATGAGTGTGGTCGATTGATTTCATGAGTTTCGACCCTCAATATCAGGGGGACCTTATATTGTAGAGAGCAGACCGAATTGCGACACGTGTTATTCGTGTCAGCCTCGAATACGACATCTGCTCCAAGCCTCAATCGTTGCTCTGAGGCATTCCGCCGGTGGCGAGCAACCTACTTCAGCCATCGGCTAACCCATTCGTTTGCATGTGCAACAAGCTAATCAGGGACATATGCAAGAGGTGTACCAGATATAGGAATCGAGTGACACATTCATGACTTGGCGATTGATTGATGAGGACAGCACTGATGTGTATCTGAATCTTGCATTGGATGAGGCGATTGCTCGGGTCACAGCCACTCAAGAGAATAAATTAAACAGCATTCGATTCTGGCGTTCGAAGAGAGCTGTAGTGATTGGTAGGTTCCAGTGTGTTCACAAGGAGACAAACTTGTCATTCTGTCGTGAGAACAGTATTGCCATAGCTCGACGGTTCACAGGTGGAGGTGCTGTGTATCATGACTCTGGAAACCTTAACTTCTCTATCTGCACAGATCGTACTGAGGAGTATATCCCACGGACACTGAAAGAGATCTATGAGTTTTTCATTGGTGGTGTGGCAGATGCACTGCAGACACTTCAAATTCCAGCGAGGTTTGACCCAGAGCGTTCCTGTATAAGGATCAATGACATGAAGATCACTGGTACCGCAGGTTGGCTCAAGCGAGGAGTTGCATTTCTTCATGGGACTCTTCTGATCAACTGCGAACTCTCCATGCTACGACAGAGCTTGTCGCCAACGAGGGAACAGCCGGTATTTCTCCGCGATAGAACAAGGGTGCGCTGTATGGAGAGTAAGAGGGACATCGTGACAAATATTTCAGATCAGGTGAAAAATTGCCCTACTAACGATGCGATCAAAAATGCAATCATTAGAAGCTTCGAGAAGATGTCAGGAAATTCCATTGAACCTGGAGAAGTATCAGTAGAGGAGAGGGACACTGCACAGGTTTTATATCAGAGCCGCTATTCCAAGTCTGAGTGGAATCTGGGAACACCAGCCCGTTGAATCTGAGGAATGGTCAAATGACTGAGGATGTTGAGAAGACACTGAAGAGCTTCATGAAACACTTTGGAGCGCTTAATCGAGATATACCAGATGCCAGAAATGCATTCACAGACCTTCAAAAGACCGTGCACAAAGATGGTGCTTTATCAGCCAAGTTTAAGGAAATCATCTGTATTGTAGCATCAGCTCTTGCACCATGTGAGGAGTGTATGGTCTATCATACTAAACAAGCTCTGACCTTGGGTGCCACAAGAGATGAAATCATGGAGGCTTGTGCTGTAGCGATAGTCATGGGCGGAGGCCCAGCAGCAGCACACATTGCAACTGTACAGGACTGTCTTGATACTTGGGCTCCTAGAGAGAAGAAGTGAAGTTTCGAACACACAGAAACTTGACTGGCGCCTCTCCGCGGTTGAAGAACTGATGAGGCTCGTTACTGCCAATATATATGACATTACCAGGGTGTAGTAATAGCACTTTATCACCAACCTTGACGACTGCCTCTCCACTTATCATATATACACCATGCTCATGTGAATGAATATCGTAGGAGGTATGGCCACCAGGCTCGATTATGTAGGCACGTAATGCAAAGTTCTTCGAGGCATTATTAGGAGAAAGTAGCTCTTTGCGTCTTACGCCCTTCATCTCAGGGTGATGGTAGATTGGATACTTCTCATGAATCGTGTCCTTTGTTAGGAACATAGTAACTCCTCCTTTCTTACTCGAACGATATGAAGAGGACCTTGATAGCTTTTTGGCTTTCCATGAGTTCAAAGCCTTTCTCCCACTCAGAGAGCGATATTCGATGGGTTATGAGTGGTGATACATCCACCTTGTGAGTGGACATGAGTCGGAGCGTGGTGACCCATGACGAGGGGAGTGTGCCCCATGTCCCAGACATTGTAAGCTCCTTCACTACGATTGGATCGAGATCTATGTCTGCAGGACGTCCACGCACACCAAGGAGTGTCACATGTCCAGCAACCTTTACGAATTCAAATGCTTGGGTACAAGCAACACACGCACCTGATGCTTCAATGACTGCATCAGCTCCACGACCATCTGTTTCAGCTTTGATAATGTCAATGGGGTTCTCTTGACCCTGAACATCAATAGTCAAGTCAGCACCTATTTTCCTAGCAATATCGAAACGCCACTCGTCTGACGTTACCCCAGTCACTATTACTTTCCCAGCCCCCATGGCCTTTGCTACCTGTGTCGCCATCAGGCCCATTGTGCCTGGACCCTGAACCACTACAACATCACCAGGACAAATGGGAGTCTTGTCGATAACAGAGTGGACCACACAGGCCATTGGTTCTGCGAGTGCGGCTTCTTCCATCGTAACACCTTTTGGCACCTGATGTACAATATAGTCTGGGACAACCAAATATCTAGCAAAAGCACCATTGGCTCTTGATGTGCCAAGAATTCTCTTGTCTTCTGCCGTACACCTGTTCATATGACCTGTCTTGCATTGATGACATTTCCCACAATAAGCAGTAGCAGGAGAAACAACTGAGTCACCAGCTTGCGCAGAGGTCACATCAGAACCAACCTCGACGACTGTGCCAGAGTATTCATGCCCCAACACGACGGGTGGAGTGTAAAATGCTTGATCATGTTTGATATGGATATCTGTACCGCAGAGCCCAGCAGCCGCTACCTCAATCAATACCTCATCTCTCTTGGGTATAGGATCATCAAGTTCCAGAAGTTCTAAGTTACCAAAGCCACGAGCGGTCTTCATCAGTCCTCTCAAATTGGTGTCCTCTAGCCTGTGATATCTGACAGGTTATAGAATCTTGTGGCAGTGACGTGAGACCTAGATTTCACTCAGTCATGAGTCAATGAGTTGAAAAAATCCGAAGTTTCATCTCCTTGATCCAACGAACGGACCCGAAAAGCTGTACTTAGCTCCCCACGAATCTTGCTTGCAGTCATAGAACCGACAAATCGCTTACGCACGTTTGCTTCTTTACCCATCCATAGGTACACATTCTTGTTGGCGTGGTCAACAACACACAATACTCTGTCAGACTGTAAGCTGTCCCTACTAATAGTTACAGAGAGTGTTGTGCCATCCTCCTGCATCTCAAGTCCGTCGACCATTGGGTTTTCCTCGTGGGGTGGGCAGCGCAAGTCCTAACATTTTACGAAAGATGCTAGTGAAAAAGCTTCCTCAAAAGTGGATATTAATTCCACTAGCATGTCCTCAAGATGGTCATCAATTAAGAGAGTCAGTACAATCTAGACATTAGGGAGATAATAAGCGAGTTAAACACGCTCAAACGTTGCTCGGAGGGTACCGCCGCAGTAGTTGCATTTTGCTTCCAAAGGTCCTGTCCAATCAATCCCTTCATGGGAGATTGATGCCCCACACGAGGGACATTTTTCAGGTAATCTAACAGTCTTCATCTCGCTGCCATCGGATCGTGTCTGACCACGATGTCGTTCGGGAATAACAAATGATGGTGCTTCCATTGTAAAACCACGAGCGACACTG
>Ga0180437_10005925_pt1 | contig 16544 bp, 18 predicted proteins | sample SS_ome_4_FD_132410 | JGI IMG/M metagenome (GOLD analysis project Ga0180437, IMG submission 132410) | Hypersaline lake sediment archaeal communities from the Salton Sea, California, USA - SS_3_D_1 metaG | ecosystem: Environmental > Aquatic > Non-marine Saline and Alkaline > Hypersaline >...
AATATGCGTTTATCTCTTTTGGAAATTTCATAATATCACCTATAGGGCTTCTGCCATGCCTGCCTTGAGAAGCCAGTCGGCCTCCTTGTCAGGCAGCATGTGCTCCTCCCCTTCCTTGAAAGGACCGTAGAGGGAGCTGTCTATCCCACGGTATTGCTCAACATCCTTTAAAATCTTGATACGCTTCCCTGAAGGCGTTGGGGGAGCCTCCTCTCTGTCCCAGATATTTTTCACCTTCTGGCGTGAGTTAATTATTATCGAGGACAACTCTTTTAACATTACCTTTTCCTCAGAGGTGAGCCCTTCGCCCGGATTCTCACCGCGGACGGCCATCAGCACTATCTTCTCCTCCCGCTTGGCTGATATTGAAAGCATGATTTTCTTTATGTTCTCATATTCCTTTATGGCCAGCAGGGACTGGGAAGAGACGGCATCCTCCTTTTTCTTTGAGAGCAGGGCTGAGGCTTCCTGGTAGAAGTCCTCCGGAAGATTCACTATAGCAGAGGATTCCATCTCCTTTTTCTGAATGCCCCTAAGGCCAGAATAATCCAACATTTGCCTCCCTTTAGCATAATGCCCGCTCGGCTTTTTATTTCTTCTTTTTGTCCTTGAACCTTCTGAAAGGATTATCATCGTCGTCTTTCTTCTTTTTCTTTTTCTCCTTCTTCTTTTTCTTGTATTCAGGGAATGTGACATCCTGTTTTGTCTTGGCCCTCTTTTTTTCCTTTGATTTCTTCTTGGAGGATTTCTTCTTTTTCCTCGCCTTCATAAGCCCCTCGGACTCAGGCATCTTCTGCTCTCCCTTATCTCTCTTGATTATCATGCCCTCAGTCATGGGTTTGGCGCGGTCCACTATCATGTAGGGCTGTTCAGCCACAATCATCCCTGTCTTCTTCTTTTCCCTTTTCAGACCCAGCAGGCCGAGGAAGCCTGCTATGAGGGCCTCTATGAACGACTCCTTCTCCGCAATCCTGATGGGCTGGACAGGTATCGCCTGGCCTGCTCCCGATGGGCCTCCGCCGACGACTCCCCATGTCTTCTGCTCCTCATCAAGGCAGCTGCTGCACAGCCTCCTGTTGTTCCATATGTAGAGTATTTCAGCATCCCTTCCGCAGCGCTCGCATGTCTCAGGATAGGCAAGGGGGCGCATGGGGTATTTCTGAGACTTGTACTCGAACTTTGTGTGCTTTGCCCTCTCCTCCTGGATGCATATGGGACAGTACCACTGGCCCATGTACTGCTGTATTTCAGATGCCGGCACATACATCCTGCATCTCCAGCAGGGCCTGTTGAGGCCGTAGAATGAGCATGAGGAGCAGTAGGACAGTCCGTCTGCACCATATTCAACATGGCCCTGCCTTCCGCATCTTGAGCATGTCCCCATTATCAGAATTTGAGAATAAGATTAAAAAACCGCTAGGGAGCGAATTTCCTGATGGTCTTGCTCCTGCCTGCAGCTTTTGAGACGACCAGGCTGGCGATTGTGGATACCCTGTCTCTCAGCTTATTTTTCGCTGTCTCCAAATCACGGCCGGAATAGCTATGCTCTTTCGAAAGATATTTGGTGAAATTCTCGAGGATATAGCGGCTGACCTTGTGGGTGAGCCTGTCCCTTGTCGTCTCTTCGGAGTCTGGGGTCTTTTCAACGCCGACGAACCTGACCCTGACGTTCATCTTCGCATCCCCTTTCTCAGGGTCGGAGTAAAGGATAGGGCTGGGGTCTGACGTATAGAGCTCTTTCCCGACCAAACCAGGGTCTGATACCGGTATTGAGACCTTAAGAACGCCTGCCGTTTCACGCTTCTTCATCTCAGCCTCCCTTTCGCGCTGGCGCCTCGCATATCCTGGAGGCAGTTTGATTTCCCTTTCCTTCACCGAGGTGTCTCTCCTGATGATTAGCAGGTCCTCTGCTCTTTTTTTCGCTGCAGGGGGCTTTTCAGCCTTTCGCGGAACAGCTTTCCTTCTTTCTGCCGGCTCGGAAGGGACAGGGACGACATCATACCTGAACTTCCTTGTCTTCTTGCCTTTGTCGCGTATCTCGAAATAGCGGCTGAGCACAGCCTCCTGGTTCCTCCCTATCCAGTCCCTTATGAAACCGGTGCGCTTCTCTTCAGGAAGCGCGGCTGCGCGGTCCATGAGCTCATCGACCGCATCTTTGGGGAGCTTCACCACAAGATAGCTCCCTCTCCCCTTCCTGTCGGTCTCAGAGAGCGGTATGGTGAGCGTCACGCTCCTTATCCTGTTGCCGCGCACCACCACTGGAGTCTCCAGATGCTGCTTGGCGGCCCTGTCATTGAGCTTGTTGATTTCAACAGTAGCGTATCCTGACATATTCAGAATTTAGCAAGAAAAAGATTTAAATAAACGGGCCTTGTCCGGAGAAATAGAAAAGAGAAATAAAAAGAAAAAAGGGGAGGGGATTATACCCTCTTGCACTGGTTGACGAAGTCCTGGGCTGCTTCAAGGGTCTGTTCGGCTTCGCGTCCTGCGACGACTATCTTTGAGCCTTCAACAACCTCTTTCACAACCTTTTCTTCGGCAGTCCAGTCCACTGCAGAGTCCTCGAGCAACTGGGCAGTTACAGTGTTGACAACGTCACCACCGACTGAGACGAGGGTGTTCACACCTGCTGCGTCTGAGTCCAGCATGACGATGTTGTCATAACCGCCAGTGTAAGGCACTGCTACATCAACTGAAGCTGCGTTGTTTGGCATGATGACGGCTGATACGCCGGACATGTCTGCCACACAGGTTGCTGCACCGCCGTTTGCGCTGCATGCACCCACATCTTCAGTGATTTCAAGCACCTTCACTCCGATTCCTGCTACAGTCTCGGATTCTCCTTCTCCAAGTGTCAGGACGTGGACACCAGCTGCAGCCGCTTCGCCTTCACCGGCGAGCAACCACTGTGCTCTTGCGAGCCTGTGAGCCATATCGAACTCAACAGTGTCGTCATCCATGCTCTCGAAGACAGAGCCTCTTTCGGAGATGTATCCTTCTTCTACCAGCTCGAGTCCGCCGTCAACAGGTCCGCTGACAGTGGTGCCGTCATAGAAGGTGTCGTCTCCTACCGCGTGGCCGTAGAGAACCTCCTCATCGTCAGATGTTACGTAATTGCCTCCGCCGTCATCTGAGTCATAGTCGAAGGTCGCCTGGTCAGGGTCACCTGACTCATCAAGTCCGAAGATGAAGTAGTCCACGAACTCATTGGACGAGCCTGTTCCTGCCTTCTCTGCGATACCGAAGAGGAAGTCACCGTCAGCCACCGGCAATGCGTAGCCAGCGCTGTCCAGTACGCTGCCGATACCAGGAACATCTTCAGGACCTACCTGGTCTCCTGAGGTAGCGTCCACAGTCTCCTGGATGACAATCGCTCCGCCTTCAGGGGGTGCGAACTGGCTGTCACCGTCGCCTATGTCGTCATAAGCAACGCTGAGGCCGTCATTTCCTCCGCAGCCGGTGTCTCCGTATTCGCAGATACCATAGACCTCACTGGATGAGGACTGCCTCATCAAGACAGAACCGTCGGCGTAGCCGTAGTCATACACTCCGTCGTCGTCATCAACACAGTCAAGTCCGTTGACTGCGATGTAGAACTCATTGTCAGACAGAGAGCCTACTCCGCCAGCGTCCGTTCTTCCGATTTCAAACACAGAGCCAGAGTCGCCTGAGTTCACCTCGATGTAAGGTGCATAGATTTCACAGGCATCAGAGTCGTCGTCGTTGTCGACGTCCGGACCCTTGCTTTCTGACAACATCTTGCTGTCACCGGTCTTGAGGTCAAACTCAAGGGTGTATCTGTCGTCTGAAGTCAGGTCAAGTCCTTTGTACCAGAGCTTCCATGCGACCGGGTCCTGCACGATAGGCACATAGTCTCCGACCTCGAGCTGCTCCTCGCCGCTTGTGGAGAGGTCCTCGACATCCTCTGAGAACACTGCAATGGTCCTCAAGGTGTCTGGGAGTTCGGGGTCTGAGCCGTCTGCGTTAGGTGCGCCCGTTGTTGCGTCCATGTTCTTCCATCCGAGGGCAACCTCATAGTCTGGGTTGGAGTCCTCGTCTGCATCCAGCTCCTGTCCGTCCTCGAGCTCAAGCTCGTGGGAGAAGATGGCAACATCAGCCCACTTAGCACCGAAGGTATAACCAGGCGCTACCTTGTAGACGTGGAATCTGAACTGGGTTCCGCCCACGTTGAATTCCTTCGTCTGGCCAGGGCTTACTTTGTCCTTCTCAAGGACATTTCCGTTTGCGTCGATAATGGAGATAATGGCTGCAGTTGTGTCGCCGTGTGCTTCAAGGTCATCCAGCTGGAATTTCAGGTCATCCACCGGGAGTGATTCACCCTGGTTGATGATACCAGATACAGATTCCTTGGCAAGCTTCACCATACCACAGTTCCTGAGCTCATTCTCACCAGTCAGGTCAGATGGACAACCATCGTTGTTCATCTCGCTGATGATCCAGGGCTCACCGAGGAAGCCTAGTTCCAGCCTGTGGGTTTCGGTCGCGTCGTCAAGGTCTCCGCCTTGGCCTGTCTGCTTACACCAGCTGTAGTCTCCGCTCTGGGATTCTGTACAGATGGGGATACCAAGCTCATCTCCGCCAGGTCCGTCGAACTTCAGTGTATAGGCAAGGAAGTTCAATTCACCTATAACGTCGTCGGGGTCCTCGTCGAAGTGGTTGTCACCGCGCACCCAGAGGTCCTGCATCTCCACATATGTGTTGCCGGAGTCTTCATCCTGAAGGTCCATGTCCTCAAATGGAGAGAACATGTCTCCGTCAATCCTGTAGAGGTAGGTCTCTGAAGGTCCGATGGTTCCTCCTACACCTGTTGCATCCGTGAACGGGTTCGCGTTCTCGGATGTGTCAGAACCGCCCAGTTCGTACTCTGCATCAGAGTCTCCTGGTGTGTTGTCCACCCTGTCCAACAGTTCCCTGTTCAGGTAGTCACCGATAAGGTTCTCACCCTGCCAGGTTCCTGCAGCAACTGAGCCCGGTACTGTAATCTCCAGCTGGGCTTTCTCATTGCTGATGGCGCAGGTCCCTTCGCCGTTGGCGCTTGAGGCCGTACATGTCGCTGTTCCTTTCACTTCGGCGGTGAGTGTCTCGGTTGCATAACCTTCACTCACCATTTTTCCGGCAATCAACGCCGCTGCCACACCATCGCTAGCTGCCGCCTCAGATCCGATGACGACTTTCGCTACAGGTGCGCCGTTGGCGTCTACCAGCGTTGTTGACCCAAACATAAGGCCAGCAAACGCTGCGGAGCTTGCCAGAATTGTCGCTCCTGCGACAACCGCTCCAATCTTCTTCAGGTTCACTTTCATTCGTTCACCTCATTTCACCGCCTAAAAGGGCCGATATATAACAGTTAACGACGGTGATTTTTCCTTTCGGCCCAAACCCAAGAGAGAATTCTCCCATGGGCACGAGAGATGGGGCGTCCCCTATCTCTCTCATTTGCAGAGACTGTCTGGCAATAATTTTTTAAAGCTTGTCCCATAACCTAAACTCCAGTTTATAAACTACGGTTTTAAATGAGACAATAAGCGTAGAAGAACTACGTTCATGAACGGATAAAGTATAATATCTCATATATTCACTATCATTCCGTCTTTTGCAATCTCTGTATTAGGAAATACCTTCTTTGCCTGCTCAAGGAGTATTGAAGTATCACTATAACGGGGGCTTATGTGCGTTATGATGAGCCTCTTGGCCTTTGCCTTCTTTGCAACAGCGGCAGCATCCTCAACCGTGCTGTGCAGGCGCTCCTCTGCTTCCTCCTTCATGGATGCGTCGAACGTCCCCTCATGTATCAGAAGGTCTGCCTCCTTTGCCTGCTTTATCGTCTCCTTGTCAGGGGCGCAGTCGCCGCTGTACACTATCTTCCTTCCTGTCTTTGTCCAGCTCACATCCTCTAATCTTATCTTCCCTTTCTCTGTCTTCACAAAGCCTTTCTTCTGGATTTCCTTGAACAGCCTCCCTTTCAGCCCGAGGCTGTGCGCCTTCTTCTCATGGAACTTCAGGCTGTCATCCTCCTTGAACACAAGGCCGTAGGAGCCTGTGCTGTGCCTGACAGGATAGGCGCTCACCGTGAATCCTTTGCCCGAATATAACTTGCCTTTCTTCATCTGGGAGAACTTGACGAATGCATAGTCCTGGGCCCGGACGTTCTTCGGGCCTATGATGCTGATGGGCCTCGGCGATGCTGATGAGAGCCTCAGCGTCTCAAGGAGCCCGTATAGCCCGAGGTAATGGTCAAGGTGCGGATGAGTTATGAATATTGCGTCGATGCTTCCGTACCCCGTCTTGCAGCGCATGAGCTGCCTCTGCGTCCCTTCCCCGCAGTCCCAGAGAAGGAGCTCGCTTTCATATTTTATTGCAATAGAAGGCATCCCTCTTTCAGTTGTAGGTATGCTTCCCGAAGTGCCGAGGAATGTTATCTGCAGCATTGACATTGCTAATACCCGCATCTGTTTTTAGATAGAAGCATTAACGTCACATTTTTAATATTTGTCAGGCTTGGTTAGAATCATGCCTGAGAATTTTTTCATCACCGGGATGCCGAAGACCGGAAAGACGACTGTCATAAGACGCCTCGTCGAGAAACTTGAGGACAGCGGACTGAAAGTGGGCGGCTTCATATCGCCTGAAGAGAAGCACCACGGCACAAGGACCGCATTCCATGTGATGGATATTGAAACAGGGAAGGAATCAATACTCGCTTCGGTTGACGGAGACGGACCCAAAGTGAGCAAGTACCATGTCGACATCAAGTCATTCGAGAGCGTCGCCATACCTGCAATGCAGAAGTGCGACAAGTATGATGTCTTTGTCATTGATGAAATCGGCAGGATGGAGATGAAGAGCAGGAAGTTCTCATGGATGCTTGACAAGGTCCTTGATTCTGATACGCCGCTCATAGTTTCGTTGAGTTCGGATTATGTTTCGAAATACCAGGCGCTTGGGGAAGTGTTCAGGCTCAGAGGCAACAACCGCGGCGCTGTGCTTACACGTGTTCTCAGGAAAGCAAAGGAAGGAATCAAGAAAAAGCCGAAGAAGGGCAAGAAAAAGAAGAAAGCCAAGGTGAAGAAGGGCAAGAAGAAAGCAGCTAAGAAAAAGAAGGCCAAGGTGAAGAAAAAAGCCAAGAAGAAGGCTAAAAAGAAGAAACCTAAGAAGAAGCCGAAGAAGCCCAGGAAAAAGAAGAAGCCGAAGAAGAAGGCCCCTCCGGAAAAAGCAAAGAAAAAAGAGGAGGTTCCTGAAGCTGAAGAGGCGAAGAAAAAAGCGATAGAAGAGCTGAAGGAAAGGAAAGAGGAGGATGAAGGAATCGTAAACCAGATCAAGGACCTTCTCGGCTTCTGAATTCCTTGCCCCAGGCAACAATCAGCGCGTGATACTCTTTGTATAATTCAACATCTTTAGGAAGAGCATTTTCGAAAAATCTGCGGCAATCATCATACTCCTTGAATTCCTTGTCCATCATTTCCTTGCAGAATCTCCTTGTATAAGCATCAATCACAAAGACAGGCCTGTCCATTGCATAGAGCAGGATGCTGTCCGCAGTTTCCTTCCCTATCCCCTTGACTGACAGCCATTCTTCACGCAGCTCCGTTGTTTCAAGCTTTGAATTCTTGATTTCAAGCCATTTCTTTGTCGCAAGCTTCAGCCGCTCTGCCTTCTGCCTGTAGAAGCCGCTGGGCCTTATCAGTTCCTCAAGCTCTCCTATCGGAATCTTCAGTATTGATTCCTCATCCAGCACATTCCTTTCTCTCAGATTTGCAAGCGCCTTCTCTGCATTCTTCCAGTTGGTGTTCTGCGTGAGCACTGCGCCTATCACAACTTCATACCTTGAATCAGCAGGCCACCAGCCCTGCTTCCCGTATCTCTTCAGGAGTTTCCTGTAAAGGGCAAGCATCTGAAAAATTGGAAGAGTTAGGGTTTTAAAAATAACTTGCGAAACCAGCCCATGGCAAACGAAACTATCAATGAGACCGTTAACGCTACGGCTCCGGACCTCAGCATACTTGAACCTTATATCGACCATACGCTGATAGAGCAGATTAGCAATATGGACCCGCTGACAGCATCCGCAGGCATGCTTGTGGCTTCGCTTGTTATCGCAACCATAGTGCTTGCGGTGCTCAAAGTCATCACAGGGCAGATTGCGAAAAGGACGAAAACCCAATTCGATGACAAGCTTGTGGAGAGCACGCAGAAGCCGGCATTCAGGCTCATCATCATAGGCGGACTTTACCTGGCTGTGCTCAATCTTGCGCTTGGGACAGCAATGTTTGATGTCATGCTGAAAGCCATACTCACGCTCGCATACATCACAGTGATTCTGTTTGTCGTGAATGTGCTTGATATCATAGTCAAATACGGCCTCAGGGACCTTGCGAAGAAAACAGACTCTGCGATGGATGATGAGATAATACCGATATTCCACAAGGCAGCTGTCATAGTGACCTGGGCGTTCGGCCTGGTAATCATATTAGGCTCATGGGGCCTTGACATAGCCCCGTTCCTTGCAGGACTCGGTATCGCAGGCCTTGCTGTTTCGTTCGCACTTCAGACAACGCTTTCTAATATAATCGCAGGAGTCGCCCTCATAATGGACAAGACATTCAGGGTCGGAGACAAGGTGCAGCTTGAATCAGGGGAGCTCGGCACAATCCATGAGATAAGCCTTAGGAGCACAAGGCTGCGCACATATGACAATGAGGTTGTCATAATACCGAACGATACCCTTGCAAAAGGAAGAATCAAGAATTATACACAGCCTGACCTCAAGGTAAGGGTTGTTGTCCCGTTCGGTGTTGAGTACGGCAACAAGCCTGAGAAAATCATAAAGCTTGTCGAAAGTGCAGTGAAGAAGGACATGAAGGGGCTGCTGAAAGAGCCTGCTCCCGATGTTGTGTTCACAGAGATGGCAGACTTCTCAATCAACTTCCAGCTCAGGTTCTGGGTTGCGAACTACGGAGACGCCTACGGCAAAAAGCTTGAGGCGACCGACCTCATATACAACACACTTGGGAAGAGCAAGGTCGAGATTCCGTTCCCGACAAGGACAATCTACATGAAAAAATAATTCTTTTTTTTCCATTACATTTTTAAACACTTTTTGCCATTGATGTTAGCATATGAAAGGCGTGAAGAGAGGGACATTTGTTTCTGTCATAGAAGCACCCAACAGGAAGGGCAAAGTAGAGAAGATGTTCAATTTCCCCCTTACTGAGAATGCTGTGAAAAGGCTGGAGAAGGACCATGAATCATATGTCTCCCATCTAAGGAGCACGATAGCGCTTCCTGAGACTGTCTTTGAGAGGCAGAAACTCAACGACGGAAGGTACCAGGTATCGATATTCCAGGATGATATGGACGGAGACGGGATGCTGCTCGCTGATTTCCTCAGCCTGGAGCCTGACATATCAGAATGTATGGGAGTGTTCTCAAAAGCCCTTAAAGCCACCATGCAGGTGCGTGAATATTCCGCAGCATTCGCAAGGGTTGATTTAGGTTTGGAATCGAATCCGCACAACTGGTGGATAAGGAAGAATGGCGATGCGGTATTCTTTGACACTGTTCCGCCGATTATAGCAGTTGATAACAATGTGCACACTGACATGCTTGTCATGCGGGACAACCCCACATTCCTTGGGAGGCTCATGTCATGCCTTGCTCACGGCCCTTTGGGATTCCTGAGGAAGCTTTCGGAAAAAGTCATGCGCAAGTATGCATTCGACTGGCCCACAACCGTAAGGACGTTCCTTGTGAAGGCGATAGACTGCGCTCCTGGCCTGAAGAATGACCTTGTTGAGACCGCACGTGATGTCGTAGGGGGCATCCGCATGGAAGATTACGAAAAGAAGAGATTCATGCGGAAACTTTCGGATTTCTCAGTGAACATAGAGCTTGCAAAACTGAAATTCTACAATTTCCTTGACAGTATATAGGAATGCAGCTAGAGGCTGCGCTTCACCCTTCTTGCTATCCTTTTCTGCCTGCTGCTCCCTTTCCAGCGTATGGTCCCTCTTGCATTCTTCATCTTCAGGACAGCTTTCCCCAACCCTGTTGTCTTGTAAATCAGCGGACGCCTGGCCTTGCCTGCAGCTTCTTCCACAAGCCCTTTCTTCTTCAAATCATACAATGTAGAGCGCACTGACCTTACCTGAAGCTTTGTCCTTGCGGCAACTTTGTTGGTGCTGGCCATACCTCTCCCAAGGGCCTTGAGCACATCCAAGCGGTTCCTTGATTTGCGGACGTAGTCAACGACCTCATCCATTCTTCTTGACATATTCTCCACGCTTAATAGGGGGACCAGAGGACTTAAATCTTTTTCTGCAAGATTCCCCAATCATCTGCTGCCTTCGACCATCACCGCAAAACCATGGACAGGGGACTCTATGGCACTGACATCAGGCCTGAACCATCCTCCGAAACCCTTCACGCCATGCACGAAATCACAACGTGCGCCGGGCCTGACTGCCTGCTCGGTCATCTGGTAGAATGATGCCTTCTTTACTGAGCCGTCTTTGTCATCAGGCCCCATGGCCACCACAAGGCCTGTCTCTCCGTCCACCTTGCCCCTTACTGAGAAATGCGAGGCCTCCAGTTCATTGGGCCCCAGGCTTTCAACAGACTCTTTTTTAGGGAGGGGTACAGACAGGACTGATTCCGGATGGACGACAACCGCCCTTTTTTCCTCGAATCTGAAACTGCATGCGGCCTCGAAGCCTTTCGGGAATTCAAGGGATGCCGGACGGATGAACAGGGCAAGGCCGCTGTTACCTATGGCTTCTTCCGGAACATATGATGCAGGAAGAACCCAGTTGGTGCGTTTGTCATCTATATCAAGGCCTCTACTGAATGAATCCCCATATTTCAATGTGACAAAAATCTCCATCATCCACGCGGGCCACAGGGGCTTCCCCTGCGGCTCCCATTCATGCGCCGCATCCTTGTACCTTTCTGTCTCTACAAGATAGTGATAATGAGCCTTATTGGAGGCCATCCTGCACTCAGTAAGGTCCATCACCTTCCCGTTCAGTCTGCCTCCGGCTAACAGCAATCCTTGCAGATAGCCTGCTTTTTTCAATGAGTCGAGCAGGGGGAGCTTAAGCTCAGAACGAGGTAATGGTTTTCTCACTGGGGATTGTCTTTCCTGCCTGCCTAATTTCAAAACACCCGGCCATATTTTTCACCCCAGATTCAATACTGTAAGTTAATGCATTTATGTGGGGCTCAGATATTTAAATCAATGTCCCAAAATGCGCTTCCCTATTTTCCTGAGTCAGGCAGCTTATATCTTGAAATATCGTCGGGGAAGATAATGACAGCACATGCAGGCTGGTCCTCCAGTGCCTTGAAAGCGCCTGCAAGCGCCATGGCAGAGCTCGGCCCTGCTATGATTCCTTCTTCACGGTTCAGGCGCAGGCACAGCTCATTGGCCTCCTGTGTTTTCACCTCAACCAGTCCATCATATTCATCAGGATTGAAGAAATTTGTTGCTGAGAGCTGTCTGATACTCCGCACCCCTGGGATTCTGTGGTTCTCTTCGGGATGGACTCCTATGACCTTTATGTCAGGGTTTTTTTCTTTAAGGAATCTGCCTGCCCCTCTGATGGTGCCGCAGGTCCCCAGCCCTGCGATGAGATGCGTCAGCTTTCCGCCTGTCTGCTTCCATATCTCAGGGCCCGTGGTCATGTAATGCGCTTCGGTGTTTGCCTCATTGGCATACTGGTTCAGCATATGGTATTTGTCAGGGTGTTTCCTCAGTTTTTCCTTTGCAAGCCTGATGCCGCCGTCTTTGAGCGGAGTCTCTTCATATTCCTCGATTTCGCTTCCAAGAAGGCGCAGGATTTTTTTCTTCTCCTGCGATGCAGAAGAGGCAAGAGGGGTCATCAGCCTGTATCCTTTCAGGTTTGCAACCGCTGCCAATCCTATCCCCATGTTGCCTGATGTCGGTTCAAGCAGTTTCTTGTCCGGAGTAAGGCCTTTCTTCTCTGCTTCAAGTAGCATGTGTAGCGCGACCCTGTCCTTGACAGTGCCGAAGGGATTGTACCATTCAAGCTTTGCATAGAGCTGGACATTCCTGAAAGGATTGAGTTTATTCACTCGGACCAGTGGTGTAGGGTTGTCTTCACTAGAAAAAAGGTCCAGTATGCTGTCGTACACCCGCAGCGGTTTTTCCATTAAGGGTAGTAGTGCTGCTCCTTATTTTAAATGGGCCTTCAGCCTACAAAAACATGTTGAAAAGGATGCCGAAAAGAAGGACCAGGGGGACTGTCACAAGAGGAAGCAGTATGGCTGATTTCCTGCCGATATTAGACCAGATGAGGCCTATCTCTGTATAATCAGTCACAACACCCGCCATGAGGAATACGAATGGGTTCCCCAGAACACCGACCTTGTTGAAAATCTCGAATGCGATGGGGGAGCTCCCTTCGCTGCAGACCTCTATTATGGTTGCAAACAATAACGTAAGCAGCAGGCCGGGAACAGTCGGGCCCAGGTATTCCAGGAATAAATGGCCTGGAACATATGCGCCGATCAGCGCTGCTGCAAGGACACCTATGAGTATCCACCACAGGACCATGTTGGCAAGAGTAACAGAACCTCTTGCCACCCCGAAAACGCTCTCCTTCAGGTTGAACTGCTTGATTCTTTTCCAAGTGTATTTCCCTTTGAATTCTATTTTCTTTGATTTCTCAATCCAGCCGGCTTTTTCTGCAGCCATGTAGACAAAACCTGTCACAACAGCGATGAACATGGCCGCCAGAACAAAGAATATCGCTTTCAATCCGAAGAAGCCGAACAGCAGTATGGTAACCGGCAGGTTGGCCCATGGCGACGCCAATAAAAATGTCATCACTGCAGGGATGCCTGCCCCTTTCTTGTAGAGCTGCATGGAAATCGCAAGGATTCCGTGGGAGCAGGCAGACATCAGGAAGCCTGCAAACACAGCATAGAAAATTGAGATGGGTTTTTTCTGGCCCAGATATTTGAAAATGAATTCCTCGGGCACGAAATAATCAATCAGTCCTCCGATGAGCAGGCCCAATGCTACTGCCCACCAGATGAGGCCGAGATATGAGAACAGGCTTTCGTTCAGCGGAGAAAATTCTGGCAGAAAAGAAACAAGAAGGACAATAAGGAAGAGTGCGCCTACCAGTTTCAGCCGTTTTCCTATATGAACATGCTCTGCTTTCTCTCCGCAATGTGCACATGTCTCTGCCATAATTAGCCTTAAGCCAGTGTCCCATATAAGCATTTCTTTTAGTGCCTCAATTTCCATTTTTCAATAATAGAGAATATTTCTTCCTTCCTGGCGAAATTCAGGCTCACTTCCATACCATAAGAAGTTGGCTTTGCAACAAGAAGGCCGTCTTTGGTCAGCGCTTCTGCCGCTTCTTTTATTTTCCCCCTGAGGTGCTTAGGCGCGCCTTTTGGGATATTCTCAAAACTGGTATGCCTGGCTTTCCACCAGCCGTGCCTTGCGAATTTATGCAGAATCCATGGAATAATCTCTTCATCCCCCAAGTCCATGCTGTCTACCAGAATAGACATTCAACGTTCATATTTATAAACATTCCCCCTCATGAATAAATCATGGAAAAATCACTGCTGGTTGAATTCCTGGGAGATACTCCTTTGATAAGGGTGCTGGATTTCCTGATTGAGAACAGCATCTTTGATTATACGAAAACAGATATTGCAGAAAATTCAGGGATTTCCAGGGCGACCTTGTACAAAATCTGGCCGACGGTTGAGAAGTACAAACTTGTAAAGGAAAGCAGAAGAATAGGCAACACAACCCTGTATAAATTGAACAAGAAAAATCCGGTTGTCCAGAAGCTGATTGAGCTGGACCTGAAAATCAGCAAAGTTTATGCAGCCATGCTTAAAGGGCCTAAAGCTGCAGCTCACTGATTATTGGATGGGCCCGCGCGGAATCGAACCGCGAATCTTTCGCGTGTGAGGCGAACGTCTTAACCGTTGTCAGCCTTCCTGGCAAATCTTGAACGCCAGTTCAAGGCATTCGACTACGGGCCCAGGATGAGGATGTATCATAGTCTGGATAATGTTAAAAACAATAGCCCCGAGCGGATTCGCTCGGGATAATGCCGGTATTCAGGCGAAAGGATTAAAATAACTAGCGGATTGATACTGTTCGATGAAAAGAACAAGAGTTCGAAAAAATAAACAAGCGTTCGAAAAACTGGGCAGTGTTCTAGTTGTCATGGGACTGTTCTTCAAGTATCCAAACACTGAATTCAGCCTATCTGATGTCGCAAGAAAAACAGACCTCTCAAAATCAACAGTGAGCAAGATACTGAATGCCCTGAGGCAGCAACAGTTTGTGGAAGTGAGCGACCTGGGCATTGTCTACAGAATCAGGGCAAATACCGGAAACTGGGTATACCAGAGGGAAAAGATAGCATCCAACCTTGCCAGCATTTACCGGTCCAATATCGTGGATTTCCTTGCCAAGGAATTCAATAATCCGAAGTGCATAGTGCTTTTCGGCAGTTTCAGGAAAGGCGAAGACGATGAGGATTCAGATATAGATATAGCTGTTGAAGTTTCGAAAGGAACTGAAACCGGGAGCTTTGAATATGATGAATTCAAGGAATTTGAGAAGATGGTGAACAGGAAGGTGGTCGTGCATGCCTTCACCAGGAAGAAGGTCGACAGGAATGTCTTCACAGCAATAGCCAATGGCATTGTTTTATATGGATTGCTTGAGGTTTCGAAATAGTTTGGATTTTGGGGGATTCAAATGGACAAAAAATTCTTAGAATCGATGTCGAAGATAAAGAGGATTTCCACGCCGGATAAATTAAGGGCAAAATCCCTTGTAGAGGCGGCTGGGAAGACAATGGCAGTGATCTCCGGTATGGCTGTCTCGGATGAAACTGCGACGATAGTTTTCAGGGAGACCTATGAATGCATACGCCAATTAGGCGATGCAAGATGGTTCCTGGCCGGCTATAAACCGAAAGACCATGAGGTCAGTATGGAGATACTGAAGGAAGAGAGGATAAAGCACTCGGCCAAACTGGAAAAGCTTGACAGGTTCAGGAGCATAAGGAATGATGTGAACTACACAGGTTACCTCATCCCGAAGGAAGTTGCAGAAGAGATAATGGAGTTCTGGGAAGAATGCGGGGCTGAGATTCTGGAGAATCTGGAAAAAGAGCTATAGCCCCGAGCGGATTCGAACCGCTGTCACAGGATCCAAAGTCCTGTATCCTTGACCGCTAGACGACGGGGCTGTGAAAATGAAATTAACAGAGTGGATTTTAAATCAATATTGCCTTAGCTAGAGAAATGGCCTTTAGTCTTTTTGTCAAACCAGATAAGGTATATTACAGGGAGTGACATTACAACTATCCACCATGCAATGAGAATATCCAGCAGTGGGAGTAAAGTTGCTGCATATATCCCTATTTTGTTCCCTTTCCATAAGAGATAGGCAGGGATAGTATGCAACAGACCAACGAACAAAGTGATATAGGCAATCGCATACATGACATTATAGATATCTTCGACTCCTGTCGCTGAGATGGTGATATTGCCTAGTGTGACATCATCAGCACCAGCCATCATAGTCTTGGCAGCTTCGAGTTCGCTATTCATAGACCAAAAAATTGCAAGCATTAAGAGCAGGATAAGAATCTCACATGCAACTGCGATCTTGATTCCTATTGGTTTTTCCATAATGCAGCCTCAGTATTGCCTTGCTACATAAAGGTATATGCTCGCATCCTTGCCGCAGGCTATGCATTTCTTTCCTTCAGGCTTGTCTTTTGAGCCGAACAATGAGCCGCGGACGTTCGCATGATACTTATCTTTCAAAACATCTGCGCATTCCTTTGCTCCGAGCTCATCGCTGCAGAAAGGCACGCGCACAAAACCGTGCATGTCTATCTTCTTCCCAAGCTCATCCATGTCATCTGCGAATGAAAGCTTCTGCGCGAACCATTTGTCTGCCTTTGCCTTGAGATTCGCTTTCATCTCTTTTCCTGCTTCAGTGATTTTCTTCTTCAGCTCTTTCATCTTCACAGGGGTTTTCTCTCCAGTGTCCCTGCGCACAAGCACAGCCTGCCCTGCTTCGACATCCCTTGGGCCCAACTCAACCCTCACAGGGACACCTTTCATCTCCCAGTGGTTGAATTTGAAGCCGGGGGTATTTTCTGAATCATCAAGCCGTACCGTGAAATATTTCGAGAGCTTTTTCCTTAGTTTGTTGCATTCCTTCATCACTGCTTTCTTTGTCTCATCCCTGTATATTGGAATGATGGCGACCTGAACAGGCGCCAAATCAAACGGAAGCACAAGCCCTTTGTCATCGCCGTGCATCGCTATCAAAGCGGCGTAAATCCTTGAAATCGCAGGGCCGTAGCATGTCTGCCAGACATGATTCTCCTTCCCTTTCTCATCAGTGTACTTGATATCGAATGCCTTGGAGAAGTGCTGGCCCAGCATGTGCGTTGAAGGAAGCTGCAGTGTCTTGCCGTCAGGCATCAGCGTATCAGCGGCATAGG
>Ga0180437_10005926_pt1 | contig 16542 bp, 11 predicted proteins | sample SS_ome_4_FD_132410 | JGI IMG/M metagenome (GOLD analysis project Ga0180437, IMG submission 132410) | Hypersaline lake sediment archaeal communities from the Salton Sea, California, USA - SS_3_D_1 metaG | ecosystem: Environmental > Aquatic > Non-marine Saline and Alkaline > Hypersaline >...
GCGGATAATCTCAGCCCATCGAACGCCCCAGATAGTCGCTGAATTCGCCGAGAAAGCCGCTGATCGCGGTATTAAGGTTATAATCGCGGCAGCGGGGATGGCCGCTCATCTGGCTGGAGCATTGGCGGCGAGAACCACTTTGCCGGTCATCGGCGTGCCGCTGGACTGCGGCGGCGGCCTGGCAGGAATCGAGGCACTGCTGAGCACTGTCCAGATGCCGCCCGGCGTGCCCGTGGCCACGGTCGCCGTGGGAAAAGCCGGGGCCGAGAACGCCGCCGTCCTGGCCGTACAAATCCTCGCCCTTTCCGATAAGACACTGGCGGGGAAACTTGCGCAGTTCAAAAAGGCCCAGCAGGAAAAAATGGTCGAAAAAGACGAAGCCCTTCAAGAAAACTACTGAGCCGAAGCTGCCGTTTGATAATTTTAGAAGTTGAATTGGGCAAGTTCTTCACACACCGGATGGTTCGTGCGAATGATAAGCAACTGCAAGGGCATCCTTGCCCAATAGGCTACTTACGAGTCCGTATGCATACAAGGCTGCCCTTTAGAGTTCGGGCGTAGATCCTGCGGTTGGCCAAGGTCGGCGGCGCGTAGCACTTGTTGTCCAGGATTTGCCTGTCGATAAAGGCCTCGAATCCTTCCGGACTCGCCTGGGCGATGAGCAGTACGCCTTTTTCGGTGAGGACAATCAATTTTCCATCGGCCATCATGAGGTTTCCTTTGCCGTAGGCGCCTCTGAGGGTCCACTTGATATGCCCGGTGTTAAAGTCCATGCATTTGAGCTTTGATATGTCGAAACCGTAAAGATGACCCCTGAAAAGGATCGATGTGCTGTAGTGGTTTTGCATATCCTTGCTCTTAAAGAGCACGCGCGGCTGGTCGTGTGTGATATCGAGCAGGGCACACCCCATTCCGTACCATGAGGATATAAAAACCTTGTTGTCTGAGATGACGGGGTTTGCGGCGTTTGTTTTGTATTTTGTGGGCCAGGGGTATCGCCAAAGCTCCTTTCCGCAATCGGCGTTGACAGTCACAAGTCCGACCCCGCTGAAAATGGCCAGTAGTTTCGCGCCGTTTCTCTCGAACGGCACGGGTGTTGCCTGAGCGGCGACGTTCGGGTCGCTTGCCCATATTAGTGCGCCTGTCATTTTATCCAGGACAACGCCTGCGGCGCCGGCGTTGTAGACGACCTTGTTATCGAGAACAAGAGGCGAGCCGGCAAAACCGCCCTGGAAGGGCATGAGCATTCCGAGCTGGGTTTTGAGGTCCTTGTGCCAGATGGATTCGCCTGTTTTCGCGCTGATGCAGTAGGCATCACCTTTCCTGCTGAATGTATAGACCCTGTCGTCATCGACGGTCGGGGTAGCAAACGGTCCGGCGGGGGTATTGCTCTTGAAGTTAAGCCCGCACTCGTATTCAAATCTCCAAATTTCATTTCCGGTGTCGCAATCGAGGCAGTAAACAACGTCCGTGTGGGTTTTGGGATACCATTTCCTGCCGGTATTACTCATGGTATAGGCTCTGCCGGATTTGACGACGACGGATGTGCAGCCCGCCCCGACATCTTTCGTCCAGAGTATTTCCATATCTTCGGCTGACGGTGTATCGTCGAGCCAGTTCTTTTCTTTTGATATTCCGTTATGCGCTGGCCCGAATATAAACGGCCAATCATCGGCAAATGCGTTTACGGTGATAACAAAAAGGCAAAGAAATAACGAGATTGTTCTGTTCTTGTTCATTTTGCCCTTCAGCAGATTAAAGCTGGTGCGATTTTGTTTCAATCCTGTGTCATTATACAGAACACCGTCCCTTTTTCAAGGCGCATCCGGGCGCGCAAGACCGCACAGAGAATGATGCAGCAGTGGTTCCTGTTTGCTGCAGGTTGTGGGACAGGATGAGTTTTCGGGCTTGATTACTTGCGCTTCTTCAGCGTGTCGAGCAGCACCGCGCCGAGAATGACCGCGCCGAGGACCACGTATTGGTTGTAGCTTTTGACTCCTGTAAGGTTCATTCCGTTGTTGTTCACGGCAATGATGAACGCCCCTATAAGCGTTCCGAAGACCTTGCCCTCTCCTCCTTTCAGGCTGGCGCCGCCGACGACGGCGGCGGCGATTATGTACAACTCGTACATGTCCCCGAACGTGGGCGCGCCGCTCTTGAGCTGCGAGGCCATGACAACGCCGCCGACCCCTGCCAGCAGGCCGGTAAGGGTATAGACAAGAACAAGTATGACGTACACGCGCACACCGGAAAGGCGCGCCGCCTCGCTGTTGCCCCCAACCGCATAGATGTATCGCCCCAATGTTGTGTGCGACATCATCACGTGTGCGGCAAGATAGATAATCCCCATGAGAATCACCGCGTATGGTATGGAAAACAAAGGCTCTGCGCCGCGTCCCAGCCAGGTGAAGGAATCGGGAATCTGGTGAATGGGTTGGCCTTCGGAGATCAAAAAAGCCAGCCCCCGCGCCATCTGCATAACGGCAAGGGTCACAATAAACGGCGGTATAGTGAACCGGGTGACCATGGTTCCGGTAAAGGCGCCTACCAGACCGCACAGGACTATAGCGGCAATACAGCAGCCCGTCACGGCGGTGGCGGATGCTTCGCCCCCGCCCGCACGCCTGATCAGCCACGCGGCAGCTACAGCCGAGAACGCCACCAGGCTGCCCACCGATAGATCGATACCGCCTGTGATGATAACCATGGTCATCCCCACCGCAACGATGGCGATCACTGCGATTTGATTCATAACGTTGAGCAGATTCTTGCGCAGCAGGAAGGTCGGAAACCTGTGGCTTTCGGGGACGAGGATAATCGCTTCGGACAAAGCAGGGATTTTTTCCTTTATGTTTTCGAGGACACCTGCGTTGCCGTGTACGGTGGCGAGGATGTTTACCGTCCGGCCGTTGTCTATCAGTTGATTAAGCGCATTGCGCATATCCAGCGGGCTTCCGGTGACCGTATCGACTACTTCAATGTTGTTTTTCTCAAGAAGCTGTTTCAGCGTCTCGGCAAAGAGAGATTCATCTTCGGTCCGCCGAATTGCAATTACGACTTTTGCCGATTCGACGCCGGAGGCGCAGATTTGCCCTGCGAGGAATTTTGCGGCGGGTTTGCCGGTCGGGTGCTGGTCCTCAATAGTACGAACCGAGTAATATACGCATATCAGCAGCAGCACACCCAACATCCCGTAGTTTGTGGCGAAACGAGACATCCTGGTATTTGATTTAAATATTTTCACAGCCGTTTACCCGTTTCAAATGCTCCTGCTTTTACGCTATTGCCAGTTCCATTATGTGCTGCTGCGTGGCGTCGGCGACGTCTGTGATTTCACCGCTGATGCGTCCATCGTGCATGACGATGATTCGGTCGCTCATGCCGAGGATCTCCGGCAGTTCGGAAGATATCATGATAATAACCTTGCCGGCTGCTGCGAGTTCATTTATCAGCAGGTAGATTTCATATTTCGAGGCGACGTCAATCCCGCGCGTCGGCTCGTCGAAGATGACGACGTTGGAGTGCGATTCGAGCCATTTGGCCAGGACCAGCTTCTGCTGATTCCCACCGGAGAGGTTCCCGGCAGGCTGGTCCTGATCGGCGACCTTGATTCGGAGGCCCTCGATGTATTTTGCGAAGACGCTGCGTTCCTTTTTCTGCCTGATGAAGGAGGCGCAGGACCAGCGAGCAAGGTTCGGCAGGGCGAAGTTCTCACGCGCCGACAGAGCCCCTACAAGGCCCTGGGCCTTGCGGTCTTCGGTCAAAAGACAAATCCCGGCGGCGATGGCCTCGCGCGGCGAGCTTATGCGCAGCTCTTTGCCGTCGAGCAGTATCCTGCCGCTGTCCCGGGCATCGGCGCCGAAAATAAGCCGCGCCACCTCCGTTCTGCCGGCGCTTACCAGTCCCGTCAAGCCGAGGACCTCACCCGCCCGAACACTGAATGATACGTTATCGACCGCGCCGGCGCGGCAGAGGTTTTCGACTACGAGGCGGTCCTCGCCAATCGAGGCCTTTACTTTGGGGAATTCGTTCTCGATCGTCCGGCCAACCATCATTTCGATCAATTCGCTAATGTTGACCTGCTCGATTGAGCGCGTCCCGATATATTTGCCGTCCCGCATAACTGTGACGCGGTCGGCAACCTCGAAAATCTCTTCGAGCCGGTGGCTGATATAGACGATGCCTATGCTGTGTTTTTTCAGGTCACGAATAATATTGAACAGGCGCTCGACCTCCTGTAGTGTCAGGCAGGCCGACGGCTCGTCCATCACCACGACCCGCGCGCGGATGGAGATAGCCTTTGCTATCTCGACCACCTGCTGCTGGGCCACCGACAGATCGCGGCACAGTGTTTCCGGGTCGATGCTTACGCCTATCCGGGCGAACAATTCTTCGACGTGCCGGCGTTCATCTTTGCGGGAAACAAAGCCGAGCTTTGCCTTTTCGCGTCCGAGAAAGATATTCTCACGTGCGCTCAACATGGGGACAAGGTTGAACTCCTGATAGATAACGGCCACGCCGGCGCGCTGTGCATCGATGGGGCTGCGAATGTGCCGGACTTTTCCCTCGATTGCGATGGTGCCGCTGTCGGGTGCATGGGCGCCTGAAAGGATTTTGATGAGTGTGCTCTTACCGGCGCCGTTTTCACCGACCAGCGCATGAACCTCACCGCGGCGAAGCTCGAGCCGCGCATCGGCGAGCGCCTGGACGCCCGGAAAAGACTTGTCGATTCGGTCCATGCTGACCAGAACTTTTTGTCCGTCACCGGCGCCGCTAAAGTTCATCGCCCTTCTTTCTACCTGAGCGTCGGGTCTTTTTCGGCATCGCTTTTTCGATAAAGGCTCGTGGGAATAAGAATTTCGGGTGGAAGCTCTTCGGCGGCCATGTATTTCATCACAATTTCGACAGTTCTTTTCCCTATCTCACGTGGGTGCTGAATTGCGTCGGCGTAGATTTTGCCGTCCTTGATGGCCTGTCTGGCTTGAGCATTTCCGTCGAAACCGACAATCTGGATTTTTCCAGCTTTACCCGCCTTCTCGATTGCGGCCACCGCACCCATTGCTGACGGGTCGTTTATGGCGAAAAAAGCGTCCAGGTCCGGATGGGCCTGAAGAATGTCTTCAGCCGCCTTGAAAGCCGCGGCCTGTTCACCGTGGCCCGGAAGGGTTGCGACGATTTCGATATCAACGCCTTCCCGAGCTCTGGCGCGTGCAAGCTCCTCAACGAAACCCTTAGTGCGGCTTATGACCGATTCCACTTCCGGGTGGTCGATTATTGCGACGGTTCCTTTGCCGTCGATGGCCTCGATAACGGCCCTTGCCGCCTGGCAGCCGCCTTCGTAATTGTCGCTTGCGATGTGGCAGACCACCTTCGGGCCCTGGGCCAGACAGGCGATATCGGCGGTGAAGACGGGTATTCCAGCCTTGTTCGCCTCGGCGATTGAAGTGCCGACGGACTTGGAATCGCACGGGCACAATACAATCGCGCTTACTTTGTTTACGATAAAGTCCGACACCTGGTCTTTCTGCCTGGCAGGGTCAAATTCACCGGATTTCACGATAACATCGTAATTGTGCTTTTCCGCTTCGGCCTCCATCGCGTCGGCTATGTCGTTGAAAAACGGATTGCCCGATGTCAATACGGACAGGCCGATCACGCCCTCGGGCTCAAGTGCCGCAGTCTCGGTCCCGGCGCCGGCCGGCGATTCCTTCTTGGCGCGGCTGCGGCGCGCGATTATGATTATGTTCACCACAAGTACTGCGATAACGGCTAATTCAACTAATACGAAAAGTCTCCTCTTGCTCATCTTCGCTTCCCTCGCAAAAAAGCGTAAGGTTTTCCGGGCAAACAAAGTCTTTCAGAAAATGATAATAAAAAACGCCTCCGCGGTCAATGCCCAGAAAAACGGGCAATTTCCCGGCTCAACGGCCCTTGCAGGTTCGACTTTGCCCGGCTATTATCTTATTCACAACAGCCTCAGCGTTGTTGGTTTCGTGCGAGACCGGCTTGAGCGGCAAACACGGCTGGGCGCTAATTGTCTGAGTGCCGGGATTGAGGTCGCAGGTGAAGCGAATTCTTCTTGCAGCTTGCTGTTTTATTATGGGGCTTGCGACGGTCCGGGCCGGCTCGCCTCAGGCCGAACAGGGTGTGGCAGCACTTGAATGGCGCCAGCTTCGGCCTTTGCCTGATGATACAGGTCTGGCCGGTGCTTTTTGCGGGAACAGCGACAATCTGTTGATTGTGGCTGGCGGAGCAAATTTTCCCGTCCCGCTCTGGAAAGAGGGCAAGAAAAACCCTGATGCCGGGAAGGTCTGGCACAACAGCATATACAGCCTTGAACTGCCTGACGGCAGTTGGCGGGATGCGGGAGTTCTGCCGAATCCGCTGGCTTACGGTGCGTCCGTCTCCACCAAAAAACACGGCCTGGTATGCGTCGGGGGATGCGACGCCCTGCAATACACCGGCGAGGTTTTCGCTCTCAAGGCCGAGAAAGGCAAGGTCAAACGGATTTCATTGCCCGGGCTGCCTCGCACATGTGCATTCGGCTGTGCAGCGGCGCTTGGTGATACCGTCTATGTTGCCGCCGGACAGCAGTCGCCCGAGGCAAAGACGGCCACGAAGAATTTCCGGGCGATCGAGTTGTCGGAAGAACAACCGCGGTGGCGCGAGCTTCCGCCCTGGCCGGGGCCGGCAAGGATTCTGCCCGTCGCCTCCGCTCAGGACGGCTCATTCTTCCTGATAAGCGGCTGCGAGCTCATCGGCGACGGTGAGGGCGGAATCAGCCGCCGATACCTTACAGATGCCTACCGCTACCAGCCCGGAAGAAGCAACCGGCCTGGTGAGTGGATGAGAATTGCCGATGTCCCCCTTGCGGTCGCCGCCGCGCCGAGTCCGGCCGCCCGGCTTAGTCCCTCCCACCTGGTCATCTTCGGCGGTGACAGCGGAAAAGACTTTCTGCGGATTTTCGAGCTGGCCGACAAGCATCCGGGCTTCAGCCGCGATGTGCTCGCCTACCACACCATTACCGACACCTGGAGAAAAATCGGAACTGCCCCTGCGGGCAACGTTGTTACCGCGCTGGTGCATTGGGACGGACGGTTCATAATCCCTTCCGGCGAGTCGCGCCCGGGTGTGCGCTCGCCAAAAGTCTGGATGGCGAAAGCCGAACCAATCAAAGCGGGATTCGGCCTGGCGAATTACACAGCTGTTGTTCTCTACTTCGCGGCCCTTGTCGCCATGGGAATGTACTTTTCGCGGCGCGAGAAGAACACCACAGACTTTTTCCTCGCCGGCCGCCGAATTCCCTGGTGGGCGGCGGGACTGAGCATCTTCGGCACCCAGCTCAGCGCCATTACCTTCATGGCCATACCTGCGAAGAGCTTTGCGGCTAACTGGGTGTTTTTCCTTTCGAACCTGATGATAACGGCCATAGCTCCAATCCTCGTCTTTCTGTACCTGCCCTTTTACAGAAGGCTGAATATAACCAGCATCTATGAGTATCTCGAAAGGCGCTTCAACGTCGCGGCGCGGTACGTCGGCTGTGGGGCTTTTATCTGCTTCCAACTGGGTCGGATGGGCATAGTGCTTTTCCTGCCGGCCCTTGCGCTTTCGACGGTAACGGGCATAAACATATATCTGTGCATCACGGTCATGGGCGTGCTGGCCACTTTGTACACCACCCTTGGAGGAATCGAAGCGGTTATCTGGACGGACGTTCTGCAGGTCGGCGTGCTGCTGGTCGGCGCGGTGCTGAGTCTGCTGCTCATTGCCGGCGCCGTCGACGGGGGTTTCGGCGGAATTATCTCGACCGCCGCCGCCTCCGGTAAATTTCACATGGTCAACCTAAACTGGGATATCGCCACCGAAGCGCTGTGGGTGGTCATTATCGGCAATATATTTATCCACATTGTTCCCTATACCTCCGACCAGACCGTCGTGCAGCGGTATCTCACGACGCCGACGGAGAGCCAGGCCGCCAGGGGGATATGGACCAACGCGCTGATGTGCATTCCCGCGTCCCTGCTGTTTTTCTTCCTCGGAACGGCGTTGTGGAGCTTCTACAGGACCAATCCGGGCCTATTGAACCCCGCCGGCCGGGCAGATGACATATTCCCGTGGTACATCGCCCGCCAGCTTCCGGCGGGCGTCGCCGGTATAGTCATCGCCGGTCTTTTCGCCGCGGCAATGTCGAGCCTCGACAGCAGCCTCAACTCAATGGCTACGGTTATTACCACCGATTTTTACAGCCGTTTGAAACCCGGCGGCGCCGACCTGCACCGCCTTAAGTTCGCCCGTATTGTCACCATCCTGCTCGGCGTCTTCGGGACCGGTTCGGCGTGTTTCATGGCCGTGCTGAAAAGTCCGTCGATGTTCGACAATTACCTCGCAATTGTCGGACTGATCGGAGGAGGTCTTGCCGGACTTTTTGCCGGCGGAATATTCACCCGGCGAATCAACGGCGTCGGGATACTGGCCGGCTTTGCGGTAAGCGCCGTTGTCCTGGTGCTTGTAAAAACCTCAGGCCGGGTTCATTTCTTCCTGTTTGCATTTATAGGGGTCGCCACCTGCGTTCTGACAGGCTGGCTGCTCAGTTTCACCCCCTGGGGCAAACCAAGATCCCTGAGGGGCCTGACAATCTACACGCTGAACGACATACCTCGCCCGTCGGCAGACAGCGATACACTCAATTCAGATAAGGCCCGCGGCTCTCTTGGCTGATTCCACCGTGTTGTACAGCAGCATCGTGATTGTCATGGGTCCGACGCCGCCGGGCACGGGAGTTATAAGGCTCGCCTTTTCGCTAACGGCCTCGAAGTCTACGTCGCCGACCAGACGATAGCCCCTCTTTTTCGTGGCGTCCTCGACACGGTTGACGCCGACGTCTATGACGGCAACGCCCTCTTTCACCATATCCGCTGTCACCGTATTGGGCCTGCCGGCGGCGGCGATTACGATGTCGGCTCTCAGCGTATGCTCGGCAAGATTCCTAGTGCGCGTATGACAGACCGTTACCGTCGCGTTGCCCATATCGTTTTTCTGAATCAGCATGTTGGCCAAGGGCTTTCCGACGATGTTGCTGCGCCCGACAATAACCACCTCGGCCCCTTCGATTTTCACGCCGCTTCGCTGCAGCAGCTTTATAACACCGTGCGGTGTGCAAGGCAGAAACGCCTTTTCCCCGACCACCATCTTACCCACGTTCACCGGGTGAAAACCGTCAACGTCCTTCTGCGGGTCTATGGCGAGCAGCACCTCGCTCTCGTTGAGATGTTTCGGCAGGGGCAACTGCACCAGAATACCGTTGATCTTGGCATCCCTGTTGAGTTTGTCGACCAGAGCCATAAGTTCGGCCTGCGAGGTCTCGGCCGGCAGACGATTGTCGTCCGAATATATCCCGATATCCTCACACGCCTTTTCCTTAGCCGTGACATACGACTTCGACGCCGGGTCCTCACCTACAAGAACAACACCGAGGCCGGGGACAATTCCTTTCTCTTTCAACCGGGCGCATTCGCTCTTCAATTCCGCCCTCATATCCGCGGCTACCTGTTTGCCGTCTATAACTTGTGCTGCCATTTATCCAAGCTCCCTGCTATAAATTCATTCACCTTTCGAATACGTCGATTCTGCCGTTGGCCATTAGAATATGCCCTGGACTTTTCCGGTTTTAACGTCGACATCGATATGTCGGAACGCCGGATTCGATCCTGTTCCCGGCATCAGCTTTATCGCGCCGGACACCGGCACGATAAAACCGGCGCCCTTATAGACCAGGATGTCACTGATCGGAAGCTCCCAGTCGGTGGGTCTGCCCTTGATATCCGGATCGTGCGAGAGACTAAGATGCGTCTTGACCATGCAGGTGCCTAATGTCCTGCTGTCGGGGTCTGCTTCCATGGCTTTGGCCTTTTCCAGGGCCTCGTCGGTATAGCTGACGCCGGTGGCCCCGTATACTTGCCGTGCGATAAGTTCGATCCTCTGCCGCAGCGGCGTTTCCAGTTCGTAGAGGAATTTGAAGTGGTTGGTCTCTTCACAGGCCGAAATCACAGCCTCGGCAAGCTCAATCGCGCCGTCGCCGCCCTTCAGCCAGTGCTCCGAAACCGCAGCCAGCGCACCGTTCTGCTCTGCGGTTTTCCGCACCAGCGCGATCTCGGCCCTGGTGTCGGTGTGGAAGCTGTTGATACAGACGACCGGCCTTACACCGCTCTTGTTGACCGTCTCGATGTGTGCAACCAGGTTCTCGCAGCCCTTTTCCACCAGAGCGAGATTCTCCTTCACGTATGTCTCGTCCAGAGGTATTCCGGGCTTGACCACCGGGCCGCCGCCATGCATCTTCAACGCACGTATCGTGGCCACAATTACCACCGCGTTGGGCGTCAGACCTGACATCCGGCACTTCAGGTTCCAGAATTTCTCGAAGCCGATATCGGCGCCGAATCCGCTCTCCGTGACATGATAATCCGCCAATTTTGTCCCCACCTCGTCGGCGATTATCGAGCTTTGCCCGATAGCGATGTTCGCAAAAGGCCCGGCATGAACGAACACCGGCTGGCCCTCGATTGTCTGAAGCAGATTCGGATTGACCGCATCGACCATCCATGCCGTCATCGCGCCGTCCACCCCCAGGTCCGCCGCCGTAACCTCGTTGCCTTTCTTGTCGTAGGCGACAACGATTTTCGCCATACGCCGGCGCATATCCTCAAGGTCCTTTGCCACCGCCAGTATCGCCATCACCTCGCTCGAGACGGTAATCTGGAATCCGGAATCCATCTCAAAACCGTCCATCTTGCCGCCGCGGCCGATTCGTATGTTCCGAAGCGCCTGTGCGCAGAAATCCATCGCCCATTTCATCTGCACCCGTTCCGGGTCGATGTCTATTCTTTTCAGACCGCTCTTGGCCAGACGTGCGTCATCGTAGTTCCTCTCGTGCTGCATACGGGAAGTCAGCGCTACCATGCAAAGGTTGTGAGCGTTCGTAATCGAGTCTATGTCACCCGTCAGCCTGATGGAAAACGGCGTCAGCGGCACGCACTGGGCAAGTCCGCCGCCCGCGGCTGAACCCTTTATGTTGAAGGTCGGACCGCCGCTGGGCTGGCGAATCGCGCCAACGACGCGCTTGTTCAGTTTGCCCAGTCCCTCGATAAGTCCGATTCCGGTTGTTGTCTTTCCCTCGCCCAACGGCGTCGGTGTTATGGCCGTCACGTCAATGTACTTCGCCTGCGGTGCGTCCTTCAGCCGGGCAAGCGCCGCGCGATAATCAACCTTCGCCAGCCTCTTGCCCATGGGAATAAGCTCGTCTTTTAGCAGCCCCATCTCCTCGGCCAACTGCTCAATCGGCTTCATCGTTTCCTCGGCAGCTTCGGCAACCTGCCAGTCCTTCATTTTCGTAGGGTCAAGTTTCATATGTTTTTTCCTCACGCTTAATCTATTTAATCTTGGGTTCTTAGGCCACAGCCGCTGGGCCTGCGTGCCCCGGTACGCTTACAGTGCGTCCCGGTTTATCGGTCTCAAAAGCTGCCCAAAAGCTTCGTCAGGCAGCCCGTTTCCACACTGTGGCGCTCCCGGCTTAAAAAGCTCAATTGTAAAGAGACCTAAGATAACCGCCGGGCAGTCATCGGTCAACGGCCAAACGCCTCTCTTAGTTTCCTGCGGCGTAGGCCTTCAGGAAGCTGTCCGAATAGATCTGCCTGTTCATCAGCATCTCCGCGGTCGCTAACACGTTCATCAGTTTCTCGTCAAGGACGTCGGCTATCGCCGAGTCAAGACCCCGTGAAACCGCCATTGCCAGAAAAACGCGGTTTATAAGGCTTCGTTTTGCGGTTCCCTGCGAAAGATTCGAAAGTCCGAGTGTCATATGCGGCGCGGGGTCTGCGAGAAATCTTATCTGGTCTATCGCCGAGAGTATGTAGCCTGTCTGTGCCTGCGCGTTTGGAACCTTTACGGGCAGGAGTATAGGGTCAATTAACAGCCGTTGCGTGTCGAATCCCTTTTCCATCGCCTTTTGGACAATCTCGGCTGCGATAGCCACCCGGGTATCGACATCCTGCGGCACACCGTTCTTGTCCATAGTAAGTGTAATTACACTTGCGTTAGGTCCGGCCTTTTCGGCCATTTCAAGGTATTTGTCCAGCACCTCCTCGTCCTTCTTTTTGTTCAGCGGAGATGAGTTAAGAATCACCGGCGTATCGGGCTTGAGCACCTTAAGTCCCGCTGCGATAACGTCGGGCTTCTGCGAATCCAGAGACAGTCCCGTCGTGCAGCTCTCCTGGATTGTCTCGATAAGCCACTGCATCGTCGCTTCCTGGTCCGCCGCCGCGGTGCCGACGTTCACGTCCAGGTAAGTGGCGCCGGCTTCGGTCTGCTTCTTAGCCAGTTCCTGAACAACTTTCTTGTCCTTCGACGCGATAGCCTCCTTGACATCCTTGAACATTCCATTGATTCGCTCTGCGATTATTATCATAACACGCACCTTCCTTTTTACTCTTCCTCCCCCACTTACCGCCAAATCCGGTCGATGAAGTTCCTGACGGTTGTCACCGCACGCGGATGGCGCATCCGGATAATGTCGGCACCTGCCTGAAGCAGGCAAATGGCCGTCGAAGCTTCCCACATCGGCCCGCGATCGCGCGCTTCTCCCCAGCCGGGCGTCTCGGCAGGCTTGGCCTCTTTTACGCGCCACGATTCGTAACCGGCGTCACAGATCACCGGCATCGCCATCATCCTGTCCCCGCCAAGCCCTGCAAGCCGCTGACGCTCCTGGATCGAATAGGAGTACTCGATACCGTAACCAAGCGCGCCGGTCGCCTGAAACATAACTATACGCTCGGGTGGAAAACCCATGTCGGTGACAAGAATGTTGACCTGCTTGGCGATGTTTATATCCAGCGGGGCTTCCGTGATAAGATGATGTCCGTCCGCCAATGCGATAGCGGTGAGTGACTTGTAATTGTCCTCTTTAACGGTGCCTATGAGGCAGTTCTCGCCCTTGGCCGCCTCGCTGACCTTTGGCATTACCTGGTTGTCCTTTTCGTCGTTACCGCACCCCCACAACACGACCGGCACGCCCACCGCCCCCAACACTTCCTTCGTGACCTTAACCGCATGCTCGGCGTTCTTGTCGCCCCTGTCCGGGTGAATACCATCGAACTTAAGGCAAATAAGCTCGGCGCCGAACTCGTCCACGCATTTCTTGGCCCAGTCCGCCGGGCTGTCAATCACGTCCTTGTAGCTCTCAGCCAGAATATCCGGCCAGTCTTCCGGCGTGCTGTCCGGAACGTCCATCGCCAAAACCGGCTTGTGCCCCATATCCTCGGGCGAGCCTCCGTAAACAACGTTGCGCGATCCGCCAACCTTGACTCTCGAGGTTCGCGTACCTCCGTCGTCGCTCGTCGCCCCCAGTGTTGTAACGTTTATCGAGCCGGCAAAACTTTCCGCAAGTTCGGGAACTGGCATCTGAAATCCTCCAATAATTATCAACCGGTCTTCACCGCCAACTTTCCTGATTTTCTCTCGAGTATCTCCCGCGCCGCCGCCAGCGCCGCGCTGTCTGCATCGAGGTCGAATATACAACCGCCCCGCATTGAAATATCTACGAGCGCACCATCATAGGGAACGCAGCCGAATGTCTCTATTCCATCAAGCTCACCGCCGGCATCGGTCCTGTTCCAGATAATCCCCACTTCATCCACCGATATCGGCAGCTTCCGCGCGAGCTCGAAAATTCTTCTCGCAGTAACCTCGCCAATGGGCGTCGGCTCGGCTGTGATACACAAAAGGTCAACGTTATTTGTGGTTCTGCGGGACAGATGCTCCATCCCCGCTTCGTTGTCGATAATCACAAAACCGTACCTGTCCCTGAGCTTGTCCATAAACCGCCGCAGAAGATTGTTCACCGCGCAGTAGCAGTTCGGCCCTTCGGGCCGGCCCATCGTCAACAGATCGAAACCCTTCGCTTCGGTGATCGCCGCTTCGATTCCATATTCCAAAGACCTCACCTTGTCGCCGCCGCCGGCCGGTTTCACACGCGCCTCCTCGCGAAGTTCCGCGATGGTGCACTCCGGCTCGACTCCCATCATCAGACCCAGGCAGGAATTCGGGTCGGCATCTATGGCAAGCACGGCGCGATCGGACCGCTCCAGCAGCAGCCTGGTCATCATCGCAGCCAACGTTGTTTTGCCCGATCCGCCCTTGCCGCTTATCGCTATAGTCCCGGCCATAATTACTAAAAGAACCTCTAAATTAATCAGCTTTCCTGTCCAACCAGATTCACCGACGGAAACAGGGACAGCTCCGTGTGCGGCAGGAAGTTTGCCTTTATGAATTCATCCATATACTTCGGATGGCTCATCAAATCGAAATACGTCATATTTCTTGCGATTCGCTCGGCTGTCGTGAGTGCCTTGCGGCTCAGAAGAACCGTCTTGGCCCCGGCAATCGACGTATTTCCGACGAACTGAATCTTCTCCAACGGCACATCCGGAAGCATACCGATAGTGACCGCCTGCCGAACGTTCATAAAGTTGCCGAACCCACCGGCAATGAAGACAGCCGAAAGGTCTTCTGTTTTGGTCTGTGTCGAATCCATCAGCACCCTGATTGCCGCGAAAACGCCCGCCTTGGAGCGAATCAGGTTGTCGATGTCCGCCTGCGTTATCGTGATCTGGTGATGCTCGTTGCTCGCCTCAACCAGTTGAAACTGCCAGCCGTCGTCACCTTCCGAGAATCTAAGATCTTCGCTTACTTTGAAACGACCCGTTCGGTCGATAATCTCGTTCGTGAAAAGCTCACCCAGCGCATCCAGAAGTCCCGAACCGCAGAGTCCCGCCGGATGAGCATTCCCGATTGTCCTGTATTCTATCGAACCGTCGGAAGCGACGGTGAGTTTCTCTATCGCACCGGCGCCCGCCCGCATACCGTGCCGGACCCCGCTTCCCTCGAACGCCGGACCCGCCGAACTCGACGCGCACACAAGCCAGTCGCGATTGCCCAGAACCACCTCGCCGTTTGTCCCGATGTCCACGAAAAGACAGATCCCTTTCTTCGTATAGATTCGCGTCACCAGAACGCCGGCTACTATGTCGCTGCCGACGTACGCAGCCACGCCCGGCAGACAATACAGCAGACCCCGCTTGTTGATCTGGATGCCCGCCTCGGCGGCACGTATCGGCGGCACGAAACTCGCCGAGGCGACGTAAGGCTCTCTGCGTATCCGTTTCGGGTCAAGGTTCAGCAGAAAATGCGCCATCGCCGTGTTGCCCGCGCATGCAATCGCCGTTATGTCCTGCAGGTCCACCTTCTGCCGCACCGCCAGCGTCATGATCAGGTTGTTCACGTCATTGACGATGCGATTCTGCATCTCGTCGAAGGCGTTGTTCTCTTCGGCGTAGATAATGCGGCGAATGTAGTCTTCGCCGAAGTTTATCTGGCTGTTGTACGTCGCCTCGGTGTCTATCGTTTCAGCCGTCGAAAGGTTGATAAGATGGGCCACCACCGTCGTAGTCCCAAGGTCCACCGCCACCGCGAAATTTGTCTTGCTGCGACGCCATGGCTCGATATCCATAACTTCCGTCGTCTTGCCGCGCCGCCCGATGGTCGCGGCGACTTTGTAATCCATCTGGCAGAGCTGCTCCGAAAGCTTCTGCAGAATTCTGAATCCCGTTTGCATAACGGGAGCGTCTATCTGGTCGCGTATCGCCGCGTACAATCGCTCGTGGTCGGCTGTATTGTCCAGCACCGTCGGAGGTGACATCTCGACGACCAGCTTGCGAACCAGCGGGTCAAACTCAAACACGCCTTCTCGTATTTCACCGGCGAGCTCGCTGAACCTGTGCGCGTCGGTGTCCATAAGTATCTGGCCGGTGCCAAGCTCATGGAACGCCGGAACCGTCACGGTCATATCCGAAAGAACCTTTGTCTGGCAGGCCAGAGCGTAGTTTCGCCTTATCTCGTCCGGCGTAAGAAGCGTGGTAGGTCTGCTCTCGAACTGCTCCTCCGGATTGACTATTACCTTGCACTTGCCGCAGTAGCCATCGCCCCCGCAGATGCTGGTAAGATATATTCCCGCCTTGTGCGCCGCCTCCAGAAGAACCGTACCGAGGGGGACTTCCGTCTTCAAGCCGCTCGGCTCAAATCGCACAGTGCATTTTTTCTTCTTGCTTTTTTCCATCGTCAGCGGCCGTAAATATTCCTTTTACCATACTTCGTGCAGGTATTTCGGCAGCATCGAAGACTCCCTCGGTCCGACCATTATCTCCCAGCCGGTCGCCTCTTCGAGCTTTCCGCTCATCACCGCAACGTAGCCCGGAATTATCAGCTTGCGATGCTTGACCAGTTCGTCCACTTTCGCTTTGGCCATCGCATCGGCCACCGTTTTCTCGTTTAGCTTGTCACCCGAATAAGCCGTCAAAACGCTTGTCCCCTCCGTATCGACCACAAGCACGTAACTGGGCACTCGGCTTGCCTCGACGTCCGATTCCACCGTGTAATAAGTGAGCGAGAAGTTCGTCGTAAACATTACCGGCGAATCGGCGCCGGGCTCACCGA
>Ga0180437_10005929_pt1 | contig 16540 bp, 15 predicted proteins | sample SS_ome_4_FD_132410 | JGI IMG/M metagenome (GOLD analysis project Ga0180437, IMG submission 132410) | Hypersaline lake sediment archaeal communities from the Salton Sea, California, USA - SS_3_D_1 metaG | ecosystem: Environmental > Aquatic > Non-marine Saline and Alkaline > Hypersaline >...
AGACAAAACGTGAACGCACAGGTGTGCCCAAGATCACCACTGCACTGAAATCGCAAGTGACCGCTGCACGCCAGTTCAAAAACACAAGACCTGAATTTCGGTTACCGGCGTAGAGTGCCATTCTGTGCTGTACACGTCAAGACTACCACAAGAGCGGCAGATTCGGAGAAGTACGCGCTGGTCTATTCTATCTTCACCCTTCATGTGCGTTTCGGCGTCGAGGAGATAGACCCCGATCCGGAACTCTTCCAAAGTGGCTCGGGGGCAGTTTTCACGGTAGGCCGCCCCGACGAGGGCGCGGGAGCAATCTGGGGTACTCAGTATTTCGACGCTGTGCCCGGGGAAGTCACAATCAAGGTTCCTGATGACGCCAGATTCACTCCCGGGGCTGTCGGCGCGAGTGCTCAGTTCTGGCGTCTCTCAGAAGACGAATGGTCCCCAACCACCGATGTTCTCACGAAAACGCTTGAAATCCAGTGAAGCACACCCCGGCACGGACAACCAAATTCTCTGTCTGTCGCCGAGAATCCTGTCAGCGCCCATGTGGGGTCGGCCGGGGGCAGGCTTTGAATGTTGACTTTCGCGCAGGGTCGCATGAAGCTGCCGGATGTAAGCCCCGAAAGTCAATAGGGTGTAACCGGCCTTCCGCTCATGCGGAAGTAGTGACGTGTAAAGGCTTTGCGTGAAATTGACGTAGACGAAGAGGCCTCCTTGAGGAGAACATCGGTTGTGTAACCGGCAACCGGTCGTTTTCCCTCAGCAAGGAGGCTAAGCCATGATCGCCAAGACGGCGGTGGAGTTCAAGGTCGAAGGCGTGCGGGAGCGGTTGAGCAACCTGGAGCAGTGGCTGATGCGGGCGGCGCAGGAGGGGACGAGCGAGCACGAAGTGGAAGGGCACCTGTTTCGGGAAATGCTGGCCTTGGGGGGCCAGTTGCTCGGGGCCTTCTTGAAACTGGTGGGACCAGGCGATCTGGGAAAGGAAGCCGCGGTGGACGGGGAGCAGACGGTGAAACGTTGGCCGGATCAACAGGCCCGACGGCTGTTGACGGTATTTGGCGAGTTCTCGATCCCTCGCTGCGTGTATGGAACCCGGCCGGGCCAGAAGATCGAGCTGGTGCCGACCGACCAGCGGCTGGCTCAAAAAAGGGGACGTAGCTCTTTTCCGGGGGTCTAGGTAAGGTTCCATCTTGCCCAAACCCCCGGAAAAGAGCTGCGTCCCCTTTTTCAAAAGGCGGTGGCGGGGATCACTTCCTTGCCTTCGATGGTGATCATCGAGGCGTAGGTGTTGATGTTGATCTCCTGGTTGATCAGGCGGACCGCGCCGTCGACGAACAGGATGTTCGCACCACCGCGATGGAAGCTGTAGACCTCGTTGTTGTTCGTGCAATTGATCGCGCAGGGGGCGTGGCACACCAGCCCGTCGCGCGTGAACCCGTGCAAGGGGATGGCGATCTGCTTGTCGGCCCAGCCGGCCCCCTTCACGCGTCCGCCGCTTACGTCGAGGTTGCCGCAGTTGAGATTCAGATTGTTGGGCCCGCGCCCCAGCCGGGTCCAGTGCTGGGGGCGCCCGGCGTCCTCGGCCACGATCAGCGTGTTGGCGGCCCCGTCGCGGATCTTCGCCATGGGCGTGGCCTTGTTCGAGACCATGGTCCCTCGCGTAACCGGCCGGGGGTCGACGAAGCCCTGGCTGATCAGCCCGCCCGCGATCCCGCTGGGCGGCGAGTAGTCGCTGATGGCCACCTTGTGGCCGCTGACCTTGTCCATCCGGTCCTTTCCGCCCGGGGCCGAGGGGCAGATGAGGACCTCGAGACGGACCTTGACGAAGTCCTTGTTCGCGTCGGCGTTCCAGTTCCGGTCGAACCGGTACTTCTCGAAGAGGGCCTCCTGTTCGATGTACGGCAGGATGAACGGAACCCAGCCGTGGTTCTTGGGGCTGCTGACCGAGCAGGGTGGGAACACGCCCAGTTTGGAGTGATAGGACCCCAGCGCCACGCCGAGCTGCCGGAGGTTGTTCTGGCAGACGGTCTTGCGCCCCGATTCCCGGGCACCCTGCACCGCCGGGAGCAAGAGCGCGATGAGAATGCCGATGATCATCACGACGACCAGCAGCTCGACCAGCGTAAAGCCGGCCGGCCGGCCTGAAGCGGCCCTGCGCATGATCCCCTCCCCTCGCCAAGAGAGATTCTGAACATCTCCAATGGTACCCGATTGCGGCCGAGACGTCAATCGCCCGCAGGCACCTTGAACGCCCGGCCCGCACGGGCGAGAATAAGGGAGTTTCGGGCGGGATTGGCCAAAAATGCATTCCACAGGGGGGTGCCTCTGCAATCTCAAGTGGCATCTATGCGACGCACGGGCGGCCGCTACAGCGTCCGGAAACGGCGTAGCAGTCCAGCCGTCATTGACAATCGCTCAGCCAAGGAGTCCAAACCCATGCTTTTCCGACGATGCGCCGCGCAGGCGGCCGGTGGAACCACGTTGTTGGCGGCGTTGCTATTGGCGGCGGGCTGCGGCGGCGGGCCCGAGCGCCACCCGGTACGTGGAACCGTGACCCTCGACGGCGCCCCCTTGCCGGAGGCCAACGTCACGTTCATCGCCGAGACGGAGGGGGGCCCTTGGGGGATCGCCCGGACCGATGCCCAGGGCAACTACACCATCTGCGCCGGCGAGGATGAGGGTCTGCCGGTCGGCAAGTACAAGGTTCGCGTCTCGACCTACCAGGACGGCAACCCTCAGCCCGACCCGCCCATCCCCTCGGTGCCGGAAAGGGTCCCCATGGAGTACAACCGGCACACGACGCTTACGCGCGAGGTCAAGCCGGGCGAGAACGTGTTTCCCTTGGAGCTGAAGTCCGGCGGCGAGATATTCCAACCGCCGGGGCAGTAGACGAGCAAACGCCTTCTTGAGATTCTGACGAAGCGGGCATGGAACGCCTCAACTGGCTCGACTGGACGGTCTTCGTCGGCTACCTGGCCGTGATCTTCGGGCTGGGGGTGTGGTTTGCGCGCGGGCAGCGCGACAACGAGGACTACTTTGTGGGCGGCCGGCGCATGAACTGGCTGGCCGTGGGCATCTCGCTCTTTGCCACGGCCTTCAGCTCGATCTCCTTCGTGGCCTATCCCCGCGAGGCGGCCTACGAAGGCTTCTACTTCTTCGTGGCGATCCTCTGCATCCCGCTGGTGGTCACGCCGCTCTTGTGGTGGCTGTTCGTGCCGTTGTACATCCGGCTGGGGCTGACGAGCATCTACGAGTACCTGGAGATCCGCTTCAACCGCACGCTGCGCCGCCTGGGCACGCTGCTCTTCGCCGGCTACGCACTCGGGTGGATGGGCAGCATGCTCTACGCCGTGGGGCTGATCCTCCAATCCGTGCTGGGGTTGGGCGAAACCCAGCGGGCCTGGGTCCTGGTGGGCGTGGGGCTGTTCGCCATCGTCTACACCGCTTTGGGCGGCGTAAAGGCCGTGATCTGGACCGACGTGCTCCAGGCCCTCACCTTGGGCGGCGGAGTCCTGGCCGTGCTGCTGTTGGCGCTTAAGCAGATCGACGGCGGATGGGCGACGGTGATGGCCCTGGGCAGCGAGCACGGGCGCCTCAGCCTGTTCGACATGGACCTCGATCTGGCCAAGCGGACCACGGTCTGGTCGGGCCTTGCCTTCGGGGTGTTCATGTACTTGCCGGGTTACACCGCGTCGCAAGTGACCGCCCAGCGCTACGTGTGCATGCCGAGTCTTTGGGCGGCACGCCGGGCACTCCTGCTCCACGCCGTGACGCTCACCGCCGTCTGCCTCCTGTTCTTCCTGGTGGGGACCACACTGTTCGCCTACTATCAGCAGACGGCGGGCGAAATGCCCGAGTTGGCCCGAGAGGACCAGATCCTGCCCCATTTCGTGGCCACGTGCTTGCCGCAGGTCGGGCTGACCGGCGTGCTGATCGCCGGGCTGTTCGCCGCGGCCATGAGCACCATGGACAGCGGCATCAACAGTCTGACCGCCGTGGTGGTCTACGACTGGCTCTCCGGACGCCGGCTGCGCGTGGGGTACAGCCGGCTCTTGTGCTGCCTGTTCGGGGCCTGCGTGATCGGGGCGGCCCTGATCGCGCCCTACCTGGGTGAGCACGTGATCGGCATCATCACCAAGATCGCCGGCACCTTCCTGGGGCTCTTGCTGGGGCTGTTTCTGTTGGGCATGTTCGTGGCGCGGGCCGGCGCGGGCGCCGCGTTTGCCGGGCTGGTCGCCGGGACGGCGTACCTCCTGCTCGTCTGGCTGACGACCGACGTGCCGCACTGGTGGTACGGGGCCTATACCTGCCTTCCCACGCTGGGGGTCGGCACCTTGGCTGCCTACCTGTCCCGCCCGTCCGCCGGGGTAGGACGGATTGCCAATCCGTCCCACGAAGGGCGTATGCAAACGAAAGGGTGAACGCACCATGCACATCGAACGTAGAAGGCCGCGGACCGCCCGCGTGGGCGTCTTCGCCGTCGGACACCACACCTACTGGGAGCAGTTCGACGGGCTGCTCGACGAGATGCACAAGAAGCGGGCCGCGCTGGTCGAGAAGGTCGAAGCGCGGGGCGTCGAGGTCGCCGACTTCGGGCTGATCGACGACGCGCGCGGGGCCTACGCCCTGTTGCCGAAGCTCCAGGCGGCCGGGCTCGATCTGGTGTTCTGCGACATGGTCACCTACGCCACCTCGTCGACGTTCGGCGTGCTCGTGCGCGACCTCGACGTGCCCATCGTGCTGGTGGCCCTTCAGCCGCTTGAGGCACTCGACTACACGCGTGCGTCGACCTACATGCAGCTCTCGAACGACGATATTTGCAGCGTGCCGGAGTTCACGGGTGTGGCCGTGCGCATGGGCAAGCGGCCGCCGCCGGTGATCCTGGGCACGCTCCACGACGACCCGCTGGCCGACGCCGAGATCGCCGAGTGGTGTGACATTGCCAAGGTGCTGCACGACCTGGGCCGGGCGCGGATCGGGCACTGTGGGCACGTGCTCGAAGCGATGCTCGACATGCACAGCGACCCGACCGCGCTGACGGCGGCCTTCGGCTGCCACATTGTGCAGACCGAGCCCGACGATCTGCTCCGCCAATACCGCGGCGTGTCGCCGGCGGAGATCGAGGCCAAGCGCGCGGCGATCCTCGACATGTTCGACACGCCCGACCCCAAGTCGGACCCGCTCACCGAGAAGCTCACCCATGAGGACCTCGATCTGGCCGCGCGGGCCGCCGTGGCGCTGGACCGGTTCGTCGACGAGCATGACTTGGACGGGCTGGCCTACTACTACGAGGGCGAAGCGGGAAGCACGACGCGCGAGCTCATGTCGAATCTGATCGTGGGCAACTCGCTCTTGACTGCGGCGGGCTTTCCCATGTGCGGCGAGTCGGACTTGAAGACCTGCATCGCCATGCTGATCGAGGACCGGCTGGACATCGGCGGCAGCTTCGCCGAGTTCCACCCGGTCGATTTCCGCGAGGGCTTCGTGCTGGTGGGCCACGACGGCCCACACCACCTGAACATCGCCGAGGGCAAGCCGGTGCTGCGGAGCCTGAAGAAGTACCACGGCAAGCCGGGCTCGGGCGCCAGCGTCGAGTTCAAGATCAAAGAAGGGCCGATCACGATGCTGAGCATCAACGCCACCGGGCGCGGCGGGTTGAAGTTCGTGGCGGCCGAGGGGGAGTCGGTGCGTGGTGCGATCCCGCCGACGGGCAACACCAACACCCGCGGCTACTTCCCCCCCGACGTGCGCACGTTCCTGAAGCGCTGGTTCGCCGAAGGGCCCACGCACCACTTCGCCCTGGGGATCGGCCATCACGCCGAGACGCTGCGGAAAATCGCCGAGGTTCTGGACGTCGAGTGCGCCGTGGTGACCGGCGGCGAGTAGCCGACGGCCTGTCGTCTGCGGTCGCTTGTCGGTCTGGCGACGCTCCAGCCATCCGGTGAAACGCTTTGTACGACGGCCTTCCAAGGCCGTCGAGCCTTTGGATGCGACCACGACCTTCCAAGGCCGTCGAGCCTTTGGATGCGACCACGACCTTCCAGGGCCGTCGAGCCTTTGGATGCGACCACGACCTTCCAAGGCCGTCGAGCCTTTGGATGCGACCACGACCTTCCAAGGCCGTCGAGCCTTTGGATGCGACGACGGCCTTGGAAGGCCGTCGTACTTCAGAGTGCCGAGTCGTTGCCGGTTTGCTATTTCGCAAATCGCTGCTATGCTGAATTCCGGACCGCGCGCGAGGAGAATGCTATGAACATGCGAACGTTTTTCGTAGGGCTCGGTGTCTTGTGCTCGTCGCTGTTGGCCCGTGCGCAGGTGTCGGCGGCCGAGGCGGCGCCGGCGTATCGTGTCGGGCTGGCCAGCGCCTGCATCACGCCGGAGCAGTCGCTTTGGCTGGCGGGTTACACCAGCCGCCGTCAGCCCTCCCAGGGCGTGCTCGACGACCTCTACGCCCGGGCGATGGCCACCGAAGGCGCCGGCGGCCGGCGGGCGCTGCTGCTCTGCGTCGATCTGTGCTCCCTGAGAACCCCTACGGTCAGCGAGGTTTGCCGGCAGATCGCCGAGCGCACGGGACTCAAGCGGGAGCAGGTTTTGGTGAGCCTCTCCCATACCCACTCCGGTCCGGCGGTGGACCTGGCCGATGCGGGCTTCTACCCCATGTCGCCCGACGACCGGAAGAAGCTGGACGCATACACCGAGAAGGTGAAACGCCACCTGGTCGATCTGGCCGAAACGGCGCTGGGCGATCTGAAGCCGGCGGAGCTTAGCTTTGGCCAGGGGACCGCGACGTTCTTCGAGAACCGGCGCCGGCTGGACGACGAGGGGCGCTGGACCGGCATGGGGCCGAACCCTCACAACCACACCGACCGCGACGTGCCGGTCCTTCGCGTCAACTCGCCCGGGGGTGGGACGCGCGCGGTGGTCTTCGGCGCGGCGTGCCACAACGTCACGTTGGGTGGAAATAGCTACAAGATCTCGGCCGACTACGCCGGCTTCGCCCGAATGCACGTCGAAGCCCAATTGCCCGGCGTGCAAGCGATGTTCGTGACCGGCTGCGGGGCCGACGCCAATCCGAATCCCCGCTCCACGGCCGATCAGGAGGAGTGGACGCGGCGCCACGGGGAGAGCCTGGGCACCGAGGTGCTTGAGGTGCTCTCCCGCCCCATGCAGCTTGTCACCGGCCCGCTGAGCACGCACTTCGCGTTTGTCGATCTGTCGTTGCAGGAGGTGGCTTCCCGCGAAGAGCTAGAGCAGAGGCGCCGCGGGCCGGAGGCGTACCAGGCGGGCCTGATGCTCGCGGCTCTGGACCGGGGCGAGAAGCTACCCACAACGTTCGCCGCGCCGATCGCCGTGTGGCAGTTCGGCGACTGCCTCACGCTCGTCGGACTGCCCGAGGAGACCGTCTCGGAGTACGTCCCCCTGCTAAGACGCGCCCTCGGCCCCGAGGGACTTTGGACGGCCGGATACTGCAACGACGTTTCCGGGTATCTCCCCACGGTGAAGATCCTGGGTGAGGGCGGGTATGAGTGCCGTGGGCTGTTCGGCCCCGATCTGGGCTTTTTTGCACCACAGGCCGAAAAGGACCTGGTCGAGGCCGTGTGCCGACTGGCCGAGCAGGCCGGGCGCAAGCCTGAGTAATACGGGGACACAATACCTTTTTTGGCAAGCTAGAGAACTCTCGTCCGACTCCAGGTAGCCTTGATTCGTTTCCCCGAGGTGGCCCGGCACAGCTTCGTACGCGAGGCCGGAATCAAGCAAATAGTGCCCGCCTCGCCGACCACGCTATCGAGAGAAAGCGAGTCGAGTTTCGGGCACAACACGTTTGTTGCCTGCGCCGGCCCGTGGGGGTCAATTGTGATGCCGCCCCAATCCCCCGGTCGCGTCTGCCGCCCACGAGAACCGGGCCAAGGCCCGAATTGCCCAAACTGCCAAATTAGGTATTGTGTCCCCGAATTCGAATTTGTTTCTCGCCAATCACGGCGTTTCCCGAACTGCGAAGCGAAGGAAGGCGAAGGAAAAACCAGCAGCGATTGAACAGGATGGCTCCGGCCCGACAGACCCCGCGCGGAAAGCGGTTGACGTCCCAAAACTGGGTGGCGAACCTCGCCACCCTTCGCACGCCGTGGCTTCGCAGCTCGGAGACGAGACGGGTGACGTTCGTCACGCGGGTCAGCGGAACGGCGCCGTCGATCCTGCAGCGGAATTCTATACCGGCCTCGGTTTTCACCATGTCCGAATCGCCGCTTCTCACCAAGCGGACGAGGCGAACGAGGAGCAATTCCAGGGATCGATGGTTGTTTTCCAGGATGGCGATCTTGCCCCCGGGCTTGAGAACCCTGCAGAGTTCACGCACCGCGGCCTTCCAGCGGGGAATGTGCATCAGCACGCCCCGGCAGTGAATCGCGTCGAACTCTCCATCGCCGAAGCGCGACATGTCTTCAAGCCGGCAACGGAAGAAGGACACCCTGGAGGTTACCCCTCGCGCCCCGGCGAGTTGCGACGCTCTCTGCAGAACCGTGCCCGATAGATCGACCCCGACACAACGAAACCCGGCCGCGGCGAGGCGAACCGTGTGGTTGCCCGTACCGCATCCGGCGTCCAGGATGCAGCCGTCACTCGGGACTGCGAGATAGCGCAGGAGCCGCTTCGCGATCGCGTCGTCGAAGGCCTGTTGCAGCCGGCCTCTGCGGTAGACCGACTCCCATTGGTCGTGGATTTCCTTCCTCTCGAAGACGCCGTTCAGTTCGCTGCGCTGGCTCGTTTTCCCTTGTGTGTGCTCTGAAGTCGCCCGGTGCATTCACCTATTCCCCGCCTTGACCCCTCCGAGGCCCGGGGCCGTCGCCACCGAACCCATCGCACCGCCACGACCGCCGCGGCGGCCATGGCGAGCAGAAGCCCGACCGAAGTCCTCGGCTTCTCCACCCATAATTGCCTGCCCCGGCCAAATTCCTGACACGAAAAGTTGAGATTTCTCCAAAATCGGCCCGTTTGGGGGGGATTCCCGCCGGAAATCGGCCCCAACGTGGGGGCAAGAAAAATCGGGTGAAAATGCCCGGGGCCGGGAAGAGGTGAAGCCCTCGCTCGGAACGCAAGAGCTCGAGAGGACGAGAACGCGAAAGGGGAGGGCATTCGGCGTCGCGGCTAACTTGGCTCGACCGTACCGCGCGAACGCGAGAAAGCGCGACCCTCTCTCGTGCCGTCGACTATTTCGTGCTTTCGTCCTTTCGCGCTTTCGCGGCCGCCCCGTCAAGGCCCAAAATGCTCCCGCCCGGATCCCCCGGTCGCGTCCGCCGCCCACGAGAACCAAGCCGAAGGGCGGCTTCCCGCAAACCGCCAACTGGGGTATCGTGTCGTCAGAATCGCTCCTTAAGCCGTGAGGAACGTCGCATGAGGAAAGTCACCGTCTACTCCGGTCTTTTGCTCGTGGGGCTTCTCTTATCGCAGTTTCTGCCGGGCTTGCTCGGGGAGAGTTTCGGCCCGGTGGGAACGTTCATCCGCGCGCTGACCATGACCGGCCTGGCGTTCATCATGATCCACGTCGGCTTCGAGTTCCACATCGACAAGTCGAACCTCAAGCAGTACGGATGGGACTACGTCGTTGCGGTAACGGCCGCGTCGTTCCCCTGGGTGTTCGTCACGCTCTACTTCGTGTTCGTGATGCTGCCCAGCGACACGTGGGGCGACTTCGACGCCTGGAAGGAGACGCTGCTGGCCGGGCGCTTCGCCGCGCCGACCTCGGCGGGCGTGCTGTTTTCCATGCTCGCCGCCGCGGGCTTGGGGGCGACCTGGCTGTTCCGCAAGGCCCGCATCCTCGCCATCTTCGACGACCTGGACACCGTCCTGCTGATGATCCCGCTGAAGATGCTGATGGTCGGCCTGGCGTGGCAGCTCGGGGCGATCGTCTTGGCCATAGCGACCATGCTCTTGGCGGCGTACGTGTTCCTGCACCGCGTGACGCTCCCGGTCACCTGGCGATGGGTCCTGGGATACGCGCTGGCCATCGCGCTGTTGAGCGAGCTGATCTATGCCGGCTCGAAGCTGGTCGACCCCTCGGTGCCGATCCACATCGAGGTGCTGCTGCCGGCGTTCATGCTCGGTTGCATGGCCCGGCCGCCGGGAGCACGCGGCGAATCGATTCACGCGATCGAACACGCGCTGCACGAGACGCTCGAGCGGCCCGACGAGCAAAGGGCCGCCGCGATCATCTCCGGCGCGTTCATGGTGCTGGTGGGTCTCTCGATGCCCTCGATGTTCGGCGGGCCGGAAGCGGCCGCGCCCGACCCCCAGCACGTCACCTACCCGGGCCACGAACTCGACGCCGCCGCGCCCTTTGCCGCCGTCGAGGATACCCGCGCCGAGGCGCGGGCCGAAGCGGAAAGGACCGGCGAGCCGGCCGGCACCGTCACGGCCTCGCAGCCCGCGCTGGGCTGGGGCACGATCGCGATGCACGTCCTGCTCGTGACCGTGCTGGCGAACCTGGGCAAGATGTTCCCGGCCTTCTGCTACCGGCGCGAGGCCCATTGGCGTCACCGCCTCGCCGTGGCCATCGGCATGTGGCCGCGCGGCGAAGTGGGCGCCGGCGTGCTCGTGCTCTCGCTAAGCTACGGCATCGGCGGCCCGATCGTCACCGTGGCCATGCTCTCGCTGGCACTGAACCTAGCGCTGACCGGCGCGTTCATTCTGATCGTCAAACGGTTCATCGCGGGCGTCGGCGAGCAAGGTCAAGTCTCGCCGGAAACGCACGAGAAGTGAGCTTTCGACGCGGGTTCCGTTTGCAGCCACCACCGACCCCGCGTCGGGGGACAACTGACCGGACGCTACGCTCACGCATCTGCCACCGAGACCACGAGGCGCTTGCCCACCGCCTCGGCGTAGCGCACCAGCGTGTCGACGGTGGGGTTGGCGCGACGGCCGGTTTCGAGCTTCGAGAGCGCGGAGCGGTCCATGCCGGTGCGGTCCGTCACGTCGGCCAGGCTGAGCCCCTTGGCCTCGCGCGCGGCTTTCAGTTGCTTAAGCACCTCGTCGAGCTGGTCCAGCGCCGCCATGCGTTCGTGGTGCCGGGCGATCAGCTCGGGCAATTCCTCTTCGACCTGCTCTCGAATCGCCTTGTACTTGGCGGCTTCTTCGGGCGTAAGCCGCCGGTTGCGGGTGATGCGTTTCATGGGCGTTGCCTCTTTGGCACGTCGTAGGCCGTCACCGGGTAGACCGTGTCGGCGTCGATCTCTTCATACACCACCATCAAGTGCCGGCCCGCGCTGGCGTCTCCGAAAACGACAGGCCGCCCCGAGGACCGGCTGGTATCTGCGTCCGTCGCATTCTGGAGCACTTCCTCGACCTCCTTCTGCGTGACGCCGTGCTCGGCGCAGTGCTGCACGTTGCCATCAGGGTCGTCATCGAGGTCCCAAATGATCGAGTCGAACGCCATGCCCACTCCTGTTCCCCTGTGGTATTATAATACACAAGGGCGGGAGGAGCGTCAACCCGGACTCGATAGGCTTGCCCGCCACCCGGTCGGTTCGATACGATTCCCGCAGAGGGCGACTGCGGGGAAACCGCCTGCGAAGCCGACGGGAGTTCCAAGCTTCGCGATTCCGAAGCCGTGAAGCCCTCGCTCGGAACTCGAAACCTCGAAAGTACGAAGACGCGAGAAGGAAGGGCGTTCGGCGCAATTGGCTCGGCCGCACCGCGCGTACGCCAGAGGGCGCGACCTTCTCGTGCTGTCCGCGATTTCGTGCTTTCGCGTTTTCGTGGCCACCTTGTCGACGTCCGGCACGCTGCCGCCTCAATTCCCCGGTCGCGTCCTCCGCCCACGAAAACCAGGCCGAAAGCCGAAATTGCCTAAATTGCCAAATTAGGTATTGTGTCCCCGAAATCGTCGAAATCGCTTCCAGTCGATCCCCAGTTTGCGCATTCGGGCGCGGAGCGTGTGGGGGTTGATCTCCAGCAGGCGGGCGGCGCCGTGGGGGCCTTCGATCCGGCCGTGCGTGGCGGATAGCGCGGCTTCGATGTGACGGCGCATGGCCGCGTCCAGGGGCTCGATGCCGGGCGGGCCGGCGGTTTGTCGCGGCGGGCTGGGCTCGCTTTCGAACGGAGTTGCGGGCTGGCCGGGGCCGACGCCCAGGGCCTTGGCGATCTCCAGGCGCCGGCCGTCGCCGAGGATGGCCGCGCGGTCGATCACGGTGGCCAGCTCGCGCACGTTCCCCGGCCAAGAGTAGGACGCCAACTGCTGGACGTCTTCCGGCGTGGGCATAACCGGCGGGAGGCCGAAGTGCACCGCCGCGCGCTCGGCGAAGTGTCGGGCGAGCTCCGCCACGTCTTCGCGCCGCTCGCGCAACGGCGGCAGCACGATCGGAAAGACGGCCAGGCGGTACCAGAGGTCTTCGCGGAACCGGCCCTCGCCCACCATGCCGGCCAGGTCCCGGTGCGTGGCCGCCACAATGCGCACGTCCACGTTGATCGGATGGTGGCTTCCCACCCGGTCCAGCCAGCCGTCCTGGAGGATTCGCAGCAAGCGGACCTGGGCGGCGTGCGGCAGATCGCCGATCTCGTCGAGAAACAGGGTCCCGCCGTCGGCGCGCTCGAACCAGCCCTTGCGCGCCTCGACCGCGCCGGTGAACGCCCCCCGCTCGTGGCCGAACAGCTCCGAGTCGATCAGCTCGGGCGGGATCGCGCCGCAGTTGACGCGGATCACCGGGCCGGCGCTGCGGCGCGACCGGGTGTGAATTGCCCGGGCGATCAGCTCCTTGCCCGTGCCCGTCTCGCCGAAGATGAGCACCGGCACGTCGGACCGCGCGACCAGCTCGACCCGCTCCATCACGGCGCGAAGCCCCGACGCGGCGCCGACGATCGTGTCGCCGAGCTTTTTGCGTCCCAGGCGGGCCAGGAGCAGCCGGGCGTCGGCCTCGGCGGCCTCGCGCAGCGCGGCCATCTCGCGTAGCCGGTGGTCGTTCTCCAGGGCCACCGAAAAGGGATCCAGGAGGACCTGCACCAGGGCCGTGTGCCGGCCAGTGAAGGTTCGCTCGGGCGAGGCCACGAGCAGCAGCACGCCGGAGGGCTCGCCCTGGCTGCAAAGCGGCCCGGCCAGCACGTCGCGCTCGATTTCGGCCGGGACGGCGGGTGACCACTCGGCGTCGGCCGGCACGCCGGGGCCGCGATGGGCCACCTCGCCGCGCCGGCACCAGGCCAAGAGCTTCTTCATCCCCGCGGCGGAGCACTCGGTCCGGGCCTGGGGTTGCGGCGCGACCGAGTCGGCCAGCCCGAGGGCCACGGTCTCCAGGCAGCCGTGCTCGCGGTCGATCCGCCGCACGAGGACCTGGTCGATCGGCATGTGGTGCTTCAGCGTCTCGGAGATGGTCTCGGTCGATTCGCCGATCGCGATGTGCCGGCACGCCTCTTGCCAGACGCCGAGCAGCACGGATTGGAACTTCTCCATGGGCACGGCCCGTGTTAAATCACAGGAAGAGCGTGATATTTGGCGGTCATGTTCTAGTATATTTCACGGATCTCCCCGCGGCTACCCCCGATTCTCCGGGCTCGAAGCCCGCGCCGGGCCGAAAAGCCTGCGTGGTCCGCAAAACCGGCCCCCTCGGCCGGCCTCCCACGCGGCGGCGAGGCCGAACCAGAAGTTGGCACGGGTCTTGCATTGGAGTTACATACCCGCCGCCGGTTTCGAGCGGCGAACGCGAGAAACCACCGCAAGCCAACCTGTCAACACGGCCCCAAGGAAGGTGCTAAGCGATGTCAGACGATACCTATCCCATCGAAGTCCACTGGCACGGCCACGCGGTCTCCCGTGAGGAGCGGGAGCAGCTCCACGGCCACCGCGGCTGTGTGGTCTGGTTCACCGGCTTGAGCGCCTCGGGCAAGAGCACGGTGGCGAACCTGGTCGACCGCAAGCTGCACGCGCTGGGCGTGCGGAGCTTCGTGCTCGACGGCGACAACGTGCGCCACGGGCTCAACGCGGGGCCCGACTTGCTCGAATCGGGGCACGGCGAGGAGTTTGCCCAGCGGTTCGGACTGGGGTTCTCCGCCCAGGACCGCGAGGAGAACATCCGCCGGATCGGGGCGGTGGCCAGGCTGTTCTGCGATGCGGGGCTGATCGCCATCACGGCGTTCATCAGCCCTTACCGCGCGGACCGCGACCGGGTCCGGGCCATGGCGGCCGACGGCGACTTCGTCGAGGTCTTCGTCGACACGCCGCTTGCGGTCTGCGAGGCACGGGACCCGAAGGGGCTGCACAAGAAGGCCCGGGCCGGCGAGGTCAAGCGATTCACCGGGATCGACGACCCCTACGAGCCGCCCGGGAGGCCCGAGCTGGTGCTCGACGGCGGCACCAAGTCGCCCGACGAGCTGGCCGACCAGGTGGTGGCCTACCTGCGCGCCGCGGGGAAGATCGGCCCCGTGGCGGCGGACAAGCCGTGGCGCAGTCACTTGGCCGGGTGAGGGCCGGCCGGGAAGCGTTTGTAGTGACCCGATTCATCGGGTCTTGCTGCGGAAAGGCAGCCATTGTCCGGCTCGGGACCGCGCGAATGCGGTCACTACGGACTTTTCGGGCCCCCCGCTCCGTCACACGATTCTCACGCAGTCCTAATCGCACCCTAACAAGCCGGTGTTAGAGTTCGGGTGATTTGCGCCGGTGGTCCGGTGCGCAGAACGACCCGAACGAGGGACTTGCATGAGCGGGGAGTCGGTGCTCATCGTCGAGGACGAAGCCGATATTCGCGAGCTGGTAGGCTACAACCTCGCGAAGGACGGCTATGAAACGACCAGCGCGGCCTCGGGCGAGGAGGCCCTGGAGCTGATTGCGATCGAGCGGTTCGACCTGGTCGTGTTGGACCTGATGTTGCCGGGCATCGACGGGCTGAGCGTCTGCCGCAGGCTGAAGCGCGACGCGAAGACCGAGGGCATCCCCATCGTGATCCTCACGGCCAAGGGGGAGGAGCCCGACGTGGTGACCGGGCTGAACCTGGGAGCCGACGACTACATCACCAAGCCGTTCAGCCCCAAGGTGCTCTCGGCGCGGATCGGGGCGGTGCTTCGCCGCAGCCAGGCCCCCGAGCCGGCCCCCGGCCCGCCGGACGACGAGGGCCGGGCCGTCGACCGCCACGGCCTGGTGATCCACGCCGGGCGCCACGAGGTGTTCTACCAGGGCCAGCCGATCGAGCTAACGAGCACGGAGTTCCGCGTGCTGACCTTCCTGGCCGGCAAGCCGGGCTGGGTCTTCACGCGCCAGCAGATCCTCGACGGGGTACACGGCAGCAACTACGCGATCACCGACCGGGCCGTCGACGTGCAGATCGTGGGCCTGCGCAAGAAGCTGGGACCGGCCGGCAAGTTCATCGAGACGGTGCGCGGGGTCGGCTATCGGTTCAAGGAGTGAACGAACTCGGCACGTCAACTGCTAGAAGTCACTACCAGATGAGCGTGTCAGGATGCGTGGTGGTGCAAATCAGGCAGTTCCGGCCGGATAATCCGGAAGGTGATCGCCCGGCCGTCTTCCCAAGCCGGTAGATCGCCCGGGCCGCTTCGTCGTAGAACCGGTCGGGGTACGGGGCGATCTTGAGCGCGGCGATCAGGCTCCGCTTCACGGCCCGGGTCTTCATGCCGTTGTCGCTTATCCGGACGACCCCAAGGCCGTGGCCACCGCAGCCAATACGTCTGGGGCCCGAATATCCTGGTCGCCCCCGTGACGTTTAAGGGGGCCACGCGCTGGGGAGTGTACGTGCCGCGGGGCGAGTGGTACGATTTCTGGAGCGAAGAGAAGCTCGCCGGCGGTGGCACGGTCGAGCGGGAAGTGGACATACCCCGAAAGCGAGGAGAACCATGCAACAGCAACGTCTAAACCGTCGTCAACTATGTGGGCTGCTGGCCGCCGGGCCGGCGGCGATGGGGGTGATGGCTTCTGCCGCCGGGGCCCAGGAAGGGAAGCCGAAGAAGAAAGCCGGCAAGGTCCTGATGCCCATCGGCGACGCCACCGAAGCGATGGACACGCTGTACCCGTTTTTCCGCCTTGCCGAGGAGGGATACGAGGTGGTCGTGGCCGGGCCCGAGGCGCGGCTTTACCACATGGTGCTGCACGAAGTGCCGCCCAATAGCGACGTGCCCTGGGACCTCACGCAGGAGACCAAGGGCTACCACATCCGGGCCACGGCCGCCTTCAAGGACGTCGAGCCGGAGGAGTACGTCGGGCTGTTCCTCTCCGGCGGCCGGGCACCGGAGTATCTGCGCTACGACAAGGACCTGATGCGAATTACCCGGCACTTCGTCCAGCAGCAGAAGCCGATCGCGGTGGTCTGCCACGGCATCGAGATCATCGCTGCCGCGGGCGGGCTCGAAGGCGGGCGCCGGGCCACGACCGTCGGCAAGTGCGCGCTGGACATCACCCAGACCGGCGGCGTCTACGTCAACCAGCCCTGCGTGGTCGACGGCAATCTCGTCAGTGCCTCGACCTGGCACGACTACGGAACGCCGTTCTTCAAGATCTTCATCGACAAGATGCGCAAGGCGACGTAGCGGACTTCGAGCCCGGATAGGAAACGGGGGA
>Ga0180437_10005930_pt1 | contig 16539 bp, 12 predicted proteins | sample SS_ome_4_FD_132410 | JGI IMG/M metagenome (GOLD analysis project Ga0180437, IMG submission 132410) | Hypersaline lake sediment archaeal communities from the Salton Sea, California, USA - SS_3_D_1 metaG | ecosystem: Environmental > Aquatic > Non-marine Saline and Alkaline > Hypersaline >...
AGATTTAGGTTAGATTTCGCAGATTTTTTTGAAGCGCAGGGCGTTAGCCCTGGGCGAGAAAAAAGATGTGAAAGATGGCCTAAATCTGTGGCGTTAAAGGGAAAAATTGGTAGCAACCCGGGGTTTTAGAAGAATAGCTTGTTGTCGAACTGTTTTGATTGTTTTGTCACTAGTAATACCAGCACTACCTACAGGCGTCTTTTTTGCTTTTTCGAGGGATTTGCTAGGAGAGGCGGTTCATCATAATTTCCCTTGATAATTATGTTCTTTTTTAACAAAACTTTCTGTTGTTAACATTTAATGAAAATGGTTTTGCTTTTTTTGGAGGGAAAAGTGGCGATAACGGTTCGCATCCCCGATCTTAGAGGAAATGTATTTGTTCCTCGAGAACTTTTAACTCCATGTTATGAGGAAATTAGGGAGAGAGCTAAAATTTCTGCTTGTCAAAAGCATGATTGTGATCCTGACTTGTTATCAGTGGACTTTAGCACATTATCTGATGCAGAACAGACAATGGTCAGAGCCACTATCCGTACGAAAGGAAGGATAAGATTAACGCAAAGCGATCTTCTTTTCAAAGATATCTGTCATTTAACCGTGAGGCTGCTCAATGGTGAAACTATGGACCAGGCAGTCAAAAACCTTACAAGTGCAAATCTAAAAGATTTTCCGGAAATAAAGAAGTGCGTGCTCGATAGAGTAATGAGGTTGCGTAAGAAGATAGTTTCTTCTTGATCCTTGATTTTGTATTATCTGAAAAAAAGTTTTTTCGTCTTTGTTATATTTGATTCAGTCCCCGTCTTCTTCAGAAGAGCTAACCAGTTGAAATATTGCCTTACTGCCAGAAAGGAGAGAAGTATCTCCCTCTCTTTCACATACCATAACCAAATCTGCAGCTAATTCTTCATGGATTTTATCAATCCCACCCACAAGTTTCCTAACAGCCTTTTTGCTCGAGTTATTAAGGGTAGCGAGATATTTCATTAGCTCTTGTTGGATTAACTGTGTTATATCGGGTGTTATCTTTTTATCGGACCTTAGGAAATCCAGAATTGCCATAGAAAATTCTTGTGCCCTCAGATTGATTATAGTGAGAAGCTGCTCTATCCTCACACTTGGGGAAAACTCCCTTAAATACCAAATAGGCAGTGATTCACCAAATGCAAACAATTCATCTCCCACACATATTTTATGAAAGGGCTCTCCAGACCCAGGCTCTTGAATCATCCACCCAAGTATTCCTCCGGGCCCAAAGGGATCTTTCCTTTCAGCAAGCTGTTGTTTAAAATCATCGGCAAACCCGTGAAAGGAGAGAGCGGGCTCTCTTTCTTCATGCTTGGCCCTTTCATACCAAAAGTGAAGGTAGTGTAACATGTGGTTTGAAAGCCTTTGGGCTTTTTCATCTGCCGAGCTTGGTGCTGAGATGACATCCATAAGCCATTGAGTAAATGGTTTATCGCCCTTTTGAGCATTTTGCTGAGCATTTAACCACCACAAATTTTCTTCTCGACCAATATAATGATCATATAACACACCCTCTAAGTCATCCACATCTTCGAGTAGCTTTTCGACATCCCCTTTTATCTGCTCCCACTCTTCTGATGAGAGGGGCTTTGACGGATCGAGCTTGTCAATGGCTGCCGATACAGTTTCACCGGCTAAGAACTTAGTACGACTCTTAATCTCTTGGGCAAGAACCTTCTTGGCGATATTTTGAGAAAGCTCTTGTAGGTGAGCTCTTTTAGGAAATGAGCTGAAGACCTTTAGCGCTCTTCCTAAAGAGTCCTGAGAATCCAACAGATGTTGTACAGCCTCTTGAGCTCTGGGCAGAAGTAGTTTCCTGGCCTCAGCATGCTCTTTTTGCAAATATGAACTTGCGCATAGTCTATCCATAGCCACATCTATTCCAAAAGACTCCCCACCGAGATCAAGCACGTTTTTGACATTTGGTATGCGCCCTGGTTGCGGCGTCTTGCTAGGATCGAACACCCCCTTAGTAAGGGTCTTTGTCGATCTTCGTGGAGGAGTAGAAGCGCTGCTTGAAGACGTGACAGCCTCCTTACCTTTTTGGACGAATGGCTGTTGTCGAACTGTTTTGGCTGTTTTAGCACTAATAGTACGAGCACTACCTACAGGCGTCTTTTTTGCTCTTTCGAGGGGTTTGCTAGAAAAACGTGTCTGTTGATTACTGGATTTTCCAGCAGGATCTTTTGCCTTTTGTCGAAACAAAGACGAGGAAGGGTTGCCAACAGTACCCGAACTTTTTCTACTAGAGGAGCTTGAAGAGAGCTGTTGTCGAGCTGCCTTTGTTGTTTTAGCGCTTACTTTGCCAACAGGCGTCCTTTTTATTCTTTGTGGAGACAATGACTTGCTGGGAGATTCTATTTGTTTCGGGTCAGATATGGCCTTGGCAGCTGTGGTTCGTACCCTTTTGTCTATTTCCTTTGTCTTTCCAGGCCTTTGGGATGAGGCTATATCGGTAGGAGGTTGTGGAATGTCGTTTCCAGAAAGGGGTCGTGCCATTTTTGTGTTCTCTATTAACTTGGGCTAATTTCTTAGTTATCAAGAAGTAATATTTCGCTCAAGGAATACAAAATAGAAGGCGGAAAGCACTGGTTCGTAAAGATAGGTCGGCCTTAGAAAAAGCAGATTTTTTGGGGTATCTATTTGAACCAAAAGCAATGATGTAGGGGGGGACATTACGAGGTAACTTCTGTACATCCCGTTGAAATCCAACAGGGAAATCCCTCGACATCTTTTTGGATAGATTTGGAAAACCCGGTCAAGGGAAGCTGCAATAGAGCCTCTTGGCTCTCCCCTTTCATAAGAGCAAGCTGGACCTTGTCTTGGCCATCTGTGGAAGCAAAAAGCTCTGCAAGGCGAAGGGCATGTGAGGCTCGAAACGTTTCTATATCCAGTTGGATCGTTGTGATGGTTTCTCGAGCAGGCTCTTTTTCAACAGCTTTTGTCGTCGATTTTGATCGCCTTCTAAAGGAAAGCTGTTTTTTTGCCTTCTCATATGCCTCATAGCTTGCTTCAAACGACTCTTTAGAGGTGTTTTTAAGCTCAGATAACCATCGACAACCAATCACACTCTCCCTATTGCGTCTCTCTTTCGAAAAGACTCCCTACAGCAGTCCATTGACGATAAGGATCTCTTGGTGCTCTTCAAACAAATCCGGCCAAACAGGCATCTCAATGGTCTTTCCAGTAACATCGGAGATGGTTAAAATAGCAAATTTCTTCTGCGTTTTTGTAGATGTCTTTATGTCGACAGACTCGACGACAAATCCCATGCGAAAAACAGTTCCGTCTCCCATATCGAAAGCCTCATCAATGGACAGACACTGCAACTTCTTAAGTATATCATCGTGCATCGAAAGAGGATGGCCACCAAAAAAGATCCCCAAAAGCTCTTTTTCACGAAAGAGCAGCTCTTCTTCTGTTCGACAACGCTCTGGTTGCACGGGCTCTTTGTAACGCTCTGGCGTCTCCTCAGGATCTGTGTCAAAAAGAGACATAATACCTTGTTCACGCTCTTTTTTTGAGCGCTGGACATCGTCATACATCGCGTATAAAGAGGAAACAAGCTCATCTCTCGTCCAGGAAAATTGATCGAAACTACCCGCATCGATCAAGAGCTCTATCATCTTTTTCCCCACGCGCCTCGAATCATTTCTCCTCACAAAGTCATACAAGCTTGTATATGGGCCCTTCTCTCTCTCTTCGATGAGAGCATCTACAGCCTGAACGCCCACGCCCTTGATGGCAGAAAGGGCAAAGCGAACCCCTTTTGAAACAGCCGTGAAGTTAAGATTCGATTCATTAATGTCAGGAGCTAAACACTCTATACCCATCTGACGAGACTCGTGCATAATTCGAGCCACTTTTTCAATATCGGCCTTATCGCCTGTCATCAATGCAGCGAGCCATTCTGCCGGATAGTGAGCTTTAAAGTAGGCAGTTGCATACGTGATATAGCCATATGCTGTAGCATGAGACTTGTTGAATCCGTATTCAGCAAACTTTTCCATCTTGTCAAAAATAAGTGTCGCTGTCGGCTCCTCGATTCCCTTTTCCGTAGCGCCTTTGACAAACTTTTCCCTTTGGCGAGCCATCTCCTCTGTGTCTTTTTTTCCCATCGCTCGCCGGAGCACATCACCCTCACCAAGAGTGTAGCTTGCCATGGTACTGGCAATCTGCATAATCTGCTCTTGATAGACCATAATTCCATACGTCTCTTTCAAGATCGTCTCGACAAGGGGGTGATCAAACTCTATCGGCTCTTTACCGAGTTTTCGGGAAATAAAAGAAGGGATCATCTCCATAGGACCTGGTCGGTAGAGAGAAAGCAGCGCTATAATCTCTTCAAACTTATCCATCTGAAGCTGCTGGGCAATATCTTGCATCCCCCCATCTTCAATTTGGAAAACACCGAGGGTTCGTCCGTGGTTAAGGAGCGAAAAGGTCTTTTCATCTTCTAAAGGAAGCGCCGACCAGTCAACCCGAACACTATATCGCTCAAAGACAGCGTCAGAGCACATCTGTAGCAATGTCAGCGTCTTAAGCCCTAAAAAGTCGACCTTCAACATTCCTACCTGCTCGACTGGCTTCATCGAATACTGCGTGGCGTACATATCGGAATCTTTCGCCGTACAGATGGGAATATGTTCAGTTAGCGGCTCTCCACAGATGATAAGGCCAGCTGCATGAATACCGGTATTTCGAATAGAGCCTTCGAGAATCTGCGCCGAATGGATGATGCTGGCTGCCTCTTCATCTTTTTCGACAAGGCTTTTAAGCTCGGGCTCCTTTTCTAACGCCTGCTCAATAGTGATCTTCAGCTCATCTGGAATCAGCTTGGCAATGTAGTTGACCTTTGAAAGAGGAACATTCAAAACCCTTCCGACATCGCGCACAGACATCTTTGCCTTCATCGTACCGAAAGTGATGATCTGAGAGACGTTTTCTTTGCCATACTTTCCAATAGTATAAGCGATCACTTCAGGACGCTTATCCATACAAAGGTCTACGTCAATATCGGGATATGAGATTCGGCCTGGGTTAATAAACCGTTCAAAGAGCAGATTAAAGCGAAGAGGCTCGATATCTGTAATGCCGATAAGATAGGCAACAATAGATCCGACAACAGATCCCCTTCCTGGCCCTACAGGAATTCCGTGTTTTTTCGACCAGCTGATAAAGTCCCACACCAACAAAAAGTAGTCTGCCAAGCCCTTTGAAGAGATGATATCAAGCTCATATGAAAGACGTTCTCGAACAACCTCCTTGGCATCTTTTCCAGGATACTGCTCCGCTACCTTTTCTAGCTCATGATCTCCATACCGCTTTGCAATCCCCTCTTCACAAAGCCCTTTTAAAAAGCCACTTGCTCCTTCCTCATGATCACACGAAAAAATAGGATAGTGCTTTGAGACGAAATCGAGTTCTACATTGCATTTTTCAGCAATCTCTTCTGTTATCGAAAGTGCCTCTGGAAGGTCCTTAAAACGCTCTTGCATCTCAGTTGCACTTTTAAAATCGTACTCATGAGAAGAAAACGTCGCTCTCTTCGGGTTTGGAGTTACTCTCGGCTGACCCGTATGAGGGTCTACTTGTCTGATAAGGCAGGGCTCGCCTGATTGAATGTTAAGCAGAACTTCATGCGCTCTCCAATCCTCCCTCTCTAAGTAGTGGCAATTGTTTGTCGCCACACAAGGAATCGATCTTTTTTCACTCTCTTCCCTCAATCGCTGCTCTATTTTTTGCTGCTGCTCGATGTGCGTTTGATAGCGCTGGTAGAGCCACGACTCTGCAGCCAATCCATCGATCTGAATGTCATCTGCCGACATATGATGGCGCTGAATCTCAAAATAGAGATCATCGCCAAAAAGCTGCTGATATTGATCGAGACGAGAAAGAAGTTCTTCTTCATTTTGCTGGACAATTGGCTGCGAGAAAACCCCTTTCTCACAACCAGAAAGGCATATTAATCCTTCAGAACAGCCTTTTAAAAGCTCCATATCGATACGAGGCACATAATAAAACCCCTCTACAAATGCCGAAGAGGAAAGTTTACATAGGTTTTTGTATCCATCTGTATTTTTGGCAAGCAGCACAATGTGGTAATTTGAGGCTTTCCGTGTTTTTTCAAGCCTCGAGGAAACAGCAACGGAAAACTCACAGCCGATGATGGGTTTTATGTTAGATGCTTTCATCGTCTTATAGAAATCGACAGCACCATATAGATTGCCATGGTCTGTCAGAGCAACCGCCTTCATTTCATATTGTTGAGCTCGTTTGGCTAAGGCTTGAATCGACAAAGAGGACTCTAAAATAGAGTATTGTGAATGAAGATGAAGATGGCAAAAGGACACGGGACGACCTAACTTTTCATGAACGACTGTGGCTATAATACCAGATCTTTACTTCAGAGGTGAAGGGCTCTTTTCAAACAATTCTGGTAAGAATTTTTTCCCTTATGGTACCGTCCCGAAATTTTTAAAAAACCAGACCCTTTATAAAGCTCACAGAAAGCTTTTGGGTTAATATAAGGAAACGATACAGTGTCATGCAGCTCATCTACACGCATATTTGGACTTGAAAAAAACCCTAGTGGATATATAGGAGACCTTTCGAAATATGCCGCCCCCCCATCACCTCCTCAACGACCTCACATTAAGTCCACCTCGTGTCCTGAGATGTCAGCACATCCTCCGACAGAGTCGGTAGAACTCTCACCTAGTTTAGAGCGTCGCAGAGTAGAGTACACTTCCGAATATGGCGCCCTACAATACCTCTTTGGCCTATCATTAACTATCAAACAGATTCGAAAGATATTAAATAAACCCTTTATTAGGAAAAATATTACAGCCATTATTAGAGAAACCGACCCTCCTATTAACTATATACCTTCTGAGGTATTCAGCCTTACTGCTCTTGTTACACTCGTCTTACACAATCAAAAGATACTTTCCGTTCCCCCTACTCTAGAACAGCTCCAATCTCTCACCTTTTTAGACCTTTCGTCTAACGATCTTTCTGCGCTTCCCAGCACGTTGAAACATCTTAGCCATCTTGAAACACTCTGTGTAAACAACAACAGCTTAAAAAGTCTCCCCGACCTTCCAAAAGGACTCTTAAAGCTCTCTATATCCAAAAACTCACTTTCTACTATGCCACAAAGCATCTCCTCTTTACCTAAGTTAGAAGAGCTGTTCATGAATGGTTGTTTGCTTTCTACGCTGTATGACCTTCCTGTCTCGTTAACATTTTTGGATCTCGGGAATAATCCCTGCCTTCAAATTCCTGAACAGATAGGACGGCTTTCTCGTCTTAAAACGCTTATATTCTCTGGAAATACAGCGGCTATGACTCTTGAGCATCTCTCCCCTCTTTCAAATCTAGAAGAACTATATCTGTGTGCTAATTACGCAAGAAAGCTTCCTACATCCCTTTGGAAGCTAGAAAATATCAGACGTGCCTTTCTTTCTGACAATGCCTTCGCAGCTATTCCTGTTGGGATTATAGAATTTGGTTGGCACCGGATAACTTTCTTAGACCTCTCTAGAAACAACCTCTCTTCAGTGCCCGAAAACCTTGGAAAGCTTACTCAACTTCAAGAGCTTCTCCTCTCCCGAAATGAATTACAGTCGTGGCCACAATCAAGCAATGCTCTTATATCTCTTACACATCTAGATCTTTCTCAAAACAGACTTACACAGGTCTTTCCAGAAATTCTAACTATTCCTAATCTACAAAAGATAACGCTTCAATATAATCACATATTAGCTTCATCTGTGTGCGGAATTTTTAAAGCCCTTACACATCTGCAAGCGTGTAATCTCGTAGGAAACCCAATAGAGATAGGGCATATCCCAAAACCTCTTCGAAAGAAGGTGTTGATTCGTCCACCACTCATGGGAACAACCCGAGCCCCTTCTTCATAATTTCTTGCCCTCTTGTGTAATTTCTCTCTTCCGGGCTATCGTGGATTAACAAAAATGACAGAAAAGGACCCTTTGTGGACGAAGAGATTCAGGAATTACTTCTTTCCCTATACGACGATGGCCTCCTAGCGCTGCCCCCGGAAACAGCTCCTAAAAGCTCAAGACGAATATGGAAATGTATTGGAGGTGCGGCCCTTTTTTCTATTGCCGTCTTTTTTCTCTTTTTCATTCCAGAAACGCTCGACTCCATAAAAAAGAATCCCGAACCCATCTCAAGTCCCACATATATATACGAGCGTGATTTTTGGTCTTCTAATACTCTCTCCCCAAAAGAGCCGGTAACAAAAGAGCTGCTCTTTCATCTAGATGTCATACAAAACGAACAGGCGAGAAGGGAGACCTTCTCTGCCATCCAAAAGGAGATCGCCACTCTTTTAGAAAGCCCTCTTCCCATAGAGTATGCCCGATTGCAAACACTAATTGGCCGCATCTATCAAGCGGATATCGATTATACAGAATCGCTTCCTCAAGGAGAGCTCCCTTTTTGCGCCCTCACAGAAAGAAAAGATCATTACGAAGCGTTGAAACAAGAGCTTATCGAGAAAAGAGAGACGCTCAACAGCGCCCTTAAAAGAGCTCAAAGAGCCTCTTCGCTGCAAGAGCTCAATGAGACTGTACGTCATACAGTCGATCTTCTCGAACAGTGGCAGTCCTCCATCGATCCCGGAGAGTACACACAAAAGCTCTGCGATCTCTCACTAGAGAGTCTCGAAAGAATCGCCGCCACCTACACGTATACAAGCAAAGAAAGAGCAGACAAAGAGAGAGAAGCTCTCTGGCACATACGCTCCCTTTTGCCCCACTCTCACATATTCATAACACTTGAACACACGCTTTCTTCTCACTCCGAATGTCTTTTCATAGAAAAAATAGAGTTGCCTCAAAATGACAACCCGCTTGCTTCAATAAGGCGACAGATTGAATCGACACTCTTTCCGACAAACCTATTGTTATCTAAGGGAAAAATTGGAGGCAACCCGGGGTAAAACCTAAATTACCCCTTACTTGCCAAGAAGCGCCAACACAAGGTACACTTGTCCGGTCTGATTTTTTGGTGGCATAGCCAAGTGGTAAGGCAGAAGCCTGCAAAGCTTCCATTCCCCAGTTCGAATCTGGGTGCCACCTTCTCTCTTTTCAAGAGGCAATAATCGTGCTCTCTCTTATTGCAACACCTATTGGCAACCTGCGCGATATTTCCGAGCGAGCACAAGAGGCTCTTTCCTCATGCGATCTTCTGTTATGTGAAGACACTCGCCATACATCAAAACTGTTTCATGCACTCAATATAAAAAGCCCTAAAAGAGAGAGCCTCCACAAATTTAACGAAGCCTCTCGAGAAGATGAAGTCATTGCTCTCTTAAAGGGGGGCTCCCATGTAGCGCTCGTATCAGACGCTGGCACGCCCGGCATATGCGATCCTGGAAGCGCCCTTGTTGCGCGATGTCACAAAGAAAAGATCCCCGTTACCATCATCCCTGGACCCTGTGCTTTTGCCAGTGCCTATGCTCTAAGTGGGGCAATCTCTGAGAGAGTACAATTTGTTGGGTTTTTGCCAAAGAAAGAAAAAGAGCGACGAGGTCTTCTTCAAGAGCTTATCACCTATCCGGGCACGTCTGTTGCCTATGAAAGCCCGAATCGACTTAAAGAAACGCTTCGTTGTGCAGCAGATATTGCCCCCGCATGGCAAATCACCCTTGTCCGAGAGCTCACAAAGATCCATGAAGAGGTGCTCTCTATGGACGCAGAGACCCTCTCCCAATCGCTCGACTCGGTTCGAGGAGAGTGCACGCTCGTTTTTCACGGCTTTTCGCAACAATCCGTCCCTTCAGATGAAGAGCTCATCTCACAAGTGCGAGCTACTCGAAGCTCCTTTTCCTGCTCGTTAAAAGAGGCGGTCGAGATCGTCGCCCACAACAACAAAATCTCCCAGCGAACCCTCTACCAACTCTGCATTCAAACCTAAGTTGCGCCCTACAGCACGCTTGAACACAATCGAACGTAACAAGTGGAAAATTAAGCACTGAAGGGCAAGTTAGCACTTGCCCGAAGAGGATAATTTTTCAATTGTTACGTGCAGATATGCTCAAGTGTGATGTAGGGGGAAACTTAGGTTTCAGCAAAAATAGCTGGCACTTTGCCACCTAGATTGCTAAGAAACTGCCTCTTTTCGCTTGCGAAAATGGGGTTTATCGAGGTATAAATACTCTTCACTATCGATAAACTTCTACTCATAAGAGGAATTCCTTATGTCAGACAGCCCAAAAGAACTTATCTTCGAAGAAGAGGCCCGCCAAAAACTATTGAAGGGCATGAAAACTCTTGCTGATGTTGTGGCTCCCACTCTCGGCCCAAAGGGAAGAAATGTCGGTCTTGAAAAGAGCTGGGGTGCTCCAACTATCACCAACGATGGAAGCAGTATTGTTCGAGACTTTGAGCTTAAAGACGACTTTGAAAACATGGGCGTCTCCATCACCAAGGAAGTAGTACAGAAGATGAAGGAAAGCTGTGGTGACGGTACCACAACAGCAACTCTTCTCCTCAAAGCTCTTGTCGATTCAGGGGTAAAGTACGTCTCTGCAGGAGCAAGCCCTATCAGCTTAAAACGGGGAATGGAAAAGGCTGTCGACGCTATTATTTCAGAGCTCGAACAGATTGCGATCCCTGTTAAAGGCAACAAAGAGATCGTCAACGTCGCCTCTGTCTCCGCCGCCTCTGACATGGAAATTGGTGAGATGATTGCCCACGCTATCGAAAAAGTTGGAAAGACAGGCGTTATCACCGTTGAAGAGGCAAAGGGAACAGAGACCTTTGTAGAGGTCGTCGAGGGGATGCAATTTGATCGCGGCTATACCAGCCCTTACTTTTGTACCGACTCAGAAAAGATGGTATCAGAGATGCAAAACGCTTCTCTTTTAGTTGTCGATAAGAAGATCGGCGCCATTCAAGAGATTCTCCCTCTGCTTGAATCTATTGCCTCTACAGGAAAAGAGCTTCTTATCATCGCCGAAGATTTTGAAACTGATGTGCTCTCTACCCTTGTCGTCAATAGACTCCGGGGCACTCTTCGAGTAGCCGCTGTCAAAGCTCCAGGATTTGGAGATAACAGGAAGGCCATGCTTCACGACATTGCCGCACTAACCGGAGCAACCGTCATCTCCAGTGAAACAGGTATGGATCTTCGAGAGGCCGACGCCTCTGTCCTCGGCCAATGTGAAAAGGTCGTTATCACCAAAGAAAACACCACTATCGTCTCTTCACATGGGAAAAAGGAAGACGTTGAAGCGCGCATTCAATTTATCGAAGGAGAGCTCAACAACTGCACAAGTGAGTACGAGCGAAAAAAACTCGAAGAGAGAAAAGCCAAGCTTTCAGGCGGTGTTGCGCAAATTCGCGTTGGAGCCCCAACGGAGCCGGAGCTCAAAAACAAAAAACAAGCCTTTGAAGACAGCCTCAACTCAACGCAGTCTGCTCTTGAGTCAGGCATCATCCCAGGCGGAGGAATCGCTCTTTTGTTTGCCAGAAGCGCCGCTGAAAAGCTCTCCCTCGAAGGAGACGAGCTTCTCGGAGCCAAAATTGTTCTCCAAGCATGTGAAGCCCCCCTTCGACAGATCGTTGCCAATGCCGGAAGAGACAGCTCTGTTGTTCTCGCCGATGTTATTAAGAAAAACAACCCCCATTTTGGATTCAACGCCCTTTCAGAACAGGTTGAAAACCTCGTCGATAGTGGCGTTATTGACCCCATGAAGGTTGTTTCCACAGCCCTTCGGTACGCTTGCTCTGCGGCAGGGATCACCCTCATCTCTGAGGCTCTCATTACAGAAGCAAAAGAAGAAGAATAATTACTTTGTAAGAGACGGCTTTGCCGTCTCTTACATTATTACTACTAAAATATATGCTCCAAATACTATTCATAGGCGGTCCATCGTCACAATACGTTTTGCCAAGTGGCCACGCGCTCAATACGGATTTTTCTTCCCTATGTGGGAAAAAGCGAGCAGGTGTCGAGCAAGCGTGTCGTCGATTCCTTCCTTTTTTCTATGAACAGATCTCGGAGATTCTAAAGACACTCCAAGAAAATCCAAAAAAAAGAATCACCTGGAAAAAAGATAGAACAGGCCTGCCCCACAGTTTCCAGGCGCGCCTATCCGGTGGAGGAAAGCTTACACTCTTTTTTCCATTGCTCGGTCAAAAAATCAAAGGTTGTGAAAAGACCTTTACCCTAAAGGTCGCTCTTTCAACAAGCCGCCCTCTCGAACTCGAAGGGCAACTTCGAGCCAATAGAATAAAAGGGCCAACAGAAGAAGAGGCAAAGGAAAATGCTCTCTGCGAACAATCTTTTCGATTAGATACGGTCTTGCTGCAAGAGATGTACCCAAAGATGCGCATTAAACCCAAAGAGTGCTGGCATAACGACCGTTTATGTCTGCGCACTATTTCCCCCGTCCATGAAGGAGACCTCCTTACGCTCATCAATGAGATTGATCAAAGATCCGAGAATTTCCTCTTCATAATCTGCAAAGTCCTGCACCACCTCTCACGTCTCCACGACCTGGGTCGAGCTCACATGGATCTAAAACCAGAAAACATACTCAAAACTGACAATGATGATTGGATTATTATTGATTTTGGATTTAGCTGTCCCTTCAATGCTCCTAGCCCAAAATACGGGACGTTAGGATATCTAGCTCCTGAAGTGTTGTTCGCATCGACCGAAACAATTACTCCCACACCTCAAATAGATATGTGGGGAGTGGGGGTAATCATACTCTTTCTTGTTAATCCCTCCCTTTTTGATACTCTTTGCGACACACAAACAGAGCTATATGAATTGCTCCGTGATAACATAAACCCACTCATAAACACATCTTTAGCATTACAAGAGTACTTGGGGTCTCTCGAAACCATACAAAGAGAACTCAAGAAGGGTTCTTTCCTTGAGAGAATGTGTGCAGACATTTTTTTTGTGGACCCCAATCGTCGACCCACACTACCCGAACTCATTAAGAGGTGTGAAATACAAGCGCTCCCTTGAGAAAACTCACTAAATTTGCCAGCGACACGAAAAGAGCTACAACCTTTTTCTCACTCTTGTGGTATATACGAAAGAGATATTTATAAGGCAGAGCCAACGTTGGACAAAAGGTAATGATTTCCCGAAAAGTATTGCAATCTATCGGCTCTTTTTCTCAGCCTCTGCAGGCGGCTCCCTGTAAAGTGTGCGTGGACTCGAGAAATCTTCAATCGGGAGACCTCTTTTTTGCAATACCAGGAGCCCGTACTGACGGCCACCACTATCTCGAGCAAGCTGCCAAGGGAGGGGCCGTTGGAGCTGTCATTAACGCCAACTTTCGGGGCCCTATACCTCAGCATTTACCGGTTCTCCGCGTTGACGATACGCTCTCTTCTTTACAAGCACTTGCACGAGAAGCCGTCCGGCAACTGAATCCAACAGTCATTGCAGTTACAGGATCATATGGAAAGACAACCACAAAAGAGTTTGTCGCCTCGTTTCTCTCTCTCCGACATAAAACAGCCGCTACACCGGGTAGCCAAAACTCCCAAATTGGCCTGCCAATGTCTATTCTCAACACACTACGCCCCGACACCCCATATCTTGTAGTTGAAATGGGAATGGATCAAGCAGGAGGTATTCGAAGACTGACCAAAATCGCACCTCCAGATATTGCCCTTATAACAACAATAGGGCTTGCCCATGCCGAAAACTTCGAAAACTTTGCCGATATTGCCCACGCTAAAGCAGAAGTTTTTGAACACCCAAAAACCTCTATCTGCCTCTACAATGCGGATTCCCCTCATGCAGATATCCTCGATACAAAGGCAAAGAGGGATAAAAGAACTTTTTCAATGCATGAAAAATCCGACGCTTTCTGGTCTCTTTCTATTGAAAACGAGATGCTCTTTATCACAGAAGCCTCAGCAGTCTTTCAGCTTCCCTGCCCCAAATTCACAAGTCCACACGTATATGAAAACCTCCTTGCAGCTATTGCAGCTGCACGATCTGCCGGAGTTAACTGGGAAGATATTGAGCACTCTCTCTCGTCATTAAAGCTTCCAGAACGACGTTTAGAGCCTATTTCATTAGGAAATATTCACTTTATCAACGACTCATTTAATGCCTCTGAAGTGCCCACGCGTTCCGCGCTCACCGTCCTTTCAACATACACCCCCTCTCGAAGAGTGGCCGTTATTGGACAGATGTTGAACCTCGGCAGGTTTTCCCACGAGTGTCATTACCGGGTGGGCCTCCACGCACTCACCTCGGCAGATGCTCTCTACTGTATTGGCAAAGAGTGTGAGACCGTCGTTAACGTCTGGAAAGATGCAGGAAGACCCGTTTACTGGACACTCTCTCTTGAGGAGTTGACAGAGCAGCTAAAACAGGATCTTCGAGAAGGGGATGTTGTTTTATTAAAGGGATCTCGAAGCAACCATCTGTGGAAAATCCTCGACGCTTTTGTAGGAGAGCCCGTTGTATGATCACGCTACCTATAAAAATACTCCTTTCTGCCGGAACCTCCCTGTTTATTTCTGTGCTATTGGGCCCCCTATTCATAAAAAAGCTGATGGAGTTAAAAATTGGTCAGCCCATTCGAAACTATGACGGTTTTTTACTCGCAGAGCTTCATAAGAAAAAAGAAAATACACCGACAATGGGCGGCGCTCTCATTATCTTTTCGATCTTCATTTCCATGCTGCTCTTTTCCGATTGGTCGACTCTATTTACACCGCTCTTATTCGGAACAATGGTGCTTTTCGGCACGCTCGGGGCCATTGATGACTGGACAAAATTTAAGAAAAAACACTTTGGGGGAATCCCAGGAAAGGTCCGCTTTTTGATTCAAACCGTATGGGCTCTTTGCCTTATTATCATCCTCTTTTTCCCCTCTCTCTTTGAATTGGTAGACATTCATCGACCCGCCCTTTTGCAAGAGGGCCGCTCTATTGAGTGGAGAGAATGGTTAGGAACCGTTTTTTGGCCCTTTATTAAGAACCCCATCTGCATAGCCTCTGGCATTACATGGGTCTTTATCTGGTTCATTCAATGGTTTACCGTTGTCGGCACAGCCAATGCTGTAAACCTGACAGATGGTCTCGATGGTTTAGCTGCAGGCTGCGCAATACTGGTTGCCGCCCCCCTTATCCTCATCTCCCTTATCTCCTCCCAACAAACGCTCTCATATCAATATGCCCACACATATGTTGAATCAAGTGGTGAGATTGCCATCTGCCTTGCCGCACTTGTTGGAGCCTCTATTGGGTTTTTGTGGTTTAACTCCTATCCTGCCCAGGTCTTTATGGGAGATACCGGATCGCTTGCCATTGGAGGACTACTAGGCACCTCTGCCGTCCTTCTTAGAAGAGAGTGGCTTCTCGCTCTTATTGCAGGCGTCTTTGTCATTGAAACGGTCTCTGTTATGATCCAAGTGGTCTATTTCAAGAAAACCAGAAAGAGGATCTTTCTCTGCTCTCCTCTCCACCACCATTTTGAATACAAAGGTATTGCAGAACCAAAGGTTGTCGTCCGATTTTGGATCGCAGGACTTCTCTTTTCTATTCTTGGAATCCTCTCCATATTCGCGGGAAGATCATGAAGCCGCCGTTTATCTTCATCGTTGGCCTTGGAAAAAGTGGGCGTGCTGTTGCCGATTTTTGTCAAAAACAAAATATTCCAGCGGCTGTCTTCGATGATGTACAAACAGAAAATCTTCCTTTCCCACGTATCACTTCTGTTGAGGATCTGCCCGAAGAATCGTGGGCCGTTGTGGCCCCTGGCATCAAACCTGTCCATCCTCTTTTAGCACAGCTCTGCTCTCGAGAGATTCCGATTATAAGCGAGATCGAGCTCGGCTTTCGGGTTGCCAAAGAAAAACAACCAAACTGCATCGGCATTACAGGAACCAATGGCAAGACCACTGTCACAGAATGTGTCACCAAAATCCTCAATGATGCCAACATCTCTGCTCAAAGCGTCGGCAATATTGGAACCCCCTTCATCGAAGCCCTCTCCCATACACCTTGGCCAGAGTGGTTTGTAGTTGAGCTGAGCTCTTTTCAACTCGAACACACATTCACCCCTCTCTTTTCAGCTGCCGCCTGGCTCAATATTACGCCAGATCACCTCGACTGGCACCCTTCGTGGGAACACTATTTTCAAGCGAAACAAAAGCTCTGCTCACTTGTGCACGAGGGATCTCCATGCTTTTGCCACGAAACCATCTCCACCACAGAAAAAAACGCTCTGACATATGGCACGAGTAAAGAGTGCTCTATTAGACTCGAAAACACCACCATCTACGCTGAAGGGCAAGCTCGAGGAAAAATTCCCCTTTCGATCACAGCACAACATGAAAAAGAAAACTACCTTGCCGCTTGGTGCGTTGCACAAACAATCGGTATCGACACACTGTCTATCAATACAAGCATTGAGAGCTTCACCAAATCGGAACACAGAATCCAGTTCATCGTAGAAAAAAACGGTATTCAATACTGGGATGACAGTAAGGGCACA
>Ga0180437_10005932_pt1 | contig 16536 bp, 12 predicted proteins | sample SS_ome_4_FD_132410 | JGI IMG/M metagenome (GOLD analysis project Ga0180437, IMG submission 132410) | Hypersaline lake sediment archaeal communities from the Salton Sea, California, USA - SS_3_D_1 metaG | ecosystem: Environmental > Aquatic > Non-marine Saline and Alkaline > Hypersaline >...
ATGCTGAAACCCTTCTAGTACTCTGTAACGGCTGTCATGTTTCAATCTGTGAAGCAAAACATATAATCGAATCAGATGAAAATCTGCGAAAAAAAATTGCAGAAATGTTAGCAGAGGAAGACCTTGAAATAACGGGTCAAATTCGAATTAGACATCTTTTAGATTTCCTTCATGATGATATAGGGCCACAGAAAATCAAACAAGTATTAGAAAATAGTCAAGACTTTAAACCTTTGGCAGATCTTAAACTAGCGGCGCACTATGGATGCCATATTATCAGACCCAGTTCTATAGAGCGACCAGATAAGTTAGATGACCCTAGTAAGTTAGAGGCTTTGATTGAGGTTACAGGTGCAAGAACGGCAAAATATCCCGAAAGATTAGAGTGCTGTGGGGCACCCATGCTAGCTACAGTTGATAAAGAATCTTTTCAAATCTCTGGAAACAAACTGATGGCTATTCAAAATCGAGGTTTCGATGGTGTCATTACTGTATGTCCTTTTTGTGAGAGAATGCTTGAACGCCAAGAGGCGATCTCAAAAGTTACTGGGCTAGATGTCACTGGTATATTCAGCATGTATTATACACAGCTTCTTGGGTTGGCAATGGGGATTGAAAGTAAGCAATTAGGCCTTCAGCTTAACATGAGCTCTATTGAAAAAATGCTAAATAGGATCTCTCTTGAAGATTAGCGTTATTCATGTTAAACAATGATTTAACCGTAAAACTAGTGAACAATTTTGTCACAAATTTTAAATTTGATTTTTGATGGAATTCTATTAAGCATTTAATCATCAAAAGAAGATGTACTTATTCTCATTAAGGTTTTTCTGGTGATATTTTTTGCAAGCTTACGACAGTAGGTTATCGGATCTCCTCTCAGAGGTAATCTCTGATTCATCAGACATTGATGTTAGCCTACTTTGTTCGCATGAAGGTTTTCCAATAGCATTTGCAATGAACTCAGACGCAGAGGAAGACATCGTACTTCTGAGCGCTATGACATCCTCAGTTCATTCTATTTCGAACCAGGCGGTTACACAATTAAATACAGGACCCCTTTTGACAACAACGATCGAAGCAGCCAAAGGAACTCTGCTATTGAAAGATTTAGGGGAATATGTCTTTGTTGCACATGTCCCTAAAACAAAAAAAGAGAAGGGTCAAGGCGCAAGGGTGAGGAGTTATCACATAGGCATTGCCTTAAATGCAATGGAAAACAGTGCTGAAAAAATTATGCGCTATTTAGTTGACTTAGAAAAAGAGTCTTCTGAATGATGATTTCTAACTGTTGCTATGAATTATTGTTTTTACTGTGCACAACTTTCTCAGAAAAAATAAAAGTTATGTTTGAGAGTTTTAAATAGGCAGCATATGCTGCCACGGACGGAGTGATCCAACAACTATACTCTATTGGTGATACCATTTTGCATGTTCACGATAGTAGCCTATCAGATATTCTCGCTGAAATAGTATCTTCATCTGAGATCAATGTTAGTTTACTATGTACCATTGATGGTTTTCCAATAGCGTTTTCTGTTGAATCATCCTCAGCAGAGGATATTGCACTTCTGACTGCCGCCATGACTGCTGCAGTTCATTCGATTTCTAATCAAGCCGTAGCAGAATTAGAAAAGACTGGCAAATTTCAAACCACAATTATTGAGAGCGATAAAGGTAATTTCTTTATTAAGGAAATAACTGAGAAGGTTCTTTTTTGCTGCCATGTAAAGAAAACCTCTGAAACATTAGGCGCACGGGTTCGAAGTTATATGCTTGGTATTGCCCTAAGTACAATGGAAAACAGTATTACAAAAATTAAGAAATATTTAGGTAGCATAGACGAAGATTACTAAGCACGAACAACTTAAAACATTATTGAAATCAGTTAAACAAGTTTGAACTAGTTTTTATTGTTTTTCCTCAGATCTTGGTGTTATTCAAAAGAAAAATAAGAGTCGAAGTGGTTCTTTCATTAGGTGATTATATGAATGAATTAGACTGCCCAATTGTTGAGGTGACTGTTTATCGCTCCGAAGCGGATATTAAAAGAACGGGAAAGATACATCTCCCTTCGAGTGGGCTTCAAAAGGTGATAATCCCCAATGTCAGTTCAAAAATAAACCAAGACTCAATACGTGTGAATGGTAGAGGCCTTGGATCTATAATATCAACTGATATAAAATCGAAACTGGGTGAAAGAACACCTTTACCTGAAATAACTTCCTTGCTAGATGAACTAGAACAACTTTATTTAGAAAAGGCAACACTTGAGGCTGAAAAAGCGGCCCTGGCACAGCAACAAGAAGGTTTATTGAGCCTATGGAACAAAACAACTCATGAAGAACATTTCCTTAGACGATGGGCTATGGGTAAAATTGACATTGAAAAATTAAAAACTCTCGAAGCCTATGTATTCCAAGATTTTTCCACCAAATTGCTTGATCTTGATCTAAAACTTAAGAAGTTACAGGAAAAGATAGATGATAAAAATGCGCAACTAGAAATGTTAAATGCACAATTTAGGGAGCAAACTGAGCGACTTTATGATATTGTAGTTAACGTCGATGTTGACCAAGAATCTGATTTTGAATTAGATGTTACTTACCGTATCTATGATTCATATTGGCATCCTACTTATGACATTACTCTTGAGTCAGAGTCAGCCAAGGTAGAGCAATTTGTATTAGTCAGGAATTCTACATTCGAACCATGGAATAATGCGTACTTAACACTAAGCACCGTTTCGACAAGTGTCACAAGAATTCAAGAACCAGAACCATACTATATCTATCTGGGGACCCCCTACATAGCAAAGCCCAAGAGTGCGGCAAGAAGAGATATGTTTGAAGCTGAAAAGAAAATGGCTGAAATAGAAGAAATGGATGAAGATCTTGCTGGTGCACCTTACGAGGAAGAACCTGCCCTAATGCCTCCACCTGCGCCAGATCTGAAAGTTGTAGAAGCTGAACTGCGTTCAGAAGGCGAAGTTCAGGTGTTCAAATTACCCGAGAAAGTTACGATTCCTCCTGATGGAGAACCACATGGCTTTTTAGCACAAACGTACAAGTTGAAGTTCGAGAGAGAGTTCTACTGGGATGCTTATCTAGGTAATGAAGTCATTGAACTTTTAAAAATTACAAATGGCGATGTTACGCTTCTTCCAGGTCGTGCAAAAGTGTTTGAGATAAATGACTTTCTTGGGTCAACGAATTTACCAAAAATCGCACCAAGCGAAGAATTTGACGCTGGAGCTAGAGTAAGTCCAACGATCAAAGCAGAAAAAAAACTTATGGAGCGTGAGGCTGAAAAAACCGGGCTTGTCGGTAAGAAATCAACTCGATATTATAAGTATCAGCTTAAAATCGAAAATTTACGAGAAACAGGCTCTCTTATAACGGTTTTTGATCGTTTACCGAAATCTCAAAGCGAAGAAGTTGAAGTACAGGTCAAATCCATGAAACCAGAGCCTAAAGAGACGCGACTCGGTATACACAAATGGGAAGTCGAAGTACCGGCTAAAAACGAATTCGTAATAGAATATGATTTTGTCATCGAATTTCCAAGGGGGCAGAACGTATATCCTTTACCTTAAACTGACAAATCAACTTCTTTTTTCTCTTTAAAACGCATCAACATATAAGGATTTTTGCAATTTGGATTAATTTTGAGTTATTCGACAATACACTTCAGAAATTTAAAAAAAGATAGGTTGGAAACTCAAACACTTTAGGTGGACGTTTCCGAAGTTTCAGATTCATCACTAGTCGTGAAGGTCTCCCAGAGTTCATCAGTTTTTGGGCAGTGAGCTACCTCGTGCTAAAGCCTCAAGGCTTCCTGCTTCTACGACAGACTCGATCCCCTTGCGGGTTACGGAGGTCTTATCTCCACAGGCTTAACATCCCTACGCCCCGTAGGTACTGATAACGATGGTGAGGCAATCGGAGTATGCACCTTGTGTGCAAGTGTGCGCATTATCCCTCCAATTGTTATTGATACCTTCCTCATACCGCCTATATAACGTGAGGGAGACCCCTCGATGTACGTGATGAAAGTGAACACCAACTACCGCCATTCATCACCACGCTGAAGCGGTGGTGCTTTCTTGCTTAGCTACTCGTAAAGAATAAACTGATAAAATAAGTTGTTAACAGGAGCTACATAGATTTCTCCGTGTTCTGGATGTATGATTGATTAACAGGGCTGAAATATATGCGGCTTTTTTAGACAAGTATGAATTTTAGGATACTTGTTAGCTAATTCAGACCAACTGATCTTTCTTAATGAACTATCTTTTCCTACAAATTTCGCTTTGAATTTGTTGAAGTCCTTAGTAATATCATCCATCGACAAAACTCCATTGATATATTGATATCTCTACTTGTTTCTGATAGACATGAAACCTTAAATGTCTCTCGGTATCTCGAGCGAAATAAATTTGTGACTCTCTCTATCTAAAAGATTAAAATTTTGGTTTCTCGCCAAGTTTTTATTTCTCTTAAGAGTTTTAAATAAAACGTTGCTGAGTATCGTAGTATTCATCATCAACAAATAGGGGAAGAAAAAGTAACATTCCGCCCGCAATTTGAAAAAAGTTGAGCTCAATGAAAGATAGTTTTTCTTAGACTAAAACTAATAAAATTTCAGTAATAACGTCACAATAAGGTTTAGTAATCCTTTAGTCTGTAAACATTCATTCGTAGTTTTTCAAGAGTTTCATCAACATTCTCAACCAAAATGCGGGAACCACTTAAAATCTCCATGAAACCTATGTCTCCATTATAACGGGGAACTATCTGAATATGAAAATGGTCAATACTAGCGCCAGCAGCGTTACCCTCATTGAATCCAATGTTAAAGCCATGTGGGTGATAGAGTTCTTCTAATAGTCTAACGAACTTTTGAGCCAACCGAAAGACATTGAAAACTTCTTCTTCTGTGAGTTCACTAAAATGCTCTTTATGAGATATTGGGATAACAAGACAGTGACCGGGGTTATACGGGAAAAGATTGAGTGCTACAAGGGCCACATCATTTCTATATACTTCATTCGAAACTACGTCGGGATCCTTATCTACGAGTTTGCAGAATACGCATTCTCCTTCTTTTATTGATGGTTTTCCATTTCTATTTTTTACATATGCGTTTTTCCAAGGCACATGTAGGTGTTGTGTAAATAAAGGACGTTTTTCTTCCATTAGTTCACTAGCCTCCAACGAGGTAATTTTGGAACTTCATGCCTTCTTATAGCTTACATTAAGAACATAGTTTAATTAGATTTTGGTTAGGTAATGTTGCCTATATTCCTCTAAATAGAAATCGATAAAATTAATACCCAGAGTTGTCTTTACAATAGACAGAATTGGTCGTATCTTTAAAATATCGTTTTAAAAGGTTCAATATTATATTATGTTTTTAATATAGATAAAGACGCTTTTAAATTATATCATTTTGGAGAAGTTGTATTCCCAAAAGTATTCTGTCTTCTACTTCGGGGAGCACTTTTTCGTCGCCCCTCGCCTTTCTTATTAATTCCCTTGCACCCAGGAACAGGTTGTATGCCATGTGGAAACCAATCGGAACACCATGAGGGTATAAATCCGCTAAATCTTTCCTCGCGATTAATTTCAGTATCTGATTATAACCTAACAGAAAGGTCAGAATATCCTTTCTAGTCTCATTTATGGTTCCAAATTGTCTAAACTCCTGTAAGCATTGATAGGCAAAAAAAGTCCCAATATCTTCGAAACGATCACTATCTCCGGGGTACATGTATTCTGGATCGATGATGTAAACGTTTTGTTTGTACACAGCAGACATGTCTTTAAGAACTGAGTAATCCAGATCGTCACGCTTAATGCTCTGGCCAAAAATTACATTGTCCATATGAAAATCTGCAAAAATAAGGCTACCACCAGTTGAATGTCTCATTTTACTTAAATGAAAATCCACCGCGAGAGAGATATCCCTCTTATGTTGATCTGATAATGGTAAATCGAGCAATATTAAAACCATCAAACCCTTGTACTTGTCCACATCGATCCTATCTGTCTGTGATCCATGGATCGCCGCAAGGAGTTTTCCCACAGTTTTGGCTTTAAACGTTCTCTCTATCTTCGATTCTGTATAGGTTTGTCCAAAGATACCCTCATAAATCAGAAGACGGGATTCTGGATCACTGTAGATTAATTTAGGCGTCCTTAGAAAACTGCTGAAATCTTCAGGAAGTTGGTCTAGTCTATCTATCAACATTTTAGAGTTCTCTGCTTCTTGAACGACCTTGTTAGGGCTTGAAGAGATTTTTAATGCAATCATAGTTTTAAAACTGCCCGCATCTGTACCGAGATTGACTGAAACAAGATGGATTTTACCCGTACGACCCATTTTTCGAATGCTCGTAATATCATTGATGGTTATGAAACGGGGGCGTGATTGTGTGACTTTCTCGACTGCTGTTTTCAAATGATCTTCAAAACAACTGACAATTTTTGTTAACAGCTCTGTGTATCGCATTTTTTCTCTGATTTCGTTTGCCTTGCCATTCCACGCTTCGTTTTGCCTTGTCATCTCCTTCTCCATATATATCCACCGAGATAGCTATTGTTCTCTTATGAAAACCCACATTCATTTTTAAAAAATTTATCGCTGGGAAATACTGAAAAATCGTTTTAAAACAATATTTATATCCATTGAGAGCACTCTTTTAGGTTCAGAAGGAAATTGCTTCGGATATTAGATAACAATCTCCTAATAACTTAGATATGTTATATTACCTTCTGAATCAATTCGTGCACCTGCATGCCGATCCGCCCAGCAACTGAATACAATTCCAACAGGTAGGCTCGCAGGATGCCTTCCAGCAACTTCGATGTGGACTGATAAAACAGTTGGACCCTCACCCAGTCCCATAACACCTATTTTCAATTCATTTAGCGCTTTAAGTAGTTCCTTTTCTAATTCTGCGATCTTTAGGTTTGGATTATGTGAACCAACAGAACGAAGCAAGGCTTTTTTCGCCAAATTCATTGCTATATCTTCTCCTCCTCCTATCCCTATCCCTAAGAAGTAAGGAGGGCATCCTTTTGCTCCAGCATCAACTACTGAATCAACAATAAATCTTTTTATCCCCTTTAACCCCTCTCCTGGTTTCAATAATCCAAGTTTTGAGACGTTTGTGCTCCCTCCGCCTTTTGGAAATGCAACGAGCTCTAACACATTGCTGTTAGGAATAATCTCCCAATAAATCCATGGGATGTAATCTGCTACATTATTGCCAGTATTTCCATTGAAAAGATCAACAGCATTTGGTCTCAAGGGAACATCCCGTGTAGCTTTAATGGTAGCATTTTTTAGTATGTCTAGTAATTCTGCAATGATCGGAAATTGTTCTCCCACCTTAACGAAGAAGGAAACGACTCCTGTGTCTTGGCACATCGGAAGTACTGAAGTTTTTGCTGTTATGAAATTATCTACAATAGCTTGTAACTGCGTTTTGGCAATTGCAGTTTGGCTCTCCTCTAAGGCTTTAAGTAGTACGTTCTCAATGCTATCTGGAAGTTTAGTAACTGCTGATTTCAGGAGTTCTATAGCAACATTCTCAATGATTTCAGGAAGTTCCATTTTTAAGCCTCCAAGCTAGATTATATTTAACTGTTTGTAAACTTCTGTTACATTTTCTCTAACATGGCTATTTACTTGCGCAAAGAGATTGTTCCCATGTGAATCTATGGCGACAACTAATGGACCAAAATCTTTTACTTCGTAAACCCAAAGGCATTCAGGCATGCCTAATTCTTCCAACCAAAACACATCTTTTACCTTTGTAATTCGATTTGCCGCAAGAAGCGCTGCACCTCCAGTAAATGCTCCGTAAACACACGCCTCTTCTTGACAAACTTTTGTTGTTCTCGAACCCATTCCACCTTTTCCAATTATAATTCTGGGATGAAACGCTTTGATAAATTCATCCTCGAAAATCTCCATACGAGCTGAAGTTGTAGGACCTGCAGCAATAACAGTCCATTCGCCAGTTTCACTTTGTTTCATCACAGGGCCACAGTGGAAAACACCTATGCCTTCAAGATTTACAGGAAGTGTTTTGCCTTCATTATATAATTCTAAAGCTTTTAAATGCGCTTCATCTCTTGCGGTAACAATAGTGCCTGAGATATATAACGAATCACCAACTTTAAGTCGTCGTACAGCTTCTTCAGTTACTGGTATTGTTAAGTGAAATTCACCCATATTGATCACCTTTTTAAGGAAGAATTTAATGGTAAGTGGGAGTGGGATGCAATCAACGTGAACTACCCCACCCTTTCGGATGGGGCTTCCTGCGAGTCCTCCCACCCCTTGCGGGAAACTTTCGTTTTACGATCGGCTGTGTGTCGCAGATCATCCTCTTTTAAGGATGGCCCGTCCACCTGGCTTTCTGTGATAGCAACCCTCAGGTTTAAAAATCACAACATACAGATTCGTCAAATTCTATTGTCCTTTTACCTTCGCGGTTAGCCACGCTAGTTAGAAACTGTACGAACCCTAGTTCCACAGGGACTCCAACATCTGCTTTCCTATCGAGAGTCTTGTATCTCTGCGTTCCTCTCGATATTCATCAGAACTTCTGAGTGCAAAAGACTATAAAAAGTTTGCGGCTTTCATCCCCCAGCTGGCGCAAGGGGACTTCCCGCCAATAAAGTTAAATATTTTAATAATAATACGGATGCAATATCGTTTCTAGAGAGGAGGTGCTGTATAGTGACGTTGATCGCCTCGGGGACTCTAGGTCACGGAGAGACCAAAGATTTCAAGGTAGAACTAAGAAGTGGGATAAAATATTCTGTCTATGTGAATCCAATCGAATCTTACGCTGATTTTGATCTCTACATCTACGATGATAATGGCAATTTGATCGAATATGATAGCTCAACTGATAGTGATGCGTACTGCTTCGTTATTCCAAAATATACAGGTCCATTTAAACTACTTATTAAATCAGAGTCAGGCTTTAGTAAGTATTTTGTCCGAGTTGTACAAGAACGGAAACTAGACTATTAATTGAAGTTTTAGTAAATATCGTATCTGTGTTGCCTAAAAAAGGCTATGAATCATCCAATAATGTTGAAATAAATAAAACCCAGGAATTTGTGGATACTGCCATGAAGGAATTAAAAGAAAAAAATGAGAAATCAATTAATTACTTCTCTCCTTTATTTTTCACTTATTTATATTACTTCCTACTACCCTCTCTTGAATAAAAACGCATTGAATTGTGAATTAGGAAAGATAAGGCATTTTAACAAACATAGTGATCATATATGAAGCTTTAAAAATCAAAAAACGTAAAGAATATTGACAAACGTAAACTTTAAATAATATGTAACTACGGACAAGTAGCATCTTGTTTCTGTATATGACACTTATAGAACTCCCATCGTGATTTGAAATGTCTAAGACGATCAGATTAGATTCCAAGGATGCAGCAAACTTTGCTGCTAAGATCCAAGAGAGGAGTGGTGAATCGATCGATATGTGTTTTCAATGTGGAGAATGTTCGTCGGCATGTCCTGTATCCTCAGATATGGATCTAATGCCTTCTACATTGGTTCGTTTTACTCAATTGGGACTGAAAGATGAATTAATCAATGCAAAAACTATCTGGATATGTGCATCGTGTTTTAATTGCGTAGCTAGATGTCCAAAAGGGATTGATATTGCGAAAGTAGCTGAAGCACTTCGACAAGAACTGTTGCGGAAAAAACTAGATTATGTTGAAGTTAGAGACCTTTCAATGGAAGAACGGCAAGAAATTCCACAAATTGCTATTATTTCGAACCTGCGCAAATTTAGTAGATGACTGGTGTGAGTTATGAAGATGCCATATTTTCCTGGTTGTTCCCTAAAAACTATAGGAGAAGGATTTGAAAAGTCGGCTATAGCATCAGCTGCAATTTTAGATATTGAACTAGAAGAACTCCCCCGGTGGGTCTGTTGTGGTACGGTTAGTTCTCTCACTACTGATGATTTGATGCACCATCTTGCTCCAGTACGTAATCTTATTCGTGTTGAAGACATAAATGAAACCCAGTTAGTAACGTTGTGTTCAGTGTGCTATAGCACGCTTAAGCGGTCCAATGCGCTTGTGAAGAATGATCCTGAAAAACTAAAAACCTTGAATCAATTCATGTACAGAGAAAATGATTATCAAGGCAACGTGAAGGTATTACACTTCCTTGAACTATTGAGGGAGATGGGCTTTTATAAACTAAAAGAAAAGGTAAAAAGACCTCTTAAGGGATTAACGCTCTCACCGTATTACGGTTGCTTGCTTGTAAGACCGAAAGAATTCGGCATTGATGATCCAGAAAATCCTACAATATTACAAGACTTGGTTAAGGCTCTAGGAGCAGACGTAATTGATAATCCGTATCAGCTCAAATGTTGTGGGAGTTATCATACTGTCGACAAGCCAAATCTAGTCGCCGATTTGGGCTACAAAATATTGACCTATGCAAGGAATTTAGGGGCGGATGCCTTAGTTTTAAGTTGTCCTCTTTGTGCATTCAATCTGGATAACAGACAACGAGAGATAAAACGCCAATATCCTGACTTTATTGAGATCCCGATATTTTATTTTACTCAGTTAATGGCTCTAGCGTTTGGTCTAGATGAAGACCTTGGTCTGGAACTAAATTATATTGATCCTATGCCCTTACTTAAAGAGAAATTACTAATCGACCCTACATCTTTGATTAAAGAACCAAAAATTGAATGAGAGGGGTTAATTTGGAAGAAAAAACAGAAACAGAGAAAATGGTAAGAGTATATATCATGGGACGCGAGTTTGAAGTCCCTGCCACTCTAAATATTGTAAAAGCATTCGAATATGCTGGTTATAGGTTTATTCGAGGAATCGGCTGCAGAGGTGGATACTGCGGAGCATGCGCCACAGTTTACCGATTTAAAGATGACTACAGGCTTAATTTCGCATTAGCTTGCCAAAAGGCTGTAGAAGACGGCATGTACCTGACTATTTTGCCCTTTGTGCCCGCTGAGAAGGCAAAATATGACCTGAACAAATTAAAACCAAGAGGAACCGTATTGCTTGAACTGTATCCAGAAATTGCTCGATGCGTTGCGTGCAACACGTGTACGAAAGCATGCCCACAAGAATTGGAAGTCATGGATTACGTTCAAGCAGCAATTCGCGGTGACATAGAAGAGGTTGCTAATTTGAGTTTTGACTGTATTCAGTGCGGTTTGTGTGCCATGAGATGCCCCGCAGAGATCGTGCCTTATAATGTTGGGCAACTTGCACGGCGATTATATGGAAAATATATTGCCCCACAAGCAAAACTTACGTATGAAAGAGTGGAAGAAATCCATGCGTGCGTGTTCGACGAAGAACTTGACAATTATATCGAGTTAGCAAAAGAGGATATTGAACAACTAAAGAAAATCTATGTGGAGCGAGAAATTAAGGTGGGTTAATTATATGGAACGTGGTTATCCCAATTATATGTTGGAGTCTATTGAGTTTGTAAAACAAACGCGAGAGAAACGATTAAAAGAAATTCCTCCACTCATGTCACTTGAGGAAAGAGAGCAAATCTTAAGGAAATACCATCCCGATTATCGAGAGGATAGCAAACGTGCAATAAAGGTCGGTATAAACGCTGGAGAACTCATGCCAAATGAAGTTGCAGATTTAATCGAATCTTATCCTCTTATCCAACCAGAACAAATCGATTTGTCAACTATTGATTATGATGTAGATATTTTAATCATTGGTGCTGGTGGAGCTGGATTAACGGCCGCTTTATGGGCGCTTTATTCTGGTGTCGATGTCGATAGAATCTTGATCGTCACAAAGCTGCGCTTGGGTGATTCGAACTCCAAGATGAGTCAGGGTGGTATTCAGGCTGCTGATTGTGAGGATGATAGTCCATCTCTTCATTATCTTGATGTATTAGGAGGTGGACATTTCACAAACGATCCTGAGTTAGTTAAGTGGCTGGTGCGCGAAGCACCTATGATTATCAAATGGCACGAAGAGTTAGGCGTCATGTATGACAAAGATGAGGAAGGGTGCATGGTTGTCGCACCAGGTGGGGGAACTTGTAGAAAGAGAATGCATTCTGCAAAAGATTACACTGGCATGGAGATTGTGCGCGTCCTGATGGACGAGGTTCGCAACTTGGAGATACCTGTGCTGGAATTCAACAGCGCTATTGAGTTGCTTATGGATGATGCAGGTAAAGTGGCAGGTGCAGTTCTTTGGGATATGGAAAAGGAAGATTATAGCATTGCACGAGCAAAAGCAACATTAATGGCGACTGGAGGGTTTGGCCGACTTCATGTGCAGGGATTTGCGACCACGAATCATTATGGCGCAACAGCTGACGGCTTAGTCATGGCTAATCGAGTCGGGACAAGAATTATTGATATGGATAGTGTCCAATATCATCCCACAGGAAGTTCTTATCCCGAACAAATCCTCGGCTTGCTGTGTACCGAAAAACTACGAGGGAGAGGAGCGCAACCAGTAAATAAATATGGTGAAGAGTTTGTGTATCCCTTAGAACCTAGAGACGTCGAAGCAGCTGCTTTAATTAGAGAATGCGCTAGAGGAAATGGGCTTGTAACACCGACTGGAATGCCTGGAGTATGGTTGGACACTCCTTTGATCGATATTTTTCATGGCGAAGGCACCATCGAAAAGGAATTTTCGGCTATGTTTCTAAAGTACAAGCGGTTTGACATTGATATGACACAGGATCCTATCCTTGTATATCCGACACTCCACTTTCAGAATGGCGGAATCGTAATTAACGAACGTGCTGGAGTTGTAGGTGTTCTAGGGCTCTTTGCTGCTGGTGAAACAACTGGCGGTGTTCACGGTAAGAATCGACTGATGGGTAACTCTATTTTAGATTATTGCGTATATGGCAGACGCATGGGTATTTACTCAGCAGACTACGTCCAAAATGCCAATGTAGGCAAATTAAGCCTGGATCATGTAACTAAATATGTGAAATTATTAGAGGACACGGGTATCCCTAATAGAAAAGCACCTATTCTACTTCCTGAATATAGAGGCGAAAGGACTCTATCCCATGCTTTGGATTTGCTTTGATGATACTTAAAGAGAGAGGTTAAAACAAATGGGTAAAAAAACTGGCGTATATCTCTGTCAATGCGGAGGGAATATTTCTGATGTCGTTGATGTGGATAAAGTAGCTGAGCTGCTTGAAAATGAGGATACAGAACTAATAGAAATACAGCGGTATTTGTGTAGCGAACCTTCAATAGAGACCATGAAACAAGCTATTGAAGAGAAAGGACTTGATAGACTTGTTTTAGCTTGCTGTACTCCTAAGATGCACTTGAAGAAATTTCAGAGAGTACTCAAAGAAGCGGGTATCAATCCAGCACTCGTTGATGTTGTTAATGTTAGAGAACACTGTAGTTGGGTACACGAAAACGATCCTGAAGGTGCGACTCTAAAAGCCACCGACCTTGTTCGTGGAGGAATTAGAAGAATCGAAAAATCGGTGCCTCTTGAAACAAAAGAAATTGATGTTACACCAAAAGTTTTGGTCGTTGGAGGAGGAATAGCAGGAATTATAGCCTCTCTTCGCGTGGCAGAGAATGGTATAGATTGCTATCTAGTTGAAAAAGAGCCAAGCATAGGCGGTCACATGATTCAATATCCAAAAGTGTTCCCTACCCTTGATTGTTCGCAATGTATCTTAACTCCCAAGTTAGGGGATGTAAACGATCAAGAACTTATTCAGCTGCTAACATTGGCAGAGCTAAAGGAAATCACGGGATATACTGGAAACTTAAAGGTAACAATAAGGCAAGCCCCTCGCTATATTAATGTTGATAAATGTACTGCATGTGGGGACTGCGCTAGCGTATGTCCTATATTACTCCCTAGTGAGTTCAACCTAGGTCTGGGAAAAAGAAAAGCTGCTTATCGACCTTTTCTCCAGGCGGTCCCACAAGCTTTTTTAATAGATAAAAACAATTGCCTTCATTTTAAGTATGGGATTTGTCAAACTTGCGAAAAACTATGTCCTGCTGGGGCTGTCGAATTTAATCAAGAACCTCTTGAAAAGAACTTAGACGTCGGTGCTATAATTTTAGCAACAGGTTATGATCTGTATGATCCCAGCGCTTTAGGTAGATATCTCTACGGGAAACATCCCAATGTCCTTACTTCACTTCAAATGGAACGAATGCTGGATATTACAGGACCAACATCCAGCCGGGTTGTTCGTCCAAGTGACGGAAAAAGCGTTAAAAAGGTCGCCTTTGTGCTTTGTGCGGGATCACGAAATAATGAAGCAGGAGCAAATAAAGATGAAGGTGTTCCTTATTGCTCTACTGTATGCTGTCTCTACGCTCAGAAGCAAGCTACACTTTTGCGAAAACTCGGTATTGATGTATGGATCCACTACATTGACATTCGATCACCAGGAACAAAATATGAAGATTTTTATCATCACACGCAAGAATTAGGAGTCAAATTCATTAAAGGCAAGGTATCCGAAGTCATGCCAACTCCCAATAATGATGGAAGACTCATAGTTCGGGCCGAAGACATGCTCATTAACCGGATGATTGAAAATGAATTAGATCTTGTAGTACTTTGTCCGCCAATTTTGCCAAGCGAAGGAACTGAAGAGTTGGCACAGAAGCTAAAAGTTCCTCTAAATGAATACAAATTTTTTCTAGAAAGCCACCCGAAACTTGATCCTTTAGCAACCAAGCGGGAGGGCATTTACGCAGCAGGAATAGCAACAGGTCCAAAAGATATACAGACCACAGTTTCTGAGGCTGAAGGAGCTGCAATGAAGGCTGTGAATTTTGTAAGCGCGAAAAAGGAAATCGAACCCAATAAAGCGTATGTTATTCCTGAACTATGTACTGGCTGTAGGGAATGTATTGAAATCTGTCCAGAAGAGGCAATTACAATTATAGACGAAAAAGCAGTGATCAATGATCTTGCTTGTACAGGTTGTGGATTATGTATTCCAATATGTCCAGAGAATGCTATTGATATGCAATCATATTCTGAGGAACAATTACTCGCGCAGATTAAAGGAACATTAGTAGGTTCGAAGGCTGAACTGAAAATTTTGGTGTTCGTGGAAAAAGAACTTGTGTATACCGCAGCAGACATTGCAGGTGTTTCTAGACTAACATATCCTAGCAGTACTAGGTTTATAACACTTCCAAGCAATGCGCGACTGAAACTATCATATATCCTTTACGCTTTCGCGAATGGAGCAGATGGTATAATGTTTTTAGAAGCGCCTGAAGAAGAAGGACCTGTTCCAGAAGCACATAAGGCTGCAGAAAAAATAATTGAGGAATATCAAGAAGTACTTGAGGACGATTATGATCTTGATAGTTCTCGTCTATGGTTTAGTCGAATCTTTGTTCCTGATTGGAGAAAATTGGCTACTGTTTTTGATACATTCCATCAAATGATTGATGATCTCGGTCCTCTAACCGACGATGAACGTAAGGAATTAATGCAAGCATGGTTAAAAGGTGCTAAGGTTCCTCAAGTTCAATGAAATTAGCGGAGATCCTTAATCGATTTTGAAATCTACTGTTTCTTTCATTTTAATTGAGAATAATAGCAGGCCAGCTAAGGGTAAACTTGCCATAATAATCATCATTGTAGCGAGTCCAAAAAGTTCAGCAAGTAACCCGGCAATGAGTGGTCCAATTGTTGCACCAATTCCTAAACTCGTCATAATAAGACCCATTCCTTCTCCTCTGTTCTCTCTTGGAGCAACATCAGCAACAATTGTTGTAGCAGAAACCATAACTGATGCATAACCGAAAGCAACAAGAATCTGAGATGGGATCAAGGCAATAGGTGATGTTGAGAGCCCAAACCAAATCGCACTAAGTCCACTAGCCAAAAGCCCCATTATCATTACTGGTCTTCGTCCAATTCGGTCGCAACAGAGTCCCATCACGAACATGAAAATCGCTTGTGTCCCCATATTGAGCGCATAAAGTAATCCAACCTGTGCTGGTGTCCCGCCCACATCGACTACATACAAAGGGAATAAGCTATACAGACCTAGCAGTCCTCCATGGCGGAGTATGAGCGTAATATAAACGGTTGATAGTCCACTTTTTCGAACAAAGTCATCCTTTTTGAACATCACTGTAAATCTTCGCTTCAGATCATTAACTACCTTTTTAAGGTTAGCAGGTTCATTACTGTGATTTGCTTGTGTTTCTAAGGTCTTGAAATCTGAAAAAACAAAGATAACAATACATGCTGCAAGAAATGTTACAAAAGCAGCTGCAATGAAAGGAAATGATAAAGAAAATAATTCAACCAGAAAACCGCTTGCAAGGGCACCAACAAACCATCCTGATGAGAGTGCGGCGTTCATTATGCCCATACCACTGCCTCTCTTTTTACCATTTAGGTTTGAAGCGATTGCTAATGCTATAGGAGTAAAAGCACCAATTGCTATTCCTCTGATTAAACTCAGACCAATA
>Ga0180437_10005933_pt1 | contig 16536 bp, 18 predicted proteins | sample SS_ome_4_FD_132410 | JGI IMG/M metagenome (GOLD analysis project Ga0180437, IMG submission 132410) | Hypersaline lake sediment archaeal communities from the Salton Sea, California, USA - SS_3_D_1 metaG | ecosystem: Environmental > Aquatic > Non-marine Saline and Alkaline > Hypersaline >...
AAGATCAAAACAGGTAAAAGGAAAAAGAATATATATCTCATTAATCCCTCCCTTTAGGATGAAAAAACTATGCCTCAAAAAAAGTTTTGATTCAAGTTTCTTGAAAAAAATTTGCGAAAATCTGTGTATCAGAGTTATTCTTTATCATTCAAAAAAGGAAGAACTATGAAAAGAAAACTTCTCTACATTTTACCTGTAATTTTTTTATTGGCCATTTTTTCTCCTCATATCATTCGGAAGGCGAAAAAAATTAGAGATAGACTCCTCATCCATGAACATGGATATTGGATGGATAAAAAAGTTAATCACTACTTTGATAAGCCCTTAGCGGAAGCTATTGCTACTTTTTTAAAAAAAGAAAGAGCAAGAGCTGTAGTGGATTTTGGATGTGGCGCCGATGGTCATTATGTAAAATATCTTCTAAAAAATGAAATTTCCTGTGATGGATTCGATGGCAATCCTTATAGCCCCGAAGTATCAGATGGATTAGTTAGAGTTTTGGACCTTAGTGAACCTATTAATATTGAAACTAAATATGATTGGGTCATCTCATTAGAAGTAGGCGAACATATACCTGCAAAATATGAAACTACTTTTGTCGAAAACCTTCATAAAGCTAATACAAAGGGCATCATTTTAAGTTGGGCTGTTGAAGATCAAAAAGGAAGAGGACATTTTAATTGCCGCAATAATGATTATATCAAAAACATTTTTGCTCAATATGGTTATGAGAACGATGTTGAAACAGAAAAGAAACTTCGAAATAAAGCTCACTTTGGATGGTTCCATAACACGATAATGGTTTTTAGGAAGAAACAGTGAAAGAAAAATTAATTGAAGAATTTCAATTTTGTTTAGATCTTTGGCAAAAACAAGGTCATTGCACGTTTGGTATTTCAACAAAATGTGAAACGTGCGCAGCTCCTTACCTTCTTTATAAGTTAATTTCCAATGATGTCGTGCATGAAAAAAGACTTTCTTTAGAAGATTGGCAAGAGATCGCTAAAGAAATAACATTAACCAAAAAAAATTAACCAATAAGAAGCCTTTCCATTAGAAAAGAAATGCCAAAATCGTCATCCGAGTCTTTTTTCTCAAGTCCTTGGACTTCATAATAAGCAGATCCAAATACTAATGGTCTTTCTGAATGATAAAATATTGGAAGCTCCAAGCGTTCTTTCGTTTTTATAATCATGAAATGATTGAATACCCCTCGCTTTATAGATACATCTGCATAAGCTATATATCCATTAGTATTGAGCCAAAACAGTAAGGTTTTTTCATAGCCATGTAAACCTGGAAAAATGACTTGATCTATAAGTAATATACCGTCTTTTTCTAGTTTTTCATAAGCTTCTATTACGGCTCGCAAGGGATCGACAAAATGACGAAATGTGGCCCTAGAGAAGATAACTTTAAATCTACGATCATGAAGCTGAGGTATTTCGCTGATCATTTCGGCGTTTCCAATAACGTACTGTGGTTCGTTTAGAGCAGTGGGTCTTTTTGCATCTACAGCTATTCCATCAAAATAAGTAGAAAAGTTTTGCAAAATGCTTCTAAAAATCCTACCACAGCCGCAACCAAGCTCTAATAGCTGTTGGACTTTGCCTTCTACTTTTATAGTATCTAATATTTGACAAAGAGAATAATCCCCATATTCATAGTCTTCATCTAGTTGTTCTTTTTTGGTAAAACTAGATAAAGATAAAGTAAACTGTGCCGTTTGAGAAATTCTTTCAAAATTCTCAGATGCAGTTTTTTGGACAATAGGGTGTGGTCTATATTTATTTTCTGCAAAAACTTCTAAAGTAGAATGTGATATTGAGGCCATATATTTTTTAATCCTTTTATGTATTATATCACGTTTTGTTTTATTTTTTAATTTAAATAATTATTATAATAAACGTTAATTAGCTTTAGCTAATAGCGTTTAGTTTGAAATAGTTGCACCTATTTGAGCGAAAACTATCATAGAGCTTTAATGAGAAAATTAAAAGACAATACCTGTTTGTGCTCCTAAGACAAAAGCATCAGAGATGCTATCGATACCTTTGGGTTTTATGATGTATTGAAAATCTGGCTGAAAATAAAACCAAGGCGTTACTTGTATCCGGTAATTGGCTTCTAAAACTGTTTCTGCATCTTCGGGATAAACATTAAAGCCCAAAGCTCTTTGCATCTGTTGAAAAGCTCTTAGATCTGTAGAGTATTTGCCATAGGCAGCCCCCAGTACAAACACATCGTCATCTCTTGTGGGTATGATTCCATCAAACACTATGCCCGTCGTAAAAAAGAAAGGAAATAAATTACGATCTTTTTGTGGAGCAAATAGAAGTGCTATAAAGGGAGTGACACCTTTTGTGGAATCAGATTCTCCTTTGCGATAAATCATTTGATCTATCATAGTGTAAATCATCCAGTCGCCATTTTTTTGCTCAAGGGGGGATTCTGTTGTTTTACCTGTGACATAAAAGGCTCCGACAGAATAATTGCCTTTGTATCCTTTGCTATCGAAGTTATTAAGATAGCTCCATTGCGTGATCAGTAAAACACCTTCTTTTCCGCTTTTAAAGGTAAAATTAAATCCATGATATTTATTTTGACTTACCGATTTATTAGCGTTATAGATACCTGCTTGTCCTTTAATTCTAGGATGGGGTTTGTATTCAAAATATGCTCCCCATGTAGAGTTAGGATAAGCAAAAAATGGTGTGTTTAAAAAGACACTCACAGGGTTGCCACAAAAGGCATTATTTACATAGTGAAGGTATAAAAGACTATGTAAAAAATCATTCCCTTGTTCTAATCTTCCTATTTTAAAAGCAAAGTTTTTATCTTGAGATTCTTTTCGGATATATAAGTTATTTAACTTCCAGGTTTGACCTCCATAAAGCTGAGCTACGTTAAATTGGTTCTTGATTTTATCATCCGTTAAATTCGTTCCTATTCTCCAAACAAAAGAAACATAAAAATGCCAGCCAGTTAGATTTAAAGGTTTAGTAAAATCGATATTTGCATCTACACCCATAGAGCCGCAAAAAGCAAATCCTTGATCTACTCCTCCTGTGGGATTGCCGAGCATATCTGCTGCATATGTGCCGCTAAAAGTATATCCTTTATCAGAAAGCTTTGTTCTTTCACCTTTCCAATCACCTGTTAGATAGGGCTTTTGTGTCCAAGGAAGTTCTTCTTCAATCTTTTTTTCGCTATGAAGTTGAAAGTGTTTTCTCATTTTTTCATGTCTTTTGGGAGCTGTTGATGAGAACCTACGATCCATAGTATAAGAAAAGCTAAGAGAAAAACAAAAGATAACAAATAAAACTTTTTGAAAAATATTCATAAGTGGGTTTCCTTTATACTTTTTATATTTCCTGGATAAATCTTTCCTTTAAAAAAAACAAATATATTTTAATTTGTTCAAAAGAAGAGAATTTCATAAGATTAGGATTTAACTATATATGAAGGTAATCGTATGAACACTAAACTTTGCGAAAATATAGATTGGGTAGGTTTTGTAGATTGGACAATGCGAGATTTCCATAGTTTTATTACTCAAAGGGGAGTGACCTACAATAGCTACCTGATTAGAGATGAAAAAGTAGCCCTTGTTGATACGGTAAAAGAACCTTACAAAGAATACCTTCTGAAAAATATTAAGGATCTAATAGATCCCAAAAAAGTAGACTACATCATTGTCAATCATGCTGAGCCTGATCATTCATCTGCCCTTGCGTTTATGGTTAACTCTCTTCCTAATGCAAAGGTTGTATGTAATCAAAAATGCAAAGATATTTTATCTAGCTATTATGATGTTACTAATTGGAAATTTGAGATCATAAAAAGTAATGACACTCTTAGTTTAGGAAAATTTACACTTCGCTTTCTCGACACACCAATGGTGCATTGGCCAGAGTCTATGTTTACATACGTTGAAGAGGAAAAGATTTTATTTTCCATGGATGCTTTTGGCCAACATTTGGCTACAGAAGAAAGATTCGATGATGAAGTAGATAAATGCGCTTTATTTGAAGAAGCAAAAAAGTATTACGCCAATATCGTTCTGCCTTACGGCAATCAAGTCAAAAAAGTGATGGAAAACGTAAAAGATTTAGATATCAAAATGATTGCGACATCTCATGGTGTTATTTGGAGAAAATATATCAATGAGATAGTGGGGGAATATAAGAAATGGATGACCAACAAAGTAGAAGCTAAAGTTGTCGTTATTTATGATTCTATGTGGCAAAGCACAAAAGCTATGGCGGAGGCTATAGTTGATGGAGCATCGATAGATGGAGTAGAAGCAAAATTAATTTACGTTCGCGCAACTTCAACTGGTGTTACAGAAATAGCAACAGAAATATTAGATGCGGCCTGCATAGCTTTTGGAAGCTCAACTTTGAATTCCAATATGATGCCGATGATGGGAGCTGTGACAACGTACGTTAAAGGTCTTCGACCTCTTGGAAGAGCAGGTCTTGCTTTTGGAAGCTACGGTTGGGGAAGAGGAGGAGCTGAAGCTCTTCATGAAAAACTCAAAGAGATGAATTTCGAGATTACACAAGATCCCATCAAAAGCAAATGGCGGCCCGATGAAGAAGTTTTACAACAGTGTAAAATAGCGGGGAAAAATCTCGCTGAAAAAGCTAAACAGCTAGCAAAAAAATAAAGGAAGGTTTTTATGGAAAAATATGTTTGTGATGAATGTGGATGGATATATGATCCAGCAGTAGGTGTACCTGAAGCTAATATCCCACCAGGCGTAAAATTTGAAGATCTACCTGATGATTTTAAATGTCCTGTTTGCGGTGTGGGTAAAGATAAATTTTCACCTGCTTAAAGAAAAAGCATGCAAGAGCAGCAACATTTTTTAGATAAATGCTCCTATGGTCTTTATGTCATCACTTCATGTGATGGTGAAAAGCTAAATGGGCAAATATCAGATGCTCTCATACAAGTGACAGCTACGCCTGCGCGCGTAGCTGTCAGCATTTGTACATTTGAATATACCCATGAAATGATCATAAAAAGCAAAGTCTTTGGGGTGTCTGTTTTAAGTACATCTGCAGATCTTAAATTTATTGGCAATTTTGGTTTTCGATCAGGAAGAGATTTCGATAAATTTAAAGATGTTAAATATCAATTTGGCACTCTAGGCTGTCCTCTTCTTTTAGAAAATACTACAGCTCATTTTGAGGTTAAGGTTATTAAAACGATTGATTTAGGCACTCATACTCTTTTTATTGGAGATGTACAAGATGGTAAGATTGTTAAAGATACAGATGTGCTTACATATTGTTTTTACAAAGAGCATCTAAAAGGGAAACCTCATAAGAACTCTCCTTCTTATCGGGAGTAGTTCTTCTAGTTAAAAAAACAGATTATAAAATCGCATTAAATAAGTAGCCGACAAAAATAATACCTATACCGACTATAGAAGCAAAAATTAAGATCAATTTCCATTTCATAATTCTTTTTAAGATAAAAAACTCAGGTAAAGACAATCCTGTCACAGCCATCATAAAGGCGAGAGTGGTTCCTATTGAAAGCCCTTTTTCTGTTAATGAACTAATCAAAGGAATAACGCCAGCAGCATTAGAATACAGAGGTATGCCTAAAAGAACAGCAAAGGGGACGTCATACCATTTATTTGTGCCGCCATATTTTATTAGAAAATCATCAGGCATATATCCATGAATCCAAGCTCCAATGCCCACACCAATAATTATATAAATCCATATTTTCTTAACGATTAAAAGAGTGTAATTTTTTGCTAATATCAGCCGATCTTTCCAATGAAGCTTTTTTTGACAGCAGCATTTGGCATTTGTATTTGAAAAATTACGAATTAAAATATCTTTTAAAAGCCATTTGTCAGCATTTATTTTCCCCAGAAGTAGCCCAGCCACAACACTAATAACAAAACCGCTAAGGATGTAATAAAGAGCTATTTGTATTCCAAAAAGTCCAAACAGCATAATTAGTGCTATTTCATTAATTAAAGGAGAAGCAATCAAAAAAGAAAAAGAAATCCCAACGGGAACACCTGCTTCTAAAAAGCTTAAAAATAATGGAATACCGCTACAAGAACAAAAAGGAGTGACGATACCTAATGAAGAAGCTAAAAAATGAGCGAAATATTTTTTTTTGTGGCTTAAAAATTTTTGGATTTTTTCTTTTGAAACGAAGGATCTTAAGAAAGCTGCAATGAAAACCAATATAAAAAGAAGAATGAAAATTTTTAAAATATCAAAGATGAAAAATTCAACTGTCTTTCCAAGATAAGAACTTTCACTAATTGCAAAGACTTTGTAAGTTAACCATTTGGAAAATAATTCTAGTGGATAAAATAGTTTCATATTGCCTCGTAGCAAACCAAACTATAAAAATTAAATCAATAAAAGTCTAATAGAAGTTTCTCATTTAAAGCTACTTACCAACGGGATCTTTTAGAAGCTCTTTTATTAGATTTTCTGGAAAAACGTTTCCGTTTTTTGCTACGAAATTTTTTCTGAGGAAAAGAAGTTTTTTTCTCTTTCTTTTTTATTGGTTCAAGGCCTGCAATAACATCAGAGACTAGCGTCTTTCCTGTAGATTTTTCGATAGGTCGTATAAGGGAGCGTTCATTATTTGTAACAAAAGAAAAAGCTGTTCCAGTAGCTCCGGCTCTTGCTGTTCTGCCGATACGGTGGATATAATCATCAGTTGTGGTTGGAAAATCAAAGTTAATAACATGTGATATTGTCTTAACGTCTATTCCTCTAGAAGCGACATCAGTAGCAACAAGAATTCTAAATTTGCCTTTGCGAAGTAGTCTGATTGTATTTGTTCTTTGTCTTTGATTCATATCGCCATGTAGTTTTGCAACAGCATGGTCTTTGCTTAATAAGGTTTTTGTTAAATTGTCAGCCTGACGTTTTGTTCTAGTAAAAATAATAGCTTGTTCAATCTTTGGATCTTTAAGTAGGTGGTGTAGGATTTTGTTTTTATGACGGATATCATCAACATAGTAAAGGGTCTGGTTAATGTTTTGCTTTTTGTTGATTTCGAATTGAATGTTGATCTCTAATGGATTCGTTAAAAGTCTTTTAGAAAGAGCAAGAACATTGCCTTTGAGGGTAGCTGAAAAAAGAAGAGTTTGTCGCTTTGCAGGTATAGCTTTTGCAATCTTTTGGACAGGTTCAGAAAATCCCATATCCAGCATGCGATCAGCTTCATCGAGAACGAGTATTTCAAGACGCTTAAAACAAAGAAGTCCTTTTTCTAAATGATCAATGAGCCGACCAGGTGTAGCTACAATGATCTCATGAGGACGTTTAAGTTCACGAATTTGCTTTTGATAAGCAACGCCACCATATATACAAACAGTTTTCATGCGTTGCAGCGTTTTGCTATATTTTTCTGCTTGTGAAGTAACTTGTAAAGCTAGCTCACGCGTGGGGACAAGAATCAGAACTCTTGGTCCTTTACCTTTAACGGTTGAAGGCTCTTTCAAAAGCTTTGTAATGGAAGGAAGCAAAAACGCAGCCGTTTTGCCCGTTCCGGTTGGGGCTGAAACGCGTAAGTCATGGCCGCAAAGAATTTTCGGTATTACCTTATTTTGCACCGGTGTAGGAGATTTATAGCTTAGTTTATCAAGGGTCTTAATAAGCGTAGAATGGACCTGAAGATCTGAAAATGACATATTATTAATTAATGGGTTGTATTTGCGAGAGAGTATAGAGGGATTTTTCAAGAAAGTATATATGAAAGCGTAAAAGATAAAAATTAACTAAAAACTTGATAATGATTCAAAATTGAATTTACTTCTTTATAGAAGAAAATGTGGGGCAACCAGGACTTGAACCTGGGACCGACGGGTTATGAGTCCGCTGCTCTAACCGACTGAGCTATTGCCCCATTGGCTTAAAAATATCTTATATTCTAAACAAAATTTCAGGCTAGTTGCAAGTAAATTTCTTTGCACTACTATAAAAAGGCTTTGACGGATAAATGCTTAGCTGTATATAGAAAAAATTAAAGTTATATAAAAAAAGATGGATAAAAGATGAAATTCTTTGGCTTTCTTTATGTGGGATTAGTCGCTGCAACTTTTCTTTTTGCGGCGGATCAAGAATCGAGTGAAAAAATTGCAGAGCTTTCTCGCACTGATGGTATACCTGTCGAATCTTTAAATGGTATGCCTGATCCTTATTTTGAAGGATATATTCAAGCACTTGTAGATATGCACTTTTATGAATACAAAGTCGTTGTACTTGTGAAAAAGCATGAGGTTTGGCTAGCTAATCTGCCAAAGAACAAACTCATCGCTAAAAGTATTATCTCTTTTGTTCGCGATGTGCCTGGCGTAAAAAATGTTAGAGCTATCAATGGTGTGCCGCCAAAGGAAATGGCTAATAGAGAAAAGTATGTCAATAGACCTCAAGTTACCGGGATTTGGTTTCCTCAACAAACCGAGCTGTTTTTACCTTTAATTGCAAATCCTCGCCAAGCCATCTATTCTATTGGATATAGAGGTAATGACAAAGTTTGCGGAAGAAAAGCCGTTGCTGTTTCTCTTGGTGATGACTTTCCTATTTACAGATGGCTCGATGTTTTTAAATGGCATGGAGATTTGCAAATAGGAATAGAAGCGGGTATCTGGTCTGTCTTTAATGTCGATGTAAAGGGATACAACCCTCAAGGTGGGACAGAGCTTGTAAATACCGACTTTTATGTAGGTATACCTTTAACCTATGCTGTTAACAAATGGGCTTTTCGGTTTCGTGTTTATCACGTTTCTTCTCATCTAGGTGATGAGTTTATGGTGAATCATCCTGGTTATCGTAGGGTGAATCCAAGTTATGAAGTGATTGACTTTTTCACATCTTTTCAAGCTTATGAAGCTCTTCGTCTTTATATAGGTCCTGGAGCTATCGTTCATAGCGATAGATCCTTCCCTATGAAATGGTACTACTTAGAATATGGATTAGAGACACGTTTTGGTGGTACTAAGATGTATTATCATAAGCTTTATGGAACGTTCTTTGCAGCGGCTCATCTTAGCCACTGGCAAAGGCATCATATGAAACCTAATGGAACATACGTCTTAGGCTACGAATGGAGCAAATTACAAGGCGTAGGAAGAAAAATACGTATTATGGGTGAGTTTCATCATGGGTATTCATTAGAAGGTCAGTTCTTTAAAAAGCATACCCATTATTGGGGTATTAAGATGGCATACGGCTTCTAAATTTATTCAACCGGTTTTTGGGGCTTGTATTTGTAATTATAGAGTCTTTGAATTTTTCTAATACCATTTTGATAAAGCGTCATTGTTACCAAACAATCAAAATTTCCCCGCCCATCATCTTTAAAGATGCGGTACATAGATAGGATGATATTTTCAATCAATAAGGAAGCTCTTAGTATAACGATAGAAATTTGATTGGCTAAATCTTTGACAAAGGATTCTAAAGATAAATATAATGCTTCTCTAGCTTGTTTAAGTAAAAATCCTCCGAAGATGAATAGCACAAGTCTATATACAGCTAAAAGTACATATCTAATCATTCTTAAAGCATTAAGTGTGAGAAAGACAGCTGTTTCAAAAAGATTAATCATGGTTGGAACTTGTACAAGACATAAAGCTCTTTTTACAGAACCATTTTTTTCTTCTGAAAAGTAATCGTAAGCTGAACTTAATTTTCTAAAAATTGGAGGTGCAATTTTCTCAAGTTGGTGAGGAAAAGGATAACCTAATGCATCATATTGATTTGTTCTAGGACCACTAAGAGACCATTGCATTTGTTCGTTTTTTAACTTATCTACACAACGTGTACTATCCTCTTGTAGCCACTGACTATAGGAAGTGGAAATATTTTTTAAAGCTGTTGTCATGCTTTTCCCTTGTTTCAACTTGCGAATATTATAAACTTTCTTTTCTTAAAATTAAAGAGAAGAGAAAATTTGAACTGAACTAATAAAAATTATATTAATTAGTTTGTTTTCTTAAGAAGAAAAGCCGTCTTGAAATATAGGACCTTTGGGTCCAATCGGAAGAGATTTGTTGAAATATTTTTTGTATATCTCAAGTCCTTCTTTTGCTGTTTGTACGCAGTAAAAACAGTTGCTTACCCATTCAGAGCCTTTAATCGTTCCTGTCTTTAAGTTACGTTGAAAACGAGAAGTTATCTTATCTTGCCAGTATTGCTTTTCTCCAAAAAGTAGTACTGGAGTAAGCAAAGCTGCGCCTACTTTTCTACGCACTTCTTCTAGAGTATATTCGAAGTCCATGCCGATGCCTCCCATAAAAAAGATAGGAAAATCAAGATGGAATTCAGCTTGTCTTTCAACGAGTTTATCTAAGCGGTATGTCATTTTAGCATCAATAAAAGGATTGTGTTGCTGCTCATGAACGAATGAGCGAGGATCCGACTCAAAGTCAACAAGATTGGCACAAGAGATGATATTGACATCTTTAGCAACTTGATTGCCAATTTTCATTACACCAGGGCCTCCTCCTGTGACTAAAGCAAGAGGTGTGTTTTTGCAAAGAAGAGGATGGTCCGCTTCTTTTCTAATTTCTAAAACTCCTTTCAAGAGATTTTTCAGTTCATTTTCATAATTTCCTTCTAATAAATTCGATCCGTAAACACCAAAAAATGTAGCTTTTCTGAATGACTCAATAAGATCTAAAGGAACAAACATTCCTGAATCTTTATTTGCTTTAACAACATATTGCAAAATTTTTCTGCTTATTTCATCAACCCAATAAATTGGTATGGCAAAGTTTGTTAAATCAACTAAAAAAGAGCGGTCTTCATGAGAGAAATAATTCCCATAGTCATGAGAGGGGTATTGAAAGTAAATTCCTTTCAAAAGATTTTGCACATTAGTGCTAATAAACATGCGTTTTAAAAGAGGGGATGGAAAATATCTTGTTAGCAAAATACCCTGAGAAGTAATCAGGTTGTTTTCCATTGCTTCCAAAAATGGGAATGAGGGTTGTTTGCGAATATAATCTTCGACTAACGTAGCTTGACGAATAGGATGATGCATACCTGGTAGATCATGTTTGAAAGCTTTTCTTTTTATCCAGTCTTTTTCTGTTAGGTTAATAAGTTGAGACCCTTTTACAACAAAAACAGAAGCTAGATCTTCTTTTGGTTTGGGAGCTGTTTCAAAAGCTTGAAAAAGGTTATCCGCATTTTCTAAGCTTTGCTGCAGCTGATCTCTATCTTCAAAGAAAACGTATTCCCTATGGGGTTCTAAAGTATAAAATTCCAAAGGTATTTCTGTGAGTTTTTCTTCAGAATTACCATAAAATTCATAAACATCACCCGAAGCTTCTGTGTCAGGTTGCAAAATACAAGCCGAAGTATGATGAAAACCAGAGGGCAGAAATCGATTCATTACTTTTGCGAAAACTGTCCTTATATGAAGAGGAAGAGTTCGACAAAGAAGCAGCTCATCTTTTTTTACAGATAAAGAAGGTTTTTCTTCCCACTTTTGATGAAGACATAAAAGATTTCTCGTTGGCATGTTTTTATGGTGAAGCATTTTAGAAAGTGTTGGAAGAAATGTTTCCATAGAATCGAGATTGATAACTCTTCCTTTTTTCAAAGGTATATAAGCAACGCTATATCCTTCAATCTTTTCAATGAGAAGTTCTTCTTTTTTTTCTCCTCCAAAAGAAAGAAGAGGACTATTGTTTCTGTCGCACCTTCCTATCATACGAAGAAGATACTCGGGATCTCTTACTCTGCGAGAAAGATCTTCGGCAAAAAGTTTGCCAATATAAGCGCCGGGGGTGAGATATGATAGTAGTTTTTTCCCCATAAGATCTAATGCAATAAGTTCTATTTGCACTTCAGCTTGCAGTTTTTTTCTATACAATTGGATATGTTTGGTTTCACTATTTAAACCAAGTTGGGCTAGTGTGCTTTTGAAATTGAAAAAGATCTTAGAAGGATCTAGAGAAAAACCTACGAAAACAGGAGATATATTATGGATAATAACAGTGCAACGGGCTCTATTTTCATCTATTGGCTCTATTTTTAAAATAGCTCCATCTGGTGAAATCAAATCGAAGTGCGTTGATGAAAGATAACTTTCCATAAAATGCTCCTAATCTCTCATATGAGAAATTTTTAAATTGAATGCAACTGCATTCTTTTATATAAATAATAAAAAACGATTATAAGGAAAATCACATGACTGTTTTGGAACTATTAATTCCAGAAGGAATAATTCTACTAATCCTGATAATTGTCGTTTATTTTAAAAAACGTCAACAAGTAGGAATGACCTGGTCAGGGCCTGTCCTTGCTAAAATTAAAATTGCAGGTCAGGATCTTAAATGTCATGTCTGTGGTCATGAGTATTTCTACAAGCGAGAAGCTCTTCTAAATACTACAATGATTATGTTCTTTCATTTAGGCTTTTTTAACAAATCAGCTGTGTGTTTTCGGTGTCAAAAGTGTGGTTATCTTCATTGGTTCGTGAGTCCAAAAGAAAAAGCTGAAATCGATGTGAAAGGGACATCGCGCTCCGAAGAATAAAAGAAGACTTGTGTGGAAATTAATCTCCTATTAGACTTTTTTCTTATTTACCTTTAAAAATAAATTATGAAGACATCTAATTTTCAAAGATCAGTAGCTATACATGATGGAGCTTTTCATGCTGATGAAGTAACAGCTACCGCTTTTTTAATCGTTTATGACTTGGTCAATAAAGATCGTATTTATAGAACTCGTGATTTTGACGTGATTGAAAAAGCAGAGTATGTTTGCGACGTTGGTGGCATCTATGATGAAAAAACTAAAAGATTTGATCATCACCAAGTAGAATATACAGGACCGCTTAGCAGCGTCGGTATGGTTCTACTTTATCTAAAAAATAAAAAGATTATATCTGAAAAACTCTACCATTATTTTAATGACTATCTTGTTTGGGGAATAGACCAACACGATAATGGTCATATAATTTTGGAAAAAGGGATCTGTTACTTTTCGGATGTAGTGGCCAATTTTTTACCTGTAGAATATGGGGTCTCTGAAGAAGAAATGCAAAAATCTTTCAGCGAGGCTTTAGATTTTTGTATTGGATATATCAAAAGGATGATCAAAAGGTTTAATTATCTTGGAAGATGCAGAGAAATTGTAAAAGAGAAAATGAAGTCAAAAGATAAAGTGTTGGTCTTTGATGAGGCTATGTCTTGGCAAGAGAGCTTTTTTGAGCTCGGTGGCAAAGATCATCCTGCTCTTTTTATTGTCATGCCTTCTCAAAATCACTGGAAACTTAGAGGAATACCTCCTTCTTGGGATGAGCGCATGCAAGTGAGAAAATCTCTTCCTGAAAAATGGGCAGGTCTTCATGAAAAGGAACTTAGAGATATTACTAAAATTGAGGGGGCTGTTTTTTGTCATAAGGGTAGATTCATTTCTATCTGGGAGACAAAAGAAGATGCCCTGAAAGCAGCAAAATTAGTCTTGGAAGAAAATTTATGAAGACAATATTTGAAAAAATAATAGATGGAGAGATTCCATCGGAGAAAGTATTTGAAAATGAACGTATTGTAGCTATTAAAGATATAGCTCCCATAGCACCTGTTCATCTTCTTATTATTGCAAAGAAAGTGATACCTTCCATCCAACAAATGAAAAAAGAAGATTTTCCCTTGCTTGGTGAAATAGTATCGGTAGCTCAAAAACTTGCAAAACAGTTTAATATTGAAGAAGGATATCGCTTGCTTACGAACAATGGAAGTTCCTCTGGTCAGACTATTTTTCATCTACATTTTCATCTCATTGGAGGAAGGCCTCTTGGTCTCATGGGATAAAAGAGTTCTTGCTCTAAGATCAATTTTTCGCTAAAAAATAAAGAATATGGCAAGAAAACTATTTTTCTTATTTTTATTTTCTGTTTTTTCTATGAGCTCTCTTTTTTCTATGGAAGAAGAGATGCTCAGGCGCATTCGTCTTCATATGATCATAGGGGATTATTTATCTGCTAAAAAAGAAGCTAAAGAAGCAATAGAAAAATTTCCATCTTCACCAAAGCTAGAACAGGCTTATATCAAAGCTTTAGCCAAGAGAGGTGACGAAGAAGAATTTATTTCTCTTTTGAAAAAATTTGTAAAAAAGCATGAAATTTCAACGATTGACCGTTCTCTTTTTGAAGAAGTGGCTTGGCAAGTTTTAGATAAAGGTATTCATGCATCTCAACAACATGTAAGATTTACGGCTCTTATTGGAGCTTATTTTACACGTGATGTAAGAGCTGTTAAATATCTTCTTAAAATGATGGATGACTCCAATGCTATTGTTCGATCATTAGCTGTTAAGCTTGCTTGTGATTATCAAGACGCTCCAATTAAGGAAAAAATAAAGCAGCTATTAGAGAAAGAAAAACTCTGGCTTGTAAGATTAGAAATCTTAAGAGCCATGGGTATCATGAAAATAAAAGATAAAAAGGACGTTTTAGAAAAGCTATTATTATCTGATCGTACATCTTTGGAAGAAAAAGCTTACGCTATTGAAGCCTTGGTGAATATATATGAAGATGTAGAAGAAAAAGAGTTGAAAACTCTTTTCGAAAGTAATCGCTATGCTCTTCGCTGTTTAGCAATAGAAATAGCGCTTCATTTAGAAAAAGAAAATGCAAAAAAATATGTGCTAAGCTTAGCAAAGGATAAACATGTTGAAGTAAGACTTGCTACTCTTCGCTGTTTTAATTCTTATTTATATAGTTTATGTTCTCAAGAAGAGATAGAAGAATATATCAAACCTCTATTAGAAGATATCCATCCACTTGTTGCTATAACAGCTGCATGGGTATATTTTCCTTTCAATGAAAAGTTGAGTTTAGAAAAACTAAAAAAATGGCTCAAAGATCCTTCCAGTGAATATCGTCGTTTTGCTGCAGCTGCGCTTGCTCATAGCGGACAAAAAGCCGTAAGTCAGATGATATCATTAATCGATACAACCGATGATGCATATGTGAAAGCAAATTTAGCTATGGGGCTCATTGGACAAAAGGCATATAGTAAAAAAGCATGTGATGAAATCTATTTATTTTTAGAAAAAGAAAATAAGACTCTTCTTATGGAAGAAGAGGGGAAAATGCCATTTTTGGTTCTTGGTCCTTCAAGGGTACGTCATCTCGATCATATACCCAATTATCCTGAAGCAGTAGATGCTAATTGCAGATTAAAATTGATTTCTCTTTTAGCCATGAGAAAAGATGACAGAGCTACTGAACTAATAAAATCCTTTTTAAAGTCACGTCGTTGGGGAATATCCGCTTTTGCAGCCTCTCTTCTTATGCAAGAGGGGAACCAGGAAGCTATGGAGAAAATAAAACAGCTTTTAGAAGATGATGATATCAATGTCAAAATTCAAGCGGCTTTAGTTCTTTCACTGTTTGGAAGAGATACATCAGCCATGCCAGTGCTTCAAAAAACCTATTTTCAAGCAGAGCATGAAAGAAAAATGCACATTCTGCAAGCTATGGGCTTTGTTGCAGAAGAAGATGATTTTAAATTTTTTATTGATGTTTTAGATGAGCCTTTTCAACTGCTTCGCGTTATCGATGCTTCTTCATTTATACAAAGCTTGCACCGTTAAGCTCCTTTTTTTGTCTCATATAATAAAGCATCTTTTTGCATGCGTGTAAACATTTCATATAGGCCGTTGGCTCGATTAGGTGAAATACTCGCTTCAATCCCAATATCTTTTAAAAAATCAGGTTTGTTTTTTAAAATAATAGAAGGTTCTTCTCCGCTATATACACTTATAAGGATGCTAGCAAGGCCTGATGATATCAAGGCATCAGAGGTGGCTTCAAAAAATACTTTGCCATTTTCAAAACTTGATTTGACAAAAGTATTGCTCTGACAGCCCTCTATTTTGTTTTCTTTTGTTTTTTCTGTGTCGCCTAAGTGATTTAACTCGCGTCCTAATTTGATTATTAGCTCATATTTTTCTTCTGTGTCTTTTGCATTAGAAAAATAGATTTTTATCTTCTGTATTTTTTCTTCAAATGAGCTTGTCATAAAATCCATTTTTTCCTTTTATTTTACATCTAATCACGATCCTGTCGAGAGAAAAATGCATTTTGAAAAAAACGGACGTTGAAAGAAAGCAAAAAAATATTTAATATAAATCGTTGTTTTCACAAAAAAATAGAAAAATTATTTTTTATCTTTTTTGAAAAATTTATTTGAAGCTAGCTCCAGCATTTTTTAAAAGAGCTTTCTAAACATTGACAATAAAGGAAAAATATTGTTTTATTATTAACAATTTCTGATGGGATTTTAACAATATAATGGCAAAAGAAGATACAATTAAGATCGATGGCAAAGTAGTCGAGCTTCTGCCGAATATGCATTTTAAAGTAGTTTTAGAAAATGGCATGACTGTTGTCGCTCACTTGTGTGGAAAAATGAGGATGAGAAATATCCGAGTTTACACGGGAGATGTGGTAACAGTGGAAATGTCACCGTATGATTTGACAAAAGCTCGTATCGTGTATCGTCAGAAATAATTTAAA
>Ga0180437_10005935_pt1 | contig 16534 bp, 2 predicted proteins | sample SS_ome_4_FD_132410 | JGI IMG/M metagenome (GOLD analysis project Ga0180437, IMG submission 132410) | Hypersaline lake sediment archaeal communities from the Salton Sea, California, USA - SS_3_D_1 metaG | ecosystem: Environmental > Aquatic > Non-marine Saline and Alkaline > Hypersaline > Sediment...
AGGATGGCGCCGATTCGTCCGAAGGAGAAATTGGCGATCAATGGCGTAGAAAACCCGGTTTTGGCTCCGATATAGCCTGCAAGCCCCATCATCCCTATGAGGATGATCTCTCCGAGGATGTAGGAGATGACCACACTCGATATCTTTCCCAATCCCAGACCGATCATCATCCCGCGAAAAATGGCGGACATGACAACTGCAATCCCGATCCAGATAACGGCCAGGTTTATCCAGGTTTTTCTCTGATCCAGCGGGACGGATTCAAGAGAGAAGTCTTCCAAGACCTGGGATGATTCCCTGGATTCCATCATTAATAAAGTAATATACAAAAAAACATGTCGCGTCAATTGATGAAGAGACAAAGTTTGACTTTTTAGGCATGCAAAATTCTAAAGATTGTACTGGGCTCACTTCATTTTTTGCGTTTGACATCAAATTTCCCCTGTGCTATAAGTTTTTGCGGGGAAGAGAAGAGAGATGATAAAAATGCAGGGAGAGCTGGAAATAAGAAAAAAACCGGCTGTTTCCCTTTTCGAGAGAGAATTTCATCGTAGTTCTTTATTTGCTTTTCGGCCTGCTCAGGATAGTTTTTCTCGGTCAGAGCCCATCCTCCCTTCTTAAAACAAATGATTTCACCTGGCGACAAATTAAAGCATTACGAAATTCTTGAACAAATCGGTAAAGGAGGAATGGGTGAAGTCTATCTCGCCAAAGACACAGTCCTCGACAGAAATGTGGCCATAAAATTCCTTCCAGAGGAATTGCAGATAGATGCCAAGGCCAGGGTTCGCCTGGTGCGTGAAGCCAAGGCAGCCGCCTCTTTAGACCATCCATTCATATGCAAGATCTACGAGACCGGTGAGTTCGAGGGGAAAGCCTTCATCGTAATGGAATACATCGAAGGCAAGGATCTCAGGGAGAAATTGGAGGAAGGAGTTCTTCCTCTTCGGGATGCTCTTCAAATGGCATTAGAAATTGCAGAGGCTTTAGAAGAGGCACATGAAAAAAACATCGTCCACCGTGACTTAAAGCCTTCAAACGTAATGATCACACCTCGTGGCCATGTCAAAGTCATGGATTTTGGCCTGGCCAAACATTTTCTGACTGAGGGAGAGGGGGATATCACTCAAACCTTAACGCAGGACTCGATAACGGAACAGGGAGCCATTGTGGGAACGTTAGCCTACATGTCTCCGGAACAGGCTCGAGGAGAGTCCGTTGATGCCAGGAGCGATATATTTTCTCTGGGGATAATCATCTTCGAAATGACAACCGGAAGGCATCCTTTTTCGAAGGCCAATCCTTTAGAAACTCTGACCTCGATTCTCAGGGATGCAACCCCTTCCGTCAATATAACGCCGAGAATGATGAATCCATTGCTCGGTCCCATACTGCGCAAAGCACTGGCCAAAGAACCCGAGAATAGATACCAGAGCATAAAGGAATTAGTCGACACCATGCGAAAGCTTTTGAGGGATGTTTCTGGAAGGCAGCGCGTTTTTTTGCGCACTTGGCCCGTCGTTATTGGCAGCATTATAATTGTGGCTATATTGTCCACGGGTATCTATTTGCTCACGCGACGCTCTGAGTTCAGGCCTTTGGCCCTCTCGCCCATAAAAGTGACTGTCCTTCTGGCCGATTTTGAGAACAAGACCGGAGACCCTGTTTTTGACGGAGTCTTAGAAACAACATTAGGCTTCAGCTTGGATAATGCTTCTTTTATTTCTATCTACGATACCGATCTTGCACGTAAACAGGCGATTGAAATGAAGCCCAGCTCTGAGGGCGTCTTGGACCTGGAAATGGCCCAGTTGATTTGCCAAAGCAAAGGTATATACGCAGTTATCGCGGCCTCAATTGAACCAAGCAACGGTGGATATTTGATCACGGCACGGGCGATCGAGCCCAGCAGCTCCAGAGAATACATCAAAGCCGAGCAAAAGATCAATTCAAAGCAGGATGTGTTGAAGGTGCCTGATGTTCTTGCCGCGAGGTTACAGACAGGGCTGGTTCAGATTCCTGAGGATTCAAAAGAAGCGCTCCTGAAGGAGACTTTTACAACGACTTCATTGGAGGCCATGAAAGCCTACATAGAGGCCCAGGATCTCAAATCCCTCGGCAAAGAGGAAGAAGCCATCACGGCTTATCAAAGAGCAATCGATTATGACCCGAATTTTGCCCGAGCCTATGCTGGGCTGGCCGTGACTTATTACGCTCTGCGGGATATCCCCAATACTGAAACGAATTATAAGAAAGCATTAGACATGATCGCTCAGAGGCCCGAGCTGATGACTGATAGAGAAAAATACAGGACGCGTGGTGGCTATTATATTTTTAATCAAAATTACAAAAGAGCGATCGAGGAATACAGTCCACTGGTCGAGGAATTCCCTGAGGACAAGGCCGGTCACACAAATCTCGCCCTTTCCTATTTTATGGGTTACAGAATGGCTGAGGCATTTGAGGAAGGGCTTCTCGCTGTGGAGCTTGACCCTGAAAATCTAGATTACCGCTACAACCAGAGCTGGTATGCTCTTGCATCAGGCGATTTTGAGAGTGCTATGCTCGAAGCCCGCAAGACGCTGGAGATCGATCCCAATTACGTCAAAGCTTTCGTGGTGCTTGCCCTTGCAGAATTAGCTCAAGGTCGACCATCTGAGGCAACAAAGATATATAGCCAGATCGAGACATTATCCGATTTAGGACGCACTTACGCTTCAACCGGTCTCGCTGATCTCGCTCTCTATGAGGGCAGGCTGGAAGACGCCATCGCCATACTGACTGAAGGGATACCTTTAGACCTTGAAAAAAGTTGGGGAGCGTATTTTGCCGCAGATAAATATCTAATATTGGCTCAAGCGTATCTTCTTCAGGGAAAAAACACTCAAGCTGTCCGGACTGCTGATAAAGCACTCGAGACATACAGCGGTGAAGTCATGCAGTTCGCAGCGGCGCAGATATACATTGAGGCTGGCCAGATAGACAAAGCCAGAAGGATATACGGAGAGTTGAACGGGAAATTTCAAGACATACACCTGGCGTATGCCAAATTGATCGGGGGCTATTTGGCTCTTAAAAGAGGCGAAACAGCGACTGCCCTGAAGTTATTCGATGAATCACTCGATCAGGTGGACACCTACTTGGGCCGTTTCGCCCTGGGCCGTGCCTATTTGGAAGCTGGGGCCTTCAATGTAGCCTTGACGGAATTTGAAAAGTGTGAGAAGCGCCATGGAGAGGCTCTATCCATATTTCTCAATGACATTCCTTCACTTCGCTACCTGGATTCACTCTACTATTATTTCGGACGAACCCAGGAAGGCTTAGAGAGCCCGGCCGCTAATGAATCTTTCCAGAAATTCCTGAAAATCAAGGAAAATGCCGATGCAGGTCTTCCGCTGGTAGAAGATGCCCGCCAACGATTGGGATCTCTCTAAGTTTCTTTTCTGTTTCTAACTCAAAAAGGTTCTCTTCCATTTTGTGTGGGTAAATGATTAGATAGCATTCAGTGATGTCCTTGTTCCAGTCAGATTTTTCACGCCATTCCCTCATCAACCTTCTCGGCCCTGCGGAACTCCGCTTGTCTATCAAATCTCACGCCTGGATATTCCCCAGCCTTAACAAGCACCGTCCTATGTATTCTGTCGTGCTCAGACAGTCCTCGTGCCCGACTCCGTCGGGTTCCCTCCATGTTGATTCGGGAAGGCTAAATCTTCCGATGTCGCTTCAGCAATCCCTGAATGTTCCTCTAAGTTATCAAAGTTGAGTCTTACTCACACAATATGGAAGAGAATCATCAAAAATAACTTAAAATGCCACTTATTTTGTATATTTCACTGTGAGATACCGGCTTGTGCTGTTTTTCTTGCTGAATCCAGTCACATAGACGCTGGTTGAATTCATACAAATGGCTGATGCTATTTCATCGCCCTGGGGTATTAGAGTATCATCATTGGGATACTGGGCTATCCAGCTAATCCTTCCATCACCTTTGTACTTTATGGTGAAATACTCTGTTCCTTTATCTTGGGTGGTGATAAAACCGGCGACGAAGATTTGTCCTGACTCATCAACGGCGATGTTGACAGCTTCATCATTGCCGAATCCTCCGTCAAGCCGTACAGCTCCATCCCCAGAGGTATTCCATAGTGGAGCCCCATCGCTGCTGTATTTTATGGTCGCGTAGTCATAACCGTTCGTTCCTGTGCTTTTTCCTGTGATATACACATTGCCTGATGAATCTACGGCAAGGGCTGTCGCCACATCATCTCCATTCCAGAGGCTGTTATTGTAGCTCCTGTTCCAAGCCGGCGTTCCGTTGGCGTCATATTTGACTGTGTAATAGTCTTTTCCGAAAGCGTTTTCTCCGGTCGCTGCACCTGTCACATAGATATAGACGGCACCTGATTCAATCTCTTCAAAGAGAGCCATGTTAAAGGGTTCGTCATCGCCAAAGCCAAGACCATCATCCCTTGCCATCCACTGCAATCTTCCGGAGCTGTCATACTTCATTGTGAGATAGTCATGGGTGGTCGGGCCTTTTGGTAAACTTTCCTGGCTCTTCCCTGTGATGTAGACATTACCCAGGGAGTCGACAACAATAGCCGTGGCTATGTCATTGCCGTTTCTTCGGGAATCATAACTTTCATCCCATAAAATATTTAGGGCAGGGCTGTACTTTATCGTGCAGAAGTCTGCGTGTTTCGTTTGATTTCCTCTGTGGACATAACCCGTTACATAGACATTTCCGTCCTTATCCAAAGCCAAGCCGTTGCCTCCATCGCCCAGATGGGACGGGCCGTCATAGCGTGCCTCCCTGAGCACCTGTCCATTCGTAAGGTCATATTTTATCGTCAGGATATCCGGACCTGTGTTGCCTCCATCACTGGAGCCGGTGACATAGACACCCGAGGAATCGACAGCAATGGCAGTCGGGATATCGTCTCCATTCCAAGTGCCGTTATAAGGCATATCCCAGGCAAGCTTTCCGTCTGCGCCATACTTCACCGTGTAGTAGTCTTTTCCTGTTGTTCCCTTATCAATGTACCCTGTCACATAAACATTGCCAGATCCATCAGCTGCTGCAGCTATCGCTTCACCCTCATAGTCTCCCTCGGCAGCCCATTCCGGCTCTTTTGGATTTATGGTGATAGTGAATGTTTTCTCTATCTCTCTCGGGATATCTTTACACCAGACAACAAAGCCGTCTGTCACACTGATCGTTACAGTGTAAGTCGCTGGATAATCCTTAGTCTCGTCATATTCGGGGATGCCAATGATCTTCATTTTTTCGTTGCTTGAACCCGAGGTTGCCGGGCTCAATCCGGGCGGCAGCTCAGAGTCATCAACTGTCCATTGAAGAGTCCGTTTCCAGTTTTGAGCCTGAAACTCGACTTCGTAGGGGTTGCCAAGAGCTCCATCGATGAGTGCAGGCGGATCAGTCGATGTGAACGGGGGATCTATGGACAGGGAAAGAGGTTGAGGCCTGATGCAGAGCTCGAAAAATTTTTCAGCAGACTTAGAATTTGGATAGTAGTCATCAAAAACAGTGACAGTGAGAGCGAATTCTCCTGCGAGCAAGGGCGTACCAGTCAGCACGACTGTGTCTCCATTGCTTCCGCTGCTTGTCAGTGAAAGACCGAGATCTACAGGATCTCCTGTCCAGTTGTCGGTGGCAGACAAGCTCCATGAAGTATAGGGCGGTACTCCTCCACTGGCCGTAAACTTTAAATCACCATTTATGTACTCAGGGTAGTCGATTCCTTCCTTTCCAGGCAAAGCTTCTGAAGGAGTCATAGTGATCACTAATGGTTCAGGATCAGCAATATGAATGGTAAATCCCTGTGTATCAGATTTGGCTGGGTCGGAGGAATCTTGAGCCTCTGCAACAAATGAGAAGTCTCCGGCCTCTTTGGGTGTGCCGGAAATCACACCCGTAAACGCATCTAGTTCCATTCCGTAAGGCAGAGCACCACTGATAATACTCCAAGAGTAAGGCGGTGTTCCACCGATGGCTCTCAAGGAGTCGCCCGCATATTCCTCACCGGCTTTTCCAGAAAGCAGAGTGTCGGGCAGGATCATAAAGGTCATTGCCGAAACTTCGGTTTCTTCTGTCGAAGAATGAGAGACAGCCACCGCACCAACGTTGCCCGCAAAGGAAGCCGGGTCGAAATCGTTGCCACCAGATTGAGTCGCCGATTCCCCGTCGTCATCGCCGGGTTTGAGCTGATTGGTGTCGATCACGCGCAGAATGACAATCGCTTCCTCTCCGGGATCCAGGGAGAATGTTGCGTTTGAGATCCATCCGTTGATCAATTCCGGATCCACGATTTTTTTATAGTCGGAAATGTCCGGGCTCAAATTGGGAGGGGTGATGTTGAGGAGGAGTTCGTGATGAGCTTCTTCTTGTAAATTGCACTCTGTTGAGGACGCTCCGGGCGTGAAGTGCGCTTTATAGGCGAGAAGCTGAGTGTAGACATATGTCTCTCCAGGCAGGGAATCTCCGGCGATGGTCTTAAAAGTATAAGAGGAAGCCACCTCGCCTGTGTTTTGAACTCTCCAAAACTTATCGATAATATCCGCGCCGTACAGAGTCGCGTTGACGATATTGGGGTTGACGATATTGGGGTTGACGATATTGGGGTTGACGATATTGGGGTTGACGATATTGGGGTTGACAATATTGGGGTTGACAATATTCGGATTAACGATATTCGGGTTAACGATATTCGGGTTGACGATGTTGGGATTGACGATGTTGGGGTTGACGATATTGGGGTTGATGATGTTGTTGACAATGTTGGGATTGACGATGTTCGGATTTTGGATTAACGGAATGGGGGATTCTTCTGGGGGATCACTCCAATCTATCTGCCCTAAATCTTCGATTATCAGCTTATTTTCACCGCCCGAGCCGGCATCTCCGACGACATTCAGGTAGACAGAGTCCGTGAATCCATTCCCGGAAACCTGGATCTCTATGAGGAGAGTTTCCGTCCCGGAGTATTCGACGAAGACCTGCCGCGAGACCGCGGAATGTTCGGGAACTTCGACTGTGAGTTCATACGGAGATTGGCCTGGGGGAGGAGCGCCTGGGAAGAACGATACACTCCCTTCGGAAGGCGGGATTATTGTCAAATCTAAAGTTATGGATTCTGGGATAAGATCTGGGGAACCGGTCTTGTTCTGAATGTTGACAGCAAACACTTGCTTTCCTTGATAAAGAACACCGCTTTCCAGGATTCCCACCTCAATTCCCTGTGTGATTTTAGAGACATAGACATTCTGATTCCGCATTCCCGTATGGAATCCGTTTGTACATAAATAAGGATCAGGAGGGTTATACAGTGTCCAGGGATCAACAGCGGGATCAGGATCGTAGTCAGGGGGACGGACATCACGGTTATCCGTCCAGCTGACAAAACAATCAGAAGGGTCAGTTATCAATGTGTTAAAGCGCCAGCTTTCACCTTCTTTTATGAACCGGGGAACCGGTGCAATATCCAGATAGTCACCGTGAAAAGGCGTTGTTCCGCCTTTAAAAAGAGGGTAATTGGGAGGATTATACTGCATCTGCATAAGTTCGCCTTCATAGAGGGCGAACATGTACCGTGAAACCTGGATGGAAGGGTCAAATACAGGGGAGCTGCCTGGAAAGCCCTGTGTTGCCCTGACGTCGATGGTCTGGCGCCAGTTACAGGGGTGGTCTGGATCATCACGGTTGCAATCCGTGCCAATGTAGTCATCGGAGACTAATATTCCGTGAGCGCCCCCTTTCAGTATTCGAACAGAATCCCGCGAGTCATACCAGGCGATCATCAGCTTTCCTGCGACAAAAACCATGGAGGGCATAAACTGATGGCCGCTGTGTTCTTCAACATCTGTTTTATAGGGGAAGGTATTTCCACCATCTGTAGAAGTGTGCACGACGATTTGAGCCTCACTGTCCGGTCCGTCCACTCTTTCAGCCCAGGCCATGTGCACATGATGATTATTATCCACTGCCATAGTCGGAAAAGCATAGGACCGGAATTGAGTGGTGAATAAATTCGGGTCAAAGGTTCGTTGGTCAAAGAAAAAAGTGTGACTGGGTGAGACTTCTGTGGCCTTCGTAAAGGTCTGCCCAAAGTTTACTGATTTGGAAATAAGCATGGCATCTGTAACATTCACCGAAGCAAACCGTCTCCAGCCCACATAGACTGTTCCGTCTTCCGGATCAATGGCAATGGTCGTTCCCTGGTTCTTTTGCTGGCTTTCACTCAGCTTAATGGGCTTTTCCCAGGTGTGACCTCCATCAATTGATCTGGCGATAAAGGTTTTGCTGTGAACATTCTGCTGAATCTCGCCTAAGAAAATGCTGTAGACAATGTAAGCAATGCCATTTGGATAGCCTGGACGAGGAATATCCACTCCAATCCAGGGTTTATCCGCGAACTGTCCGCTTGTACCTAAATCGATTATATTGGTGACTTCGTGCACAATGTCGTTTCCAATATCCTGAAAGCGGGCCACAAAAACAACACTCCTCCCATTATCCTCCCTGTCGAAAGCGATACCGCTGTAGAGAAAACCCCCGTCGAAGAAGGCTCTAACTGTCGGATCAGAGGCGGCTCCAAAGCCCAAAAGCGGTGATTCCAGCGCTTCAGTCCTGGGATCGTTCGGGTATCCGAGAAGAAGTTCGTTCACCCAGGATTGGCCTCCATCAAAAGACTTGTACACACCCAGCCAGGCATCACCCGCGACTGCTCCTTCCGGGAGGCCCGGCAGCTTTCCTTCAGATTCAGCCATGTCGACCAGGCGGTAGTCGTTGGCACCAGCCAGAAGATTGCGTGGGTCGGTTGTCGACACAGCAATAGACGGCTCGTTCTGGCGCTGGAGGTAGGGATCACCATTAAGAAGTGTGGTGCCTGCTACCATGTTCACATTTCGGCCGGCGATCAGCGGAGGACCCAAATTTTCATTCTGGCCTCCTGAATTAATTGGGATCCCGGATGCTGCCAAGAGGGCGGCGGCAGTGAATAAAACTAGGAATATGTTGCGTTTTGACATGATTTCCCCCTCATTAATTTCATCTCTTTGAGCTGATGATTTGCTCTGAAGGGGAAAGAAGGAATTTTTAGAAATGTTGAGCCTATTTGGAGTGGAGAAGCAAGGACATTTTTGTTGTGTGAGAGAATTAAAGGGACCTGGAAATTATTAAGAGGCTCTTTTCTTGAGTTGGAGGTTAGAATTTCGCCCCGAATCACAGCCATTTTTCTCCTTTTCCCCTCGAACTTTATTTTTTATCATGTGGAAAGTATTATGTCAATAAAAAAAACAGGAAAAAATAAGGGAAGAAAATTGTCGAAATCCGGATTTTAACAATAAAAAAAAGGGAAAATCTGGAATCAAAGTGAGAGTGCAAGTCAAGGAAAGGCGAAAATGTCTGATTTTGAGATTCAAATAGAAATCATTCACTAAAGGACGATTATGTCTTCACCGAAGAGAGGAACAGCTATTGTCATAGAGAGCCCTGAGGACCAGTAAGAGGCAATATTAATATCAGTAGGACACCTTGCGTTCACGTGCTTTCATTGGATAAGTACCATCATCGAGCCAGGAATGAGATACACTCGTTGAGCTTTGCCAACTAGACTGAGCGTTGTCTTCCCAATCAAACTGATACTCCACGCTATCTCCAAGAGAAAAATTAGAACTACCTGTAGTGAATGTAGAGGAAGTACTCGTTAGTCCACTCGGCGGATCGGGCATAGAGACTGGAGGAGGCGCGATAACTTTGAATGGATAAGAATAACCAAATCCGTTGTCATACACTATTGAAACATTTCCAATATTTTCAGAATCGCCATTGAAAGCACTCATGCTGAGCAGGTAGTAGTCGTTATCTCCGCTCAGAGGCAAATCATTGAAAGTATGTTCAGTATTGGTGGTCATTTCCCAGCCCACAGATTCAGGAGGATCCCCATTTGTGAAATATCTCCAAACACCAAAATAATAGGATTCTGCTTCTGGGACAGCGTCGCATTGAAAGAGTACATTTGGTGTATGGGTTTTATATACTCCACTAGTGTCTGGAGATTCACCGTAGCTTGTGCTGTTATCGAAGGGTGATGTGAGATGGATGTGAACTATGCAGTCTATATCCTTAGTCATACTGTATTCGCCTTCTGATATGACAAAACTGCCTGCCCAGCCAAAGTAATCTCCAGGAAATCGTTTTCCGTCGAATGGTTCTGCAGCATCAACATAAACATCAAGATAGTATTCACCGGGTTCCAGGTCAGGTATTGTGAATTTTCCAGTCGTGTTATCGTATTCAGGTGGAGATAATGGCCATGGCTGTTGGCGAGTATAATCCCATCCATTAAATGTCAGCTGATCAGTACCAGTAAAATTTGTAATCGGCTGGCCGCTGTGCATGATCGTTCCGGAAATAGTGTAACCAGAATAAGCTGTGTAGTCCTGATTTAGCTGGTCAGAGACCACAGTGTCGTAAATTCTGTTGGGAGGAACGAAGAAATGCTCGTCAAAGTTCGGTGTGACTGTTCCTGTCCAACCAGTGGAAACTATGGTTGAGTATTCGCCAAGTCCGTTTGTTACCGGGTTTCCAGGCAATCCGTTCATCACTACTCCCTGGAGAGGTGAACCCTCTAAGGTGACCTTACCTGCGATAGTCTGTTCCGGGCCTGGAAGTATAAATTCGAGCACATAAAAGCCTGAATCTCTGTTGAGGACATATATGTAGTTATCCTCGATGACAACCTGTTGTGGATTAAACAGCTCGTTGAGAAATGCGATCTGAGTGGGGTGGGTGGGATCAGAAATATCCATGACTTTCAATCCCAAAAGCCAATCCGACACAAAGAGGAGATTCCCGGAGATTGTGAGGTTCATCGGGTAATAAGTGTCGAAGGAAGAAACTTCAGCCGGATTTCCAGGATCAGAGACATCTATAACTCTGAGCGTTTTGAATTCCTCGGTGATATAGGCATAATTTTCTGAAACAGCCACTCTGCGGATTCTTCTTCCTTGAAATTCCAGAGAGCCGACTTCCCAGGGGTTCAGAGGGTCGGACACGTCGATTATTCTCAAGCCACCTCTAAAACCGGCAACATAGACATAATTTCCGGAAACGGCTAAAGAAAAGGCATGTCCCGGGAATTGCCAGGTGCTGACAAGTATGGGGTTCGTTGGCGTTGATACATCGAAGATTCGCAAGCCATCAGGACCATCGGCCACATAGGCATAATTTCCGGAGACAACCACATGACGGGCACGTTGAAGATCCTCAAACACACCCACTTCCTCTGGGTTCAAGGGGTCTGTGATGTCAGCGATCCTCAGCCCATCGTCAAAGGCAGGGATGTAGACATGATTCCCCACAACGTCTATTCCATAAATAGTGTAGGGAGTCTCATGAGTCGCTGTCTCTGTGATGTCAGAAAGATTGGAGATATCCAGGATTTTTAAGTGGTCGACGTTGCTCTTGGTGTTGATGATAAATGCATTATCATTGGCGATGTCCAAGAAATACAGCAATCCCTGGGTTTCGTCGTAGGAGCCCACTTCATACGGAGAATTTACGTTTGAGATATCCAGAATTCTCACTGAATCATACCAGCGGTTGACGAGCCAGAGGTTTCCGGCCACTTCAAATCCGTAGAAAGACTGCTGATCCTCGAACCAATACGAGGAGACTTCAATTGGATTGAATACATTGCTGATGTCAAGGATGACAACCCTGGAATTCGCATAGTCATCCACAAAGGCAAGATTTCCTCTGATTGTTACCTCGCTTTGATTCGGTGCACCGTCATAGAAAGAAACCTCAGAAGGAAGGTCGGGATTGGATACATCGAGTATCCTCAGTCCATTGCCAGCTGTCGGCACAAAGAGGTATTGGCCTGTATTGTCTATGGCAGGTATTCCTATGTTGTTCTGGAATCCGTATGTACTCTTCAAAGTGGGATTAGCCGGCTCTGAAACGTCAATTATCCTTAAAGCGGGTGCCCATTCTTCTGCTGCAAGATGAGGCCTGACAGTCACGTAGGCATAATCGCCGAAAACCTTTACTTCTCTGGTGAGATAAAGAAGAGGCAAAAAGGCTATCTCAGTCGGAGAGGTTGGATTAGATATATCGATTATTCTCAGCCCATGATGATAGTCAGTAACATACGCATAGTTTCCTGAAATATCCACGCTTCTTGCGCCAGATTGGCAAGTATCACAAGAGCCGATTTCCACAGGGTTATCAGCATCTGAAAAATCTACCACTTTCAGTCCAGCCGCCCCATTGGCAATGTAGGCTAAGTTGCCGGAAGTGACAATCGTGACCACAAGAGAGGAGGAGAGATGCAATTTGCTTCTTTGTACAGGATTAGATGGATCAGAGATGTCTAGGATCTCCAAAGCTCCGCCATGGCCGATCAGAGCCAGGTTTCTTGCTTCGTCAACAGCTATGCCATAAGTCGACCCTCCATCCCAATAGCCAACTGTGTCGAAATAACCATACTCAGTGCTGACAATGGATATCGGCAGAGATGAGTAATTGTTATCCTCATCTTGTTCGGCCACGGCTCTGGTTTCATCGACTAAAGCCCCGATATGGTAATCTCCTTCAGAGACGGTCGTCGGGATCTGCAAATCAAGATTACTGATCCCGATAGTTGTTCCTCCATCCAGAGCTGCGATCGACGACCGTCCTTTCCACAAGAGGATGTCTCCAGTTGTAATCACAGGATCAGAAGAAAGGTAGACGCCCACAAAAATATCCCCTGGATATAAATCATGTGCCCCTTGATTGCCGACAACAAGGTTCAAAGAGCTCCCGATGACCTCTCCTGCCTCGGCTTGAGATGGAGCCGAGAGAGAATCGATAAAGTAATCAGGTAGGTCGACAGTGAGGGCCAAGTTGGCTGTGATACTCTTATCGTGTGTCATCTGGACGTGGATTGTGCTTGTCATCCCTGATGCATTTCCGCTCCAGCCCGTAAAGGTATAACCTGAGTTGGGTGTGATGGTGAGGTCGACGAATTCTCCTTGGATATATTTTGGTTTATCCGGGTTTCTATCCAGACTGCCACCCGCTCCTGGATTTATGTTTGTGGTCAAGGTGTAGGTGTTGAGGATAGTAATATGGAGGATCTTGGTGTAGGACTGTGGTGATTCATCTTCATCTGTAACCTGTACTCTGAAATAAAAAGTGCCAGGGACAGTGGGTATACCGCTGATCACGCCAGAGCTGTCCATCGATAATCCGGTCGGCAGTTCGCCTTCTATTACACTCCATGTGTAGTCTCCTACTCCTCCTATGGCTTCAAGAGTTGCATTGTAGGCTTCATCCTTGACTCCTTCAGGAAGCCATTCGGTCGTCACAGTGAAATCGAAGTTGAGCGTGGCCTCATAAACGCCAGCTGTGGTTCCGATAAAAACATGGAAAGGATCTTCGGGGTCGACGGCCATGGATTCGATACCAGGATTGAGCGGGAGTCCATCGTTGAGCTGTGTCCACGTCCCGCCTCCGTTCAGTGTGACATAGAAACCACCTGAATTCCAGGTGCCGACATAGAGAATTTCCGGATTATCTGGATGGATGGTGAGGGAACTGGCATTATCGCCAAATATATTCCTCCAGCATTCGCCGCCGTCATCGCTCCTGTAAATGCCTTGATTTTGTCCTTCAGATGCCATGTATATGATGTTTGGGTCGCCCGGATAGATGGCAATCTGGTTGATGTGAAGCACCGCTGGAAGCCCGCAGTTGACCTGGTACCAATTCTGTCCTCCGTCTGTAGTTTTGAACAAGCCATAATCAGTATCCGGATCAATCGGCCAATCTCCCATAGTGGCGGCAAAAACAATATCCGCATCGGTGGGGTGAACAGCTAAAGTGCGAATTTTCTCGTTCGTTAGGCCGTTATTCATCAGCGTCCACGAGCTGCCGCCGTTTGTTGATTTGTAGATGCCGTTAGGCGTAGAACCAGACCACAAACCAGCGATATAAAAGGTTAATGGGTTCGAAGGGGCGATCACGAAGTCACCGTCTCCGAAGCAGCAAAAATCGCCTGAACCAGTGAGTTGTGTCCATGTGTTTCCATAGTCTGTGCTTTTCCAGAGATTGTGCTCGAAAGCATAGACATCACCCGGAGCCGATGAGTGAGTCGCGAGTGTCCCGACTTGCCATTCATTCAGGTTCAAACTTGCCCAGCTTCCTCCTCTGTTTGTGCTTTTCAATCCTCCGTTGATGGATCCAGTATAGATAATGTTATGATTGTCTTGATCTATAGAAAGGCTGTGGGCGTGGGAGCGCGGGAAGTTAAGCCCTCGAATACCGCTGTTCACAGGTGTCCAATTCTGGCCGCTGTCTGTACTCTTGTAGATGCCCTCGGTGTCTGTACCCGCGTAGAGTGTTCGTTCGGTGAGTGGGTTCCCGACAGGTCTGGGATCAATTACAATCGTGTTGACATGATGGGGGGTGATTTGAGTTTCAGTCCAGTTTGCTCCTCCATCCGTTGATTTGAATATGGACTGGTAGGAGACGGAATAGATGATATCAGTATTAGCCGGATCAATGACGATGAAGTTCCCGGATGGCCAGGAGTAGCTGACATTGGCCGGCAGTTTTATCCATGAGTCTCCTTCGTCAGAGCTCCTGAATATTCCTTCACCAGTTTCGTGTTCGCTGCCTGCGAGGTAAATAATCTGTCTATTAAAGGGATCTATCGCAATGTCATCGACTCTGGCTAAGTTGATGTTGTTGTTGATAGAAAACCAGCTCATCCCATCATCAGCACTCTTGTATATTCCGTTGTCCAACGTCCCTGCATACACTATGGAGGGGTAATCCGGATCAACGGCAATGCTCCTGATTTCGTCAGAAGGCAGGCCCGAGCTCACGTTGAACCAGCCAGCGCCACCGTCTGCTGTTTTAAAGATGCCATTCTCTTGGGTTCCGGCATAAAGGACATTAAGAAGTGTGGGGTGGAAGGTCAGTGCTTGGACGTAGCCTGAAATACCGTTATTGATTTCATCCCAACTCATACCTTCATCAGTGCTTTTAAAAATTCTGCCGTGAGAAACGGTAAAGAATTCATCCGGACTCCGGCGGACCTTGAGAATCCTGGTATCTGTCCGGTCGAATGGGAGTTCCAGGTAGTCTGTTATGTTTTCCCAACTGCCTCCAGCGTCCTCGCTCTTGAAGATGCCTCTCCAATTAGCTGCGGCAAAGATCACGCTGGGATTCGATGGGTCAAGGACAAGACCGGCTGAGTTGATATTCCCACCGTAGGGATAGGTCGTGGTCCAGAAAGCCTGGTGGTCGGGAGCAATGTAAAGGGTGAGGTATTGAGTGGCAGATTTTTGAGGAGAACTGCTATCAGTGACCTGGACAGTGAAGATAAAATCTCCTGCATCGGAGGGAGTTCCATGGATTTCTCCGCTGGTTTCCAGTATCAATCCGTCCGGCAAAGAGCCGTCAATCACACTCCATTCAAAAGGTGGTATTCCATCCGGAGCTTCTACGTCGAGGAATGCATTGTATGCGGTATACTTTGTTCCATCGGGAAGCGATGTGGTTGTGATTCTCAGTGGTTCACCGTAAAAAGCGAAATAGTCATGATTTTCCTGGTGCTCGCTAACACTGTCATAATTTCTGCTCTGTGGATCGAAGGAATACCCAGGAAGGTTTGGTGTCACTGTCCCGGACCAGCCTGAAGGAACTGTAACGAGATAGTTCCCGAGAAAGTTTGTTTGTGGATTGCCGGGCAAACCGTCCATCACTACTCCCTTGAGGGGTGAGCCTCCGTAAGTCACAGCCCCCGAGATGATATAGTCTGTACCCCCATAGGCACTGATAGTGATACTGAGTTCTTCGGCCGCGAATTGTTGAGGATTCCCAGAATCGACAACCTGGACTGTGATAGGAAAGATTCCCTGAGATGTGGGTGTCCCTTCAATCACTCCGTAGCTCTGGATAACAAGTCCGGTCGGCAGCGGATCAGAACCGGGTGCCAGGCACCAGTGATAATTCGGCGTTCCGCCTGTGGCTCCGAGAGTCGCACTGTATGACGTGGCTACGGCTCCACCGGGAAGGGTTGTTGTGGTTATGGTCAGAGGGAGTCTGTCTCCGAGTACGGCATCTATCCCGGAAATCGTCTCTCCGGCTTGGCCGGGGACTAATGTTGCATTTTCAAATGAGCCTTGATCGTTATAGAATTCAGAAGCCCTAGTTAGTCTATAGTAGTCTGTATCGAAATAGACCTTTACATTACTGGTGGGAATACACGGAGCCGAGTAGAATCCGGATGCACTAGTATAGGCCCAGGAAACCGCCGCTTGGATGGAGCTGTCGTAAATTAATACTCTTACACCTCCTATTCCGGATAAACTACTATCTGTGACCGTGCCAGTAATATATCCTCCATTCTCAGTAAGCTGGGCATCTATTCCGGAAGTCGTCTGATTCGCTTCGACTAACACTGGAACAGCATTCGCGTAGGAAGTCTCATCGTCATACCATTCAACTGCCAAATTTCCTTCG
>Ga0180437_10005938_pt1 | contig 16529 bp, 14 predicted proteins | sample SS_ome_4_FD_132410 | JGI IMG/M metagenome (GOLD analysis project Ga0180437, IMG submission 132410) | Hypersaline lake sediment archaeal communities from the Salton Sea, California, USA - SS_3_D_1 metaG | ecosystem: Environmental > Aquatic > Non-marine Saline and Alkaline > Hypersaline >...
AGCAAAACAGAGCTAATAATGGTCTGAAGATTGGCTGGCAGCTCCATGGATACTCCTTCCAGGCATGTGCGCGAGATTATACTCGGATTCAGCAATTCCTGCCAATCATCTGCGCAAGCGGGTGTAGTTCACTTCTGGGACGAAAAGAGCAGTGCCAGACTCCAGTGCCTGATGGCCGCGTCTCGCGAAGTCAGAAGCGAGGCACTTTTCACTTTCAGGCGGGGATTTCAATCCTCGACTCAGACGTTGCAGGGTTTGGGCATGGCCCAGCGCTATGGTATAATCGATCCGAGTCCCCGTGATGCGATTCTCCTTGAAAGCGCACTGTGACCGTTTGGGGGACCGGGAAGGATTTCGCCAATGATTGGGGTGAGTATCAGCCGCATCCTCGTCAGCCTCACCTCTCACCAACGAGTGGTTCTGTTGAAGCAGGACGACATCGAGCGTTATCTTGCCATCTGGATCGGCCCATACGAGGCAGAGGCCATCGCCCTGGCACTGCAGCAAGTCAAGCCACCGCGGCCGCAGACACACGACTTGCTCAAGAACATGACCGAAGCCTTGGGTGCTACTGTCTCGCAGATTCTGATCAGCACCCTCGAGGACAACACCTTCTACGCGCGGATCGCCATGGACGTGGACGGGCGATACGCCGAAATCGACTCGCGGCCGAGCGATGCCATGGCCCTGGCTGTACGCTGTGGTGTTCCCATATTCGTAGCCGAAGAGGTGATGGACGAAGCCGGCATCGTCCCCAGCCCCGAGCTGGACCTGGTCACGCCCGATGAAGAAGAGCGGCTCTCCGCATATCGCGACTTGCTGGAGAGCCTGGAAGACAAGGCCACAGACGAGGACGCGTAGCACATGAGCATGGACAGGTTGCCGCCACAGAACATTGAGGCTGAACAGTCCGTGCTCGGCAGCCTGCTGCTGGATCCCGAAGCCATCATCAGGATTGCGCCGTACCTGCACAGGGAAGACTTTTACCGCGAAGCGCACGGCAAGATCTACCAGGCCATCTACGACCTCCACGAACGCCGCGAGCCAGCCGATTTCGTGACCCTGAGCGATGAGTTGGAGCGGCGCGCCGAGCTGGAGGCGGTGGGTGGGCCGTCCTACCTGACCTCGCTCATCAACAGCGTTCCCACGGCGATACACGTCGAGTACTATGCACACATCGTGGAGCGCACTGCCATCCTGCGCCGGCTGATAGAAGCCGCCGGCAAGATCGCTGCCCTGGCCTATGGCGAGGCAGAGGACGTCGAAGTTGTCGTCGACCGCGCTGAGCAGATCCTCTTTGACGTCTCCCAACGCCACATCTCGCGCGGGCTGACCCCCATCAAGAGCATCCTGGTTGACTATTACGACCGCATCGAGTACCTGCACCAGCACCAGGGCGAGATGGTAGGCCTGCCGACCGGCTTTGTCGACTTGGACCGCCTGCTAGGCGGCATGCAGCGCTCTGACCTGCTCATCGTCGCTGGCAGGCCGGGCATGGGCAAGAGCAGCTTGGGGATGAGCATCGCCTACAACACAGCCCTCAAGCACAATGCCGTCGTGGCCCTCTTCAGCCTGGAGATGTCCTCCGAGCAGGTCGTGCAGCGCCTCATCGCTGGCGAGACAGGCATCTCGTCGCAGCGTTTGCGGACCGGGGACATCCGCGACATCGAGTGGGACAAGTTCGCCAAGGCCACAGGGACCTTGTCCGAGACCAAGATCTTCATCGACGACACGCCCGCTCCGTCGCCAATGGAACTCCGCACCAAGTGCCGGCGCCTGGCCGCCGAGTACGGCCTGGATCTGGCCATTGTCGACTATCTGCAGCTGATGCAGAGCGGCACCCGCACCAGCAACCGCGTGGAAGAGGTATCCTACATCTCGCGCCAGCTCAAAGCGCTGTCGCGTGAGCTGAACGTGCCAGTGGTGGCCATGTCGCAGCTGTCGCGTGCGGTAGAGTCGCGCCAGGACAAAAAGCCCATCCTGTCGGACCTGCGCGAATCGGGCAGTATCGAGCAGGACGCAGACGTGGTGATGTTCATCTACCGCGACGAGCTCTACGATGAGAACACCGAGCGCCGCAACATCGCCGATATCATCCTGGCAAAACACCGCAACGGTCCGACGGGGCAGATCTCCTTGCGCTTTGCCGCGGAGCAGACCAAGTTTGTCGATCTGGCGACCTATGACCAGAGTTTGGGCTATGTGCCGCCAGAGATAGACGTCGTATGAGCGAGTTCCGCGGCTTTCCCAGCGGCAGGGTTTCCATGACGCCGCTGCCGGATCTGTTCTTCAGCGAGTTGCTGCCCCTGATCGACGACCTGGCAGAGCTCAAGGTCACCCTGCACGTCCTCTGGCGGCTGTATCACAAAAAGGGCGCACACCAATACGTCACACTGACAGAACTGCTGGGCGATGGCACGCTGTTGCGCGGCCTGCAGTCGCTGGCCGGCGCGCCCGAAGACACGCTGCGCCAGGGGCTGCGCCGAGCGGTGTCACGGGGCACGCTGCTGCACTTGGAGGCGTCAGAGAGCGGGGAGCACGTCTACCTGGCCAATAGCCCGCGCGGGCGCCAATCCCTAGAGCAGGCACTGCTGGGCGACTGGACCCCCACAGAAGGCGCAGAATGGGTGGAACCTGCGGCACCGCAGGAGCGGCCCAACATCTTTGAGCTGTATGAGCAGAACATCGGCTTGCTGCAGCCGATCATCGCCGAGCAACTGCAGGAAGCCGAGCAAACCTATCCCGCCGATTGGATCGACGAGGCTTTCCGCATCGCGGTCGAAAGGAACGTGCGCAACTGGAAGTACATCAGCCGCATCCTCGAACGCTGGGCGTCAGAGGGCAAGGACGACGGCAAGGGCAAACCCGGTGAGAAAGACTGGTACGAAGCGTACGGAAAACTCATCGAACGATAGCATCGGCAACAGCGCTTCCTGTCCCATCTGCCACGGAGCAGGGTACCTGCGCGTCGATGTGCCTGCGGGCCATCCCGATTTCGGGCGCATTGTGCCCTGCAAGTGCAAGGTCAAGGAGATCGAACAGCAGCGCCTGGAGGATCTGCGGCGCGCCAGCAACTTGGGGTTGCTGACACGCATGACCTTTGCGAGCTTTGCGCCAGAGGGCCACGGCCTCACCCCGCAGCTGCAGGACAACCTGCGCAAGGCCTACAAGCGCGCGCTGGAGTACGCCCAGCAGCCGCAGGGGTGGCTGATTCTCAAGGGCAACTATGGCTGTGGCAAGACACACCTGGCAGCCGCCATCGCCAACTTCCAGGTCGAGCAAGGACTGCCGGTGCTGTTCGTGGTGGTGCCCGATCTGCTCGACCACCTGCGGGCTACCTTCTCCCCGGACAGCGCGGTCAGCTTTGACCGCCGCTTTGAGACCGTTCGTACCGCCCCGCTGCTGATCCTCGATGACCTGGGCGCGCAGAGCAGCACGCCATGGGCACAGGAGAAGCTGTACCAGATCCTCAACCACCGCTACAACGCACAATTGCCAACGGTGATCACCACCAACTACGAACTGGAGGACCTGGACCTACGGCTGCGCTCGCGCATCGCTGAGCTGGGCTGGTCGTCGGTGGTGGCGATCCTGGCCCCCGACTACCGGGGCAGCACAGTGGTACAGCAGACAGAGCTCAGCAGTCTGGCGCTGCACGATGAGCAGCGCTTTGAGAGCTTTAGCTTGCGCGAGGACGAAAAAGCGCTCAGCTCAGCGCAACGCACGAACCTGAAGCGCGCCCTGCGCCTGGCACAGGAGTACGCCAAGGAGGTAGACGGATGGCTGGTCCTCACGGGGGCATTCGGCTGCGGTAAGACTCACTTGGCCGCCGCCATAGCCAACTACCGCATGGAAATGGGCCAGCCGGCCATCTTCGTCGTGGTTCCCGACCTGCTCGACTATCTGCGTGCTGCCTTTGCGCCCAATAGCCCCGTGGCCTTTGACCGTCGCTTTGACGACATCCGGCGCGCTCATCTGTTGATACTCGATGATCTGGGCACCCACAGTGCGACACCGTGGGCGCAGGAGAAGCTCTTCCAGATCTTTGACTATCGCTACAACGCCCGTCTGCCCACCGTGGTCACTATGAGCAAGGATGCCGACCTCGATCCACGGTTGGCCACGCGCCTTTTCGACATGAGACACAGCCACTGGTACGAGATCACAGCGCCGAGCTACCGCGTCGAGCACCGCGCGCGGCCTGAGGAGACCAGGCGCAGCAGAGGTTCCCGGCGCGGCAACCGCGGCTTGGGAGTGTCCGGGCGATGAGTCGCCCTCGACAACAGGGGGGCACGCTGCGGCGCATCGCCGCGCTTCTGCTGATCGGAGCTCTGATCATTGCCTCCCTGCTGTGGCTGCTGCGTACCCCCATCCACGCCTGCCTGAACGGCCTGACCGGCGAGGAGGATCGCTGGGAACAGGTCAAGGGCCTGGGTCGTCTTGTTGCGCTGCGCCTGACACACCCTGCACTGCAATTAGCACCCTACACCCCGATGGCCCACGCTGGCGTCAATCCCTTTGGCATCAACACCTTCCTCGAGCAAGAGGTCGAACCCGCCAAGGTGGAGAAGGCGCTGCAGATGATCCACGCCGCAGGCTTTCGTTGGATCCGCCAAGAGTTCCCCTGGGAGGACATTGAACAGAGCGCCAAGGGCGACTTTTGGGATCACAAGTGGGATGTCAGCGCCTGGGAGAAGTACGATCGCATCGTCGATCTGGCGAACCAATACGGCATCCAGGTGATCGCCCGCCTGGGCAACCCTCCGGCCTGGTCCCGCGCCGAAGGGGATGCCAAGGGCAGCTTCGCCCCGCCCGACGACCTGCGGGATTTTGGGGATTTCGTCCACACCGTGGTGAGCCGCTACCAAGGGCGGGTCCAGTACTACCAGATCTGGAACGAGCCCAACATCTACCCTGAATGGGGCGAACAGCCCGTCGATGCCGCGGCCTATGTGCGCTTGCTGCAGACGGCCTACCGCCGGGCTAAGGAAGCTGATCCTGACTGTGTGATCCTCTGTGCAGGCCTGGCGCAGACGTTGGAGACCGGACCGATGAACCTCAACGATCTGGTCTACCTGCAGCAGATGTACGACGCCGGCGTGCAGGGCTATTTCGACGTCATGGGCGTGATGGCCTACGGCTTGTGGACCGGCCCCGGCGATCACCGCGCCAGTCCGGAGCTGACCAACTTTTCGCGGCCACAGCTGATCCGCGACATCATGGTGCGCAACGGCGACGCGGGCAAGCCGCTGTGGGCGACCGAGGTCGGCTGGAATGCTGTGCCGGCCGATTTCCCTGTCTTTCCCCAGTACGGGCGCGTGACAGAGGAGCAGCAGGCGCGCTATGCGGTGCAGGCCTACCAGCGGGCGCAGCGAGAGTGGCCATGGATGGGCGTCCTGAACTACTGGTTCTTCAAGCGTGCCACGGACAGCGAGACGAACCAGGTATTTTACTACTTCCGTCTGGTGGAGCCTGACTTTGCACCGCTGCCGGCCTACGCGGCGCTGCAGGAGTACGCCAACCAGCCGCCGCGCGTGCACGTCGGCTACCACCAGGAGGATCACTGGGCGCTGGCGTGGGAGGGCGATTGGCAGGAGATCGAGGATCAGCAGGCAATACTGGGCGCGTTTCAGCGCAGCACGACGCCTGGGGACACACTGCGCGCGACCTTCGAGGGGACGCACCTACATTTGGTGGTGCGCCAGGGCCCCCAGGGTGGAGAACTAAGGATCACCATCGATGGAGGAGTCACAGCAGAGGTCTCGCTGCGCAGCGAGACCGCGCAGTATGAGGTGAGAATCCCCGCAGCTCAGGACCTGAGCGACGGTCCGCACGAGCTTGTGGTCGAGAACATCGGACCACCTGGCGCATTTGCGGATGTCGACGGGCTGCTCGTCCAGCGCCGGCCCCGCTCCTGGTCGACGATTGTGGCGCTGGTCGCTGCTGTTGTGGCGACGCTGCTGGCTGTGCGCTTCTACCGGCGCGCCGCGCTGCAACCCCCAGCCGAGCTGGCCTGAGCTCAACTGCAGCTGGGCCTGTATCCTACGCAAGACTTGGGTCTAGGAGCGGAAAGAGGGCAGATCATGAAACATCTCGAGCACCTGCTCCTTGTCGTCATGCTGATGGCGGCGATGATATCCTGTACGGGGATACCACCCCGTTCTCAGCTTACGGGGACGCGCTGGATACTGGAGGCCTATGGGAAACCCGGCGCACTGAAGCAGGTGCTGGAAGGGACCGAGATCACCGCCAACTTTGGCGCCGATGGTGAGGCCTCAGGCTCAGCGGGCTGCAACCAGTACTTCGCCACTTACGCCATCGCCGGAAAGGAGCTCACCCTCGCAGAGCTGGCCTTCACCGAGATGGCATGCCTTGAGCCGGCTGGCGTGATGGAACAGGAGCAGGCTTTCCTGGAGGCACTGGGCCGCGTACAGCAATTCGAAATCGTAGGCGGCCAGTTGCGGCTGCAGACCGCTGACGGGCGGCTGCTCACCTTTCGTGCTGCCTAACAGGCGGCTCTACGCCCGCCGGTAGAGTCGTCCTCTGCCCATCCAGCGCTAGCTACAAGCGCGACGCCGCAGCAATTACGTTGCTGGCCATGCGTTTCTACCGCTGCAGGGCAGCCAATTCTGCCTGACGTGAATAGGAGCCCAGTTCGCCTCCGACGCCACCGCTGAGTTCACGTCAGCACCTAGTCCTCCGTGCGCTTGCTCGCTTGGCTAGGGTAAAGCTGCACCATGAGCGCGCCGACGCCAACGAGTGCCATTCCAAGCAGCGCCCTTGCACTCAATCGCTCCCCAAGGAAGACCCAGGCTAGCACCGCAATCTGCACGAGCATGGTGTTATTAATGATACTTGACTCGATCGCCGACAGCGTCTGTAGAGTCCGATTCCATAGGGTGAAGGCAAAGGCAGTGTTCACCACGGCCAGCCAGATCACAGAGAGCCAGTTGGTGGGCGAAAGACGAGGCACGCCCTGTGTCAGAAGACCAGCCGCCAACAGTGCCACTGCGCCAACCGCCATGCTTACTGTGGTCACCATAAGCGGCGGAACACGGGCCTCACGGTTGATGTACCTTCCTAGGATCGCTGAAGCTCCATTGGTCAGCACACCGAGGACTGCAGCGCCAAGTCCCACTGTGCGACCGCTGGGAATCGAGAAAGGGTGAAAGTATAGCGCTGTGCCCAGCGTACACAAAAGCACACCCATCCAGCCCAGACCAGTCAGGCGTTCGCCCAGAAATGCCATGCCCAGAAATGCCACGATGACCGATGTAAAGCTGAGGATGAGACTCACCGTTGCTGCCGGAAGGTATGCCAAGGCAAAGTACTGCGCACCTTGCGTGAGCGCGTAGTAAAGCAATCCAAGCGAGATCAGGCGGAGCCAGTGATGTCGCGAGAGCCCACGCATCCGTGCCAGACGTGCAGGCCGCACAGCGAGAGGGACCAGGCACAGCACAGCAACAGTGTAACGAAGGCCTGCGAAAGCGAGCGGAGGCACATCCTCAAGGCCCGTCTTCACCAGTACCCACGACGTTGACCACAGGAATGTAACCAGCAGCGCCTGAAGCCCTGCCAGACGATGCTCACGGGAGCGACGATGGCCATCACACTCACGATACATCGGACAGCCCCAGTGGTCCCATCTGCAGGAGCAGTACCCCAGCCACCATCAGCAGTCCTCCCAGGCCCTGAAGCACTGTCACACGCTCGCCCAGTACGAGCACTGACAGCACGACTGAGAACAGCGGTTCCAGTGAGCCAACGATGGCCGCTCGCGCCGGGCCTATTCTCTCGATGCTCTCCCATAACAGCACGATGGCGGCGACGGTGGATACCACCGCAAACATGGCCGCCCACAGCCAGCCTATGGGTTTCAAGTCCAAGTGGAACTGCCGCGTCAGCGTGGCATAGGCAAAGGTACCGGTCGCGGCCCCCAGAGTGGTCCACAGGGTGATCATGAGCGGTCGAGCGCCACCCGCACAGCGTCTGCCGACGAGCGTGTACACCGCGTTCAGCGCCACCACCCACAGCATCAGCACTACGCCGGTCCAGGTCACCCCCAGCAAAGGTCGCCAGAACAGGACCACACCGCCGAGCAGCACCGCCACCAGCGCTCCGATCTGCTGCCGGTCCAGCGGTTCGTGCAAGAACAGCCAGCTGCCCACCACGATGGGCAAGGGGAAAAGCGCCACAAACAGAGAGACCAGCCACGATGGCATGATGCTCAGCGCCGTGAACCAGCCAGTGCCCATGCCCGTGTAGGTGACCAGCCCCAGCAGAAACCACCGGCGAGCCTGCTCGCCAGACAGTGGCGTCCAGCGCTTGCTGAGCAGAAGGAAGAGCACCAGCGCCAGCGAGGCAATCGCAAAGCGCAGGAAGATGGCCATGCCAGGTGTCAAGCCGGCCAGATAGGCATACCGCACCCAGACGACAGCAGTGGCGTAGCACAGCCCCGAAAGCACGCTGGCCCAGGTGCCGGCGTATAGGGTGGAACGTGCGACGCTGTGAGACGGTTGGGCCAATTCGAGGCTCCTTTGAGTCCTTGTAGCGCGATGGCGACCATCGTCTGTGGGCCAAGGCCGCAGCAGTATATCGCACCCCTGTAGGGTGGTCAATCACCATTGCCCCTGGCGAAACCCGCCCTTGCGTGGCAGCCCTTTCGGTGGTACACTAGCGCACAAGGCGAATCCGTTTGCCACTGTTGCGATCGGCTTCCGCTCCATTCAGACACAGCAAACACAGTGGCACTCCCACACGCTAGCGCTCATTGCACCGACGCAGCCTCTGAGAGTCGATACTCGGACGGTGAGCACACCGCTCACAGGAGGTCGGAAGATGAAAGGCATGGCTCGCAGGGATTTCATCAAGGGGCTATTTGCCGTGGTGGCTGCCGCACTGGGAGGCGCGCTGCAGGCCTGCGGACGGCGGGCTGGCGAGGGCAGGCGCGCGCCGGACACCGCGACGCCCGTTCCCACACCGCGGCCCACTTACACCGTCGGCCCCACCGCACCGCCGCCCGCACCTGCCCAGCAGGCGGCCGACACTGTGCTGCTCAACGGCAGGGTGTGGACCATCGACGCTCAGGACTCGATCGCCCAGGCCGTAGCGGTGAAAGATGGGCTGATCCAGGCCGTGGGCCGCGACGACGAGATCCAGCCCCTGGTCGGCGCCGAGACGGAGACCATCGACCTGGCCGGCAGGTCAGTCACCCCCGGCCTGATCGATCCGCACAACCACATGCAGGTGTATGGCCTGACGCAGAAATGGTATGCACCGTTCCTGCCGCCAGAGGTGAAGAACTTTGAGGAAATGCGCACCAAACTGAGCGAGGTTGTCGCCCAGACGCCTGAGGGGGAATGGATCCAGGGCTACTATTTGGTCCTGCAGGGCGGTCTGCCAGGCCGTGACGAGCTCGACCCGGTGTCGCCCAATCACCCAGTTTGGTTGATGCAGCAGGGTGGGCACTATGGTTCGGCCAACAGCCGCGCTCTAGAGCTGGCCGGCATCAACGCCAGCACACCGGATCCGGTGGGGGGCGTGATCGAGCGCGACGCCAGCGGCAAACCGACAGGCGTGTTCTACAACCACCGCGCCATGGATGTCCTGCGGCGCGTGGCTCCTGTTCCCACCGTCGAGATGACACGCGACTATGCTTACATCGGCCAGCCAGTTTTCGCTGCCGAGGGTGTCACCACGTTCCACGACAACAACGTTCGCGGTGTGGACACGGTGGGCGCCTATTACGACATCGACCGCGCAGGACGGATGCTGATCCGCGGTCGCGTCTTCTACACGCTGGAGTGGCCCGGAGACCTGGACCGCGCCCTGAACCAGGTGGAATACTACAAAGGCAACGGCTCTATGGAATTCGCTGGCTTCAAGTTCCTGTTAGACGGCCAGTTCCACATGGCCTATTGCCATGAGCCCCACAACGGTGTGCGCTGGGACACGCCGACCTGGGAGCCGCAGAGTTTCAAGGATGCTGTGCGTGCCCTGCACGATACAGGACTGCAGATCTGTGTGCACTGCGTCGGCGACGCAGCCGTCGATTTGACGCTGGACGCCTTTGAGGAGGCGATGAACGCCAACCCACGGCCCGACCCACGCCACCGCATTGAGCACTGCGTCATCACCCGCCGCGAGTCGACACAGCGCATAAAGGATCTGGGGGTCGTTGTCAGCACGCAGCCACAGTTCATCCGTCTGGGCAGCCTGATGTGGATCGACATCCTCGGTGACGAGCGCGCAACACGGGGCATGGTCTTGCGCGAATGGCTCGACAATGGGGTGGTGGTGGCCCTGGGTTCGGATGCGCCTACAGGTCCTTGGATCATACCTCAGATCACACTGGCCGGTGCGGTCACACGCATCACGCTGAAGGACGATCGCCATTGCCCGGAGCAAGCCATAACCGCGCGCGAAGCGCTGCGTGCCCACACCATGGCTGGGGCGTACGCCGGCTTTGAAGAGGACATCAAAGGCTCCTTAGAGCCTGGCAAGCTAGCCGACCTGGTCGTATGGAGCCGCGATCCGGTGGCGAGCTTCGAGCCCTTTGAGGGCAGCAGCGCGCTGGACATCAATGCCCTGGCACGCGCCATAGGTTCGCTGAAGGCGCAGATGACCATGGTCGGCGGCAAGATTGTGCACCAGGCTTAACAGCATAGCGACATCGAGGTTTCATCATGCGTCGCAAGGTCTTGGTTCTGTTCCTTCTGACCCTGCTCCTGACACTTCCAGCGTGCGGTTCGAGGCGCCGTAGGGACACAGCGGCACCTCCTGCGCCCACGTCGACCTCATCACCGCCCGCAGTTGGGCCTACGCTGCCGAGTGCCACCGACACTGCCGTGCCTACCGCTGTGCCGACACAGCCACCCGTCACGGCGACGGCACAGCCGCCGGCCACGCCAACCCTGGCGCCGTCGCCAACGACGGTTCCCCTCGCCAGGCGCCGCCCCATCACCTTCAACGACTATGTATCCGAGCAGACCAACACCGTGGAGACGGTGTGCGTGGTGGTCAACTTCAGCGGCAAGCCAGAACGGGTCTTTGATCTGCGCCAGTACTGGTCCAAGATCTTTGGGCAGGATGACCCCATTCGCCAGCTCAACGCCTACTACCGGGAGAACTACTACGGGCAGCTGGAACTGCAGCCCGTGGTAACGCCACAGATGGGAGAGAGGGGTTACATCGAGGTCGAGCTGCCAGGGGTGCCGCAGGACTATACCTTCGGCTGGCTGATAGGCCTCGAGTCTGAGGAGATGGAAGAAGTCGACATTGATGCCGTGCAGCGGCTGCTGCTGGACGTCATGGCGCGGGTGGTGGAGAAACACCCGGAGGTGAACCTGCAGGACAAGTTCATGTTCATTGTGCTCAACGCCTTTGGCGCCGAGTATGGCCGCGGCGCGGCCGGAGCCCTCCCCACGGGCGGCGTCGAGCCGACATACGACATGTTCGTCGGCGACGTGGGCCAGGGCGAGCTGAGCTCGTACGCCGATCCCCAATACTTTCGCACCGCCGGTGACAAGGTGATCGGTATGATCGCCGCAGAGGGATACACCTTTGACGACTACTTCCGAGACCGCGAGGCCCAGTTCATGGACGACCAGTTTGTCCTGGGGATAGCGCTGTTCAGCAGGGATGCGCCGCTGAGCTGTGCCAGCCACGACATCCTGCACGGCCTGCGCCGCCTCTCGGCCTATGCCGACCCGCCCGAAGGGCGCTGCCGCGCCGTGAACTGCCTGTACAACTTGCCCATGCAGAGCCTGTGGTTGGTGGGGACACCTGACCACGGCCGCTGTGATCGCAGCATCAACTGCACGCCCTATGTCGGTTGGTGGGATCCCATAGGCGACCACCTGCATCCCAACGTCCCGCGCGGCTTTTTCGACGGTCACCCCCACGGCACATCTGCCTTCACCAAGCTGCGCATGGGCTTTATTCCAGATCGGTGCCTTGCCGTTGCTGACGAGGATGACGTCACCATCCAGCTGGCCCCTCTGAGCGCGCCGCAATTGCCCGCACCTGGCAGCGAGGCCGAGGCCATCGCCATTCAGGTCCCATTGGCGCCAGGCCAACCCACTTTGGAGCACATCTACCTGCTGCTGGAGTACCGTCGACGCGTGGGCAGTGAAGCCGGCGAAGAGCATCCCGACAACTTCCGTGTGGACCCAGACTCGCTGTTCGGCGACAAGCGCTTCGACCCCGGCTATGATACCGCGGATCCGGCGGCCAGTCAGTACATCAACCCGCCAATGGTGTTCGTGCCTGACGAGGGCGTGCTGGTGTACCTGGTCAACGAGGGTATGCCCGAGTTGCCTGGACTGCCCTACAGCGAATGGTACAACTTTGTGCTAGCCTTGCTGAACCCCGAGGGCAACGAAAAGCGTGACAACCTCAACAATGTGGCGCTGGATGCTGGGGAGCGCATTGAGGTCGACTTTCAGAGCCTGTACAAGGACCGCGGCGTCCCGGTGAAGTTGCACATTGCCATCGAAGATAGGACGAACGACTTTGCCACGGTACACATCACACGTGAGTATTTGAGATAGGCACGCGTGCCTTACTGGCCTGAGCGCCCCGCTAGACCAAGGCCAAAGACGCGAACATGAGAGTCAACTTTGATAGAGAAAAACAGTGGTGGGACGCCAAGGCGCCCAAGGAGGAGCAGGACACGTGGGACGAGGACGTCAACCGCGCCCTGCGCTGGCGAGAGATCGAGCGGCGCCTGGATGGTGTCGAGACCGTCCTCTGTGTCGGTGGTGGCACAGGGGCTTTCTCCATCCCCCTGGCCCAACGTGGCCTTAGGGTCACCCACGTCGACTTTTCTCCGCATATGCTCCACATCGCCCGGGACAAGGCGCGGGGTGTGGCAGGCATCCAGTTCATCGAGGCCAACGCTGCCGACCTCTCTCAATTCGCCGACCGTTCCTTTGACCTGGTGCTGAACATGGACGGCGCGATCTCCTTCTGCGGCTCAGAGGCCGAGACAGCGATCCTGGAAAGCTGCCGTGTCACGGGCAAGACGCTCATCGCCACGGTGACCCACCGCGCGCTGATGATCGTTGTCCTGTGCTCTACCGGACTGCAGCTGACGGGGCGCTTCATGCCTGCACTAGACGCGATGTGGGACGACGGCGAGTGGCACCAGGAGCAGTTCCCTGACAATCCCCTGCTGGCCGAAGGCATGACGCAGGACTATTGCGGTGCCATCAAGGCCTTTTTGCCGCATCAGCTGCGCAGCATGCTGGAGGGAGCAGGCATGCGCGTTCTGCGCTGCGGGGGCCTCGGTTCTCTGGCATTGCTCTGCGGACGCGATACGGTGGAGACAGTGCGAGCAGACACACAGCTTTGGGAGCGGTTCTTGGCGCTGTGCGAGCGCTTTGATCGAGAGGTATTGCCCAACGGACCCGGCACGCGGCAGCGCGCCGGACTGATCGCGGTGGCACAGCCGCGATAGTATCTACCGTGGACCGCCACGCCCGCAAGCCCGCGCCGCGGGTCCACGCAAACCAAACAACGGGAGAGATAACATGGAAAAGACCAAGATAGGCATCATCATCTGCGACCGCTACCACACCTGTGCGGGTGGCAAGTGCCTTCGAGCGCTGCGCAACCGCGAGGGCGCCTTTAGCATCTACAAGGACAGGGAAGTCGAGCTGGTCGGCTACACCACCTGCGGCGGTTGCCCGGGCGGCAATGTCGAATACGCACCCGAGGAGATGGTGAAGAACGGTGCTGAGGTCATCCACCTGGCCACGGGCCTGGTCGTTGGCTACCCGCCGTGCCCTCGCTTGACCTACTTCCCCGAATTCATCAAGGCCCGCTACGGGGTGGACGTGGTGATGGGCACGCATCCCATACCTGAGAAGTACCTGAAGGTGCACACCGCGCTGGGCACGTGGGACTCGCCCAAGTGGCAAGAGATCATCGCGCCCACGTTGGCGGACGAGGAAACGCGTCTGGCCTACGACTGATGACCGGGCCGCGACGCTAGACACCAACGCCGCTGAGACGCGGAATATGAATGTGGGCGAGCAGTCCTGAGGAGGGCAGTGTGAAGGTATTGATCTACGGAGCCGGGGTATTGGGCAGCCTGTATGCCGCGCGGCTGCACGCCTCCGGCCAGGACGTGTCAATCCTGGCTAGGGGCCAGAGACTGGAGGATCTTCGCGAGCACGGCATCCTGCTGGAGGATGCCGTGACAGGGCAACGCACCACGGCTCAGGTGCCTGTCGTCGAGGAGCTGTCACCCGATGACGCCTACGACTGGGTGCTGGTGGTGATGCGCAAGAGCCAAGTGTCGACTGTCCTGCCCATCCTCGCTGCGAACACACAGACGCCCAACGTGCTGTTCATGATGAACAACGCCGCGGGGCCGGCGGAGATGATCCAAGCGCTGGGCTACGAGCGTGTCCTGCTGGGCTTTCCCGGCGCAGGCGGCGTGCGGGTCGGGCATGTCGTGCGCTATCTGGCTGGGCGTGGCGGCCGCAAGGCTACGGCCACCGTCGGCGAACTGGATGGTCGCACCACGCAGCGCCTGGAAGCGCTGCGCCAGATTCTCGAGGCCGCTGGCTTTGCAGTGGCCATCGAGCCCAACATGGATGCCTGGCTTAAGACGCACGTCGCCCTGGTCAGCCCCGTTGCCAATGCCCTGTACATGACGGGCGGCGATATCCATCGCCTGGCGCACACCCGCGATGCACTGCTGCTGATGGTGCGCGCCATTCGCGAGGGATTCCTAGTCCTGCGGGCACTCAACATCCCGATCCGACCGACAGGCTTGCAGATACTGTCCTGGCTGCCAGAGCCCTTGCTGGTTGCGCTGGCCCAGCGGCTGCTAGACACGTCCGCAGCCGAGATCGCTGTGGCGGGTCACGCCAACGCCGCCCGAGACGAGATGAAGCTCTTGGCGGACGAATTCCGGGCCCTGGCCCTCTCGACCACCGTCCCGACGCCGTCCGTGGATCGCCTTTACCGGTACACGGATCTGACCGTTCCTCCGATCATGCACGGCAGTGCCAAGATCCCCATGGATTGGCGGGGCGTGTGGATGGCCCTGGGTGCAATGGCAGCACTGGCCATGATGTGGAGACTGCGCCCACGAAGACGGCGCTGACGATGGCACAGCCGACAGCCGAACGCTGAAGATCTGGACTATCGGGTGAGGACACGCCACGCCCTGCGAACTGGAGCCTGAGACCATGCCACAACGAAAGCTGATCGACATCGAGGCCTATGTGCGTCGGTCGCGCCACGGGCCGTGCTTCATCTGCCAGATGGTAGCCGGAAATGCGGAGCACCGGCATCACATCATGTACGAGGATGACCAAGCCATCGTTTTCCTGAACAAGTATCCCACGGTCTACGGCTACACACTGGTCGCACCGCGCCAACATCGCGAGCAGGTCACCCACGATTTCACACTGGAAGAGTACTTGAGCTTGCAGCGACTGATCTACCGCGTGGGTGAGGCGCTAAGGCGGGCGGTGCCCACCGAGCGGCTGTACATACTCTCCTTTGGCAGCCAGCAGGGCAATCGTCATGTGCACTGGCACCTCGTCCCCCTGCCGCCCGGCGTGCCCTACGAGAAGCAGCAGCTGGAATCCTTGAACATGAAACAGGGCGTGCTGCAGCTCTCGGATGAGGAGATGGCCGACCTGGCCAACCGCATACGCTTGGCGATGGAAGCTCTCACGCCCAGCGTGTGATCCTATCACCTGACCCCGTCTCGCGGAGTGGCGACAAGGCGGCATTCTCGGCACGCCATGCTTGGGCCGGCCGCGCATCTGCAGTACAATGGCGCAGAGTGCCTGCCAGGAGGCCCTGTGTCCCGCCGCAAGACATGTTTCGCCATCCGCCCAGCCCGTGCCGGCGACAAGGCGACGGTTCTAACCTTCTGCGAGCGCACCTACGAATGGGGCGACTATGTGCCCCTGGTGTGGGACGAGTGGTTGGAGGAAGAGAACGGCCAGCTGCTGGTGGCAACGAGCAATGATAGCCCGGTGGCGGTGGCCAAAGTCACACTGCTGACGCCGAGCGAGGCCTGGCTGCAAGGATTGCGCGTCCACCCGCAGTTTCGCCAGCAGGGGCTGGCCCACCTTTTGCTGCAGCATTGTCTCGATGCAGCGCGCAAGCGCGGTGCCACTGTGGCGCGCCTGGCGACCAGCTCCCGGAACGAGGCGGTCCAGATCGTCACCGATCGCGCCGGGATGCAACGTATCGCCGCCGTTTGGATTCTGGAGGCCCAAGCACAGCCGCCCGCCACTGCGCTGCCGACCCTGGCACCTCTGCGGCCAGCGGACTGGCCGCAGGCCTGCCAACGCATCATCGGCAGCCCCACGCTTTCGGCGATGGGCGGCCTGTTCGGTGTATGGGATTGGCAGGAGCTGACCACCGCCAAGCTTCAGGTCTGCCTGGAGCGCGGCCAGCTGCTGGGACTGCATCACGATAGCCGTCTGGCGGCAACGGCACTGGTCACCGAGATCCACGGTGAGGAGAAGCACCTGGCCCTGGGTTTCGTGGAAAGC
>Ga0180437_10005940_pt1 | contig 16523 bp, 16 predicted proteins | sample SS_ome_4_FD_132410 | JGI IMG/M metagenome (GOLD analysis project Ga0180437, IMG submission 132410) | Hypersaline lake sediment archaeal communities from the Salton Sea, California, USA - SS_3_D_1 metaG | ecosystem: Environmental > Aquatic > Non-marine Saline and Alkaline > Hypersaline >...
AAAACAGCAGAATTCGAATCAAGAACGTTTGAACACTGGACTATGGAAAATTTCTTGCCAAAAAAATAGGGCCGTCCATTTTTATGAATAATCCAGACCAAAATCTTTACAATTCCATGACAACTCAGTATCCGGTAATGATAGAATGATTACATGCATTCTCTTCCCTCCGGCCGGTTAAAGAGAAGTCTGCGCAAACAGGTCATCCTTTTCGGCATATCCGTTCTTCTGCCTGCTCTGGCGCTTTTCGTTTTCATCGTCCGTTTGAACAGGCAGGACATCGAACTGAGGAAAACGAGGGCAGTCGAAGCCCAGCAGCAAAAGGCCGAAGAGATCGGGCGGTATCTGGCGGAAAAATTGGATGCTGAGGAGAATTCTGTCCTGCAGGAATTGAAATCAGATCCCGGGAGTAGCCAATCAATCTGCCGAACACATCCAGAGTTGGTCTTTGCCGGACGCATAATGAAGGGCGAACTCCTGATGCCCTGGGAGGGAGTAGGGGAGCAATTACGCCCCTCAGAAGCTGGCCGTACAGGAGAACTTATCCTTCAAGCCCAGAAGGCCGAGTTCGAAAGAAGCGACCTTCGGCGTGCCAAGTCTTTGTTGGATCGGGCTCTTTCATCAACGAATGCCCCTTTTCAAAAGTGTTACATCCAGATTCAGCAGGGAAGGGTTCTCTCGAAGCTGAGCGATGAGGAAGGAGCTAAGCGTATTTACGAAGAAATTCTCGGACAGCCGGGTGACCTGACCGATGAATACGGCATTCCTTTTTCCCTGTATGCTGCTGACCGTCTTTCGACATTGAGTGAGAAGGTCGAGCCTATTCTGGGCCGGCTTGAAGGCTTGATGGAAGAAGTTCTCTGGCTTCCTTCTGGTGCCCTTTATTTCATCCAGGACATTACAACCCAGGTTCGAGAGAAGTCACAGGATCCAGATTTTTTGGAGCGGACAGAACAATTGAAAAAGTTGGCAGAGAGTGCCCTGAAAGATCTCGATAGGCTCGAATCGCTCAAAGGCTATGTATCGGGCTGGATGTTTCGGCGCAGCTCCCGAGTTCAGTCAAGGGATTCCTCCACTTGGGAATCCCATGGAGACATTCCTTGGATCGTCGGCATCCGCAAATCTATAGAGAGCGAATCACACCATATCCTTGCATTCCACGGTCCCCAAGTCTTGAGCTCCGTGATCGAAGAGGACGGTTTGGCTGAAACTTTTCCGGGTGCCTGCCGGATTGCTGGAACACCTGCAGAAGAGGGATTCCCTACGGGAGGAGCGTTTGAGGATCTCCGATTCCAGTTCGATGAGACCGATGTTTCTGCCTGGACCAAGTCTTCTCTCCCTTTTCCTATCCTTTATTGGTCCATCCTCATCCTAGTGGTCGGATTTACCGCTTTCGGGGGTTATCTGCTCTGGCGTGACGTCGGCCGGGAGCTGGCCATCGCGGAAATGAGATCCCAGTTTGCGGCCAGTGTTTCCCACGAACTCAAAACACCGCTGACCTCCATCCGCATGTTTGCCGAAGCTTTGACCATGGGAGTGCAGAAAAAGCCCGAGGCCCAAAAGGAGTACCTGCATACGATCATCAGCGAGAGCGAACGCTTGAGCCGCCTGCTCAACAATGTCCTGGACTTTTCCAAGATCGAACAGGGCACAAGGACCTACCGCTTCGGGCCCACATCGCTCGAGGAAGTCATTCATGCGGCAGAGGAGGCCATGGCCTTTCCGATGGATCAGAAAGGGTTCGATTTGAAGGTCGAGGTCGAGAAGGGGATACCAGAGTTTCAAGGAGACAGAGATGCCCTCGAGCAGGCCGTCCTCAACCTCCTTCACAACGCCATGAAGTACTCGGGGGAGAGCCGGGAAATCCAGCTCAAACTCCACAGGAACGGAAATATGGCCCAAGTCGATGTCACGGATTACGGCATCGGGATAGCGGAGGAAGACAGAGACCGCATTTTCGGGAAATTCTTCAGGGTGCCCGGGATCGAAAACCAGAAAATTCCGGGGACTGGCCTGGGTCTGACCATCGTTTCCCATATCGCCCAGTCCCACGGCGGCAGGGTGGAAGTGAAAAGCCAGCCCGGAGAAGGAAGCACTTTTTCCCTCATTCTTCCCCTGGAGGCCAAATGAAAAGGATTTTGATCATCGAAGACGACATTTCGATCCTCAAAGGTCTAAAAGATGTGCTGATGTTCAAATCCTATGAGGTTTTCACGGCTACCGATGGAGAATCGGGTTATGAGATGGCAATAGAAAAAAAGCCGGATCTCATCATCCTGGATATCATGCTTCCCAAGATGGATGGGTTCACCCTGTGCAAAAAGCTGAGAGATCAGGGGAACTTGACCCCTGTTTTGATGTTGACTGCCAGGGGAGAAGAACCGGATAAAATCCAGGGCTTGGATATTGGCGCGGATGACTATGTGACCAAGCCTTTCTCGCTGCCGGAGCTTCTGGCTCGGGTAAGGGCCTTACTTAGACGGGGAGCAGGAGAGGAATTGGAGAAAAAGCCTCCGGATTCACTCAAATTAGGGCATGTTTCCCTGGATTTCAAAAAGTACGAGGCTCTAAAGCAGGGGCAGCCGTTGAGCCTCACTCCCAAAGAGTTCGGCGTGTTGAGGTGTCTGGCCGCCCGAGCGGGTGATGTGGTCACCCGGGATGAGCTCCTGGACTCGGTATGGGGTTATGAGAAGTTTCCCACTACCCGGACGGTGGACAATCATCTGGCCCAGCTTCGTTCCAAGATCGAGGAGAATCCCTCAGAACCTCGATACCTGATCACGGTTCATGGAGTCGGATACAGGCTGATCTGGGATGAGGAAAAAACATGAAAACGGCATCATTACAAAACAATTACAAAATTCTTACATGCCCATGACAACCCAACAATTCAAAAAGCTTATCTTCGGAGTGAAACCAAATCCGAGGAGGCAAACGATGAAAAGAAAATCACTGTGGTTCGGCATGTTAGGGCTTTTTCTGACGGCATTGCTTTTGGGAGCTTTCTCTCAATCAGGAGAGGACTTGTTTCAAAAGGCGCTCCGGCTGGAGAGGAACGAAGGGAAATTGGTGGAAGCCATAGAGCTTTACAACAGGGTCCTGGCTGAGGGAAAAAACGAAAGCCTTGCTGCCCAGGCCCAACTGAGAATCGGTTTGTGCTACGAGAAACTGGGACAAAAAACCATCAAACAGGCACAATCTGCCTTCCAGAAAGTGATCGATAATTTTCCGGGAGAGACAGAGGCTGTGAAAGTGGCGCAGGAAAAATTATCCAATTTCTTGAAAGCGCAAGCCGCTGTTGAAAAAGCCACCAAAGAATTCAACATCCGCAAGGTTTGGTCTGGTCCCCTTACCGATGTTCTAGGTGCTCCATCCCCCGACGGAAAATACCTCTCGATTGTAGATTGGATGACGGGCGATCTTGCCGTACGCGATCTTACAACAGGCAAAAACCGCCGTCTTACAAACAAAGGTTCTTGGGCGGAATCTTCAGAGCTCGCCTTGTTTTCCGGGTGGTCTCCAGATGGCAAAAAGATCGTCTATAATTGGTTGAACAAAGAGGAGTGTTTTGATTTGAGGATTGTCGAGCCCGATGATCCGGAGCCTCGGGTTCTCTATCCTGTGGGAAACATGGAATATGTCCATCCTTTTGAGTGGTCACCTGACGGCAAAAACATTTTGGCTTTAGTCACTCAAGCACCGAATATTATTAAAGTGGGACTTATATCGGTTGAAGATGGATCATTCCGTGTTTTAAAGACAACCTATAAAGATTGGCAAAGCAATCTCCCATTATTCACCTTGTCTCCGGATGGGAAGTATATCGCTTTCAGCAATCTGCAAGATGAGGATACACAAAATAGGGATATCTTCCTGATGTCGATCGATGATAAAAAAGAAACTAAGCTGATCGAGCATCCCATGAATGACAGCCTGCTCGGCTGGTCACCCGACGGAAAATGGATCCTATTTGCAAGCAATCGTACCGGGAGCACCGATGCCTGGATTGTCCGCGTGGAAAAAGGGAAGCCAATTCAAGCACCGGAAATGATCAAAAAAGACTTGGGACACATCGAACCCATGGGTTTTGCCCGCAACGGATCTTTCTTTTATGGTCTTGAGAACCGAGTGTCCGATATTTATGAGATCGACATCGATCCAGAGTCAGGGAAAGTGAACTCCCCCCCGGCAAAAGCTACTCAGCGTTATGAAGGATCTAACCAATCCCCGGCCTACTCAGCAGATGGGAAATACCTGGCCTACGTTTCCACCAGAGGTCCCCGTCCTATTCAGCATAACGTGCTTTGTATTCGTAATATGCAAACCGGCGAGGAAAAAGAGCTTGATCCCGAGAAAATAGACTTCAATTATCCCCGGTGGTCACCGGATGGACGATTTATTTCCGTTGAAGGACAAGACAAAGAAGGCATTGTTGGTATTTACAGGATCGATATTCAAACAGGAGCTGGCGATCCCATCGTTCAAATCGAACCTGGAGTGATACTCTATTCACACAGATGGTCGAAGGATGGAAAATCCATTTTCTACACACGGAGCGAACCGGATGAGAAAGGCCCTGCATATTCAAGGAACTCTCATATTTATGTTCATGAAATCGATAGCGGTCAAGAAAAAATTCTTCCCGGATCTCCCGATGATGCCAAGGATATCGACATCTCACCTAATGGGAAGTGGCTTGTCCTTCTGAATAGAGATGCAAAAAAGGCGCTGAGGGTTATCCCCTCCTCAGGTGGAGAGCCCCGGATTCTTCATTCTTTCGAGGACGTGACGAATGCTGTCATTTCGCCGGTTTGGATCGCTGGGGGCAAGTATGTCCTTTTCTATCGGACGGCATCCGATTCCTCTGAAGTGGAACCAGCCTTCGAGCTGGTCCGGATTCCTGCTGAGGGTGGCCGGATTCAGAGGCTGGGATTGAAGATGGTAAACTTCCGCCATTTCAGCGTTCATCCCGATGGGCAGCATATTGTCTTCTATTCGAGAGGAGCTAAAACGGAAGGGTCCGAAGTCTGGGTCATGGAAAACTTCTTGCCCAGAGAAAAATAGAGGACTGTTATTTTCAAACCTAGAATCTTTTTGAGTTTCTATCAGAGAAATTCTTAAACAGCTACTTGTAGATGTCGCCCCTGGTATCTATTTCGAGAATTTTGATCGTATCCTCCCCCTGGACATAGAGAATACGATACTTCCCGACTCTCAGCCGATAGATGTTCTGAATGGACTGCCCTCTCATCTTGCAGATATCCCCTTTATCGGGCAGTCCCTCGATGGCCTCAATGATATTCGTTCTTACCTGCTGCTCGAGTTTGGTTAAGTACTTGAGGCTTGTCTTGCTGAAAAAAATGTTCATCTAGGAGCCGAGATCTTTTTTAGCTTTTTCATGAGGAACGAAGTCATCCCTGGAGAGTATCCGGATAAGCCGCCGTTCGTCTTTCTCCGAAAGAATAATTTCCATTTCGGCATCGACATTCACGGACAGCCAGTCTTTAAGGGCGTTGCGGACGATTTCGGATAGGCTTTTCTTTTTCACGAAGGCGACTGTCCTAGCTTTATCGTAGAGATCTTCCTCGAGAATGACATTGACCCGTTTCATGCGCTTTTTATCCATACATACATTATTACACACTTACACAACGATTTCAACGCCATCCGTCATACGAGTCACTATGTATCGCTTCCATACACGTTAGAGACGCTCGATAGATCCCGAGATTCTCATAGTCAGTTCGGTGGGCGTGTGGCGAAAAATTACATAGAATCTTCACACAATCTCAAAAATTCCTTAACACATGAAGCGGAAAAAAGATTTATATTGATTGCGCTATGACCGAGGGATGGATTCGGGACGGCTCTCCACTTTTAATAATGATTATTTTGGGGGTTTAGCTTTTATGAAGGGCCGTCTCCCTTCAATATAAAACGGGGAGGACTCATGGCTCCTGACAGTGCCCTGATGGGTATGTTGGGTTCTGCCTTCCGGATCGTTTCATTCAGCGCTATTGCCTTGTTCGCTGTTTCCGTCCTTTTCGTCGTGTGGCTTTGCTGCAACGAACACAAATCTCCAGATAAGTAAACAGGCACCCAGAACTCATCAAAATCAAAACACTCACTCCATAAATTTCTGGTCTTTGTTGACAGATGCAGTTAAAAAAGTTATTTTTTAAGAAAATAGGAAAATAAGAAAATCATACAATTTTTATGTTTTGGAGAAAAAAGAATGGAAAATTTAATCAAGGTGAGAGAAAAAGGACAGATAACCCTTCCTTTATATATGAGAAAGAAATTACACATAAAGCAGGGAGACCTGGTATTGGCGAAGATTGTGGACAACGCGGTGGTTTTGATCCCGCAGGAGACGATCGATAAGGATCAAGCCTGGTTCTGGACAGAACGGTGGCAAAAACTAGAGACAGAAGCAGAGTTGGACATACAAAGAGGAAGAGTCAAAAGTTTTGATTCTGTAGAGGAATTGTTTGATGAAATGGAAAAAAAGCCCCAGGCTCGCAAGGACGGAGAGGTTCAAAAAAGGCGTTCTTGAGCTGGACGAGAAAACACGGGAAAAACTCAGAAAGCAATTGGCCCATCTTGTGACCGATCCCCGACATCCCTCCCTTCAGATTAAAAAAATCAAAGGAACACGATCGATCTTTGAGGCCAGGGTGGATAGTTTCTATAGATTCACGTTTGAGTATGGGGCAAACAAAGAAATTATTTTAAGGGCAGTCGGGCCGCACAATTCATCAGTGAAAAAACCCTGATTATTCAAATCTTCCAGGAAAAGAATATAAGGAGAATGAAAAGTTGTCAGGCTTGCGGATAACTGCTTTTTGTGGAATCCCATTGTTTATTTTAACAATTGTTGGGATCTGCGGCGTAACTTTGTTGCGTAAAAACTGAACAGGTTAATCAAAACACAATAAAATCGCAACCGTAACCCAACCATCCTTTTTTATATTCAGTTTAAATTATCAATGATGGTATTCTTCGATCGCTCTCTATCGAGAGATTATGCCCTTAGCTGTTTGACTTCGGGTTTGGCCTGTATTACATTTCTTGATAAGGAACGGGAACGATAAAAACGGGCACATAAAGTGAAAATAAAGCTGGATTGGCAAAAAAAAGCGCTGATTTTATTAGCCGCCGTCATACTGATTCTCAGTGTTGTCTTAACCGTATTCGCCATTCGCGAGGCCGAAAGAGAAAAACTCCTAAAGCAGAGAGAAATCACTCAGGAGCAGCAGAGAACTGCGGCCTCGATCATCGATCAGGTTAGTGAAAACATCTCGGGGGCAGAGGAACGGATATTCAGCTTTTTTAATCCATCACAAAATCAGTTTGACGAAAACCGATTGAATGAAGCAGCTTTCAAGGCAGACGAGAATGAACCGATCGTCTACGAAGTCTTTTATATCGTGGATGAGGGACAAATCCACTTCCCCCTCTTCAAGCCGCTTTACATCCTTTCCGGAGAATCGGGATCCTCAGGGGAAATCCCGAACGAAATCATGGAGGATCCGCTTTTCAAGGCGGCAGAGGATGCGGAATTCAAGACGAGAAATTTTTCCCAAGCCATCAGAAATTATAGACAACTCCTGACGGCCACTTCCGATAGAACCGCTGGAGCCCTGCTCATGAACCGGGTGGCGCGGTGTTATTTGAATGCCGGGAATTTGCTCAGGGCTCTCGATCTGTACAAAAAGATCGCAAACGGGTATGGAAAAGAAGCCGGCCCCGATGGAATTCCTTTTGCCTTGATTGCCCTCTACCAGATGGGGTCGCTATATTCCCATAGGGGCGAGAAGCTGGAAAGTGCAGAAACATTCCTCGAGCTTTACGAAGGCCTGTTGGAAGCCGATTGGATTTTGAGCCGAACCCAGTTCTATTTTTATGTGAAAAAAGTCAAAGAAGAACTGGCAAGGGTGATTGCAGGAATAGAGGATGAGGAAACCGAAAAGGCCTTTGCTGAAAGACAGACGGCCCTTCAGCAGCTTGAGAAGAAAAAATTGGAAAGAATGGTCACGTTGGAGGATTTCCAACGAAGAGTTCTCCCTCTTTTAATGACAGGGAAAGAATCGGCCGCCGATATGCCTGAAGGATTTTCTCGTTTTTGCGACACAGCAGGAGAAAGCACGCACCTTGTCTCTTATGCCATCTATGAGAAGAATTCGATTTTCGGGTTCACCCTTGATGAGGCATATCTAGTAGAGGGAATTCTCGATTCCGTTATGGAAAAGACACCCATCAGAGAGGGGTGGTCTGTCCAGGTCATCGATAATAGGCAAAATATGGTGTATGGCAGAGATATATCTCGATCGGTAAGCAGTAGCCCTCCGGTGGCTTTTTCGAGAGGTTTTGAAGAAAATTTTCCTCCCTGGACGGTCAGAATTTTTCAGATCGCCCCTGATTCGGCTCAGAGAGAATTCAATCTGCGCCGCAGTATCTACATTTCCTTGGTTGCTGTCGTTATCGCGGCCCTTCTTTTTGGCGGCATTCTGGCTATCAGAGGCACGGCCAAGGAATTGAAGTTGGCAAGGTTGAAATCGGATTTTGTCGCCACCGTTTCCCATGAGTTCAGGACGCCGCTGACGTCCATCCGGTACTTGGCCGATCTGCTCCAAAGGGGACGGGTGGGAAAAGAGGAAAGGAAACAGCAGTATTACGAGGCCATAACGCATGAGAGCGAACGGCTCAGCCGGCTTATTGAAAACATCCTCGATTTTTCGAAGATCGAAGCCGGGATGAAGGAGTATGAATTCGAAGAAGCCGATATGGCCGAGATATGCCGGGATGTCGTTTCCCGTTTCCGGGAACAAGCCGGCCCTCAGCAGTTCACGATAGAAAGTGAAATCAACGGGGAATTGCCTGGGATTTTAGCGGATAGGGAAGCCCTGTCCAGGGCTCTTTTCAACTTGCTCGACAACGCTGTGAAGTATTCTGGAGAGAGCCGGAAGATATCTGTGCGGGCCTGGGATGATAAATCGGATATCTTTATCGAAGTGGAAGATGAAGGAGTGGGCATCGCAAGAGAGGAGCAGCAAAGAGTCTTCGAGAAATTCTACCGGTCCAGCGCCGTCCATGAGAGCAGCATCAAGGGAAGCGGTATCGGTCTTACTATCGTGGACCATATCGTCAAAGCTCATGGGGGCGGGGTGGTTCTGGAGAGCGAACTAGGGAAAGGAACAAAAGTGAGGCTGCGGCTTCCAAAATATAAAAAGACGCAAAAAGGAAAATGAAAATGAACAGAATTTTGATCATCGAGGACGACAAGGCCATCCTCATGGGGTTGAAGGATGATCTGGAGTACGAGGGATACAAGGTCGAAACAGCCTTGAACGGAAAAGAAGGCTTAAAAATGGCGATGGAAGGGAAATTCCAGTTGGTCATCCTGGATATCCTGCTCCCCGGGTTGAACGGCTTTGAGGTGTGCAAGAAATTGAGGGAAGCAGGTGTCGGCACGCCTATCCTGATGCTTACCGCGGCCAAAACCGAGGAGATGGACAAGGTGACCGGGCTGGAACTGGGCGCAGACGATTATGTCACCAAGCCCATAGGATCTCGGGAGATGGTGGCCCGTGTGAGGGCGATTCTGAGGAGAACCAATCAAAAAGAAGAAACCTTAGATTTTTATGAATTCGGAGATATTGCCGTTCATTTCAAAAGCCGGGAAGTCCAGAAGGCTGGGAAAAGAGTCCATCTGACCGCCCTGGAATTCGATCTCCTCAAGTTTTTCATCGAGCATAAAGGGGAAGCTGTGACCAGAGATGCCATGCTGGATGAAACATGGGGAGATGCCATCGTATCACCCCGGACGATCGATCCCCACATCGTCCATTTGAGGCAGAAACTGGAAGACGATCCTGCAAACCCGGAACACATCGTCAGTGTCAGAGGGGTGGGCTACAAATTAAATGGATGAAATTTTCACAACGAAAGCGCATCGCAATTGCAACAGAAGCTTAACCACGGGCCTGGTGAGTTTTGCTACGATTCCCTGTGAAATGAAATTTTATAGGGAGGTCCAATCATGAAACATGCAAAAATTTATTTCTGGGTTTTCGCTGTCTTTTTGAGTGCAATGGTATTGGTTTCTTTTCAGCATGCGTTTACCCAAGAATCAGCCGAAGAGCTTTACCAAGCCGCCCTGTTCAAAAAGAATGCAGACGGGGATTTGGAGGGAGCGATCGAACTCTTCAACAAGATATTGAAGGAGTTTCCTGACAACAGAAAAACCTGTGCGCAAGCCAATCTTCAGCTGGGGATGTGTTACGAGAAATTGGGAATGGAACAGGCCCAAAAGTCTTACCAGCAGGTGATCGAGGGGTATCCGGAACAGACCGATGCGGTCAGAGCCGCCAAAGAAAAATTATCGACTCTTCTGAGCGCCAAGAAAACCACCGAGAAAGTCGATGAAGGATTCAAGATCCGTTTAATCGGACAAAGCTCAGACGTAGACAGCACTGGAGAGATTTCGCCAGACAACAAATTTCTGTGCTGTGCGGATTGGGAGACATCGAATTTGGCCGTTATAGACATGGCATCCGGAGAAATGCTTCGGCTCACCAATCATGAACGCTCAGCGTCCGAATCACCTGATGTCTATGAAGCGCCTGGAGGCTCCGTATGGTCGCCGGACCAGAAGCGAATTGCTTACACTTGGTACGGATTCCATCCCGAAACCTGTGAGCTTCGCATGATCGGGATCGATGATAAAAAACCGCACATTCTCTACAAAGGGGATTATTACAAGGATTGGGTGATGCCTCATGATTGGTCGCCTGATGGCCGAGCCATTCTGGCCGGATTCCTGAGTGAGGCAGGCTGGAAACTCGGACTGCTTTCTGTTGAAGATTCGACTATCCATCACCTAACGACCATCCAGTTTGTGGAAACGCACGCCCGTTATGCCCAGTTTTTGCCTGATGGCCAGCATATTGTGTACAATCATCCGCAAGAGAAAAACTCAGGGAGAAGCGACATCTCCATGCTCTCAGTGGATGGCAAACAGGAAATCCCACTCGTCCAGCATCCGGCCGACGACAGATTGATGGGCTGCTCCGCTGATGGGAACTGGATCTTGTTTATAAGCGACCGCACGGGCACCTGGGACGCCTGGATCATGCCTATTTCGAATGGAAAGCCCCAGGGAGATCCTCAGCTCATGAGAAGAGAAATCGGATTGATTCATCCCATGGGGATTTCCCGCACAGGTTCATTTTATTACAGCACCCCTGGATTCAGGAACGATATTTTCTATGCTTCCATCGACCCAATATCAGGCGGAATCATAGAGCCGGCCAAGAAATATCCCCTGTCTTACGAAGGACACAACAGTTACCCTGGCTTATCGCCCGATGGAAAGCATTTCGTATACGTGTCTGATCGAGGTCAAAGAGCTCTCTGTATTTATTCTTTGGAGACGGGTGAGGAGCGTAAAATCTCGCTTAAAGGAAAATTTAGTGGCTTTGGGCGTTCTCGATGGGCTCCTGATGGGAGATCTAATCTTATAGAAGGGAATGAAAAAGAAAGAGGTCGTGGTTGGTATAAAGTAGATGTGCAAACTGGCGATACCACTCTTATAATCCCTCATGGTTCGTGGTCGCTGGTAACAGTTCCTGATGGAAAAACTTTTTATTATAATAAGTTAACGTCAAAAGAGTTTTCCCAGATTATGAAAAGAGATATTGAAATAAGAGAAGAGCAGGAATTGTATCGCTTCCCTCCGTACGATAACACGACTCTTGCTCTTTCACCTGACGGGAAGCGTTTGGCCATGATGATAAGGGAAAATGAAATGACCAGGGCGCTTAAAGTCTTACCAGTTGCAGGAGGAGAGCCTGTTTCATTGCACCGCTTTGAAAAGGACCGGCAGGTCAAATATATAGATATAACCTGGTCTCCTGACGGCCGCTACATCTACTTTTCCAAACAGAAGCCCAAAGGGGACGGAATTTGGGAGCTGTGGCGGATACCCTCCGATGGCGGTGAAGCTCAGAATCTCAAATTGGCCATGCATGGTTTCAGTCAACTGAATATACATCCCGACGGCAGCCAGATTACTTTTTCTTCACGGACTATGCACGAAAAGGTGGGCGCCGTCTGGGTCATGGAAAACTTCCTGCCCCCCAAAAAATAGAAGAAAAACAGAAAAGGATTTTTACGGTTGTGATTTTGAGTTAAACTTCAAAAAAGTCGTGACTATTAGGAAGTTCGCTTCATTTTGGTCAAGGATCATGATGGCGGTTCTTTTTTCAACTTTAAGAAAAGGGAAGCATCCATATTCGAGCCACCCCTACTCATTTGGATAGAGTTCATACCCGTAATCTTTGAAATTATGGTCGAAGGCGAAGGTCTTCCTGATTCCAGTCCGTCGCATCACCTCGAAACTGACACAATCGACTAAGCTCAGAGTGCGCCGATCTGCCATTAATTTAGCGCTGACAGCAGCGGAATGAACTTCCCGGGTTACCCATATGATGCGCAAAATTGGATGAATATCCTGTTCGAAAACACGAACAGCTTCCATCCCCAACCGCCTCAATACTAGGACTGATGTTTCCACCAGGATGTAATTATGACACAGCAGGATATCATCGCTTTTAATGATCTTATCCCAAAATTGTTTTGCTTTGGCGTGCTTGCTGTCGTCAGCGTCCAAAACAGCATAGAGTGCACTCGTATCAGCAAATATATTCATGGATTCAGCGCTTGCTCTCTTCTTTCTTTGAAGGTTTTATTGCTGAATATGCATCCTCTAGATATTTATCATGGTTTTTTGAAATATCAGATATGCCTGACCGAAAGCGGCCAGCCGCTGCAAGAGCTCTTCGACGACGCTCATCCTGATCGATGAAATCTGATGGGATTTCTTTTCTGTATTCCCCTGCCTCTTCTTTAATCCCAGAGACTCTTGAATCCTCCGCTTTCCATGCATTTATGGCTTCCCGGATGAACTGGCTTCTCGTCCATCCTGTCTTTCGGCGCAATGCCTCCAGTTCCTTAAATGCTTTCTCAGACATACTGACTGCAAATTTGATTGTTTTACTCATCGCTTTTCTCTAGTATGAATTAATCATACCTCAGTATGATAAATTGTGCTCGCATTGTCAAGTATTTTTTTAATAGAAGCATCTATCTTTCGATGATAGATTAGGGAATTAGGTGAAACTAGACCTTTTGGTACACAGAACAGAACATATTCCTTTTTTTTGACCTGTATCAAGGTAGTGTGATATATGTTGAGTTGAGAATGGGTGAGAGAGGAGGGTGCCCATGTTGATAAAAAAAAGCCAGCGCATCAAATCTTCGGAAATCACTCCCAAAAAGCTCTATATGGACCGCCGCAAGTTCATCGCCGGTTCGGCGGCGGTAGCCGGATTGGGATTGTTAAACCCGCGTTCACTTTTTTCGCTTCAAGAATCCCAAGATAAAAAGTTGAAGATCGCCAAAAAGGGCGAATACACGGTCGATGAAAAATTGACCTCTTACGAAGATGCCACGGGCTACACCAATTTTTATGAATTTTCCCTCCGGAAAAGAGAAACCATAGAGCTGGCCAAAGATTTCAAAACACGCCCCTGGCAGGTGTCTGTCGAGGGAGAGGTGAAGGAGCCTTTGACCTTCAATGTCGATGAGATCATCGGCATGTTTCCGCTGGAGGAGCGTGTCTACCGCTGGCGGTGTGTCGAAGCTTGGGGCATGATCGTTCCCTGGGTCGGATTCCCTTTGGCCGAATTCATCAAAAAATGCAATCCCACCTCCAATGCTGAGTTCATCGAGTACACAACCATTATGGATAAAGAACAAATGCCAGGATTGAAGACGAGGGTGCTTCCCTGGCCCTATGTGGAAGGCCTCCGGATGGACGAGGCCATGCACCCGTTGACCCTCCTATCTGTCGGGATGTACGGGGAAATCCTTCCCAACCAGAACGGCGCCCCGCTAAGGATTGTCATCCCCTGGAAATACGGATTCAAAAGCGGTAAGTCGATAGTGAGATTCCGTTTTTTGAAAAAAATGCCCAGAACCGCCTGGAACAGGCAAAGACCCGAAGAATACGGGTTTTATGCCAATGTGAATCCCAACGTCAATCATCCTCGATGGACGCAAAAGACCGAGCGCCACATCGGGGAAGAAGGGCGGCGTCCGACCCTGATGTTCAATGGCTATGAAGAGGAAGTCGGCTCTCTCTACTCTGGCATGGACCTCATAAAATACTACTAGTCCACCGGCTCGTTATTTTTACGAAACCTCTCATTTCCCCATAGACTCCTTTTTCGCTTTAACATAAATTTGATAAGAGCGAATCTGCGAAATCTGCAACCCCTCGATGACCTATGCGTTTAAGTGAGTGATAAATGAAGAATCAGCGAACGGATGAAGAACTGATGCTGCAATACAGGGACGGGGATAAGGATGCTTTCGAGTTACTTTACCGACGTTATGAAAAGCCTGTCCTGAATCTCGTTTATCGAATGGTGATGGATGCCTCTGAGGCGGAAAGCCTGTGTCAGGAAACGTTCTACAGAGTCGTAAAGGCCCGAAAGAGATACAAAACAACCGCGCAGTTTAAAACATGGCTCTTTCAGATAGCCCTCAATCTAAGCCGTGACAGATTGAGGAGAATGAAACATCGGTCGCATCTATCTTTGAATGCGCCCGTGGTGGCTCATAATGACGGAGGAATCGCACTCCAGGACCGCCTCTCCGATCCATCTCCTGGTGCTGCCGCCAATCTCGAATCCGGACAACTGGAATCTTTGGTCAAAGCAGCGATCGCTTCTTTACCCGAGGAAGAGCACCTCGTGGTCGTCATGAAAGAATATCAAGGGATGCCGTATTCTGAGATAGCCGAAATCATGGACTGTCCGATCGGCACCCTGAAGTCCCACAATCACAGAGCTCATCAGAAATTGAAAAAAATCCTTTCCAAATATATAGGGGATTGAACCATGAAATGTGAAGATGTCCAAAAAGAATTAAAAGGATTTCTCGACGATGATATTAACGGTCAAAAAAAGGTCGAGGTGAAGAACCACCTGGACCAATGCCCGAATTGTGCGAAGGAGTTGGAGCAGCTAAGGAAGCTGTCTAAGGTCCTTCACACCTGGAAAGGAATCGAACCGCCAGCCCATTACTATGAGAAACTGCAGTCGAGGATCGTAGCAGTTCCATCGGTTTTTGGAAAAATTTTCACCTATTCCTTTATAAAAAAGGCAGCGTACAGGTTTGCTGAAGTTGCGGCGATCGTGATGATAACACTGGTTATCAGCCATTGGCTGCAAAAACCGGCACCGGTCACCGGGAGTGATACGGACACGATCAATCTTTATCTGACAGAGCATCAGGATGCAGTCTTGAGAACCGTCTCTGAGGAACCTTCTTCAGAAATGGAGACCCCCATATCTGTACCTAGGGAGGCGTTCTATTACTATGAACACATAGACGGTTTTCCTCGTTACTCGAGGCCCGGTGTGATTCTGAAAGGGCCTCCCAAATCCCAAAAAGAAATTCCTATGCCGGAGGTTCCCTCCATATCCAAAGGAGAAATTCTCGATCTTCCTCAGGCGCGCAAAGCCGTCGATTTTGAACCTGTGGCCCCTGTCAGACTTCATCCCGGCTATATTCTCGACAGCATCAGAAAGATTGAAGACTACACCAGCCTGCATCTGGTTTACACCAATGGGATAAACACCCTATCGTTGTTCGAACAATCCCTCGATGGGAAGAAAGGCCTTGCGGCACAGGACTTCAGGGAATACGCTGTATACCGCGATATCGAGGCTGAAGAGTTACCAATGGCAACAACGGATAAAGCCACTATCCTTGCCTGGAGAAATGGTTCTGTTTCTTTTGTGTTGATCGGGAAAGAAGACATGTCCCGGTTGATGGACTTGGCACAGACTGTCAGCGCTGAAAGTAAAAATATTCGCAGAGCACATGAATGATCTTTAACGGCTGATCATTTATGAATTCTGTGAGAGAAAAAGTTTCGTAAAGGAGAGAACAGCAATGCGAAAAAGATGTTTAATTCTATCTATAATAAGCTTAGCTGGGGTCTTTTTTTGGCTGGCACAGCCGGCCATATCCGGCTTTGGAGACCTGAGTTTCGAAAATTCTTCCCAAGATCCTGATAAACTGGCGGACCAGCACTTCAAAAAGGCGATAGATCTCCTCAAACAGACCCAGTACCAGGATGCCATTGCCGAGTATGAAAAAGTGATCAGCCTGCTTCCGGACAGCGAGATCGCTCTGGACGCCCGGTATTGGATCGGACAGTCTCACTTCCAGATGGGGAAACATGATGAAGCGCTATCTATCTTTCAAAAGCTTGTCCAGGAATATCCAGGAAGCGCGATTGCTCCGGTCACGCAGTTGATGATCTCACGCGTGGAAAAGGACAAAGAGCTGAGCAAGGCCAGAGCCAAAAGAGATGCATCTTCCGATCTGAAAGTCATCATCGATCCCAAAGCCGGCGTGGAATATCGGAAAATCGGATCCCTTACAGG
>Ga0180437_10005941_pt1 | contig 16522 bp, 19 predicted proteins | sample SS_ome_4_FD_132410 | JGI IMG/M metagenome (GOLD analysis project Ga0180437, IMG submission 132410) | Hypersaline lake sediment archaeal communities from the Salton Sea, California, USA - SS_3_D_1 metaG | ecosystem: Environmental > Aquatic > Non-marine Saline and Alkaline > Hypersaline >...
CATTTTGTAGTTTTGATAAAAATCTAAAAGCGCCCTGGCAAGTTTAGCGCTGCCTCGATGGGCGGTCTCTAGCTTTTCATCATTTTCAAGAACCGCCTGGGGCATTTTGTAGTTTTGATAAAAATCTAAAAGCGCCCTGGCAAGTTTAGCGCTGCCTCGATGGGCGGTCTCTAGCTTTTCATCATTTTCAAGAACCGCCTGTTGTACCTGGGCAATCATAGTTAGCGCTTCATCCAGGTTATGGTGAAGTAAGGTAATATCGCTATTGAGATTAGCGACTTCTGTTTTTAAGCGTTCAATGTCAGTCATTATCGTTTTCCGGTTGCAAGTTTATGTAAGGCCATAATGCGGTCATAGTCCAGTTTTGGATTTATACCGATCATCTTGCGATTAGCTTTCATGCGTGAGATTGTCAGCGAGACAGTCGATTGGCCACAACCTAAAATCTCAGCAATCTTCCATTGCGCCATTCTGTCTTTGTTTTTCCAGATATATTTTTGTTTTTCTGGCCTCAGAGCGTTTTTATTAGCCGCCATTTAATTATCCTCTTTAGTTAAGGTCAAGATATAGGTAACGTCGAGTTTTCGCCTTAGACGTTAATTTGTGGATCGTTTTTTTCCTCAATTATATCTAATTGAGTCTTTATTTTTTTTCTTTATACCCTATAAATCCAATAGATAGTATTGATCTAAACAAAGCCAACTATAGAAAGATATCTATAGGTTAGTGAGTACTAACTAACCAATTTAATATCTCTCAAGTCTGTTTTATCAAGATTACTTTTGCCAATATTGCATTCCTCGCAGAGTACTTGAAGATTGTTATAGTCTAATTCTAGTTCGGGATATATAGATCGCGGTTTTATGTGGTCTACATGTAAAACAGCTTTTGGCGGCCTGGCGCCACAGCATTGACACATTCTTCCATTATCGATTAATACGCGATATCTCAAGCGCCGCCATTCTTTCGAGGTATAAAAGTCGGTTTTATTGTTTTCTAATCTTTTATCAGATAAGGCTTTTTTTAATGCTTTTTTGTTGGCTTTCAATTTCATATAGTCAGCCCTTTTTTCGCGGGCTAAAACATGCTTTTTTTCTTTATTCGTTTTGTTGTTTTCGTACCAGGCGTGGATAGCTTTTTTATTGCCATCTATACCAAGATTGTCTCTTGCGTACTTAAAAAGCGTTTTATGTGATGCATTATATTGAATTGTCAATTCAGGTGAGTTGGCTAGTATGTAGGAAATTAAATATCTTTTCGCAGGATAGAATTTACTAGTACTCATTTTATTCACTTTAGATTTACTCATAATTCCCCAAAAAAAAACCATAGTTTCCCCTCTTTCCCTTCCTGATACCCTCGATCTTATTGGGTAGCAGTAGAAGGTACTAGACACTTCCTTCAGTAAATGACCGAAACCACAGAGGGGTGAGGTGGACGTACTCGGCTGATTCTAGAAATACTTTGTTTGCCTGGTCGATATTTCAACGACCATTACCATTAAGGGGCAAACAGATATATAGCAATAAAACTCAGTTAGCGTCCATTAACTATAGAAAAAAACTAAAAAAAATATTATTTAGAGAAAGAGAAATTGAGTCTTCTCTATCCTGTACAAAATATATACAAGTTTTATTAATATATAACTCTAAAAAAACTAATCAGTCTGTTTAAGCCATACCGTATTATTTCTTATTCCTTTATTCTTGCAGAACAGATTATGCGGTTTAGTTGAATCGACTTGCGCCATATACTTGCCGCCATTCTTTGTGCGACGCCATATTATTGCAGCGCCACACAAACAACAGCAACCATGCTTGATAAATTTAGGTTTAGGTTTTTGCATAAGGATATAGCTTTGTTCCAACAGTCACTTGCGGCCTGGAAATAGTAAAAGATTGCGTTGTATTTGTTAAAGTGCCACAACCGACCCTGACGATGACATCCCCGGACGTTTCCATCAGATAAGTTCCATATCGCCGTCCTGCCACATTAGTATTATTGTTTTGCCTGGCAACCTCAGTAAATGTAACGTCTGGGCTGGTTATCGCGATAGGGCGTTGAAAATCCGGTGTTATCAGGTTAGATATAAAGCAGGACACGTTAAGGTAGTCACCGGCATTGACGTTTAGGGTCTGTTGCAGATAGCCACGATTGACATTAACCGAGGTTTCCAGGGCGTTGTAATCGCCGTTGGGTATTGTGATCGCCTCATCAGGCGGCCAAAAGCCCCCTGTCCAACCATCAGGAAACACAAAGTCAGCACCACTGACAGATCCCGACATCCCAACCCAGCTTGAATTGGTCAGAAGATTGGGTGGTGCAACCACTTTGGCTTGTGCGCCTAAAAACTGTTGATTGCCCTGGTTAGGGAATACATTAGATAACACTTGGTTCTGTCGAATAATTGCCATAGTTAAAACCTATTAAAGTTGCAATGAATGAAAAGATCGTCTATAAGTATAACCATTGTTAGAAAAAAGTCAGGTTTTACTTATGCCAGGTGGAAGACCCAAAGGATCGACAAACAAAGCCAAGCATGAAATCCAGGCCAAATGGGATCGTTTAGCAAAAAAACATGGCGACCCATTAGTGGCCGCTTTTATTATGGCGAATGATCCCAACGAGAAATCAATTATACGTTTGAAGCAACAGCAATATCTTATTGATAAGCGCTTTGCCGATCCAAAACCTGCTGATGACAGCCGAGGTTCTGGCGTCCAGGGTGCATTGGAATTAGTCTGGGACATGGACAGTGCAGCAAACAGCTAAACTTGTTATCCCTTACACGCCCAGGCCATTGCAAAAAGAATTGCATGATGACCCGGCGCGTTTTCGCGTCTTTGTTTGTCATCGGCGTTTCGGCAAGACCCATTTAGCCGTTAATGAGTTAATCCGCGATGTGGTCAAATGCCAATACCCCAGAGCGAGGGCAGCGTATATCGCGCCGTTATACCGACAAGCCAAAACCATTGCCTGGCAGATCCTTAAGGATTATACGATTGATATCCCGGGCATGAAGTATAACGAATCGGAATTACGCGCTGATTTTCCTAATGGCGATAGAATTACCTTATACGGCGGCGACAATCCTCACAGTCTTCGCGGCATCTATCTGGATTCTGTTGTTATGGATGAGGTTGGGCAGATGAATCCGACATTATGGACGCAAGTCGTACGACCCGCCCTATCGGATCGCAAAGGCCGCGCTTTATTTATCGGTACACCCTTTGGCATGAGCAACCTGTTTTATCGTCTATATGAACGCGCCGCTGAATTGCCTGACTGGAGTCGCAGGCTTATCAGTGTTAAAGAGTCGAAATATATCGATGATGATGAGCTTGAAGTGGTGAAAAAGGAAATGTTTCCCGAAGAGTATGAACAGGAGTTTATGTGCTCCTGGTCAGCCGCTATCAAGGGCGCGTACTTTTCCCATGAAATGCAGGAAGCTGAAGAACAAGGCCGTATTACTGAAGTGCCTTATGACAAAAATTATCCAGTGATTACATCCTGGGATCTGGGCGTATCGGATTCGACAGTCGTTTGGTATTGCCAGATCGTTGGTTTACAGGTGCGTGTGATCCGTTGTGAAGCGTTCCAGGGTATGGAGTTAAGCGGCATTATTCAGCAAGTCAATTCGCATGGCTATTTATTCAGTCAACATATTGCACCGCATGATATCAATGTGCGGGAATTGGGCAGCGGCTCCAGGATACGCCAGGCCAGAAACTTAGGTATTAGTTTCACTGTTGCACCCATGCCCAAAGAGGTCAGCAGACAATCAGGCATTAATGCGGTGCGGGTGCTTTTGCCTAAATGCGTCTTTGATCGCAATCATTGTAAAGACGGCATTGACGCGCTCAAGTCATACCGTACTGAATACAATGAGCAGCGTCAGGTATTTTCTAATAACCCATTGCATGACTGGGCAAGTGATTACGCCGACAGTTTCCGTTATTTCGCGATAACAAAACATAAAAACACGTTCGAAGATGCCGGTATGTTTGGCAAACCCGATTATTCACAACTTGACCTAGCAGTGGTTTAAATGAAATCAGATAAAGTAATTATTCAGGAATTAAGACGCGACTTAGAAGATGGCCTGGGCTATGACTATGACGTATTAAGTGAGATCCGTTCCAAAGCGCTTAATTATTACCAGGGGGAAATGCAGGCAGCCGCCAAAGGCCGTTCCAATATTGTTTCGTTTGATGTTGCCGACACCGTTAATGCCTTAATGGCACAAGCGACCGGCATTTATAAAGGCAGCCAGGTAGAGTTTCCCGCGACCAGCGCCGAAGATGAAGAACAGGCGCAAATGGAATCGGATGTGATTAAAACGATTCTGGAACAGAACGACGAGTTTAAAGTGTTTGAGTCTGCAACCTTTGATGCGTTGTTACAAGGTAACGGCTGGATAAAGATCAAGGCGGTCACTGAAGAACAGACTAGCCAACGCAAGATCCCGGGTTTATTGGCACCTGAAGAGAAGCTGGTGTTTGAAGATCAGCAAGATGCCTTTGGCGCGTCTATTGAATTAGATGAAGATGAAGAGAACGAAGAAACCATTATCCGCACCACCATCGAAGTCGAGCGCCTGGATATCAAATCGGTTGCCCCTGAAAACATTATTTATTCAGGCGATGACGATTGCGACGATATCCAGGAGTTACGGCTTGTTGCTGAACGCAAGTTAATGACCCAGGCAGATTTAATCGAGGCGGGTTTATCACGTTATAAAGCCGAGTCGGTGCCCGATTATCAAGATAGCGATTGGGAAGGCGAGCTGGCCAGGGCGGGCAAGTATTCGGATTATACCGATACCGAAGCGGCGCAGGAGTCCGCCAGGTTAAAAGAAACATTTATTTGTTATTGGTTGTGTGACTTAAACAACGATAACAAGTTATCACGTTGGAAAATCCATATTGCAGGCTCATATATTATCAGTAAAGAGCCTTGTTCGCTGGTGCCTTATGTTACCGGCTCACCTTTGCCGATGCCCCATCGAGTACGCGGCCAGGGAATGTATGAGATTATGAAACAAGTTCAGGATGCCAAAACCGGCATTATGCGCCAGTATATGGACAACTTGAACGTAATGAACCAAAGTCGCGTCGGCTATATCCGAGGCGAAGTCGATCTAGATGATTTATTATCAGGCCGCATCAATGGCGCGGTTGCTATGGATCGACCCGATGCCATTATCCCTTTACCCTCTAATGACATCGGAGCCCAGGCTATCGGGGGTTTAAACTATCTGGATGAGGTGAGAACCCAGCGCGGCGGCGCGGCTTTGGACTTGAATAACTCTGAGATGCAGATCGCCCAATCAAGCGCATTAGCGGCAAGCCAGGAATATAAGGCCAAGGAAAAAATGGCCAGCTACTATTGTAAAAACCTGGCTAATACGTTGTTGAAAAACACTTTCTTAATGGCGCATCGTTTATTACGCGAAGAAATGACCGAACCTGTCAGTGCGAAGATTAAAGGCCAATGGGTTGAAGTTAACCCCGGTGACTGGGCGCCCAGGTTACGCGCCAAAGTGAATGTTGGTTTATCGGATACCGAAAAAAGTCAGCGCATCATGATGTTAAACAGCATGATCCAGCAACAGGAGCAATGGATCCAATCTGGCATGGAAGGCATTTTGACCGATAAGGCAAAACTTTATAACGCTGCGCGTGATTGGATTGAAGCCAGTGATATTACTGACCATCCTGACAGCTATTTGATTAACCCGGAATCACCCGAGGCACAGCAGGCTGCCCAGGCGATGGCCGAACAGGCGCAGGCACAAGAACAGCAAATGGCGCAAATGCAAGAACAAATGGCGCAAATGTCGATGCAAATGGAACAAATGAAACAGGCGCATGAAAAAGATCTTAAGGAGATGGAGTTACAGTTTAAATACTTTGATTCCCTTTTGGATGCTGACATGAAAGAGGCAGAGATGTCAGTGAGTTTTAGCGATAACTTGATAAATAAGGCGGCAAACAATGCAAGAACCAATGACACAGGAAACAGCCCAGCATCTACTTGATGTATTACTGGCAGCAGAGTTAAGGATTTACCGGGAGTTTAAATATTGTGAACCTGGACAATCCGAGATTAACTTAAAAGCAGAAATTGAAGTGATAAAGCGTTTAGAGCATGAAACCAAAGCGTTATTAGAAAAGGCAGAGAAAAACAATGGATAATACAGCCGAACAACAGCCTTTAAATAAGTTTGAGGATTCAACCTGGGCAAAACTGGATGAAGAAATCGGTTTTAAACCGACAGAGCCATTTAGCCAGCCAGCGCCCGAAGATAAAGTACAGGAGATTATAGATAATGGCGTGTCAGAACAAAAAGCGCAGGACAACGCGACCAAAGAAAAAATAGACGTTGAATCGACTGAAGAACCCATAAGTGACACAAAGGAGAGCGAGGAAGAAAAAGCCGAAGCCTCTGACCCTGGCGACGACCAGGTCGAGGCCGACGCCTCAGAAGATGAGCCAAAAGTCGATTATGATATGGAGATCGAGGTGCCGATGCCTTATGGGATGGAGCCTAAAACGATTGGCCAGTTAAAAGACGAGGTAGCCAAGATGCACCTCACAGAACAAAAAGTAACAGAGCGCGAAAACCAGTTAAGCCAGGATACGCGCTTGTTATCCGATTTGATTGATAGTCTGGGCGAATTACCACCGGAGACGATGGCCAATTTAGACCAGTATCGACATCAAAGGCTATCCCGAGAGGGCAAGCTATTAATGCAGGCGATACCCGAATGGAGTGACAACGCCATATACATGGAAGATCAAAAGCAAATGTTAGGATTAGCAAGTGATTACGGTTTTAGCGAAACCGAATTTCGATCAGTTGCCGACCATCGTTTGGTTCGTTTGTTGAGAGATCACGCAAAACTTAAAAGCCGTTTAAATGGTGCGTCTAAGCCAAAGCCTGGCAAAAAGACAACCCAAAAACCCCAACAACGCCAGCGCGTCAGTGAATCTGATCGCCTGGATAACCTTTTTAAACAGGCTGCCCAGTCCAAAGACAAGGGCTTTAAGCAGGCGGCCATTGAAAAATTATTAGGAAAGTAAAATGACAGCAGCAAATTTAGACGCAGTGAATCTCAAAGACGCCGTATTTGGCGGGCTTATCCGCGAAGATGTGATGGACAAGATCTGGGAAATCGATGGTTTCCCCTTGCCATTGACGGATATGTGTTCCAAGACGACATCCAGCAACTATTACAAAGAATTTACCATTGACGAATTAGGCGATGCCGCGACTGATAACGCCGTGGTAGATGGCGCCGATATCGACCAGGATGACAGCAGCGTGGGAACACGTGTTGGTAACTACCATCAGACATCCGTTAAGGAAATCCAGGTATCAACCCGCGCCAATGCCGTTAACTCAATTGGCCGTCAGGGTTCTTTGGCCTATCAGGTGAGCCAGGGTCAAAAGCGTTTACGCCGTGATGTTGAAGCGCAGATGTGTACCGCCCAGGCATCTGTCGCCGGTGATGGCACTACAACGCCAGGTATTAGCGGTGGATTAGGCGCCTGGATCGAAACCAACACCGCAGGCGGTGCCGGTTTTGTAGCGGGCGGCTTTAATACCACTACTGGCCTCATTGATGCGCCAACGCCAGGCACCGCAGCAGCGTTAACAGAAACCGGTATACGTGATATTGCCCAGCAAGTTTATGAAGCGGGCGGCATGACCGAATACTTGATGGGAACGCCCCAGGTGATTCGTATAATCAGTGAGTACCTGTTTAGCGATGCCGCCAGGGTTGCAACAATGACCAACCAGGACACCACGCAAAACCAGCCGATGACCGCTTATGGTTCTGCCAATGTGTTTATCACTGACTTTGGCCAGGTATTGAAAATGCGCGATAACCGCTTGCAGCCACAAACTGCAACCGACGTATCCACGTTGTATTTCTTGGATCCATCGCATTTGTATCAGTCGATGCTGACTGGTTATAGAACCGAGCCATTAGCCAAAACAGGCTTATCCGAAAAGCGTTTGATCTCAGTGGATTATTCGTTGCTGGTGACTAATGAGAAGTCACAAGGCGCGATTTTCGACATTGATGAAACGGCGCCAATGGTAGCCTAAATGAAACATCGGGGTCGGATGCCAAAACCTAGACTTTGTGCCGTCGAAGTTTGCGGAAGGCGTCCGCGCCCCGATGCCTTTGGCCAGGTTGTATTACCTGGAAAAATAGGCTATTTTAATGAAGAGCAAGTAGAGATACTGATTAAGCATCAATGGGGCAAAAAGGTATCTTTAAAAAATGAATCCACAAAACCGGATTGTTAGCGGCTTATCATTCGATCAAGCTATAGATTACGCCATCAACGCCATTCCAGGATTAAAAGGCGACATGGCGATCCTTCAAGAGCGACGCAAAAACCAGGCTAAAGACCTTCAGGCTTTAGGCCGTGTTGGTTTATCAATACCCGATCCTTTAATGGGGCTGGTTTATGCCTTCCATCCAGACTTAATGAATGAGGACAGCGAAACACAAAACCGCGCCTGGCGGGCATTTATGCGCCATCCTCATTCCGAGCGTTTTAGAGTGAATCACAAGATATGAATTTTGGCGAATTAAAATCAATTTGGCGTGAGTGGACGCATCGAGACAATATTAGCGATGCCGTTTTATCAACTGTTGAAGACCTTTTGCGTACCCGATTGGGGCGTGATTTACGCGCTGACAGTAACCAGGTAACAGCGACCTTGACCGATGCCGGTGACGGCATTGACCTGTCGGCAGACATTAAAGAGATCCGCATGGTCGAGCAAGGCCGTTATGGCCAGTTAGCGTATATTATCCCGAATTACTGGGAAGAATATAAACGCAATTCAGGCTACTACACAATCAAAAACGATAAACTTTTTATCGGCAAAGGTGGCCAGGTATCAGTGACTTATTTTGTGACGCCCGACAACCTGGTTAATGATGTAGATACCAACGATACGTTAACGCAATGGCCGAGCTTATATTTATATGGTGGTATTTCAGAGATATACCGCTATACCCAGGAAAACGAATCCATGACTTTTTACAACGATCAATATCAAGTCGAGCTTGCCAGGGTTAACGAGCAGGCGCAACGCAAACGCATTGGCGACTCACCAGCAATAGGTTATTAAGATGGGATTAGAAACAGCAACAAAAGTATCTGAATTAAACGCGCTTTGGCCATTGGGTACCGACCCCAAAGCCCAAGGCGATGACCATTTAAGGCTTATAAAATCAGTAATGCAGACCGGCGATTTTACCGGCCTGGATTTAAGCGCCGATAGCGTATCAGATAGCGATGGGTCAATGGGCGAAATCAGGGATTCTGTCACAGCCATAGCGAATCCTAATCTCGTCATAAATGGAGATTTTTCCGTATGGCAGAGAGGAACGTCATTCAGTTCACTAGGTGCAAACTATAGTGCTGATAGATGGACAGGTTCAAATAGTGTTCAGGATAGTGTAACTCGTCAAACTGATGTGCCAGATGGCGAAGGTTTTGCTTATTCGGGTCGGTTTACGGCAACAGCAGGCAATCAAGCATCGACATTAACGTCAATTGAATTGCAAGGTACAGGAGTTAAAGCGCCTTTTGCAGACAGTCGTTATACCTTGTCTTTTTGGGTAAGGGGTGATGCAGGGAATATGACTATAGCTTTAAGGTTTAGAGATGGAGCGATTGCAACAGGCAATCAAGTTTTGGTTGCTGATTTAAACACCACACAAGGAGCAGGCTGGGCTAGAAAAGAATTTACGTTTGATTTAACAGGTATTAACCCTGCCGCAACCAACATTTGTATGGCTCTTATTTTTTCATGGGAGGCTGATTTAACTGCCTATATCACAGGCGTCAAACTAGAACAAGGCTCACAAGCCACACCCTTTATCCGAGCAGGGAATAGCATCGGTGGGGAGTTTGCCTTGTGTCAGCGGTATTATCAGCGATTTAATGATTCACAAGTTGCTCTAGGAAAGGTTAATTCATCTAATGGTCAATCAGCTAATGTGGTATTTCGGTTTCCTGGACCCATGAGAGTACCTCCCACTTTTACTTTCTCAGGTAATTTTAACCAAAGCGGTGATTTTGCTACCGCTATTCCTGTTACAAATATAACTTCTAATAGTCCATCGATTAATTCTATTGGCTTTGTTGTGGCTGTTGGCTCAACACTTGGTGCTATAGGAACAGCAACACAGATTATAACTGACGGCACTGGTGTGTTGAAATTTGACGCAGAACTATAGGAAACCATTATGAAGAAACTACTTTTAATCACAGTCTTGGTTTCATCTCCTGCTATGGCAGGCAAGACCAATGATGTGCGGTTTCCTTTTATTGCCAATGGTGGTTTTTCCGGGTTGTGTGACAGGCTTGGCCATGATTGGGGGTTTGATACCGCGCTTAATGGCGGCTTTGGTTCTTATGCCTGTTATTCAGTGCGCTATCAAAAGTTAAACCGCATCAATACATTTATTAAAGATACCGATTAATGTTAAAAAAAATCCAGCCATCTACGGTCAACCTGGACATCCCAGCCAGTGAGCAGGATGATAACGTCTGGTCAGATGTTAACAATATGTATTTTAAAGCCTTTGGCAGTGTACGCGCTGAAGGCTGGGGCAATATCTTTAACCCGGCAGTCATTACTGATCCCTATCACTTACAGTATCATCGCCAGTCAGGTTTGCATTACTGGGTTTATGCAGGCGACCAAACGATCGGTGTGACAGATTTAGTCACCCATTGGGATATTACACCGCCATTAATGTCGCCAACCGAGCCAGAACGATTTGTTGGTGGTAACTTAAACAGCATTACTTTATTAACCAACAGCTATGATCCGCCCTGGTACTGGCAAGGTGATCCGTTGGTGAATTTTGCCGAGCTTCCCAACTGGCCAGCCGATACACGTTGCAAATGGATCAGGCCGTTTCGTTATAACGCCATTGCAGGCAATATCACCGAAAACGGCATCAATTACGAAAACCAGCTTTACTGGTCGGCATCTGTCACGCCAGGCAATCCGCCCGATGATTGGCAGCCATTACCGACAAATGACGCCGGAGACAATATCCTGGCCAGCACCCAGGGCGAGATTGTCGACGGTATGCAGTTAAGGGATTTCTTTATCATCGCCAAACGTCAGTCGATGTATGTCATGCGCTACATCGGCGGCTTGTTTATTTTTGATTTTACCGAATTAACCAGTTCGATCGGGGTATTAGCGCCTAATTGCATGGTCGGGTTTGAAGGGCGCTTGTTTGTTTTTGGTGATGGCGATATTGTTGTCACCGATGGCAGTCAGATTCAGTCGATAGCCGATTTAAGGGTGAGGCGTACCATTTTCGATGAGATGAACCAGGACATAATCGAGCGTTGTTTCGTTGTCGCTTATGGCGCTAAACGTCAGATCTGGTTTTGTTATCCATCCGGTGGTAATACGGTAGCCAATAAAGCGGCTATCTATTCAATGACCGATGACAGTTGGGGCTTTCGGGATTTACCGCAAACCTATCACGCTGCCCAGGGCGTGGCCTATAACTACCGCGCCGCCGGTAGCTGGGAAGATGATTTGCAGCCCTGGGATTTGGATAACTCAATCTGGGATAGTGCGGGCAATATTGATTTAGCCGATAATATTGTCATGACATCGACTGACGAGTTTGGCCGATTGTATGGCGTGGATTTTACCGGCAACAAGAACGGTCAGCCGATGACCGGCAAGCTGGCCAAGAATTCAATGGATTTTGGCGATGCCTTGCAATATAAAATTATTCGCCGTGTTTGGCCGTATGTGGTCGGCCAGGAAGGTATGGAGATTACCATCAGGATCGGCACCCAGGGATTAGATGCAGACCCTGTGACCTGGACGCCGCCTCAAAAGTATATCTTTGGCGAAACCGATTATATTAACGTATTAGCCAAAGGGCGTTTGATTTCATTAGAGATCGTTGGCGAGCCGGTCAGCGCGTGGCGGGTTTATTCAGTATCATTTGAATATGATGTAGTGAGTCGATTCTAATGGCCTATAAAGAACGCGAATTTTTAAGACCGTATGCGCCCGATCCCAGTCCGTTATCACCGGATAAACAGATCGCGCCAATTTATGCTTATTTAGATCGTGAGCTAAAAAAAATCAGTACGGTTGTTTCACGATTGACCAAAGGCTTTAGCCCGGCGATTGTTGGCGGAATGGCCGTTGCCCAGCAACCTTTAAACGTGGACACAGTGCCGACACGTATTGCGCCCTGGTTAACGACCGCGCAAAACTTTGCAATGGATTTGGTGCCAGCAACCATAGATATTGATAACGGTCAGTTTGTGTTTCAGGGCACACCTGATACCAATATTGGCGCTTTTTTCACGGTCAACTTACAGATTAACATCGCTGATTTAGTACAAAACAACGAAGTCAGGGTTTTTTTAACCAATGGCACCGACAGGCGATTGGCGGCAAGTTATTTCAAATCCGTACCCCAGGTCGATTTTGTCAATTTGAACGCCAGCATCCCGGTGATATACCCGAACGGTTCCAGCATTTGGTTAGAGATCGAGGCCGACCAGGCGTTTATCACTGATTACGTTTCAAGTTCGTTTACCTTTGAGTATATCTATGGATCCAACGCATGATGATATCTGCACTATTTCCTGAAGATGCCAAAGAGATCAGGCCATTATTAGAGCCATTAATCACCCCGGCCATTGCCTACGACAACAATGATCTAACTGTCGATGAGGTGATAGAGCGATTAAGCAAGGATACGCTCAGGGCGTTAATTGTGCTTGATGAAAATCATGAGCCTTTGGCGTTGCAGACCATGGAGTTGGTACAGGAAGGCGACGTTAAGATTCTGAATTTAGTGACAACCGCCGGTGAGCGCCTGGATGAATGGGTTGACGATATGGAACAAGCGCTTGAAGTGTTAGCGTGTGATTGGCGTTGTGATGTTATCCAGACCCGAGGTCGGCCAGGCTGGTTTCGTAAACTGAAAAAATATGGCTATGAACCGTTGTTTTTTGTAGCACAGAAAAAGGTGATCCAATGAGTAAATCCAAAGAAAAGAGCAGTACAGCGCCAACGAGTATTTGGCCGACGTATGGCAGCAACTTTGCGAAGCTACAAAACCAAAGCCAGGGCGCATTAGGTCAGGCAGCGGCAGCAGCCAGGCCGTTGTTTAATACCGCGATGGGCGGGGCAATGGGTGTGATGAATAACCCGACAGGCCAGATTGCAGGCAACCAGGCTTTAAGCGGGATAGCCAATGCAAGTCAAGTCGGTGCCAATGATCCAGCTTTACAGGCTTATTCGCGCCAGGTCGGCCAAAACTTTAACGAGAATATTTTACCAACGATTAGCCAGGGCGCGTTCCAGTCTTCCAGTTTGGGTGGTTCACGCGGCCAGGTCGGTGCTGCCCAGGCAGCGGCCAAAGCGCAGCAAAATATCCAGGATTTTGCCGGTCAGCAATACAATAACCAGATGAACAGGCAATTACAGGCGGCCAACATTGGCGCGGGTATGTTTAATCAGGGTCAGCAAAACCAGCTTGCCGCTGCATTGGGTATGCCTGGATTTTTAAATATTTATCAACAGCCATACATGAACCAGCGTGAAATACTGGGCAGCCCGATCACTATCGGCGGCGGTGGTTCAAGTAAAGGCAAATCATTCGGGTTGTAATTATGGGATTTTTAGCTGACTTATTAATGTATAAGATCAAGCGCTCTGACATGATGAGCGACCAGGATCAACGCGCAGCCGATTTGGCAAAAATTGCAGGCTTTGGCCAGCAGAATAATGCTGAGCTATTAGGGCAAAGTACTGCACCAATACAAGATCCGTTTCAACGTGGTATTGATACTTTACTGCAAAAACAGCCCGATCCAGTCGAAGGGTTAATGTCAGAAGGTGCCATGTTAAAAAGCGGCCAGGTTCAACCGCCCTCATCCATGCCGTCCCCTGATGGCGGGGGTGGTTTTTTTACACCGCAGCAGGCATGGCAGTTAATGCAAGTGCCAGGCTATGAACAAGTTGCCGCAGGGATGCTTAACCAGGGATTTGGCCAGGATGCTGCAATGGGCAGGCAGCAACAACAGCAGCAATTTGAATTAAGCCCAGAAAATACTTTCCAGAAAATGGCAATGGAGCGCATGAAAGCCCAAATTAAAGCCAGTGCGGATTTAGCCAAAAGAAAATGGGAAGTAATGAACGACCCCTCTAAGCTGGTCAACATGGAAAATGTCTTTAGGGATGATTACAGGGTCGAGGTTAATCCGATGAAACAAGTTGTTGATCGATATAATTCCAGCACAAAAATGATCGACCAGGCGGGCGGTTATGACAAATTAACCGGTGCCCAGGATGTCAAGCTGGTCAGGGATTATCTTAAATCTATATTACCGAATGAAGCGGTAATGTCTGATGACCAAAGAGCGGTTGCAGCGGCCAGGGGGTTAGGTGGCACCATCGATCAATGGTCAGGTATTTTATCAGGTAAAAGCCAGCTAGGCGAAGAAGGTGCCATGCAAATTCATCAAGTAATGCGGGGCATGGCAGACGAATCAGGACAAGCTTGGTCAGAGGCTAACCAAAAATGGGGTTCTAGAGCGGCAGAGCGTAATTTAAGCATTGGCCAGATTGTCACGGACGTGCCAGTAATTAAAGGCTATCAAGAAAAAACACAAAGCAATAAAACTAAATTACCAACAGACCAAAAGCGAAGACTTCGCAGGATCGGTGACTAATGCAGCCAGGATTATACATAGACGACGAAACAGGTCAGACGTTTCGTATTGACGACCAGGGCAATGAGTATGAAGTGCCGTCTTATGCAGCAGATCGAGGTGCGTTTGAATCTGCGATGATTGGTGCAGGCAAGACCATGACCAATATTGGCGCGAATGTATCGGATTTATGGGAAGGGTTAGGCGGCCAGGAATTTGTAGCCAATCCATCAGAATTTGAACAGCAAGCTTATGATGCGTTAGCGAGGGAAAATCCAACGTCAACCATGATAGGCGAAGCGCTGCCAGGATTATCGACTGCGCCAGTGACTTTTGGTGGTGGTTTAGCCACCCAAATGGCAGCTAATACTGCAATGGGCGCGGCAGAGGGGGCGTTAGTTGAAGGTGATATGGCGGGCGCATTAAAAGGCGCTGCCGGTGGTTTTGGTGGTGATATTGCGGGTAGGGCGATTTCCAGGGCGGTTGATCTTTTTAGGGGTGTACAAGCTGACCAGGTTTTACCGGAAGCGGCACAAACAATCCTAAAACATGGCGGACAGCTAAAGCCATCGGACAGGGTAGCAGAGGGCGCGATCAGGCGACCTATGCAGATTATTGAGTCGGCCATGCAATCAAACCCAATGGCCGCTGGCGCATTAGAAAAAATAGCCGATGCCAACCAGGGCGCGGCGAATAAATTGGCAATCAAAGCACTAGGCCTCGAAAGGGTTGAAGATCTCACACAAACAGGCATGACCAGCGCCTATGAAGAAATAGGCAAGCTTTATACTAAAGCAGCAAAAGAAATGGGCGATGTAACTTTAGACGCAAGCAACCTTGAAGATATATCCGATTTAGTGAGAAATTCAAAACTATTAAAAAATAACGCATTAGACGCCGCATTGGAAATGGGCGGTGATTCGGTTGATATTAAAGCTATTGATGTCATGAAAATCCGTAGCGAGTTATCCGACCAGGCGGCAACTGCTAATAGCTGGATGCAAAGGGAAGCGGCAAAAGACGCATTAAAAAGGCTGGATAAATCAATAGAGGCCACCGGCGGCGCTGGAACGGCTTTGTATAAGCAGGCCAGGCAAAAAGCCGAGATTCTAAATATTTTGGATACTGGCAACATTATTAAAGATGGCGATGTCAATACAAAGCTTTTACGCAACAAACTAAACCAAAAATTTAAATCCAATTATGTTGATGACATGGCTAAAAGGTCAGACGAAGCCAAGTCATTAGCCGAGTTTGCACAAGCGGCAAGCTCTAAGGATTTAACGTCGCAATTTGGCCGATCTGGATCGCCCGAAAGGGCGGCGGCCTGGGCAGATCCGGCAGGCTGGGCGGGCGCGGCTGCCGCGATCCCTTACATGATGACAGCAGGCAGACCCACGACAGATGCCGCCAGGATAATTTCTGCGTTATCTTCAAGGGCTGGAGCTGGGTTAATGTCAGATGAAACGCCTAATTATTAGTTTAAGTTTAATCCTGGGCGGGTGTTGCACCATCGCCCAGGTAGATATGTTAAAGTCCCAGGAACCCGGCACCATCCAGAAGATGGTCAAGCAAAAGGCCGAGGCTGCCCATAGTAAGGCCAAAAAGTAAGGCCATCAGAAAGTCAAAGAAATTATTTAACATGGAGCATTTTGTAGTTTTGATAAAAATCTAAAAGCGCCCTGGCAAGTTTAGCGCTGCCTCGATGGGCGGTCTCTAGCTTTTCATCATTTTCAAGAACCGCCTGGGGCATTTTGTAGTTTTGATAAAA
>Ga0180437_10005942_pt1 | contig 16522 bp, 16 predicted proteins | sample SS_ome_4_FD_132410 | JGI IMG/M metagenome (GOLD analysis project Ga0180437, IMG submission 132410) | Hypersaline lake sediment archaeal communities from the Salton Sea, California, USA - SS_3_D_1 metaG | ecosystem: Environmental > Aquatic > Non-marine Saline and Alkaline > Hypersaline >...
CTGTACCAAACACCAGCGCTGTTTTTTTATCTATAGAAAGGTTTTGCAATGAAGTTGCCTCATGCCCTACCGTTGTTGCAACAATTTTGTATCCTTGCTGTTTTAATTTTTGGTAACAATCGGAAATCTTTTTGTGTGAATGCACAGAAATCCATTTAGTTGACCCCATAGAAATTGCTTGCTTTGGATTAAATAAATTTCTGTTTTGTACAACATGAACATTTTGTACGCCAAAACAATCGGCAGAACGCATCGCCGCACTTGCATTATGAGATTGAAAAATTTCCTCTAGCACAACAGTTAAGTGATTTGTACGATTAACAATAACCTCTTGGATTTTTTGTTTTTTGTTTTCTGATATGTACTGCGATAGATAGGTAAGCAGTTTCTGCTTTTTATTTTTTTCCATACCATGAGTATAACCATAAAAACAAAAAGTGCCTTACCTAAACAGTAAAGCACAAACGCCTATTAAAAGTTAAATAAAAAATATTAAAATATTTTTTCTATTACATTACCAACAGCAGGAACCGCTTCCACTACGCCTTTTACTGCACCAACTGCGCCAAGCATTCCCTTTTTGGCATCCGCAATAACCTCTTTAGCAACCTGATGCACGTACCAAACAAACATGTGGTACACAAGCAACGCGATTACAACACTTAAAACAAATGCTAGCATAAGCACCGGCGCAAAAGTACGCAAATCTTTTCTGAACCACAACCACCAAAATAGTGTTTGTATTAAAAATGCAGCAGTCAAACCAATCACCTGCATTTTAAATGGATCCTTAATTCCAAATAAAACAATTGGAACAAAATAAACAATAAAACCTGTAAGCGCGACACACGCAAAACCAGCAAGTGTATGTTTAAGATTTACGTTTTTGAGTTTATATTCAAGAATGACAATGGTAAAAAAGTTTCCAACTAAATACAATAAGATTGCAAAGAGTCCATGAAGATATGGATTCAATGAAGGTAACATTTCTTCTCCTTTAGCTTAAAAAGCTATAACTCCAATATCTATATACAAGCAATGCAGTTACTAAATTTGAAACAAGAGAAATTAAAATAACAAGCCGTAAATTAATTTTGTAAGACAGGTTGACCAAAACAAAAAAAAGAATCTGAAACAAAAAGTAGATACCTCCTAAAAAAAGACAACTGAAAATTGGATGAAGCGCTTGTTGTGCATAGCAATCGTACGGCACAAACGTTAGACCAAGCAAATACATAGGACCAGCAATAACGATTGCACTAAACATAAAAAAAGAAAATAACTGGGAAAAAACAGAAAGGAGGACTGCCGGCATAATCCGCATGCGCCCGAAAAATTTCAACAAAAACAACATCATGAACGTATTGACCGGAATGTGATACCAACCCCAGGTGACATTCCACAACCACTCAGACAACATAAAATCCGCTGCAGTGGTTAACCACGTCATTTCACTCATCTCCTTTTTTTGACAAGCCGACACTTCTTTTTGTCATCGGCAATTTCTTTTAACATACAAAAAATTTCTGTCCACGCAACAAAAAAACAGATCTTATAAAAAAAATTGCGTTGCCTAGGTAGAAACTGATACCTTATGTATCCTTCCTGCAAAAGTATTTTTCTTTGAGATTATCCTGCAAACCAAAAAACAAAGGGAACAAGTTGTGAAAAAAGCAGTTCTTGTTTTTTTACTTTTCTGCACAGCAACCGGAACGAACTCTCAACAAAAAAAAGAAATAAAAGTAATAAGCCCCAAAGATGGCGGATTTTTACAAAGCACCTTTAGCCCAAAAATTGAAACCCAACCAAAAGCTACAACAGTGATACAGTTCAATGTTCCAAGTATGCCAAACACTCAAGCAAACGCACACCCAGATATACAAGCAAATCCAAACCTAAACTCAAACCCAAACATGAGTACAAACGCTAGTCAAAACGCAAGCCTTCGCGCAAACATAAGCATAAAAAATGAAATCCTTTTCCAAATAACTACAATGCTAAAAAACTCAAGCGTTTCGAAAATTAAAAATGCCATCAAAAAAGGACTCGGCGCAGCAGCAAAAGACATTGGTCAAAGAACAGGGACAATTTTCCATGACACAAGACATATTATCTGGAACCATAAATGGAAACTTGGACTCTCAACCCTCGCAGCATTGTATGGATTTTTGTTGCTAGAAATTTGGCGGTCAAAAAAACAAAACGGGAAATGGGGCTCATGGAAAAAAGATATTCCCTTTGCAGACTTGCTAGCCGTCCCACAAAAAAATCTTGCACAACAACTAATTGACGATATCAAAACAATATACTTGAATGCAGAAAATGCAACGAATCAACTTGCACCACTAATCGAATTTTTAAAAGCAATCGATAAAGAACTAAAACAAGAACAGCGAAGTTTAAAAATTAACTCTTTTATAGAAACAACACGAATTGAAAAGGCATTCCCTATCAAGCCAAACACACAAAGTATAAAAGAAAAAATCCAACGACTCACATACCTGAAGAACCTTTTTACCACCTGGCTATCTGATTATAAACTGCAACAAAAAAAACAAATGCTCGACCCCGTTGTTGAATGCAACAACCCATACGAACTTTGCCAACTACTGGCACAACAAGGCTACAAACTCAACAAAAAAATATACAATCCAAAAAATGGCCGTCAAGTGAAAAACCCCTACACAATGGCATTGATTTTATTGCAACAGCACCCCGACTTGATCAAGAAGAAAAATTTTATCGCAACGGCAATGCTGCTTGCCAAAGGTAGTAAACTTGCTGCAAAAGGCGGAATATTTTTAACAAAAAATGCGTATGAATTAATGAAATTTTTACTCGTAGCCGGCTTTAAAATTCAAAACAGCGTAAGAACGGTAGCAAACAGTAGCTATTATCAAAGCACAAAAGATTTTTTGGTTAACTTATTTTAAGAAAAAAAAAGCTTGCTTTTTACACAAGCTCCTTTTTTTAAAACTGTTTCTATATTTTTTTAGCGTTTGGTAAGGCTGCCGATTGCCGAGCCAACACTGGACATCAGGTGCTTCGCGTCATCATCGCCGAAACGAAGTCCGATACCAACGAATACATTTCCGTTTTTCTTACTTACAAAGTCATCAGCGCCAAAGACTGAGTACAGATTGCGCATGAAGTACATTTTGTTTATCCATTTAAGATGTGGACGACGGTCAAATTTCCTGTTGTCCCTGTTCCAACCTGTTGTATCAAAAACTTCCAAACTTGTTACCCAACGGAAATTATCATTTTTGAACGGAATATCAAAATCAACGGCAACACCAGCAGAATTTTCAAACAAACCAACTCTAAAAGCTAAGTTTTTAAAGACCTTACCAAACTGCAAGCCCAAAGCTACCGTATTGCGTTTAAGAAAATCTGCCTTCATACGATACGTATTTTTTATCTTATCTTTTAGCGCAAGGTCGTCTGTGTTGACCGGACAACCTTCATCGTCAAAATACTTTCTGTTGAACTCAAATCTTTTGATATTTCCACGCTCTGAAGAACTTAACTGCAATAAATAAAAATGATCATCATCCGGGTGAATTCGTATGTCGAAAAACCCTTTGGAATCTTCGTACTCATAATTTTCTGCAGGTCGATAGAATCCTTCAAAGTGTGTATCAAACACAAATTGCATACGATCAACTTGTGAGAAGTAATTTTTCAGACCACCAACCGCAACTTTTAAGTCTCGATAGGTTTCATCTTCGTTAACCAACTTGCCAAGCAAGCCTTTTCCTTCATCGATTTTTTCTGCAACGGAACTGATATTGCGCAACCCATCACGCGCTTGCAACGACGCCGTATCAATCGCCTCGGCAGTCGTTTCTAATTTTGTTGCAACACGATTGAAGTCTCGATCAAACACATCGGAAATTCTCTCCATGCTACCTTGGAAAGTTGGCAACACACTTTCTTCAAGTTTTTTTGTTAACCGTTTTATGTCTTGTCCAACTGCTAACAATGCATCAATGTTACCTTCGTTACGAGAAAGGCTTCTGTCAACAATGTCGGAAAATGAGGAGATTTTTTGAGATGCGTTATCGAGATTTGAAAAAATTGATTTGAGTTGTTCAGACCCCTGTGGGCCACCGATTGCGTCTTTAAATGATCCAGTAACTTTTTCAACATAATCAGCTATGGTTTCGAATTTTTTGAGAATTTCATCGATGTTAGCTGGAGGCTCACTCGGCTCAAGCAATGTCATTCCAGAGTGAATCTGTTTTAACTCCGGATCACCAGGAGCTAACTCTAAGTACTTGGTTCCGATCAAACCATCTTGACGAACAATGGCAGATGCATTGCTAAACAGTTTATGGTCTTTGCGTACCATTATATCTGCTTTAACGCGCGGCTGTCCATCAACAGAAACCACACCAAGTTTTTCTACCCAACCAACCTTCACACCCGCAATTTTAACTTCTGCTTTGCGTGAAAGTCCCGAAATGTCTTTAAAATATGTTGTAAAGCTCGCGTATTTTGCTCGATCAAATCGAAAGGCTCCAACCTGAAAACCCATGTATAGAAAAATTCCAAGAGCTACCAGGATAAACACGCCAACAATAGTTTCTACTTTGCCTCGCAAGCTTGTTCCTCTCTAGTCACAACCAATAAAACTTCTTAGCACTAAACTCAAAAGAGGCGACGTTTTTGCCAGATGAATCTTTTTGAAATGATTTTTTTCGTTCCAAGATAACAAGTAACTTTTGTATAACACCACCAACAGTTCCATAGGATACCACAGAGAAGACCTTTGGTTCAAACTTTGTACCAAGCATAGCCTTCATCTGCTTTGGCAAACTATCAAATTTTACCCCATAAACCGATGCTAACATCTCATCCCATTCTTTTGGAAACTGAATCGTTCCAGAAAAATTTTTCAAAATCTCTTTCAGCTTTTTTTCCAGATCCGCCTTAGACAACCCACTCAGAGTAGCCGCAGGCGAAGATGGAAAACCAAAAAGAATTTTCTGTGAATGAGAAAGCATCCACGGATCCAATTCTTTCTGACTAGACCATAAAGTAAAAAGATCTTGCAAGTAAACATTCTGTTTCAGTTTTCCTGTTTCATCCTTGCCTATAGGATCATCTGGTACATAAAAAATTCTGTCACCAAACAATTCAAACTCTTTTATGGATAGCAACTGAGTCAAATCTTGCAATCTCGTTTTACTTTCTTTTACAAACTTTTCAAACGACTCAAAAAGATTCTTGCTACCAATAATCTTTTGTATTTTCCCAAAAACCTCCTTCAAAATCTTTTTATTTTCTTCAGAAATTTTACCAGCTTTAAAGTCAACAAGCCCATTCAAATTCAATTTGCCGTCTTCTGAGCCTAAACAAATTTTTATCTGTCCTGTCACTCCATCGGTCCGACGCTTCAGATCAAATATTTGCCACTTGTTTAAGATCGGCAAAAGGGAAATAAGTTCTTGCTTGGCCTCTTGTCCGGCACTACTTTTCTTTTCTTTGCCTTGCTCTTTCGAGATTGTCTCTTCTTTTTTTTGCACATCACCAAAATGAGCAAGTTCACTCATGGCAATCTGTACCCCAGACCAGGCAAGCGCTTTTGCCTTTTCTCTATCGATCATTGTTTTTACATAATGCATATGGATAGAACCTCGGTCTGCAAGCACAGTAACAATCGCAACAATCAAAGCGATTACCATCAAGGCAAGAACAAGGGTGTACCCAGGCTTGTTTGTTTTTCTCATGATGGCACCTCACACCAATCTTTTTTTTCGCCGCCACCGTTTTTTACGACGATAGTCTCCTTTGTCACAACTCTTGTTTGGGTATTGTCGTCTTGCTTTATCACACCAATGGAAAGCTTAGCTGTCTTGGGGCCTCCGCTTTTACCCTTACCGAGAGGCGCTGCTCCCGGCTTACTATTCTTACTACTGGCTGCTTTTTTAGACTTAGAAACTTTCAAATCCGTCGGCGGTACATCATCGGCAATCACAACAAACCGAAACGTAAATGTTTGTGATTTTTTCTTCGCACTATCAAAAAAAGAAAATGTTGCTATCACAAAATTTGGCAACTGTTTTTTATATTTTTTAATTTGTTCTGGCCCCCAAACACTGGTTGTCTCGTACGTAACTTTAGGCTGCTTTTGCTCACCAACCGATTTGCTATCAGAAGACTTGCCAGGCGCTGCGTCCTGAGCCTGTCCAAAAGAACCCTCAGACACCGATAAATCAGGCTTTTCAACTACTCTCACTTCAAACTCAAGCTTTAAACTTTTCACACCATTAACCATCAGCATGCCCTGCGCTTTGACTTCATCTGGTGGCGTAAATTCTAGCTGCTGCAACTCTTGACGGAAAAGTCTAAATGATTGTTGCTCTTCCCTTTTTGCACGATCTGGAACCAAACGATACACAACCCGCACAATTCTTGGCGTTTTTGCTCCGTACACAGCAAGAGGATTGCTGGTGATAAAACTAAGTACACTTACTACACCATCTTTTTGTTTCATCACAAATGCATTTTCCAAGGGTAAAAACCGTTTTCGCTCATCTTCGCTCTTCGATCTTCTTCGGGCTTCTTCGGACTTAGAAGATTTTTTTTCTGTTTTTTCAGAGCTAGTTTCTTTTTTTTCAGCAGACTTATCACTTTCTTTTTTCTTTATGAAATAGTAAGGAATAAAAGCACCAGAAATATCTTTGTCAAATTGATTTTGAACTAGTGCAGCTTTTGAGTCGATAGAAATCAATTGATTTGCAATCCCAGAACCTTGATTGAAGAAAAAAAGACTGCTAAACAACGCAGTCCCGATTATACCAGCAAGAGCAAGAACAATAATGAGTTCTAAAAGAGTGAAGCCCGGTTTCATTTTTTCTTTTTCTCCGGTCTGTAAATAAAACTAACTAACGATTCTTTAGTTCTACGAGATCTACCAACAACCTCTACTCTATGAATGCCTTTTATTTTTTTGAACGCAGAATTTTCACCTATGGGTGTTAGTTTATAAGTAAGCGTTCCGCTTGGACGAGTAATTTTCCTGCTCTCCGGCTCTTTCGAAACTTCTAATTTTGGATCAAGTTTAGAAATTCTGTCTAGCCAAAAGTTTTTAATTGGAAAAAATAACCGAAGTCGCGCAGAATAATTGTACAAGTTTCGCATGGTTGAAGACTGCATAACAAACGCAGGCGCTAAAGACATGCCAACCAACGCAATAGTCAACAAAACTTCCATTAATAAAAAACCCGGTTGTTTATGGTTTTTTAAAGGTTCCATAGGCTGTAAACCGTGCAGAAAAAGGATTTAACACTAACCCAATAGGCCGTGACCTGCCTGCACGCTTTTCCTTTCGGTCAACAAAATTTATAATAACAGATTGCGCCAATCCTTCTGGTGTGATGTAAAAATAAGCACCGGAAATTTTTCCTCCACGATTGGCAACTTCATCAACACCTTCAATAAAAAAACTTCTCAAAACAAATTGCTTTGGAATTTTTACTGATGTTGCACTATAGTCACGCACTACTGGCTCAGTAACTAACTGTCCTTTATCATCTTTTTTGCCAACGCTTTGCCAAAGCGTCACTTTTTTCTTCTCAAAATCAAAATCAACTTTTTGTGTTTTTCCAGATCGAATTGCATTTTGCCAAGAAAATCCAACAAGCCTGTTGAGCTGTGTAACAAACTCTTCCCGTTGCTGCTTTGGCGACTTGCCAATCCGTGGAACAATAATAGCCATCACAGCGCCGAGCAGCGCTATGACGACTATCAATTCTATCAACGTAAAACCAGGAAGAATTATTTTGCGCGAATCCATTCAGACCTCGGTGCTTTTTTACCTTTTGGTCCATAAGAATACAACTCATACGGTTTTGGTCCGTCAGGTGTAAGCTTATAAATAAACTTTTTCTTCCATCCGTCCTTTGGCAACTTGCCACCCTCAACATATCCACCTTGTACCCAATCGGCAACCATATCTGCATCGTAGTAATCACCTGCTACTGGCCGCCTGACTAAATCCTCTAAACGCTCTGGATACTTGCCAACACCAAGCTCAAAAAGTCCAATTGTATTTTGCAAAATTTTTATTTGATCCCTCGTAACATTTTTCTTATTGCCTTCCGCAATATTTCTGTACGCAGGAACAGCGATTGCTAGCAAAACACCTAATATTGCAATGGTAATTAACAACTCGGTCAGAGTAAAACCGGGTTTGAGACTTTTAGATCGGCAACTTAAAACATGTGTCATAAAAAAACCTTTCGTTATTTGACTTAAACTTATTGATCAAACTGTATGTCTTGCACTTGTTGCAGCATCGGCGTGATAACCGAAAGCAAAATAAATCCAACGATAACTGCCATAAAAATTAAAGTTATTGGCCCTAGTGCTGCAGACAACTTATCTGCACGATCTGTTAATTCAACCTCATAATTTTCAGCTACAGTTAACAACATCTGGCCAAGCTGCCCACTTTCTTCCCCTGTTTTTATAAGATATATCGCAATCGGCGGAAACATGCCTGTTTGCTTAAGATACTGTGCTATTTTACCCTGTTTTATAATTTTATCACGTGCCTGACTAAGCGTATCGGCCAAAACACGATTATCGATAATGTTAACAACAATGTCCAACGCCTCAGAAAGTCGTACGCCACTTTCTATCAACATGCCAAGCGTTCTAGAAAATTGTACAACCGCCCCCATCTTTGAAAAAAAACTGACAATTGGTAAGCGAAGCTTAATTTTATCAAATGTTCTGGCACCACTTGGTGTTGACTTCCAATACTGAAATAAAAAAATTATCGCCACAAGGCCTATGAGAATATAAAGATAGTAACCACGCACAAAATCAGAAATATCAAGCAACATCTGTGTTGTCCAAGGTAACTTTCCTGAAATATTTTCTGCCATACTTGGAACGACCTTGGTAACTAAAAAAGCAACCACTATCGTAGCTAAACCAAGCTGCATCAATGGATACATGAGTGCACCAGTCACTCGTTTTTTTATTTCTGCACGACGCTCTTCATACTGCGTCAAACGATCAAGAATAATTTCTAAGTTGCCGCTTGCCTCACCAGCACGAACAAGCTGAACATAAATATTGCCAAACACTTTTGGAAATTTTTTCATCGCATCAGCAAGCGATGAGCCTTCTTTGATATCATCTTTTAAAGAAATAATAATTGATTTGAGGCGTCCCTCGAAATAGTCAATAAGCAACTCTAAAGATTGCAACAATGGGACGCCTGACTTTAATAAAACAGAAAGTTGTTTCGTAAATAAAATTTTATCTTTACCCGAAACTCCTCGCCGAAAAATACGTGAAAACCAACTGATTTGTGCTTCTTGAGAGGTTTGGGTAATTTTTACTGGAAAAATTCCCTGGCGCGCAAGCTGTTTTTTAACCGCCTCTCTTGAAGAAGCGTCGAGATAACCACTTACTTTTTTTCCATCTTTGGAAAATGCTTGGTAAAAAAACATTGCCATCTTGATACACCTTCACAAACAGTTGCTGAAAACTAAACAGCTTACGATTCTCCTTGCCCAGTCTCTTGAGTTGAGGAGTCGCTTCATGCTAGACTGCTAAAGTAGTATATCATTTGTAATCTGACCAGGGGGAACAGTTCATGAAACTAATGCGATACCTCACTCCGCTTGCCACGCTCCTTATCTTCTTAAGTCATAATGCAAAAACAGAAGATAATCAATTCTCGCATACTTTATCTGAAGAATTCAACCGAAAAACAATAGATCCGTTTTTGCCCGTTCGTTTTACTGGTACAGGAATACAAAAGTTCTTCTGTCAGGTATACAATAATCCAAGTTACGGAACAGAATTTTTACCTAATGACTTTTCTCATCTGCTACAATTCTTACAACACGGTGTAGATACTAAACAAGATGAAACATACGCCCAATCAGTTTTTAAACTGTTTAACAACAAGCTAAAATCCGCAAGTTATGTAAACGCATATGTTTTTTCAGACCTAATTGCTCCACTAGAAAATCTTTTAAAAGAATATTTTGTTGAAACGAAACCCAAAACAACAATGGAGCTGAAAGTTGCCGTCAACGACGTGCTATACTCTTCTTTTTTATCACAGTTTGATTTTTTTAAACGCAACCCAAAATCTTTTTTTGACGGCCTTTCAAACGAAATTCTCCTTTCTCTTAACCATGAACTCGATGGCGCAAAAAGAGAATTTCAAAAAGAACAGTTGCGTCAAACTGTTATTCGTTTTTTTGAACACTGCGTAAGCAAATTAGTTTGGAGCCCAGAAGAGCCAAACGATATTTGGAAAATAATCAAAACAGTTTCTACAAGCCTTGCCCATCTGATGGAAGACGGAATCATAGAAAATGTTGACCATTTAGATGACCTACTATGGTCACTCACCCATAGACTTTGTTTTTTTATCGATCTGCTTGGAGCTGATCTTCCAGTTGCCTTTTACCAAAACATTAAACAAGACCTGATACGCAAAACGCCCATTTTATGCAAACTAAAAGAACAAGAACAACTCATGAAATCAAAAACCGATCATATCATGCAGGCAGTTGTTGCTGGTGAAGCTCGTGCTCGTGCACGAGAGATTGGTATTTTGGCATAACACCCCCTCCTCCTGCGCTTCTACACAAAAAACATTTACAAAAGCCATTTTTTTGTCATTATAAATAATATGGAGGCAGCAAAAAACCTTTCAGCTACAACTTTTTAGGAAAAATCAAACCCAAAAAATCATTACAGAGAAGATATGATAACCAGAATAAAAACCGGATTTATTTTCGCGCTCTTCCTTTTTGCCTTTGGCGCAAAAAGCTGCGATAAACCTCACAACAAAGTCAGCCTCGCCCTCTCGGACCACCCTATAAAAGGTATCAGCGGCGGCAACTCGAGCAAATCCCCCCTTTCTCCAAGAGATGCTCTCAAAAAAAGCCTTGGTCTGCAACACTTTTTCTTGCCCAGCAAATATTCTACAAAAGAAAAAAAAGAAGATAAATTCTTTGATGAAATCACAGAAGGACATAACAAAAAGAAAAAGAAAAGCCAAGAAGAAATAATCGTTGATTTTTTAAAAAAAACCCAAAAAATGGCTCTTCAATCCCCAAAAAAAAAATTTATATCTACTGAGCCACCACTCAAAAGCAGTAAAGATTTGAAACGAATGAATCAACGAAAGCATCAGCAACCTGCTACTGCAAACAACCCCTCCTTTGATCTTTTAAGTGGAGCCGACGACCTTTCCATGTGGGAATATCTTACTTTCGAATCATAACACTAAATAAACAAACCATTGCAAAAACTAACAAGCTCTGACATATACTAAGAACGGCTGTTGTTAACTGTTTGTTATTCTTAAAGGAGAGCTGGGGCATGAAAAAAATTTCCATTCTTTTCTTGGCCACATTGGCCATTTGCTGTGCACACACTATCCGTGCAAAAGTAGAAAGCATAAAAACAATCTCAGAATTTGAAGAGTTAAAAGAAAAAGGATGCCCGATGGTAGTAAAATTTTTTACACCATGGTGTCAGGCCTGTAACATGGTTGCTTCTTCCTTTCATAAGGTTTCAGATGACCCTCATTTTTCTCATATCAAATTTGTTACTGTCAACGCAGATCACGCGGTAGAGCTAGCTGATAAAAAAAACATCAAAGAAGTTCCAACCTTTTTGTTTATTGCAAACAACAAAGTAAAATCACGCACCGTTGGTATAAAAAACCCTGAAAAATTTGAAGAATTTCTTATAGAGCGCATCAATCGAAAACTTCCTGCAAAAAAGAAAGATCATATTGAAGGAGTCTGGGATAACATCATGGGAACCTTCAATAAAATATCTAGTTGGACCTGGGATCTAAGCTCCAGAATGTTTTCGGCAATAAAAGGACTTTTTGGTCTTTAAAAAAATAAAAATATTTATTGCGGGAGCCTTTGGGCTCCCTTTTTTTTGCCTGGGGTTTATACTGAAAGCCTAAAATATTTTTGACAACAACACCTATGGAAACCATAATGGCAAAAATTAAAAAACTCCCTTTGCACGAAGCACAAAAAATCGCAGCCGGCGAAGTGGTTGAGCGACCAGCAAACGTCGTAAAAGAATTAGTAGAAAACAGCATAGATGCGCAAGCAACGCAAATTTTTGTACACCTGGAAGACGGCGGCAAAAAACTAATTCGTGTTGAAGACAACGGGTGTGGCATGTCTGAGCAAGACGCAAAACTTTGTTTTTGCCAACATGCAACAAGCAAAATAACAACGGTCGAAGATTTAGACTCAATCGCAACATTCGGATTTCGGGGAGAAGCACTTGCCAGTATCGCCGCTGTCAGCAACGTAACATTGATAACAAAAGAAAAAAACACAGAAAATCTAACAGGAACAAAATTAAAGCTAAATGCCGGAAAAATAATAAAACAAGAAACAGTTTCTGCGACACCAGGCACAGACATAATAATAGAAAATATTTTTTTCAATCTTCCAGCACGACAAAAATTTTTGAAAAAAAAAGAAACTGAATCACGGCAAATCACCCAATTACTGCACGCATTTTGCCTTGCATACCCAAACATACATTTTAAGTTTTTTAATCAAAAACGAGAGCAAATCAACTGTCCGCAAACCAAAACACGACAAGCTCGCATCGCACAAGTGTGGGACCACGCATTTTCTGAGCAAATGATCACACTTTGTTCAAGCGAAACAAAACAAGCCGTTTCTATTTCTGGTTTAATTTCTAACCATCAATACTTCCGATACGACCGCGGTCAGATTTTCTTCTTTGTAAACAATCGCTGGATAAAAAACTTCGACCTTTCTCGCGCCCTACTACGAGGTTACACAAACGTGCTGCCACCAGCTCGATACCCTGCAGCAGCGATTTTTATTGAGGTTGATCCACAAAAAATTGATGTGAATATTCATCCAAGAAAAGAAGAAGTACAGTTTTTAAACCCACGCACTATTACCTCTTTACTGCAAGAAGCAGTTAAGACTACACTTGAAAATCATTTATCGAGTCAACTAAAAAAAACAGTAAATATTAGCTCCCAAAAAAATTTCTCTGACCAAGCACCATTTGAGTCACAACCTTTTTCACGCAAACCAATTGAAAATTTTTCTTTTTCCAAACAACTACAGCAACCCCAAGCATTTACCTTTCAAAACAATCCGCTGCCAATAGAAACAAAACAAAAAAAGATTTTAGAAAGCAATCTGCAGGCCACACCAGAAGTTGAAAGTTTGTACAACATTATCGGCCAGTACAAAAAAACATACATTCTCATAGAAAAAGAAGATGGATTATTTTTGATAGACCAGCATGCAGCACATGAGAGAATCTTGTACCAACAACTGTGTGGGCGATTTAAAAATACTGCAACCGTTAAACTAATGTTTCCTGAAATCATTACTTTAAATGAAGAAGACATGGAAACAGTTGCTCCGCATCTTGAAATTTTCACAAAAAACAATATTCAGATCGAACCATTTGGCCAAAATCAATTGGTTGTACACGCAACACCCGTGCACATAAAAAATATTAAAATGGATGAGCTGGTAAAAGAAGTTGCCGGCTGGGTACGGGAGCATGATCAACTAGAAAAAGATCAATTTTTTAAAGCAATTAATGAAAAAATGCATGCACAAATGGCATGCAAAGCAGCAATCAAAGCAGGCGATACCTTAACAATGCAACAAATGGAAAAACTGCTGCAAGATCTTGATCAAACAGAAAACCGATTGACCTGTCCTCACGGAAGACCAACCGGCTGGTTACTAAGTCTGTATGAGATTGAAAAGAAATTTAAAAGAAAACTGTAACCTTTTTTATTCTTCTACCTGAATTGACTTTTGACAACCTAAAGCAACAGCCAAATCACCTAGAAAAAGACTAACTTTTTTAATTTTCTCACTTATCAAACTAGGTTTTTTTTCTTTCTCTTTTTCTTGCTCAAGAAACTGCCCTGTCGTATAAACCACTTCTCCATTTTTAATGATTACCATTTTTCCGTCTACATAATCCCAAAAACCGTTAAAAAAACCCTTATTATCCAATAACTCAAATTCTTTTTTATTTATACTTTTAAACAAACCTCTCCATTCTTCCGTCGTCCAAATTTTTGGCGATTTCGAACTATATTTAATCAAAATCAACTCTTCAGGAGAAGCTTTTTCTTTTCGCAATTCCAACTCATATTTTTCTTCAGAAAGCCTCTTTCCATTCAAAAAACGTTTTATCGATCCGTCACTTAATTGAACGCAGGCACCATTGCTCGGACCACCCAGCTGCGCAACAAGCCCAACATCTCCTTTATATTGATCCTGCGAACAAAAAGAAACAGAAGCTGTCCCTGCCCAAAAAAATCCAAGAACAAATAAAAGTTTTTTATTTTGTATCATAATATCCCTATATCCCTTCAGAGTTTTCTCTTTCCCCTACCAGAGTATCTATGTTAGCTTGCAAAATGACAAGCTTCTGTTTTAAAAAAAAACAAAAAGGTAAATCCTACTACGCCCGCACATCAGATTTAGAAAGACCCGTCTACGCTTTTCAAGCTACAAACGGGCAAGCAAGGAGAAAAATGAAAGAGAAAAAATCTTTTGTGCTGTTCACACTTTTTTTTATTACTGCTTTGTACACACCATTACTTTTTCCAAGAAAAAAAGTTTTGGATGTTATCAGTGAAGGAAAACTGTTTTCTTTTCGGCATTACCCAAAATTTTTTGGCGATATAAACACGCGCTACGGTAACATCGCCGAACGTTCCTACCTATTGACCAACATGGGAAAATTCAGAAACAGAATGTACAACAAGGGTGTCTATCTTGATGCAACGTTGTTTCAATTTTTAGGATGTAACACTCGGGGTGGAGCATGCCAGGAAAGGTTGCGATACAACGGAAATGCTGAGTATTGGTTGATCTTAGACTCTGCAAAAATTGGCGCCTGGTCACGCGGTGCATTTATGTTGCATGCAGAGACAAACTGGACAAAATGTGACAGCATTAATGATGACGTTGGTTCTTTGTTGGCTGCAAATTCTCGCTCTCGTGTTCCGGTACCGGAAGAAGAAAAAACAACCCTTTCTGAAGTAGTGCTCGAGCAAGTGTTTACGGATAACTTTTTACTTCGCTTAGGAAAACTTGACGCAACAGGACCAATTGACGGAACCGATTTTGCCAATAACGGTCGCTTTCAATTTTTATATGCCGGACTTGTAAATAACCCCATGATTTCTCATTTTACGGCATATACATCGCTTGCTTTACTACCAATTTGGAAACTTACTAATCGACATGCATTAATGGCTTCTATTGCAGATGCACAGGGTACCGCAGATAAATCTGGCTTTGATACTGCGTTTAATGGTGAGACAACATATTGCATTCAGTATGTTTTTTCACCGGTAGTAAATAAAAAACCTGGCAACTATCGTATTATTTATGCACATTCAACGAAACCTCTGACAAGCTACGAATTAGATGAACGACATCTTATTGGTCAAGAGATTGGGACAATAAAAATACCAAAAAAATGCAGCAACCACGCAGTGCTTTTAAATTTTGATCAATACATCTGGGTACACGACAAAAATGAAAACATAAAATATCGCCACCACCGACCACCAATTGGTATTTTATTGTTTGGACGTGCAGGATGGGAACCAGAAGACAGAAACACAATAGATCAGTTTTACAGTATTGGCATTGGTGGTTATGGCGGGCCGTACAATCGATATTATGATCAATGGGGAATCGGATACTGTGCAACACATATTTCTTGCTCGCTACGTAAAGACTTGCAAGAAAAAGGAATTTGTTTTAGAAAGTTTGAACATGCCGCTGAAGCGTTTTATAACATTCAACTGACGCCATCTTTGCACTTTACTATCAATGCGCAAGCAATAAGGCCGCCCCTGAGCACAAGATGTACGGCCTTTTTGTTTAATGCTCGTTTGCAGACGGATTTTTAGACAGGGTGATTTTCATTTTTACAAATTCTTTTAGTCTTGGTAAAGTTTCTTCATTTACCTCATTATTCTCTTTTCTGTCAATAGGAGTACGAAAAGAAGCGAAAAAAATATCTTCTTTTTTTTCTAAGTTAGGGAATGCAATTGAATGTTTTTTATAGTCATCTGAAGACTTTTCAAGTTTTTCTCTTTCTTGACAAACCAAATCTTTAAATGGCCATTCATTAGAGCAACTTGTTGGAAATTTTTCTGTTTCTTTAAAAACAAAAATCACATCATCCCCAGATTTTAACTTTGAATCAACATACTCAAGATTTTCATCTAAAGCTTCAATGGGTGAATCTAAAATAAAAAACAAAAAATCCTGATTTTCTTTTAACTTTTGATTAAAAGAAAGATATCTTAGGCTATTTTTAATTTTTTTTGTAATTTTTTTTTCAAATTCTCTTGTAGGCCTATTAGACGTTGTATCTACATAGTAAAAAGCAGCCGTTGGTTTTTCTATCGCGCTTGCACATAAATTTCCAGCTACACTAACAAAGAAAAAAAAAAATACAAAAA
>Ga0180437_10005944_pt1 | contig 16516 bp, 22 predicted proteins | sample SS_ome_4_FD_132410 | JGI IMG/M metagenome (GOLD analysis project Ga0180437, IMG submission 132410) | Hypersaline lake sediment archaeal communities from the Salton Sea, California, USA - SS_3_D_1 metaG | ecosystem: Environmental > Aquatic > Non-marine Saline and Alkaline > Hypersaline >...
CAAAAAGAATTTTTAAAGCACCTATCAGCCAAATTGTTTTTAATGTAAATATGAGACACCAATATGATACACCCGTATAAATTTGTGCTTAGATGTGTCTCTAATTACAATATGAGACATTGTTGTTTCTTGATACATAAGTCGGACCACTATGACGAAGCGTAAAAAAATAGATTGGGAATCAATTGAAAAGGAATACCGCGCTGGTCAGCTTTCCATCAGGGAAATATCGCGCAAATTTAATTGCGCAGAGTCAGGTATCAGGAACAAAGCCAAAAAGCTAAACTGGCAGCGCGATCTCACAAAGCGTGTGCAAGATGAAGTGCGCAATAAGTTAATGCGCAAAGATTGCGCAGAAGCTATGCGCGAGGACGATGAGATTGTTGATGAGGCATCCAATAGGGCGGTCGAAGTTATTATGCTTCATCGCAAGGATGCGAGTAATCTGCGGGAACTGCTTGCCGAAGTGTTGAATTCTTTTAGGGAACACATTGATGGCGAAGACAAGGCTTCGCAAGATTATAAAAATATCGGACAGTTTATCAAGGATGGGTCGCTGGCGCTATACAAACTAACCGAGATTGAGCGCAAAGCGTTTAATATCGACGATAAAAAACCACCGAGCGGGGCAGAAGGCGACCCGATCCATGTCGATTTTGACGGTCTGAACGTGGTTTTAAAGCGCAAAGATGCTAACACCGAATGAAGCGGCACTCATTGATCAGTACAGGGAGGTTTTACCAACAGCGTCATACGACTATGCGCTTGAGATATATCGTTCTTTGAAAAACTATGCTTCCAACGGGATCATAGCCGAAGTATGCAAGTTTGACAGATACTTTTTATTATTGGGTATCCTTCGGGCGGGTTATGCCGGCCACAAGTGGATCTACGAGCGGTGCCGAGAGGTCGAAGCCAATCCGGACGACCACCTTGATTTGTGGGCCAGAGGGCATTTTAAATCGACAACGATAACATTTGCCGGGTCATTTCAGGAGATTATCAAAAACCCTGAGATCACAATCGGCATATTTTCAAACGACCGGCCAACCGCAAAGTCTTTTTTGTGGCAGATACAACAGGAAGCGGAAATCAATGGCAACCTGTCGATGCTGTGGCCTGATATTTTTTGGAAAAACCCGAAGCGCGAAGCTCCGGTCTGGTCCCTGGATAACGGCCTGTGCTTTAAACGTAAGCACAACCCGAAAGAACCGACAGTTTCAGCTTGGGGTTTGGTGGACAGCCAGCCGACCTCGAAGCATTTTGACCTGAGAATCTATGACGATGTTGTAACGGAGGATTCTGTCGGTACTCCAGACATGATCTTGAAGACGACAGAGCGTTGGGAGTTGAGTCAGAACCTTGCCAAACTGGAAATGGACGAATTCAGCAAGGCAAGACAATGGCATATCGGAACCCGTTATCATTTTGCCGACACATACCACACAATTATAGACCGTGGAGCGTTAAAAGAGCGAATCTATCCGGCAACTGATGACGGCACCCGGGACGGCAAGCCGGTTTTACTGACGCAGGACGCATGGGAAAAGAAGCTCAAAAGCGAATCGACCCATACCATCGCATGTCAGCAGTTGTTGAACCCACTTGCCGGCGACCAGGCAGAGTTTAAGCCCGAATGGATCAGGCGCTATGAGGTCAGACCTGAAGTGCTCAGCGTGGCTATACTGTGTGACCCGGCCGGTTCAAAGAACAAGGCATCATGCAACACGGCCATGCCAGTTATAGGGATGGACCAACACTTTAACAAGTATCTTCTGGACGGCGCTTGCCACAAGATGAGCCTAAACGAACGCTGGTATATGCTCAAAGGTCTTGTGGCCAAATGGAGAAGGGCAAAAGGTGTGCAGGTTGTCATGGTCGGCTATGAGCGATACGGGATGCAATCGGACATCGAGCACTTTGAAACCATGATGAAAATAGAAAACTATGCTTTCCCGATAGAAGAAGTTAGCTGGACCCGGGAGCATGTTGATGCCAAGGACGACAGAATCAGGCGACTTGAACCCGATCATCGTTCCTGGCGGTTTTTTTACCCGTATGAGGGCGAGATGACGAAATTGCAGCTTCAGGCATTGGATAGGGGAAAGGGCCACCTGATAGCCAAACCGATCAAACGAATCAACGAGGAAGGCAAGGTTTACAACGTATTTGATTATTTTTACCACAACGAATATCTATTTTTCCCGGCCACGACCAAGAAAGACTTTATGGACGCTATGAGCCGGCTGTACGACCTTGAGGATTTTAACCCGCCCATGATTTACAATGAAGCGGATTTGATACCGGAACACGCAGGAGACACCTAATGAGCGACTACGAAGTAACCTACTCGGACGACACACTGTTGCGCCGGGTAGTTGAGAGAAACAAAGATCAATACAAAGATGATGTGGCTTATGAGTTTTCAAACGGCCGCAAGTTTGATTCAAGTGACCGATATGATACCGGAATCTATGACGGTAGCTAATATGGTGCGCTGTTGTAGTTGTCATGTGTTGATACCGAGGCCCGACGAACCGATGGCCGATTATAAAGAACATTATTGTTCCGAATGCAGGAAGACCGAATATGTTGACGAGGCAGATATTTATCCGGACCCCGAATAACCGAACGGGTCTGATGAACGTGCCATGTGGGATTTGTCACAGCTTTTCACAGCGAACGGTGACTGTTAAGGCCGAAGTCGGCTGGGGATTGGTGCTTTGCCAGACCTGCCTCGATACAATAGACGGAACTGTGCTGCCGTTTTTTGGAAGGTGCTATGATACCGAATATAAGACGAAATCAAACATTTTGCGAAATCATACCAGAGCATAATTTCTGGAAAGAGGTCAGGGACTACCGGCTGGCCCAGATCGTCGGAGATGTCCTGTATCGCCATTATCCCAACTACCACTGGTGGATTTATGCAGATACAAAACAGGACGTTATTTTAATCAAGTGCGGCGAGATCAACTCGTCTTTGCGTGGAGGTCTGTTGCCGAATATGGTCATCCATTACAACAAGACCCAGGACGACAGCACGTTTGTCAAGAAAATAGTGAGGTCTGGCGGCGAACTGCTTGAACGCGCTAATCTGAAACGGGGCGCTTTTAACGGGGAATATCCCAAGCGCATCGATGGTGTTCCAGAGCATCAGCAACCCGATCATTTAACCATGGATGTGCCGAATATCAGGATAATTCATTAATCAAAACGGAGGAAACCGCTTATGATACATGCCAGAAGACACTGATATAAAAGAAAAAGACCCGAATGACGTTTGGCTTGAAAGGGCGCAGCAAGCCGATTATATGTCAACTTCCTTTATGGACAACAACTACCGCAAGGAATGGGAAGATTGCATACGGCATTTTCAAAGCCGGCACCATGCGGCCAGCAAGTACAATAAGGCTTCATATCTGTATAGGTCGAAGCACTTCAGGCCAAAGACCCGCTCGATGGTAAGAAACTTTGAGGCCATGGCCGCAGCCGCTTATTTTGCGAACATGGATGCTGTATCCATTGAGCCGAACGACAGCGACAATTTCATTCAGGTAGCGTCAGCCGATGTGAATCGCGCATTGGTCAACTACCGTCTTCAGGAAACAATCCCCTGGTTTATGACCTGTATTGGAGCGTTTCAGGAAGCGGTCAAGATTGGCGTTATCTGCTCCTATCAATGCTGGCGGTACAAAGAACAAACCCGTAAATACGAAAAGCGGGTTTGGGATATGGACACCGATGAGGATGTTAGCATATCCGACATTGAAGAAACCCGCACGATAGCCGATCATCCCGAAATCAAACTCCTGCCTCCGGAAAATGTAAGAATTCATCCGTTTGCCGATTGGACAAACCCGATTAAGTCCTCTCCGTTTCTTATCATCTATTGGCCGATGTACGTTATTGATGTGAAAGAGCGTATGAGTGGGAAAACACCGGCAGACAGAAGGTGGAAAACCCTGACAGACGGCGAAATCAAATCGGGGACGAAACTTGTCTACGATTCTACCCGTATGACCCGGGAGGGCAACCGCGAAGATGCCACCGAGAAGGAACACACCAAGAAATTAGGCGATTATGACGTGGTATGGGTGCATGAAAACTTTTTTAGGACTCCCTCGGGTGATGTGGTGTTTTACACATTAGGGACAGAGCACATGCTGTCTGATCCGGCCCCGATGGAGGAAATACCCGAATATCTGGACGATGAACGGCCCGTGGTGATGGGTATAGCGTCGATTGAAACCTTCAAGACCTACCCGCAAGGGCCGGTCGGGTTTTCAAAACCCATGCAGGTTGAGGTCAATGAGATCAACAACCAGCGGCGCGACAACGTGCTTTTGGTGTTGAACAAGCGATATTTCGCCAGGCGCGGGAGCCAGGTTGACTTAAAAAGTCTTGTCCGGAACGTGGCTGGCTCGGTTACGATGATGAATAACGTCGATTCTGACGTGAAACCAATCGATTTTCACGATGTTACCGGCTCGTCATACATGGAGCAGGACAGATTAAACGCAGATTATGATTCACTTACGGGTACATTCGACTCAGGCAGTTTGACCACCAACAGGCGCATGAACGAAACTGTGGGCGGTATGAAGATGCTCAGGGCCGGCACGATGACGCTTTCAGAATACCTGATCAAGACGTTTTCCGAAACATGGGTTGAGCCGGTCATAAAACAACTCATCAAACTGGAACAAAAGAACGAAACCGATCTTACCATCCTGTCAATCGCACAGAACAAGGCGCAACTTTATCAAAAGTACGGCATAGATACTGTAACCGACCAACTTTTAAACCAGAAACTTACTATCACGGTAAACGCCGGCATGGGAGCCACAGACCCGGTTGTCAGGGTTGAGCGGTTTCTTTTGGCCATTGACAAGTACAGCCAGGTGATTGAGCGTCAGGCAAAACTACAAACCCCGATATTCAACAACGAGGAAGTCGGCAAGGAAATCTTTGGCAGGCTCGGCTACAAGGACGGCAAGCGGTTTATGTTCCAGACCCAGGCCCAGCAGAACGAGCAGCTTATGATGATGGTGCAGCAGTTACAGGCGGCGGTGCAACAGCTTCAAACCGAACTTCAAAGCAAAGACGCTGACAGGCAATTGAAACTTATCGAAACCAAGATGAAAGAAGAGGGGCAGGACCGCAGGAAACAGGCAGAACTTCAGACCAGATTGACTGAAAAGGCCATGGACCTGGAAAATCCTGTGCCGGGTGAGAAGGTGGCATGAAAAATTTTAAAAATACTGATGTTGATGATTGGCCTCGTAAAATCAATGTTGGCGATTGGGTAATGTATCAATCGAGAAAATGGAAGGTTGTGAAAAAATACTCAAATCGTTGGCACACAAATAAACCAACATTTTTATTAAGCCGTGAATGTATTACCGGAGACACGGAAATAATTGAGGTTTAATGACAGAATCCTACACTGATGCCGACATACAGAAGCATTTTGAGGATTTAAGCAGAGAATACAATTTCGGCCAAGAAGCGGAAGGGTTCTGGTCGTCTGCGCTCGGAAAGTATGTCATCGGATGCTCTTTACAGGAATCCGAAAAGGCAACAGCGGAGTTAAAACATGCTGATCCAGAAGATGTTAAAAAAATAAGGGAATTGCAGACAAAAATACAGGTGGCAGAAAAGTCGCTTGTGTGGCTCGGTGAAGCGATACAGGCCGGCCGCGCTGCCAAGCAGCAGTTTGAAATCGAAGAGGACATGCAGGAGGAATGAGGCTTTTAGTTATCATATTGAGCCTTTTGGTTTTTGCCTGCACAACAACTAAAATGCAACCGAAAATGGTAAACGTAACGATCATAAAAGACGAGCAAATCAAACAGCTTAACGTAGATGTGTATAAAAAACGCAATAAAAAATGCGGCAAATTATGTCCATAGGGAGGAACCATGTCTAAAGAAAAGAAAAAAGAAATCAGCGAAGAGGAACTTAAAAAGATACAGGATGCCGGCACCGGCCACAAGGACCGGCTGGAATCAATAGCGCAATCAGTCAAGAAAACCCATTTTGAAGAATCCGGATATGAGGACATTGAAGATGAAGAAACAGGAGAGGAAACAAAAGCAGAACAGGATACGCAAACGGACGAAACGGATGAGAAAGATGAACAAAAACAAGACGTAAAGGAAGACAAACCGCCAGACACGGATTTCATCAAGCTGAAAGTCGATGGTGAGGAAATCGAAAAGCCGAAGTCCGAAGTTGAAAAAGAAGGCGGGGTTGAAGCGTATCAGAAGAAACTTGCAGCCGACAGAAGGTTGGAACAGGCTACCTTAAAGCAAAAAGAGATCGAAAAGCGCGAAGCTGAACTGGCCAAGCGCGAAGCGGCCTTGGGTCAGAAGCTACCCGATACGGATGACGACGACCTGGACGAGGAAACCGAAGAAGATCCAAAGCAAAAAGATGCCGTTGAAGACCTTAAAAGGCTCAAAGATAAAGTCGCTGAAAAACGAAAAGCCTACCATAACGCGATAGAGTTCGGGGAGCACGACGACATCGATGCGGCGGCTGACGAGTATGAGGCGGCACAGGAAGCGTGCTATGAGGCAAAGTTTCAGGAGGGGAAACCTACCCAGAAACAGGCCGACTTGGACGTGGATGAAATCGCAGATCAAATAGACAAAAGCCTGACGAAAAAGAAAATTCTTTCAAAATTCCAAAAGGAATTTGAGGATGTCTGGAAAGATCCCGAAGCCAAGTCCCGGGCAGAGTTTGAGGTTGATATCCTACTCAATGCCGGCAAATCCGGCAGCGAATGGTCAACCTATGAAGAGGCAGGGAAACGAGCCAGGCAGCAAATGGGATGGGAAGAACCCGAAAAAAAGGACCCTACCCCCGAGCAGACCGAAGAAGAAAAAAAGCGCCAGGAAAAGATCGAGAAAAAACGCAAGATCGAAAACATTGATGCTGCGACCGCAAAGACAGAAGCACCAAAAACGGAGGAAAAACCACAATCCAGAAAAGAGGTCATAGAAGATATGGCCGCTAAAAGAATTGGATCTCATATTTATTAGGAGGTTTTTCAATGAGTGGACAAGTATGGGTAGTTAATAGTCTCGGAGGCTATATGTACTCGGATAATTTGTCCAAAAAACTCCGGATGGCGGTCCAGCCCTTGACGAAGTTTCGTTAAATTAGGCGAAATTAAAACTTGGCTATATGCTGGGACGAACTGAGGATATGATGGTACCAAAGAGTGAAAATTCATCATTGCAGTCAATCAGCAGGGAAGTCGAATCTGAGTTAGCGTGGTTAGCGGGTATTATTGACGGCGAAGGATGCCTTGAATTGAATATGAAAAAAGCTAAAAACGGAAAACGATATCTGTCTCCAAAAGTAAGGGTTTATAATACAGATATTCGTATGATTCAGAAAATTGGCGAGATTTATAAAAAATTCAATTTGGTATTCTTTTATACCCTTGGCAATAACGGCAAATATCAAAAGAAGTGGAAAACACAAATGGGTATTTGCGTAGCCAGCCAAGGAACCACCAAAAAACTTTTACGGCTTATTCATCCATATCTCTGTAATAAAAAGAAAATGGCAGAAATTATGTTTCGTATGATTCATTTTGTTTCTGGTTGTCCTAAAGGCGGCAATACGAAACGATTTAATTATTGCGAGACACAAGAATTTCAAACCATATGGGATGAATACGAGACAGAGAAAAGTTTTTACATCGACCCCTCAACGACTACACGCCGAGCAAACGAGATATTGCTTGTTTGATGATATAGTCTGAACTCATGGGCGACCATGAGAGGGAAGTTGAAGTGCTTCCCCGCCCCAAAGGGTCATAAAAGACTTAACGGGGTCATTAAAGTAACAGATTGCAATTTTGCGATGTGAAAGACGCAGCGCACCAGGGCAAGAAAAAGGGCGACACCTTTCATTGGGACGTTTACAAAGACGTTGCAACGCAAGGCACGACTCTGACCGAAACAAAAACGATGCCTGAAACCAACTTTACGATCACTCAGGGGACCCTGACGATTACTGAGGCTGGCAACAGTGTGCCGTATTCCGGAAAACTGGACGATTTATCAGAGCATCCGGTCACGCAGATTATTAACAAAGCCCTCAAAAACGACGCAAAGAAGTTTTTCGATATTCAGGCTCATGCTCAGTTCAATACGACTCTTTTGCGTATTTATCCTACGGGCGGGACGTCCACCGATGCGGTTTCGATTGCGACAACCGGAACGGTCGGCGGGACTTCCTCACAGGCTTTTAACCACGATCACGCCAAAGCGGTGATTGACACCATGAAAGAGCGCAACATTCCACCTTATGTGAATGACGATTACTATGCGATTTCCTGGCCGTCAACGCTGCGCGGGTTTAAAAACAACCTGGAAAGCATCAAGCAGTACACTTCCGAGGGTTTTGCGATGCTGGCCAGTGGCGAGATCGGACGATACGAAAATTGCCGTTACGTCGAGCAAACCAACATCGACAAGGCCGGAACCACCTATACGGATTGGATTTTCTTTATGGGTGAGGACACCGTTGCCGAAGCGATTGCGGTCCCTGAAGAGATGCGCGGCAAAATACCCGGCGACTATGGGCGTTCAAAGGGTGTTGCATGGTACTATCTTGGTGGATTCGGGATTGTTCATGCCGGCACCGGCGGCGACCACACGCAGGGCCGTATCGTTAAATGGGAATCTCTGGCATAAGGGGGTGATGTAATGAGTGGATTTTATGACAAAGCGCAATTTGGATTTCGGATGCGCAAATGGTTCGGCCTTGGCCCGAAATGGGGCGGGGACGGTGTGCCTTATTACATCAGTTCTTTCGCAACCTTCACAGTGGAAAACGCCAAGGTTGCCGGCGGGTTTTTTCTTGGTACGCATGATCCTGGCACCATTACGCATGTTGAAAAATGGTATCCGATGGGTCCGATTTCGATCAAGAAAGTCGGCGTATTCGTGTGCTCGACGCTGGCAAACGCCTCTGGCGGCTGCATGAACTTCAAGTTCCTTACTCGCGGGGCTTCGGCTTCCGTGATTGCGACCTTGAGGATGGCGTCATGCACCGTGGCTGAGGGTGCTATTGGTGCATCGAAAGCCCAGGCAGACTTCACTGTGAGCCAATGCAAGGCCGGAGAGTACCTGGCTATCCAATCATACGAACCGACAACGCGGTCTGCGACTGCCACTGAAGTAAAGGCCACCACAAGCGGCCGTGTGGCGTTCTTCGTGGACTACGTTCCGAAGTATGACAGCAGGTGGTCAGATAACGATCTGTAAACCATAACCGGGCGGGGCAACCCGCCCTTTTTTTAAAGGAGGAACCTTTAAATTGAGTTCTTTGAAAATTTGTAAACTGGCGGCTCATGCTTGCATAAGGGTGCAAAAAATGGCCCTTCCGCTGATGATGCGGGGAAACAAGGTATTTCTTCTTGCCCAGCGGAGGCCAAGCTACGCAGATGCGTATGACGGTTTTTCAGAATGCTTCAGCCTTGAGCAAATGCGCAACATGCTTATCGAACTAAAAGATTGGGCTGATGTTTTTCATTGTCACAACGAACCGTCATGGTTTGTAATGATGGTAAAAGAGGTCACTGACAAGCCGGTCGTTTTGGATGTGCATGATTCGTATCTGGCGCGGTCAACTCCCGAGGAATGGGAAAAAGCGATGCAAGAGGACAGACCACACCTTCGGGTGTCTGTCGAGGAACGAAACAACTTCCAACTGGCAGACGCGCTTGTTTTTCCGTCCCAGCCGTTCGCGGATCTGATCATTAAAGAATTCGACCTGCAACAGCCCCATTTGATACTGCCAAGCTACCTTCCTCAAAACTTCTACAACTATCACGCAAAGGAATGGATAGGCGGCTTGACGTACGAGGGTAGGCTGGACTTGCGAAAGAAAATAGAAAACGAGAAGCACTCCACCGGCTTTCAGTATACCGATTATGAGGACCTTGCAAACCATTGCAAGCAATTAGGGATTGATTTTCATTTTTACGGGCGAAACGACGACGAATTTAAAAAGGCTTACGAGCCTTATGTCAAGCAACAAGGCGTACCTGGCGGGATCATCATAAACGGCGCAATACCGTACCCAAAGCTAATGAGTACGCTGGCCATGCACGATTGGGGTTTGGTCGGTAACACTTTTGACACACCGGAATGGGCGGTTGCTTTACCAAATAAGTTATTTGAGTATATCGCGGCGGCGGTGCCGGTGGTGGCCATGAACGCCCAGCACTGTGAGGAATTTTGTCTTGAACACGGTGTTGGTATAAAGGTTGATTCGGTTCAGGAACTCACCGAACGCTGGCCGGAGCACGAAAAGGTCAGAAAACAGCTTGTTAAGGTCAGGCGCGAGTTTGTGATGGAAAATCATATCGAAAAACTTGAAGCACTTTACAGGTCATTGTTATGAAACCAAAAGTATCCTTCATAATGCCATCAGCGAAACTTCGGCCGGATCATTTTGAACATGCGGTTGAGTCGGTTTTAAATCAATCAATGAGGGAGATTGAACTTATTATCGTTTTGCAGAACGATCCAGAGAGGCATCGTGCATATATGTACGAAAAATCAGACGCAAGGGTTTTTGCGGTCAACGTCAATGCGCCATATGGTGAGCATTTTACAAAGGCTTACAATCATGGTGTTGGCTTGGCCCGGTCAGATATTATCTGTTTTGCCCATGACGACGATGTTCAGCTTAAAGATAAAGCGGAAATTTTGTATTCTGTTATGCGAAACCGCCCGAGTGTAGGCATGGTTCACGGTGGGTGGTGTGTGGCTGATCAGGATTTGGTGATACAGACGATGACCTGGGGAATTAAAACCCGCACCTACGAGGAATATAAGGATAGTGGAAGTTTTTCACCGAACGCTGTTGGAATCCGCAAATGGGTTTTTGACAGGGTTAAATTTAATGAAAACTACTGGCGGGTGCATGAATTCATCTGGTGTCTTGAGTGCATGGAGGCGGGAATCGAGTTTCATTATATTCAAATACCTTTGTTTATCCAAAGGGTACACGAAAGTTTCTCGCGCAAGCCGAAGGTAAAGCAATTAGAATTTGCTGAATACGAGCGGTACAGGAAGGAAAGAAACGATCCGACAATTGCGGCCGGCAAGGAACAATGGTGGCGGGAGCAACTTCCGGAACTCAGGCAAAAGGGGTTTTATGTATGAGCATCGTTGAATACTGGGACGAAAAATGGCGTCAGCGGATTCGGGGGGATTCGGTAATTTTAAACCTCGCCAAGGCCCACTACCTTTTAAGATATCTGTGGAAAAAAATCGATTGGTTTCCGCTTGAAAAATTAGAAGTCGGCTGCGGCAGTTGTTACCACGCCAAGATTATTTCAAACACTTGCAAGGAATGGCTTGACAAATACACCGGCATCGATCTTTCGCCAGAAGCGGTTAAATCCGCTCAAAGGTTTGGCGTCAATGCGATTGTGGCCGATATTACGACTTTTGAGTCTGACAGGAAGTACGAACTTTTTATATTCATGGATGTTCTGGAACACATCGAGGATCACAAGGCCACAGCGGAGGCGGTAAGGCGGCTGGCTGCTGATAGGTATTACATATTCGGAAACGTCCCGCTTTATAGAAGCAAGCACGAAACGGAAGGCGGTTTTGAACGGCCAATGAATATCTCGGTGCTTTCAGCGTTTATAAAGAGTTGCGGAATAGAAGCATTCACGCATCATATCTACGGGATAGACGGCTGGCCGTATATGAGGTTTGAGGCTTGCAACTGACCGATGAAGAAATATTGCGAGATATCAACCGGCGGCATATAAACGACAGGCGAACGATATGCCAGGTTCATCGGGAGATATTCAAACAGACAGACAGCGACGAAATCAAGCGGTTGATCATTGAAGCCTATCGAATGGCAAAGAAGATGGCCGCACGTTTAAACTGGTACAAAACAGGAGGAACCAAATGAGAGTACAGATAGTCACACCGTTTTTAATGCAATGGGTGACGGGGTTTAAAAAACACTTTGAACATCTCGGATGGGACGTTGACGTTCACAACAAGCCGAGATTGGCACCGAAACCGGACGTTCAGCTATTAATGTGGCTAAACGATGACACAGTAAGCTATGTGAATTCCGGATATTCAAACGGCACAAAAAAAATAGTTTTTATTCGCAGGTACGAATATTTCACCGATGCGATTGAGCAGACCAATTGGAAAAACGTGGATGCGGTTGTGATGGTAAACGACTATCTTGCTCAAGGATTTGAGCAAAGAACCGGAATCAAGCCGTATTTGATCCCCAACGGTGTCGATCCGGAAATGTGGCGCTATAAGCCCCGAGTGCATGGAAAACAGATTGCGCTGGTGGGTTTTGTAAACGAAAGAAAAAATATCCCCATGGCGTTGCAGATACTTTCAAAACTTCCGCAAGAATACGAACTGCATATTGCCGGTGGGTTTCAGGACGGCGCGACAGTCGGATACATTTCAAACTTTGCGGCCGAAAACAATCTTACCCATCGGGTTTTTATGTACGGGCAGGTAAACGATATCGATTTGTGGCTTGAGGATAAAAACTACCTACTTTGTACGGCAATTAGTGAGGGTTGCCCGAACAACGTGATCGAAGCCATGGCAAAGGGCATAAAACCGATTGTTCACAACTGGCCGGGTTCCAGGCATTTATTTAGGGGTTATGTGTTCGACACGATTGACGAAGCGTTGGGGATGATGCACCCTGAAAGTGCTTATGCAAGCTGGGCGTACCGAAACATGGCAGAAGTTCTTTTTGGCGGCAACATCTACAATAATGTTGCACAGCTTATTTTGGAAACGGCCGACGAAAAACAGAAAACTTTTCACGATCTTGATTGGAACGTCACGATTCGGCCGAGCAAGCCCGATGTTTTTATAGTGTCTTACCCGAAATGCGGCCGCACATGGTTGAGGCTGTTTTACCAGATGGCCATATCAAGGGTTATGAATGAGGACTTTGTTATTGAAGCGAACCGGATATACCCACGGAAATCAGAACATCCGAGCATAGAATTTACCCACAGCCATATAAATTGGGACCACAACATCAAAACCGTTTTTTTAACGCGGGACATTAAAGACGTTTTGGTCAGTTCGTATTTTCATTGCCAGCGAAGGGCAAAAAGCATCCCGATGGATATGTCTATTTCTGAATTTATACGTTCACCAAAAGGCGGTGCAGAGTTTATCATCGAATGGCATAAACTTTGGGAAAAGCGGTTGCATGATACCGATTGTATGCGATTGTCATACGAAAGGTTTCACAATGATCCGAATAACACTTTTATGGATTTTTTAATATTTACGGGGATGGGAAACTTAAACCCGATAAATCAGCGTGAAGTGGACATATGTATAAAAGCGGCACAGTTTGATGAAGTCAAAAAGAACGTCAGAAGCGGTCGCTTGAAAATGCTTCTTAATTCCGAAACCGAACTGAACAGGTATCGGCGCTTTGACGAATCCGATCCGGAAAGCGCGAAACTGCGTAAGGGGAAAATAGGCGGTTACGAGGATTACCTGTCAGAAGAAGATATCGAATATATTAACAACAAAATTATGGGCGCGAGTGGTCCTGGTTCCTCCTACCACGTTGCCGAAAGGCCGCGCCCCTCAGTTTAATTATGCTTTACAAAGAAGGGGTTATCATGTCTTACAGTAAAAAAGAAACAAAGGACGGGTATAAAATTATCAAGGAAACCGGAGAGATTGACGATTCTCCGCACAACACGGTTTACGATTGGGACTATCAGAACGGCGAAGTTATGGACTCGTCAGATGAGGGCGGGTTTCTTGGCCGGCCGAAAGGCGGCGAAGGCCGTATGCACGAACGAAAAAAAATGTAAAGGGAGAAATAATGTTAGATACTTCAAGACCATTTATGGAAGTCCAGGGCAGTATGGCGGGAATTGCCTATGAACAGACCGACAAGGACGGTTCAACGCATTATTATAACAAATTAGGTTATGAAATCAACAGCGGTGGGGAACTGCTTGAAGTTCTGCCACAAGACAGGGTTGTGGTTAAAAACGCACCGGAACCCGCAGCACCGGAACCTGTCGAGCCTGAAAACGCAGGGCTGAGTTTCGACAAGATTAAAGCCGACAATCAACCGGAAGCCCCAGAGGGTGAATTGATGTTTGTCGAGCGGTTGAAGATCAAGGCACCGAACGACCCGAACTATGTCAAAAAAGACGAGGTTATCTCCGAACTTCAAAAGGCTGGAATCGACCATGACCCGAAATCTGGCCGTGACGACCTTTGCCTGATGTTAAAAGAGCATTTCGGGGTTCTGTAAGTGGGTATTGAACTTACAGAATGGGAGCAAAAGCTGTCTGACAACTATCGCGATAAACTATCTGGGTGGGGCAAGATTTGTTATTTCATCATGGGAAACGCCGGCTCGGGCACACGGCTTGCGCAGCGCATTATAGGTTCTTCACCCAATGTATATAACGATGGCATACCGGGCTTTAAGTCCCGTCAGGACATGGGCGATTGGAGAAACATTAACGCAAAAAGAATCGTTTTCAAACGGGACGGCGGCTGGCAACCAAGGGTTAATTTAAACAAGGTGTCTGGCGACCTGAGAAAAGCCTACTGGAACATTTACTGGATATTTACCATTAGGCGTCCTGCCCGGTACGAACTTCACGGAAAACCGCAACGGATTATTGAGTACATGCAATCGGTTATGCCACAGGATTTGTTCGTTATCTGGGACAGTTCTCTTTTGTTTGCAGAACCGGCTCGCTTTTTAGGCGAAATGGAGCAACTTTTAAACCTTGATTTTTCGGCGTTCAACGAAGAGATTTACAACGCCGATGATAAATGGCTTGAATTTCATAACGTAAACGGAGGAACGGAATAATGACACATGACCTGGAAAGTAAACGATCCTGAAGGGAACGAGTCTGCAAAGATAAAATACGAGATAGTTCCCTACACTCGCGGCCAGGGTCTTGATCTTGGTTGCGGTATTTACAAAACGTATCCGCACTTTATCGGTGTTGACAACATGAAACAGTGGGGTACGAACCCATCGCCGTCCTATCAGATGGCGCTGCACATGAATATTGATGTCACCACTGACGGCGACCGGCTCGATATGTTTGCGTCCGGTGCGCTTGATTTCGTGTTTTCCAGCCATCTTCTTGAGCATCTTGAGGACCCCGAAAAAGCCCTGAAAGAGTGGTGGCGGGTAATTAAAATCGGAGGTTATCTGGTTTTATACCTTCCGCACAAAGATTTTTACCCGAACGTGGGCGAGGCCGGTGCCAACCCCGATCACAAGCATGATTTCATACCAAGAGATATTATCGCCTTGATGAAAGAGATTGCGAAGTCTACCCGGGGTTGGGACCTTCTCAGGAGCGAAAACCGTAATGAGGGAACCGAATATTCGTTTTTTCAGGTTTTTCGCAAGCGCGAAGATAAAGAATGTGTGCATGTCTGGAACGAAAAAAAGCCCGATAAAACCGTTGGGATCGTGAGGTATGGTGGGTTTGGGGATATGCTGCAAACTTCCAGCATCCTTCCGTCATTAAAGGAGCGCGGATACCACATCACGCTGTTTACCACGCCGGCCGGTGAGAACATTGTAAAAGAAGATCCCTACATTGATGAGTTTATGATTCAGGACAACGAGCAGGTGGCCAACGAAGAGCTTGTCCCGTACTGGAAATGCTGGTCAAAAAAGTTCGACAAGTGGATAAACCTGTCCGAATCGGTTGAGGGAACATTTCTGGCGATACCCGGCAGGGCTGCATATCTTTGGCCCACAAGGGCAAGGCACAGGGTTCTGGACGTTAATTATCTCGAATTCATGCACGATATTGCAGAAGTTCCATACCGACCGGATGTGAAGTTTTTTCCTACGGAAAAGGAACGACGATCGGCAGAAAAGGAAAAAGAAAGGATAGGGCCGTGTGTCTTATGGGTTATCGACGGATCATCGGTTCACAAGATGTGGCCATGGATGGACAACGCGATTGCAAGGATTTTGACTCAAAGCACCCTGAAGGTTGTAACAGTCGGCAACAATGTAAGTGCGATACTGGAAAGCGGCTGGGAAAACGAACCGAGGGTTGTGAAAAAGTGCGGCAAGTGGGAGATTAGGGAAACTCTGGCGTTTGCTCAACAGGCAGACATCGTTGTGGGTCCTGAAACAGGGGTAATGAACGCGGTCAGTTTTGAAGAAAACATGAAAATAATATTCCTGTCGCACTCATCCGAAGAAAACCTCACACGCGATTGGGTTAATTGCGTTTCGTTAAAACCGGATCGGTGCGAGTGTTATCCGTGTCACAAGATGATCATGGGTTGGGAATTCTGCAACCGGGTGAGCGAAGAGTTTAAATTTGGGGAGAAAACGCTGATTATCGAAGGCGCAAAATGCCAGGTGAACATCGGCTTGCATGAGTTTTGGGAAGCGTTTTTGCGAGTTCATAAATGAAAGAGGCGGCTTAATGGCAACA
>Ga0180437_10005945_pt1 | contig 16515 bp, 13 predicted proteins | sample SS_ome_4_FD_132410 | JGI IMG/M metagenome (GOLD analysis project Ga0180437, IMG submission 132410) | Hypersaline lake sediment archaeal communities from the Salton Sea, California, USA - SS_3_D_1 metaG | ecosystem: Environmental > Aquatic > Non-marine Saline and Alkaline > Hypersaline >...
CCCGTGGGTCATGGTCCAGCCCGACTTGCAGTTCATCGCCCATCCCTCGGGGCAATACCGCGACGCGTTCGTGTCGGGAGTACGGTTTGAGATGGTGTGGTAGGCGGCTTGGACGGAACCTCGCTCCCCCAGACCCCGCCACGCAGTGGCGGGGCTTTGTTCGTGCCGCCACTTCCGACTCCCCACTTCCCACTTCCCACTCGCTACTCCGCGACGTTCGCTTCAAGGATGCGGAACTTCATTCCCTTGATCGGCGTGCCGCCGTTGTGGAAGATCAGTCCGCCGTAGCGGTAGCCGGACATGGTCGAGTGGGTGTGGCCGAAGTAGACGTGGCGAACGCCCGCCAGCGGGCCTTGGCCCACGTCGTCGAGGTAGGTCAGTATCCGCCGGGCAACGAGCCACTTGCGGTAAGCCAGCTTGGGCAGCGGCTTGTGCAGGCGCGCAGCGATGGCCATGTCGTACATGCGGCTGGCCACGCGCCCCCGTTTCTTGCGCCCGTGGGCCCGCTCGCGGCGCTCGGTGAGCATCTCGGCGGTCATCTTGCGGTCGGCCACGTCGCCGTGCAGGAAGACGGTGTTGCCCAGCCGGTAGTAGAAGCGGTGCCAGGAGAGGTTGGCCACGTCGCGCTCGAGCACTTCGATGCGGTCGATGAACCCCTGGTGATAGTCGTGGTTGCCCAGCACCACGTGGAAGTGGCAGCCCGGGCAGCCCGACGTCAGGTCCGCGAGCCAGAGCACGGCCGCGTCGTAGGCCTCGTCGAGCGTCCGCGTGGTGGCCCAGCGGAAGTCGAACGTGTCGCCGCCGAACACGAAGTGGGTCGCCCGGCGCGCCCGCCACGTGATGCTGTCGAAGTGCCGGTGGCCGTTCGAGCGGTTGGCCAGCAGGTGCAGGTCGGAGACGAAATAACACTTCCGGGTCATGGCGGTCACTAATACGCAACCCTTCGGCCAAATGGGGAAACGCTTTGTACGACGCCCTCGGAAGGCCGTGGTACGGCAGATGGCTGTAGTATATCGGATCGTGCCGTGCAGTCATAGCAGCGGGCTTACGAGCTTGGCCAGGTTCCGGCGCAGGCGCCCCGCCAGGGTAGGGCTCGGCCAGGTGTCGAGCGTGACCCCGTCGGAGCCCTCGAGGTAACGCTGCTGGAGCCGGGCCAGGTCGCCGACCACCTCGCGCCCGTGCAGCAGCAGGTTGACCTCGAAGTTCAACTGGAACGAGCGGATGTCGTAATTGGCCGAGCCGAACATGGCCAGCTCGTCGTCGATCACCAGGGTCTTGCCGTGCAGCAGCCCCTCGCGAAACAGGTACATCTTCACGCCGAACCGCATCAGGTGCTCGCAGTAGAACTCGCCGGCCGCGCGCACCAGCGGGTGGTCGGTCTTCCGGGGCATGATCAAGCGCACGTCGAGCCCCCCCTGGGCCGCCAGGCGCAGGGCCAGCAGCGTGGCCTCGTCGGGAACGAAATAGGGGGTGGTGATCACGATGCGGTGCCTGGCCTGGAAGATCGCCCCGACGATCAGGTCGCGAAACGGCTGGGTGGGCAGGTCCGGACCGGTGGGCACCACCTGGATCGTGGCCGGCCCGCCCACGTCGTGTTCGGCCGTCAGCGTGCGGGGCTCCAAAAGCTCGTCGGTCTCGTGGAACCAGTCCTCGAGGAACACGGCGTGCAGCTCGGCGACCGCCGGGCCGGTGACCCGCGCCATCAGGTCGACCCATTGGCCTACCCGGGCCCCGTAGCTCGGCTCAATGATGTTCTGCGAGCCCACGTAGGCCACGGCCCCGTCGATCACGGCCAGCTTGCGGTGGTTGCGCAGGTCGAGCCGGGCCAGGGGCCGGCGCAGCAGGTTGACCGGCAGCACCGGATAGACCTCGACCTGCTGCCTGCGCAGCTCGGGTGCCAGGCGCTTGAAGAACCGCCGGGAGCCCACCGCGTCGGCCAGCAGGCGGCAGGCCACCCCCCGGCGCCGGGCACGGACCAGGGCCTCGGCCACGCGGCGCCCCACCTCGTCGTCGGCGTAGATGTAGAAAAGCAGGTGGACATGGTCCCGGGCCTCGTCGATGTCGCGGACCAGCCAGTCGATCGTCACGTCCCAGTCGGCCAGAAAGTGGACGTGGTTGCCCAGCACGACCGGGCGCCCGCCGATCCGCTCGGCCATGTGGATGACGATCTGCCCCTCTTCGGAGAGGTAGGGGTCGATCTGGTGGCTTGGCTCGAGGGGGGGCCGGCCCGATTCCTCGAAGGTATCGCGCGAGCGGCGCCGCTCCATCACCCGGCGGCGCCCCAGCCGGTTCTCGCCCACCAGCAGGTAGGCGACCAGCCCCACCCACGGCTCCAGAAAGACGATGGCCACCCAGGCCAGGCAGGGGGCCGGCTCCCGCTTGCGCAGCACGATCGTCGGCACCATCACAATGCAGATCAGCCAGCGGCTGGCGATCAGGATTTCCGTCCAGACGGTGAGGCTCATGGGCGATTGGACGGAGCCGTCCCGCGGGGGGAATGGGGACGCAAGCCGACGGACGTTCATTCTACGGACGGGCGACTCGCCGGGTCAATATCGGCCGGCGGCACCTTGTCCGGCGGGGGTCGGTCCCGTACGATGAGCGGTAGTCCCTTTGCGAGAGATTTTCGGGGCTCAGTGGTGAGGGTTCAGGGTTCAGTGCCTCGCTTCCAACCGTCATTCCCAAACCCCGCGCAGTATTCCTGACCCCTGACTCCTGACCCCTGATTCCTGACCCCTGACTCCTGATTCACGGATGGTGCTCGAACGTTCCAGCGGGGTGCTTTTGCACCCCACGTCGCTTCCGGGCCGGTTCGGCATCGGGGATCTCGGCCCCGGGGCACGGCGGTTCGTCGACTGGCTGGCCGCAGCGGGCGGGCAGCTCTGGCAGGTCCTCCCCCTGGGCACGACCGGCGACGACTTCTCCCCCTACCAGGCGCTGTCCGCCTCGGCCGCGAACCCCCTGCTGGTAAGCCCCGAGCTGCTGGCCGAGGACGGGCTGATCGAGGACGCCGACCTCGACGAGGCGGCCGATCCCCCGGGGGCCGACGCCGCCTTCGTCGATTTCCGCAGCGTGGCCGCCGAGAAGGACCGGCTGCTGCGCGTTGCGGCGGCGAGCTTCCGCCGGCTGCCGCTGGCCCATCCCTTTCGGGCCGACTTCGCCCGGTTCTGCCGCGACCACGCGAGCTGGCTCGACGACCACGCCATGTTCCTGGCCCTGCGCGAGGCCAACCGGCGCCGGGCGTGGTGGGAGTGGTCCGAGCTGGTCACGCCCGAGAGGCACCCCACCGCCGACGCCCCCGCCGAGCTGGCCGAGCGGCTCGAGCTGCACCGCATCACCCAGTGGCTCCTGCGCCGCCAGTGGGACGGCCTGCGGCGCTATGCCCGGGCACGCGGCGTGCGCCTGATCGGCGACCTGCCGATCTACGTGGCCCACGACAGCGTCGACGTCTGGGCCCACCGCGAGCTGTTCCAGCTCGACGCCGCGGGGGAGCCGACGCTGGTGGCCGGCGTGCCGCCCGACTACTTCTCGGCCACCGGCCAGCTCTGGAATAACCCGGTCTACGATTGGGACGCGAACCGGCGCGACGACTATCGCTGGTGGATCGCCCGGGTCGGGGCCCTCTCGGAGCTGGTCGATCTCGCGCGCGTGGACCACTTCCGCGGGTTCGAGGCATTTTGGGCCGTGCCCGCCGGCGAGCCGACCGCCGAGAACGGCCAGTGGCACCCCGGCCCCGGGGCCGAGCTGTTCGACGCGGTGCGTCGCGGGCTGTCGTCTTCGCCGCCCAAGGGCGACGGCACGGCGCCGCTGGAAGGTGACGGCGTGGCCCCGCTTCCCTTGATCGCCGAAGACCTGGGGTTCATCACGCCGAAGGTGGTCGAGCTTCGCAAGCAGCTTGGGCTGCCCGGCATGGAAGTGCTCCAGTTCCTCTGGAACTACGACGAGGAGCGTTTCGTGCCGCCCGACCGGTTCGACCGCGACATCGTGGTCTACACCGGCACGCACGACAACAACACCACGCGCGGCTGGTTCGAGGAGGTGGTTCTGCACGATCCGCCGATGCTCGAGCGCCTGCGCCAATACACCCGGGCCGAGCCCGACACGATCGCCTGGGACCTCATCGGGCTGGCCTGGCATTCGACCGCCGCCGTAGCCATCGCCCCGCTCCAGGACGTCCTCTCGCTGGGCCCCGAAGCCCGCATGAACAAACCCGGCACGCGGCAGCGGGAACACCCCAATTGGTCGTGGCGCGTCAGCCCGGACGCGCTCACCAGCGAGCTTGCTGCCCGGCTGGCAGCGTTGACCGAGCAGACCGGCCGCGGGCGGGCGCACGCATCTCCGGGCGCAAATGAGCCGAGCGCGGCCGACGGTGTCTAGGGCCCCACTTGTGAGACCGGGCACTATCCGATAAGATATCTAAATGGCTACGCTGTTATTTCAGAGCGAGTAGGGGGCAGGTTGGCAGTGACATGGAAGAAGACTGGTGGGAACCAATGACGCAGGCCGAACTCCAAGATCTTATCGAGGAGCAGCTTGCCGATTGCGAACCGGAACAGGTCGCGACGTTTGAGAAGTACCGTATTCCACTGCGAGAAGCCCCGATCAGACGGTATGGCAAGCTGGAACACGTTTTCATCGTGGCTGAACGAAGGGACGAAGTGATGTACTATGAAGATGTTGAGCACGGATTCAACTTCTCGCCGGTCGACGCCGAAGGAAGAATTCTCGAGCACTGGTGCAACCAAGATGAGCTGAAGCACGCATTGTGGCACTGGATGGGACGGCCCCAAGCCGGAAAGTTTGGCCCAGCTCAACCACTGCCAACGGAATAGGGTCGTACAGCCGACGCCGCAGTGTAGATTCTCTCCCCAGTGACAAGACGCACGGAAGGCGAGAAGTGTTTTCCGGAGGGAGCCATGCCGGTCATCGCCAGATTCTATGGGATAGCGATCAAGATGTACTTCCGCGAGCACGGAGTGCCACACTTCCATGCGATTTACGCGGAATACAACGGCGTGTTCGATGTCGAGACCTTGGAGATGATTGAAGGGGACCTGCCACGTCGAGCGGAGAAACTCGTTCGCGAATGGGCAAGTCAGTACCAGGGCGACCTGCAGGCGATGTGGCGGAGTCAGGAGTTTAGGAAGCTGCCAGGACTTGAGTAAATGGAAACCCGCACCAGCTATCCGCGTGTCGAATCCGTCGTGCCCCTGCGCGGCAAACGTTTGCGAGTGACGTTCAGGAACGGCGTCACGAAGGTCTACGACTGCACACCTCTTCTGGCCGACGAGCCGTTCAAGCCCTTGGCCGACGACGTGCTGTTTCGATCGGCTGAGGCCGACCCGCACGGATACGGGGTATCCTGGGGCGACGAGATCGATCTGGCGGAGGCGGAGCTGTGGCTGCACGGCGAAGAAAACGAAGCACGCGATCCGATTGACGGGTGACGCTCGGGCGTGCGCATCTTTCGTAGCCGCAGACGGCTCGCCCGCGATGAGCATTCCGTGACGGTCGGGCCGGCACGGTGCGCCCGAAAAGCCGCGGCGCAGGGTTTTGCGAAAAGTTCGTAGTGACCGCATTCATGCGGTCCCGAGCCATTCAAAGGCCGGCTTTCCACAGCAAGACCCGAGGAATCGGGTCACTACAAGCACTTTCCGGGCAGCCTCTGAGTGCTGCGAGCCTCGAGCCGAGCCGCACGGCGGAAACTATGGCCCCACCACGTCAAACGTGATCGAAACCGGCTCGGCCGGGGCTACCGGCGAGGAGGTGCGGCGGCCGATCTGATGGGCCGTTATGCGGCAGGGCATGGGGAAGCGGGCGCCGCGGGGGACTTCGGAGATCGTCAGCACGCCGTCCTCGACCACCACGGGCCCGTAGTCGACCTCGTAGAAGACCGGCAGGCCCGAGCTGGTCTTGGCCCGGAGCTTCACCGGGCCGGAGCCGGCGGTGAGGTCGGGCACGGACGGGAACTCGATGGTCTGCTGTTTGGCGTCCTTCAGCCGCGGCATCTCGATCGAGCCCCAGCGGATGGTCGAGCGGTATTGCTCGTCGCCCGGGTGGAACGCGGCAATGAACACGCGCCGGGCCGGGCGCAGGAGCCGGAACCGGTCGGGGCCGACCCGGGCCACCGGCTCGTTGGGCTTCGCGCGGTAGATGATCGCCCCCTTGGCGTGGCCGACCCGCTTGCCCCCCACGCGCCCGCCGTACTTCTCCGGCATCGTGTCGAGGAACTCGGACCGGGCGCGGAAGGTCCAGCCGTCTCCCTCGTCGAGCCACGCACACTCGGGATTGGTGAGCACCTGGTGGCGGCCCAGGTTGCGATGGAACTCGACGGTCGCCCGGGCGATCTCCCGGTCGTAGTGCCAGAAGGCGGCGTTCTTGTCGCCCGTGTACTCATCGTACGGGGCGGCCGGGCTCTTGGGCTCGTAGAGATCGGGGTCGCTGAGCCAGCCGTCCTCGGCCGCCAGCGGCAGGCACGCCACGGGCCCGCTGCCGCCGGGCAGCTCCGCCGGAAGGCAGTGCTCGGCCGTCTTGGCCAGGAACAGCGCGGCACAGCAGGCGATCTCCGGGGCCCCGTGAAAGTGATCGGCCCCCGGGTGGACCAAGAGCGAGATCAGGTGATCGGGCTCCCGCTCGCGGAACTTCCGGATGTCCTGACGCACGAAGACCCACTGCGTCTCCCGTCCGAACTCGGGGCGAATACCCCCCTCGGGTCCGTAGGTCTCGAGCTGGCCGTTGATCGCCACCAGCGGCACGCCGGCCAAACTCCCCTTGGGCGGGAGGTGTTCCCGCTGATGAAAATTGCCGCTCTTGATGTGCAGGATGCCGGCCACGCGATCCGGCTTCCAGTAGGCCACGTTGCGGGCGAAGATGCCGGCCGTGGAGTGGCCCGCAGTGATCCAGGGCACGCGCCGCACCTCGTCGCGCCCGGAGCATTCGGCCAGGTCGTCCAAGGCGCGGAGCAGCGTCTCGCCGTCGCGATTGCCCGGCTCCCAGTAGTGAAACACGCCGGACAGATGCGGCGTGAAGTAGACGATGCCCAGGTCGTTTTCCCGGCAGGCATCGCGGACCTGGGGATCGACGATCAGCTCCCCTTCGATTCCCAGGCGCCCGACGAGCAGCAGCCCGCGGATCGTTTCCGACTCCGCCGGGAGCCACAACAGCACGTCGCCCGGCTCGCGGCGCTGGCCCCGTTTGTCCGGCCCCCGGTCGAACGAAACGCGGTACTGCCACGTCGCGGCCTGACACCAGGATGCCGCCAGCAGGACTGCGAAGAGGGCCAACGGGAGCCAACACACGCGAGGGAGTGGGGAGTTGCCGTTCCGCGGTTGCCTGATCATCGCTTCGTCTCTGGGGTACTTGAGGGTGTCCCGGGATTCGCTGACGTGTTCTCGCCGACCCACCACCACGCCAGAATCTTCGCCGCCAGCTTGGCCGCGGTCAAATCGCAGCCGGGTGGGCTGGGCGAGGGGACGAACTCGATCACGTCGCCGCCCACGAGCCGGCAGCCGGGTGCGGAGGTCACCGCGCGGACCAGCTCCATCGTCTGCGACCAGCTCAGCCCGCCGGGCTGGGGCGTGCCCGTGCTGGGGATCACTGCCGGATCGAGCCCGTCGACGTCGATGCTCAGATAGACCTGGCCGGTCAGCGAGCCGAGTATTTGCAGGATCTCGGCCCATTGGTCGGGCATGCGGTGGGCGAAGAACGTGGTGATCCGCCCGTCGCTCGTGGCCAGGTCGTACTCGTCGCGCGAGAGGCTGCGCACGCCGATCTGCACCAGCCGGCACCCCTCGTCCCAAAGGCGCCGCATCACGGTCCCGTGCGACCAGCGCTCGCCTTCGAGCCTGTCGATCAGGTCGGCGTGGGCGTCGATCTGCACGACGGTCAGGTTCGCGAGGTCTTCGGCCAACCCGGCGGCCACCGCGTAGCTGAGCGTGTGCTCGCCGCCGAGGGCCAGGAAGAACCGGCCGCGGTGGGCCTCGGCCAACCGGCGGGCGGCATCGAGGTATTCCGAAAGTGTGCCCTTTGGCGTTAGCGGCGGCAGCGTGTGGACCCGCGGGCGCTCCTCGAAATCGACCAGCGTTTCCTCGTCGAACGTCTCGATCTGGCAGCTCGCTTCGAGAATTGCCCGGGGTGCCCGGCACGTGCCGCGCCCGTAGGAGACGGTCTTTTCGAGCGGCATGGGGGCCAGCACGGCGTCGGCCCGCGACAAATCGCAGCCGGGGAGCCCCAGGAACTGGTCCGGGTGGACCTCGCTCATGGCTGGTCCTCCGCGGCCTCGGCGGCGGCTTTGTCGCCGGCCTTGGCGGCCGAGCGGGTTTCGAGCAGGGCCCGGACCAGGATCGGCCAGGCGATCGTGGCGTCGCAGTGGACCTCGGCGAAGCGGCCGCCCTCGGCGCGGCTTAGGAACTTGCCCCAGGAGACGCCCTCGCTGTAGGTGCAGCCGCTCAGGCCGCCCCAGTGGACCGGCTCGGGGCAGAGCCGCACGCCGTAGCGGAACCGCGGCAGGGGCAGCCGCGTGCCCAGACGCATGTTGATCACGTCGACGAACGGCCCGACCTGCTGGGCCCAGTTGCGGGGGACCCCGCCGCCGACGGTGAAGATCCCCAGGCGCTTGGCCCGCAGCACGCGGCGCGTGTAGTCGTTCAGGTCGAGGAAGGGGTTGAACATCGGCACGTCGGAGAAGAACTCGTCGTAGTCGGCGGCGTCTTCGCGGCACTTGTCGCGCACGAGGAAGTACGTGGCCACGTCGAGCCCCAGCTCCGAGTCGGTGAACGCCGGCACGTAGACCGGCACCTCGCGGCGAAACGCGCAGCCCAGCACGCTGGGCATCTGCCCCTCTTCGGACAATCGACGCCCGATCGCCCGCGTGATCTGCCGGGAAGACGACCGCTCGGCCGGCTCGATCTCGGCGATGACCCGGGCGACGGTCCGTTCGGTCCGGGCCAGGTTGGCTTCCATCTCCAGGGTGTCGTAGACGCGGTTGTAACCCCACTCGTAGAGCTGGCGGTCGGAGATGTCGGGATCGGCCTTGTAGTGGACGCCGCCGACCGCCTCGGACAGGCCGTGGGCCATGATCGCCCCGGTGGTCACCACGATCTGGGCGATACCCTCGTCGATCATCTCGCACAGGAGCCGGCCCATCTTGGCCACGGTCATGGCCCCGGAGACGGTCACCACCACGGTGCAGTCGGGGTCGTCGGCCATGGCCGAGAGGACCTCGAACGCCTCGCCCAGGGCCCGGCCGCCGAAGGCGGTCTTGGACATGCGCCGAAGCAGGTCGGCGCAGCCCTCGGCCCCGCGTACGTCGAGCGACTCGAGCGGCGTGAGCCCGTCGTCGCGTCCGTCGTGCAACTCCCTAGACATTTTGCGGTGCTCCGGGTAAAAAGTGCTTCGTTTGGCCGGCGAGACGCGGCAGCGACCGGCCGAATACGGTCAGGCCGGCCGTGCGGCATCCCCCGTCAGCGGGGGCCATGATCCCGCGGGATTCTCCAGCAGGCGTTTCATGGGCGGCGGGCTGCGAGGTGCACGAGCCGCCGCGCGGTCGTCTCCACGTTCGCGAAACCGGGAGGAACCGAATTGTCAGATCCCCTTGTACCCAAAGAGGCGTTCTTCACCAAGGGAGTGGGGAAGCACCGCAACAAGCTGCAGAGCTTCGAGCTGGCGCTGAGAGCGGCCGGCATCGAGAAGTGCAACCTGGTCCGCGTCTCCAGCATCTACCCGCCCGGCTGCAAGGTGATCTCCAAGAAGCGGGGTATCGCCAAGCTGGAGTCCGGGCAGATCACCTTCGTGGTGCTGGCCGAGGCGGCCACCGACGAGCCGTCGCGCCTGGTCGGGGCGGGCGTGGGTCTGGCCGTCCCCGCCCAGGGGGAGCAGTACGGGTACATCAGCGAACACCACGGCTACGGCATGACCGAGCGGCGCATGGCCGATTTCGTCGAGGACATGGCCGCCACCATGCTCGCCACTACGCTGGGCATCGAGTTCGACCCCGAGACCGCCTACGACAAGCGCAAAGAGATCTACCACATGTCGGGCAAGATCGTCCACACCCGGGCCTGCGTCCAAACGGCCGAAGGCGACAAGCGGGGACTGTGGACCACGGTCGTGGCGGCGGCGGTGTTCTTGAGCTGAGCGAGGGGGAAAAGGGGTCAGAACTGTTTTTGGCGGCGAAAAATAGTTCTGACCCCTTTTCAGAAGCCCGCCGAGGGGCGCATCCCGTCCCGGTCGAGCAGCTCGAGCTGCGGCCGGCCGTTCTTGAGCGTGACTCGGTAAACCGTGCCGCAATCGCGGGCACGCAGCTTGAGCTCGCCGAGCCCCAGGATGCTGACCGTCACGTCGCGGTCCTCGCCGCCGGCGGCCCAGGCGGTCACGAGCCACGAGTCGCGGTCGCGGTGCTTTCGGGCGACCACGCGGGCGCCGGCGTCGCCCGTAGGGATCTCGTAGGCCGAGCGGTCGCTCGACCAGCGGTGCATCTGCGGCCCGGGCAGGAGGTCGCCGTTGCGGATGTCGTCCTCAAGGTGCGAAAACAGGGCGTGGGCCCGACCGAGCACGAGCATCTGATCCAGCCAGCTCGGCATCTCGTCGCCCAACTCGGCCTTGAACCCGCCCTTGGGGTAGCTAAAGTAGCCGGCCACGCCGCCTATCATCCCGGCCGTGTAGTAGCACTTCAGGAACCCCATGTAGTGGCGCATGTCGCCGAACGCCTTCTCGCCCAGGTCGTCGCGGGTCCAGCCCGCGCACATCCAGTTGTACGAAAGCGGCTCACCCAGGGCGATTTGCAGCCCCACGCTATTGAGCGCCAGCGTTAGCAGGTCGATCTTGCCGGTCCACCCGGTGTTGAAGTGGTTGTAGTACGACTCGCCGTTGGGGATGTCGGAGACCCCCTTCATCCACTCATAACCGTAGGCCCATTTCCACCAGTCGAGGTTTCGGTTGCGATGGGGGCATCCGCTGGTGGGGTAGTAGAGGTACAGGCCGCCGTCAGACGCTTTGCGCACGGCGTCGGCGACGATCAGCTCGCCGTGGGCCTTGCGCTCCGAAAGGTACTCGAACCAGCTCTTCACCCCCTTGGCCTCGACGCAGCGCGGGTCTTGGGCCCAATACGGCCCGTGGAACCCGAACACGCTCATCCCGTACTCGCCGCCGTTGTGCAGCACGGCGATGGGTACCCGCTTGCGCAGCTCGGCGATCGGCTCGGCGGTGATCCGGCCGGCGTCGTGGTAGATCGAATCGGGGGCCTGGGGACAGAGCACGCGCCCGCCCGGCTTGGGGGCGACCAACTCCCCCTTCTCGTTGCGGCACCAGGCGTGCTCGGGCAGGTTCGCGCGGAACTCGCGGTCGTGAAACGGCCGCAAGGTGGTGACGAACAGGGGGTGCTTCTTCGGATCGGACTTCGTCAAGGCCACGAGCCGGGCCTGGTCGCTCTCCGGGTCGTCGAGCTTCTCGACCGCCCGACGGTTGATCACGCCGAACTCCAGCGCGTAGCCCCAATGCTCGCACAGTTCGACCCGCACGTCGTAGGGCATGTTCCAACCCCAGCGGCTTAGCGGCGGCAGCGTGTGGCCCAGGCGGAACTTCGGCCGCGCCTGGGCTTGGATTACCTCAAGCGGTGTCTTCGCCCGCGCTGGCGATGGGGGCAGGAGCACGGTGCTCGTCGCGACGATTGCCAGGGGCAGCAACGTGAAGGGCATGAGAGAGCGGGTGGCGGAGGAAGTCATCGGCGCGCTCCTTCTTGAGGTGGGTGGAGTGGCGGGGGTGGCCGGGGTGGCCGGAGGTTTGTGGGGAGGATCGGTTGCTGGAAGAAGGGGGCGGACAAGAAGGTGGAGGACAGGAAAATGCACGGATGAGTCTACTTTACCGCGGCGGCGGGTGCAACTTGGCGGCCACCGTAGTAGGCACACGCCGTGTGCCGTCCACCCCGGCCCTGGCGGGTTGCGGAAGCCGTCGCTTCGCCTGCTCGAGCTTACGGCACACGGCGTGTGCCTACTACGATGGCTTGCATCTGCGGGCCGGGCCGCTATAGTGCGAGGCGTGGGGTGGGCCGCGAGCCGGGAGGTGTGCCATGGGTGAGTCGAATCCGTCTACCGCCGGCGGGATGCCGCGACGTGCGTTCCTGGCCGGCTCCGCCGCCGCGGCCGGTGCCTGGCTCTCGGGCGAGCCGCCCGCCGCTGCCGCCGATACTACGGAGAAACCGCAAATGCAAGACCCCATGCCACCGGCCGAGTTCCGCGAAAAGCTGCTTGGGTGCCTCGGCGGGCCCTGGCCGGAGCCCTGCGAGCTGAAGCCCGAACTCCGCGAGACCATCGAGAAGGACGGCTACCGGATCGAGTCGCTCACCTACGAGGTCGAACCGGGCGACCGCGTGCCGGCGATGCTGCTCGTGCCCGACGGGGTCGATGCGGAGCACCCGGCCCCGGCCGTGGCCATCTGGCATCAGCACAACGGCCAGTGGCACCTTGGCAAGAGCGAGCCGGCCGGGCTGGCGGGCAACCCGATGCACCACACCGGCGTGGCCCTGGCACGCGAGGGCTACGTGGTGCTCTGTCCCGACGCCCTGTGCTTTGAGGAGCGGCAGAGCCCGCACTTGAAAGCCGGGGCGTTCGAGCGGTTCGAGTTCCTCCGCTACGTGGTCGCCGGCAAGTGCATGGCCTGGAAGAACATCCTCGACATGCGCCGGGCGGTCGACTACCTCTGCTCCCGCCCCGAGGTGCAAGAGGACCGGATCGGCTGCTACGGCCACTCGATGGGCTCGACGCACACCTGGCTGGTGGGGCCGTGGGAGCCGCGTCTGAAGTGCCTGGTGGGTAACTGCTGCCTGCCCACCTACGCGGCCATCCACCGCACGCACATCCTGCACTGCTTCCCGAACTTCATCCCCGGCCTGTTCCAATACGGCGACACGCCGGACATTGCGGCCCTGATCGCCCCGCGGGCGTTGCTCCTGAACTTCGGCGAGACCGACGGCGGCAGCCCGATCCAGGAAGTCCGCCAAGGCGTCGAGCGGATCGCCCGGGCCTACGCCGAGGCCGACGCCGCCGAACAGTTCAGCCACTTCATCGAAGAGGGGACCGGCCACGTGCTGTCCGACGCCATGTGGCAGCGTGTACGCGATTTCTTTCGGAAACACTTGAGAGCGTAGCCGATCCGGCTTAGCCGCGGCGCCCACGCCGCGGCCGCCGCCGCGTTGGCGCGGCGGCTAAGCACATTCACGGATGTAGCGGCCAAGCCAGTTCGTACGGCACAAACCCACGGGATCCAAAGGAGCTCTGTGATGAAACATCAACTCACGCGTCGACAAATGCTCCGCGGCACGGGGGCGCTGGCCGCCGCCGCGGTCATCGGAACCGGTCGCCGTGCCTCCGCCGCGGCACCGGGCGCCACGGTCCATGAGACCAAAGTGATCAGCTACCAGCCGGACCTCTACCACGGCTGGCCGACCCTCGCCCGGCGCAAGAACGGCCAGCTTCTGTTGGTCTGCTCCGGCGGGCGCGAGGCCCACGTCTGCCCCTTCGGCCGCGTCGAGCTGATGCGAAGCGACGACGGCGGCCAGACCTGGGGCTGGCCCCGCGTGGTAATGGACGGTGCGATCGACGACCGCGACGCCGGCGTGCTGGAGACGGCCAAGGGCTCGATCCTCATCACCACGTTCACGTCGCTGGCTTACGAGTCGATCCTCAAGCGAGCCGAGGCCGCCGAGCCGGGCAAGCCCGGCGCGTGGCCCGAGGAGAAGCTCCGCCGCTGGCAGGCCGCTCACAACCGCCACACCGCCGAAGAGCGCCAGCGGGCACTCGGCGTGTGGATGATCCGCTCGACCGACGGCGGCGTGACCTTCTCGGGCCGCTACGACTGCCAGGTCGACAGCCCCCACGGCCCGGTGCAGCTCGCCGACGGCCGGCTGCTCTACGCGGGCAAGGACCTTTGGCGCGAGGGGAGCCGCGTCGGCTTCTGCGAATCGACCGACGACGGCGAAACGTGGCAATGGCTGGCCACCCTCCCCACGCGCGAAGGCGACAGTCACACGAACTACCACGAGCTACACGCCGTCGAGACCGCCGACGGCCGGCTGGTCTGCCAGATTCGCAACCACAACAACCAGAACGCCCGCGAGACGCTCCAGGCCGAATCGTCCGACGGGGGCAAGACCTGGACCGAGCCGCACTCGATCAGCGTGTGGGGGCTCCCCTCGCACCTGCTGCGCCTCAAGGACGGCCGGCTGCTGATGACCTACGGCCACCGCCGCGCTCCGCTGGGCAACCAGGCCCGCTTATGCGACGACGGCGGCCGCACCTGGTCGGAGCCGATCATCGTTTCCGGCGACGGCATCTCGGGCGACCTCGGCTACCCGAGCACCGTGCAGCTCGACGACGGGTCGCTGGTGAGCGTGTGGTACGAACGCATGAAGACGCCGTCCATGGCCGTGCTCAGGCAGGCCCGATGGACGCTCAACTGAACACGCGACCGACAGTGAACAGTGGAGGGAAATCGAATGAACTCGCGAGCCAGACTCTCAACGATCGTGCTGCTGTTGTGGACGTGCGCGGCGGCCGCTCGGGGCGCCGAGGGGCTCCCACCAATCGAAAAGGTCGAAATCCGACCCAATCGGGCCTTTGAGGTCAACGGCCGGCCATTCTTCCCGCTGATGGTCTGGCTCCAGGACGCAAAGAACTTGCCGCTGGTCCGGGAAACCGGCATGAACACCGTGGCCGGCTACTACCCCGGCTCGAGCGGGACCGAGAACGTGGGCGAGTACCTCACGCTGGTCGACGAGGCGGGTCTCTACGGCGTGATGCCCTTCGACCCGCAGCTTAAGGGGCGTGGCAACCTGCTCGCGTATATCCACGGCGACGAGCCCGACCTGCCCCGGCAGGTCAGCGACGCCGAGGTCGTGCCGGCGAAGAACCTGCGCATCAACCGCAGCACGCCGCTCTGGAAGATCGTCGACGGCGTGACGCACAGTTGGTCGGTGCTCGACCCGATGCAGGGGGCTTCGATCACCATCAAGCTCAACAAGCCGGTCACGATCGAGAGCCTCGGCGTGTGGGTGACGGCCTCGAAGGGCCTGGCCGTGGCCAAAGAGGTCTCTTTCGCCGGCGACGGGCGGGAAATCCTCAGAGCCACCCTGGAAGCGAAACGGGGCGAGCAGAAGCTCCCGTTGGCGAAACCGGCGACGTTTCAGACGCTCACCTTCACGGTCCACTCGACCTATCCCGGGGAGCAGGTCTGGGGGTCGATGGGCGAGATCGCCGGGTACGACGCGGCGGGTAAGAACGTCCTTTGCTCGCCGCCCCGCTACGAGCCGCGAGCCACTCCGGAAGAGACGCTGGCCGAGTACCGCAAGATCAAGGCCGCCGACCCCACTCGGCCCGTGTTCATGACGCTCACGGGCAACTTCCACCCGCACTTCAAGAAGTGGTCCGACGCCGAGCGCAATCGGCTTTACTCGGCCTACGTTCAGGCCACCGACGTGGTGGGCTACGACATCTATCCCATTTACGGCTGGAACAAGCCGGAGTGGCTTCACCTGGTACACGACGCCACCGAGCAGCTCGTCGACATGGCCGGAAGCCGGCCGGTCTACGCCTGGATCGAAACCAGCAAGGGGGGCCAGTGGACCGGCCCGCTCGAGCGTCAGAAAGAAGTCACGCCGGCCCACATCCGGGCCGAGGTCTGGATGGCGATCTGCCGCGGGGCCACGGCGATCGGCTACTTCACGCACGTCTGGAAGCCGTCGTACCACCAGTTCGGCGTGCCTAAGGAGAATCGCGAGGCCCTGCTTGAGATCAACGAGCAGATCACGCGCCTCGCGCCCGCGATCCTCGGCCAGACGCCGCGGCGGCCCGTGCAAATCGAGGCGCAGGAGGAGGTCAAGCTCGACGCCATGGCCCGCGAGCACGAAGGCAAGCTGTACGTCTTCGCGGTGAACTACGACGAGCGCCTGCTGCCCACGACGGCGACAATCAAGCTGCCCGGCCTGACGGCGGGCACGAAGGTCGAGGTGGTCGACGAGTCGCGGGCGATCACCGCGGCAGCCGGCGCGTTTGAAGACTCCTTCCGGTCGCTCGCCGTGCACATTTACCGCATCGAGGCGGGCAAGTGACGCTTCACTCGGCCGGCGTCGCCTGGCGGGCCTCGGGCATGAAGCCGGCCGAGGGGAAAAACCAACGGTCGAGACGTGTTCGTGGACGCGAAACCACGAAAGGGCGAAATGTCGAAAGAAGAGGGTAGCGACAGAGCAGAAGAACTGTACCGGGGCATCGACCAAGACCTCTCTTCACTTCGCGTTTTCGTCCTTTCGTGTTTTCGCGGTCCGGGCAATCCCGCTTGACGCACGTGATCCCGTCTTGGTGCCGACATTTCCAGAAACGAACGGGGAACGCGATCATGAGAACAATGGCAGTGAGCTTCGTGCTCGCGGTGTTTGCGGCCCTGCCGGTTGAAGGGCCGGGTGCGGCCGGCGGTCAGGGCACAGCGGCGGAACCGGCTTCTGACGGCCCCGGCAATGACTTGCCATCG
>Ga0180437_10005947_pt1 | contig 16508 bp, 10 predicted proteins | sample SS_ome_4_FD_132410 | JGI IMG/M metagenome (GOLD analysis project Ga0180437, IMG submission 132410) | Hypersaline lake sediment archaeal communities from the Salton Sea, California, USA - SS_3_D_1 metaG | ecosystem: Environmental > Aquatic > Non-marine Saline and Alkaline > Hypersaline >...
CAATGGATTGAAATTCGTAATTCCACAAACATCGACATCACAACCAACCTCATATAATGTGGTTGCGGGACTAAGTGTAAAACTCGAAATGCTTGGATTGCTTAATGTTGGGAATATTGTTGGATTCAAAATACATTGTAACACACAATCTAAGGTACAATTATAGACATTTGTACCAGCAGTCAATCCTCCAACAGTACATGTTGTATTGGCACTTGAAGTATATACCGTACTTCCACCGCTTGCCGTTGATTGTTTTAATATAATTGCCTTCTGAGAACTATCGTAAGTCAGAACAAAATTATTACTTGCACCCGTAGCGATAATTGGAATATACATTCCACCACCTTGTGAACCAGTGCCAGCATCACCAATTAATGTCAGACCCGTTGTAGTTGCTATTTGCGTTTGTCCGCTTAACGTCAGAGGTTCACCACCAATTAACTGCTTAAATTGAGTATTGTCTAAATTTGGTCTTGCGAAAAATGCCATATCTTTTGTTTATTTATAGTTTAATTTTTGACTTAACAGCACCACCGTCCAGTAAGTTACGTGAACCGACTCGGTGTGAGTCGGTTGTATTTACTATAAATACAAAAGATTTGAATTAAAATCAGGGTAAAACAAAAAAACCCCGTAAGTTTTCACCTACGGGGTTGATAATCAGAGTTTGTATTCGACTAAAGACTGAATCTGTCTTGTCTACGAGCTTTTCTACGAAGTTCGTTTACTTCACGAAGTGCGTTAGGATTGAAACGTTCTTTCTTAACAACACTCACCAAGTGGTTATACTCGTTTTCGGTAATAACCTGACCAATATAACCATCGGTCTTTAAGATATATGACTTCGGTGCACGAGCACTTGAAGACTGACCTTCACGGTCAAGTGTTGCATCGAATGTCAATTCAAGGAGTTCCTGAATCTTTTCGGTAACACTCGCAGTCATCTTTTCCTTTGTACGCTTCAATGCTTTTTCAAGCAAATCAACAACATTGGTCTGATGTCTCTGCTTCAAGGTCTGGTAAGTCTCAGTGAACTCCTGACCACTGGTCTTATGTTGAAGTTCGCTGATGATAGCCAATGCACCGTAGCAGTCACGAATCATGATGTCCCAAACCTGTTCAGCATAACTGAATGACGGGAACTTATCGATAGCCACGATTTCACCATCAACCAGTACAACAATACCGATAAGGTTACGTGGACGTTCGAAGTGAGCAATGAACTGCTCCAACTTCTTATCGTACTTACTGTAGTACTTGTCAATATATGTTCCTGTACCAGATTGAGTATCTCTGCCGAGTTTTTCAATCGCAGGATAGATATTGCCGTGACCACTGGTTTTACCAACTGCTTCGAAAAGCATTTCACGCATGGTTACAGGCAACACACGGAATTCCTGTGTGTTACGGAAAGTACCACACTGTGAACCCTGTACACAACCCGCATCATTATATGTGGTCTGTGCCTTTGATGGAATATATCCAGCCTTCACCATGCCGTGGTTCTGAGCACTTTGCTTGGTCAATACCGCCAAGTTGGTAGGAAGAATAACTTCCTTATCCTCTTTATTGGTAAACTTAATTTGACCATAAGTACTATTACTTGATGTCAGTGCTTTCAATGGGTTCGCAAACCTGCTATCCAATGAAAACTCGGCATCGGTTGTTAGACATACGATTTGCATGTTCATAATTGACTGAACAATGACGTTACCATCTCTGTCCTTGACAGGACGACAACCTTTTAGTAATTCTGTAAAATCTCTTGTATTCATGGTACAAATTTTTATACGTTTACACTTATTTTATTACTACGCTTAACAGGTGCTGCTTCCAAAGCATGAACCTGATTTTCCAACCAACGCTTGGTATCGATTTCCAATAGTCTTGCTGTAATCTGTGGCTGCAATGCTGTTGGGTTATTGATTGCCATTTTCACGACACCCTGACCCAAAGTTCTTACGTTACCGCCAGTTTCAGCACCAGTAATTGGTGAAATCTGGAAAATCGGAATCTGGCTTCCAGTTTCCTGCTTGTAGATTGAGATAACTTCGTTAGTCAATCCATCATAAGCGTTTTCATATCCATCGGTTAGGATGAAGATTGCATCATATGGTCTCTGAGGATTTTCATCCTTCAATAGTTCAATGAATGAACCCGCCAAATCTGTAATTTCATCTCTGGTCTTCACAACAACAGATTCCTGTGCAGATGCCATAAGCACTTTTGATGTGAAGTCAGCAATTGCTCTTGGTGTGTTTTTTGACTCAGCCTTATGACCTGTCATTGAAACACTGTCGTCAACAACAATACCGATGCTTGGATAGAAGAAGTCATTGATTTTCTTCTTTTCAGCAAGTTTACCGATTGCTGTTCTGATTTCATCGGTGAAACTTGTTTCGTATCCAGTCTTATAGAGTGCAAGGAAGTCCGTGGCTTTCTTCATGTCAACGGTCTTTGTTACACCGAGCTTCGCAGTACTTTTGGTCTGACGAACCTGCTGGTTTACTGAAGTAACCTTTGTGTTCTTACGAACCATAGCCTTCGTTGCTTCTTTTTGAAGGTCAGTACTCCACATGGTGTGATATTGTGGGTGTCTCACGTTTGAAACCAAACCAAGAAGAATTTCTTCTGGAACGTTTTCAACACCAGTGATGTCGGTTTGTGCCTTCTGATACTGACTTAAAAGAGGGAATTCGGTTTCACCGTATTCAACACCACTCTTTTTAAATAAGAACAGCAACAATTTAAAAGCACGAATTGCATCACCGTTGAAGTATTTCAATATTGCGTCATTAACGATATTGATTTCCTTCTGAGTACCAACAAGGTCAGCACCGTGGATATTCACTTGCTTCTGAGCAATTGACAACAGAATGCTGGTTTTCTTCACACCATATACGTGCTTCAAAATCTGGGCAATCTTATTACGGTACTTCATCGCATAGAATTCCAAGTTTTCCTGACCCCAGATAAATCCAAGGACAATCTTTCTGGTTCTTTCGTTATTAACCCTGTCGTTCTTCAAATCCATAAAAAGACGAAGAACGTAAGTAATACCGTTATCATCACTTGCAAGATTATTCAAAGCACTAAGAACTGCCTTATCACTCAATCCATTATCATACCAGTCAATTGGGTTAACAATATTACATGCTCCACCCTTCAAGGTCTGCTTAAACTCGTTAAGCAACACTTCAGATACGAACCGACCAGTAGCACCTTTTTGAGACGCTATAATCAACGGAAGTTCCTTTGAAAGTCCATACAGACTTCTGATTTGAGTCTGAATTGCCTTCATTTGCTCGTCTTTGCTATGGTAGTAAGTCGCACTTGACTTAGAGCCACTCGCAATTGTCAAACCGTCAACCAATGACTGCTTAACCGTACTTAGCATGTTCTGTGTTAAAACCAATTTTTCCATAGTCATCAAATTTAATTATTACTGTTATTAAAATTCAAAAAAAAAGGCGAGTCCAGCGTATAATTACGCCAGTTCCCGCCCATTTTTGGAATAACTCCGTTCTTCTCTATATTGAGAAGAAGTTTAGTTGTAACTTTCGTAGTTTGTCCCGCCTCTTCACTGGACGGGATTTCATGTTTCAATTACTGCATTCACAACAAGTTCTTCCTATGTGTTGTATCTCGTACAATCAGGTTTTTGAAAAACATCAGCACTTCTGCCGACAAAAACCATTCTTAACCATCAAATGTTAGGTAGCATGCCCCTTTTTTACTAAAATACTGATGCCAACAGCCAAAACTTGCTCTGGGCGAGACTTATAATCGCCCAAAAAGGTTGGGAATAATTTCAAAGTATTTGTTGTATTTGATTTCTCAAGTTTTACTGACTTGCGACTTTACCCATTTGTCTACTTCCCCAAGATAAAAAATTAAATTGGTGGGGAAGGAAGGACTCGAACCTCCAAAAATTACTGTAAACACTTCCAGTTTTCCCTAATTTCGTATGACCTGTTGAACATGGTGGTTATGTGATGCAATAGTTGGAATCTAATTTATGGCACGCCAGCATTTTCATGTTCATTCAACTTCAGAGTCCACTCTCCATTTTGCAGGGACTCTTAGGTCAATGTGGTGGGGAGAGTAGGACTCGAACCTACAATCTATTGATTTCAACTCAATTGCTTTACCTGTACTGAAAACACTACGAGTTCTCTCATTCGAGAGCAGTGAGATAGTATTGATGTGTAACTGATTTTGCTATCTCCCCAAATATGTTAAAGAACGATATTCATTTAGTAGCGGGAGAGGGACTCGAACCCCCGACCTTGTGGTTATGAGCCACACGAGATGCCAACTTCTCCACCCCGCAATATGTTTTAAAAAGGATAATTCGTTTGTTATATATTGTGTCAAACAATATCGGATTTGAACCGATGACATTCTGCTTAGAAGGCAAAAACTCTACCAACTGAGTTAATTGTTACTGTAATAACATCCAGTTTCCTTTTAATATTTTAATCGTTTCAAAGTACGTTCTGTCAAAAAGACTCTGCAAAACTATAACAAGTTTTTCTAACTTCCAAATGTTTTTCAAAAAAAATGTAAAAAAAATTTCACTGACCCTTGTGGGAGATAAATACGTATGAAATCCAAAAAAGTTACATTTTTTTATAAAAAAATTTATTTGTCTGGCTTAATGTTCTGATAATCACGCTTTTTAATTAAACTATCTCGGAACTCTTTTTGTGAATCATCTTCGGTATCGAGGTCGGTTTCCTCAATTAACCTCATTATTTCATCTGTGTCATCAGTAAGAGCTTGTAGTTGTTCTTCTGGTGTTGGTGGACTTTCCTCGGTCACGGATTTTGTGACCAACTGTCTTTCACCTTCGAAGGTATCGACATAATCTTCCCCATATATGAGACCCTTTTCTTCAGGCATCCTATTTTTTGGTTCACCCCTAACATCATTCATATAGGCATCTATTGTTGGGGTTTCAGATAGTATTGCTGTTGAGGTATCACCACTAAAATCTAATAACGTGTCATCGTTTACAGCATCACTTACACCATCATTTACAGCATCACTTGGAGCATCAGTAACTTCTCCATCGAGTTCCAGTATTTCAACTTCACTAATAACTTTTGGTACTTCTTCTGGCATTTCCATCTTTCTTTCATCACTTTCCTCCATGACCTCATTAACTATGTCGGCAACCTGTTTTAGTTCATCATGAGTTAAATCGGTTCTTGATGTGCTGATATGGATGTTTTCGACTTCGGGATGAAAATTGATTTGGGGTTGAATGTCGGAATTATCCTCTGGTTGTTTATTTTTATCAAGTAAGTCGTTTATCTTCTGGGGGTCAGCATGACCTTTATTTATTGATTCACTGCTTAACTTACCGATTATCTCGTCCTGCTTGTCCATCTTATTGCTGATAGCTACATGTACTTGCGACAAGCCATCGGCTTTCTTTTCCAATTTATCAATGTCTTTGGTATCATGATGTTTGAGTCGTTTATAGTCCTTAGTGTTTCTGTACCTTGGGTCATTGATGATGATTTTCAGCGTATCGTTGTTGAATGTACAGTCTTCAAACATCTGACCGTCTTTTGCAAATCTGGCTTTAATAATTCTGATATTGGCGAAATTCGCATCCTGTTGTGCAGGGGTTTTGGCGATTGACATAAAGAAATGTGCTTTCTGCATTCTTTTAATACTACCACCAGTTTGTTGTGCTTCCACGTACTCAGCACCAATTCCCGAACGATTACTTTGAATCGCTGTCCAACAAGGAATATTAAAATCTCCAGCAATTGCTTCGAATCCCTTAACAACAGCGAGTTCTGCTTCGTTCCTGTCTGGACTTTTCTTATGGCTTTCAACACAATCAAGATAATCAAGTACAAGTATATCGAACTTGAACCCCCATTTCTTTTCATATGATAACATCCAATTCCTGATGTCTCTTATAGTAGTGTCTTCCTGACTGAATCTCTTAACAAGAAGCCTACCTTTACCTTCCATTGCCTTGGTCTTCTCTATGGCAACGTTATAAACTCTGTCGTGTTCATCGTCTTCTTCCAGTCTGCTTAATGCCGAATCTGCCCAAATCACATAGTGTTTACGTTTTATCTGGTCTTTGGTGTCTTCAAAAACAATATGTGCAACATTTTTCTCGCATTCATAAGCAGTATTAGCAATAACAGTAAGAGCCGTTGTCTTACCAACTCCCGATGGTGCGAGAATAATACCCATTTCACCCTTACCAAGACCACCACCTGTCAATTCATCGATTGCCAGTATACCTGTTGGTATGGTCTCACGAAATTCCTTACGAAGTGCTTTTTCGATGCCCTCTGTAACGCTTTCACAGTCATCATCTTCTTCACCGATATGTGATATTTTTTGAAATCTTTCTTCGATGTTAGCAACGGTATATTTACTTCGTATCCCACCATCTTTTACTTTGGATTGAATGTATTCCGCAGTTTTTCGGTATTCCTGTTGTTTCACAAAGAAATTTGCTGATTTCTGAACAGCATCACCGTCATAAAGCATTTGTTTATTGACGATTCTCTCGTTCCAGAGTTCAATGCGTTTAATCACACCAAACAGTGATTCTTCTTCAATTACGTTATTGGGTGTTTTAAATTCGTGAATTGCCTGATGAATACTTCTGTTTTGGAGATTCGGTACTTTATCGTATTCACTAATGTATTCCAGCATTATAACGAACAACCTTTTGAGATTGGGGTCATCAAAGTATTCAATCGCTAAATCTGGTATTATTTTTTCAGCAAACTCTGGTTCAACCAACAACTGCCACATGAGTCGGTCTTGGAATTCTGGTCCGAGGTATGCCGATAATGTAAATTCTGTGTTATTTTCCGTCATTTTAAAAATATGTGTAAAAAAGGATGGGAGTCAAGCTACAGGGGTACTTTGGTCAGTCATTATGAAAGAAACTCAACCCCCATCCAATGCAATTAATTTCGTCTGAGCCTTCTCAGCATCTCTGCTCTTTTTGCAGGGTGAAGTTCTCTGATTTGATTAATCGACAGACCTCTGTAATTGATTAAATCGTAATCATCCCACATATTTCTAATGTCGTTCTTTTTTATTTTGGCTTCAATGAGTTCGGTGATATCAGTTACTGCGTGTTTGATATCCAGAGATTGTTTTGCCACGGGATTAAACCCATCAACAAAAAATTCACGTTCGACAATCGGATTATCGTTAATATATAAACCGATTTTACAAGGAACACCACGAATTGTTTTGCGCTCATCTTTGTATTCGACTTCCTGAACCACAGATTCAGGATTGTAACGCATTTCATTTCGCCACTGTCTGGGATAAAGATTGATTAGCTTCTGCTGATAACCATAAAGGTCATAAACACGCATTTCAGAATCTTCGGTACTGGTGTTTTTTCTTCCGACTTCCGCAACCACATCATAACCTCGTCTTGACAAGGTTTTCTGTAGTTTTGTGATAGCTTTAGGAAGGATGTCTCTCACGTCAATCGAGTATCTGGTAAAAGGATTGAATTTGTCTGCATCAAACATTGCTTCACACAACAATTTTTCAGATTGAAATTCTCCGTTTACGATTTTACCCTGATTAAGTGAAAACCTAAACACGTTGCTATGTTCCTTCTCGTTCATCTTATTATTTTTTTGTGATTTATACTATGCACAAATATAGCGAGAATCCCCTTAAGATAAAAGGAATTCTATAAACTATTTTTGTATTTCTTGTAATACTCTGTGAGCAACCGCTTTTCATTCATTACTACGGTATAAAAAGGTTCGACATATTGTGAGAAAGTACCACCATACACGGTTAAGAAGTCGTCAGCAAGCATTAATTTCATCAGATTTTTGCTACCTCTGTCTTCTGGTGATAACGGTACTTCGAGTTGTAATAGTTCTTCTTCAGCCTGTTCATTGAGCATGGGTTCACGTAAGTTAACCAACTCAAAATTTGTTTTGAGTCTCGGAACGTTATTCACGATATTTTCAAGAGCTTGTAATGGTTTTTTCTTGTTTTCAACTCGTTCCTTATTGATTTCATCTGCTTTACGACAAATATCCCTTACACTCAATGTCTTGTACTTGAGTTCGGGAAAGTGATTAACAAGACCCTTTTCCTTAATACCACCAACACCACTAATATTATCCGCATCATCACCGCATATGATTTTCATTGTCAAGGCATTCGTGTAATGATGGTTAAAATGCATCATGTAATTGGATTTCGTAACAGGTACATCGATATTCGGAAAAATGATTGTGATGTTAAGGTCAAGTAGTTGTGCGAAATCCCTGTCGTTGGAATAAATGAAAACCTCTTCCTTGTTATTGTAATCCAGACAATACTTGGCGATGATGTCATCGGCTTCGATTTCCTCAACTTCTATTTGTCGGAGAAACAGTTCTTCAGCATATTCCCTGACACGCTGACGTTGTTTTAGCACCGATTCTTTTTTATTCTTTTCTCTCTGGATTTCGGCTTCACTCAACTCAATACCATGATACCATTCTTTGGATTCACGATTGGCTTTGTAATCGCTATCTATTCGGTGACGATAAATTCCACCTTTTTCTCCATCCCAAACCAATATGACTTTATTTATCATATGGTCTTTAATCATTTTTCGAATCGTTGTTAAAAAAGAATACAAACCGCCAATATGTCCGAACTTAGCGGTTTGTAAATCTTTTGCTCCGTGAAACGAACGCTTTAAAAGATATGAACTATCAACTAATAACGTTCTATTCTTCATTCTCTCCCGTATCTGCTCTATCAATAATCTTGTCTTCAAACGATACATTGCCTTCGGCATCCATAGCGTGATAATTGAATTCTATGTCGTCTGCTGACAGGGAATCGTCATTAAATTTGTCTCGGAAATAAAGAATGTGCTTCTTCTTATATGCGGTTTCGTGTTCCTTATCACCATAAATGAAACCAGTTGGTGTGCTGATAATCTTGCCTTCAAGACTAATTCCACCCCATTCACCATCAATATGGTTTTTGGCTATATTGACTTTGTTTTCGAAACCAAAGTTTAAATCACGTTTCTTACTGGTTGCTGTTACCCTACGAGTTCCGTGAGTAATAATTCCACCAAAGTGATAAATGAGCCTACCGCCAAAGAAAAAAGTCTCTCCACCCTTGTGCTTCACGACTTTATTCATGCTGTCATACCAGATTTTCTGGACAGCAGCAAGCGTAGCAGTATATTCGCTATCAACTCTTCTGGTGTTGGGAATCGCATTATTGAGTAATGACATGAATGCCTTCTCATAAGCACCAGCATTCCACATGTTGTTATCGCTATCATCTTTTTCCAGAGCATTGATTGTCTTGATGCAATTCAATGTACCAATACTGTCAATGGCAAAGAAAATATCTCGTGGTAACTGACCTGCTTTCTGCATGTCAAGGAAATAATAAATTGCCTTACCCAAGTCTTCAATCGCTGCTTCTCTCCTGTCTTTATCTTGTTTAATACCAAAATTATCGAGAAGATATTTGTTATTAACCAGAAGATGTTCATCGTTCCAATTAAAACCCATATTAGTGAGTCGTACATTACCTTCATCAATGTTGTTCTCGGTATCGATGATGATTGGAAAATCCCCTCTTTTCTGGGCATTTACAATGCCTCTCATAAGAGCGGTTGATTTACCCGTATTGGAATAACCTCGGAAAAGTGTTACGTATCCTCTCGGTATCCCGGGCATACCAGTGGCTTTCTCCAGACCATCATCAATCGGAATCCATTCCAATGGTTTTGATGCAACGGTTGTCGCACCAACTTTCTTTTTAAAGTCATCGAGACTAAAACTTTTTTTTGGTGTTGGTTTGCGTACCACATTTGATGGTACGTCAGTACTTTTTTTTGCCATAAATTTCGAGTTAAAAGGTTAAAAAAGGGAAACTTTCATTTCCCCTTTTTAACTCAATGATTTTTAGAATGGTAAGTCCTCATAATCTTCTCCCATCTCATCTGGTTCATCATCCTGAAAAGTATCAGGTTCTTCACTTGTATCAACGGATTCGGCTTCAACAACACTGGTTGCAGGTGCTTCAACGGCAGCAGCAGGTGCGCTTGCCAGAGTTTCCTTACCAATGTCACTGGCATCGTCTTCGAATTCACCAACCTTATCCTCAGTAATATTACTGATTGTCACACGTGGAGTTTCTTGCGCACCCAAATCACTGGCTTGCTCGAAATTCTGGTTATCATCACTATCAAGATTCATAGTGCGAGTGTTGGCTTTTTCTTCCAAATCTGGACGACCGGGGAATACCCACTTCTTGTTGTTCTGGTCGGTATCATCCCAATAAGGGTTAGTACCATTTGCCACGGCTTCAAGAAACTCGTAAGGTGGCATGTTAGGTGCTTGTTTTGGCTTGAACACGTCTCTCCACGTAACATCGTCATCGAGCCATGATTGTGCTACAATCGGGTCAACATGAAGCGGAGATTTACCTTTTGCAGTTATGGCTGATATCTGCTTATAGACGTGCTTATTCCATTCAGCATCAGTCATAATAATGTTGAGGTCTGTTCCGTTCTCAGCACTACTAAAATCGGCTTGTTGATTCGTCATATAGTCTTCCAAAACAGGAAGTAACTTATCAAGCGTTCCTTGATTTTTGTAATTGTGCTTGAATCTCCAGAACTTAACACCATCTTTTTCCTTGCCTTTATCAATTCCACGAACAATGTAGAATTTCTTGGCTTCCCACTTGATGGCATTTTTATAGATTTCATCATTATTGGCTTTAATTGCCTTCTGAGCATCAGTCATGTTCTCTTTCTTAATGCCTTTCAATGATGGGTCTTGCTTCGACAGCATTTCCTTATGTTTTGCACATAATGGACATGGTGCTGGTACAAGCAATGGTGCTCCATTGTCATCTGTTACAGGATTTCCGTCAGGACCCAACTTCGGTACTTTCGGGTCGTTGTGTGCGGGACAGTAAATCACGGTATTATGTTTTACTTTTCCACCAGCAATATTGGTGGGTACAACATGGAAGAACGCTTCTTCGATGTATTTGCGACCGGGCTTCGGGGGAAGGATTCTAAATGTTTCCTTAGACGCTCTGGGAACGAAATACTTTGCTAAGATGTCTTCACGTGATTTTCTGGTTGTGGATGCTGTTTGCTTTTTTTGATAGTCCGCAAACATAGACTTCAATTGTGACAGGTCTTCTCCTGTCTGCTTTTGATTTTCCATTTTTCAATAGTTTTTACAGTAAAATTATTTTTCAATTGTAAATTGTGCTACAAATATAGCCTTCATTTGATATAAATACAAGTGTTTTTGAAAAAAATCGTAAGTTTTTTCACTATTTTACTTACAATCCGTTAGAAACGACAGTGAACGATAACGTCTGTTTATTTTCATAGTAATTACCGTTTTTCAATCTGAGTTGTAGCTTATAATCCTGTGGTATTAACCACGATGTGTCGAGATTAAATTCATAACCACTACTGGTTCTATCGACCTTAGTAAATGGAATAACATCGATTTCATATTTTTCACCGACAGTCGTAAATAATCTGTATTCGATATCCAGAGGTAAGAAATTATCTTGATTCGGATACAATTCTTTTATGGTTAGTTTAACCTTTCTTGTGTTTCCAGCAACAATATTCTCTTTTTCAGATATTCCCCAGAAATAAAAGAAATAGTTTTCGAAATTGATTTCGTTACTTTGGTCAAACGTATAATATTTATCTGGTGACAACAAATAGAATTCACCGTCATGTGTGGTTTCTCTACCATTAATTATCATATTCCATTCATCTCTAAAAATCACGGCATCTGGATAATCTTCGGAACTAACATTGACCATTATTTTATATACGCCCTTACTTACGTTAATAATTGAATCCCCACTGAGAGTCTCAACCAGATTATCCTCGTAATCATAGATATTCACGTCATTAACATCGATATTCTGTTCAACACCACCAACGTTAACGTAGAGATACAAATAATTATCTTTGTCTTGATAAAAATAATTACGGTCATCAACAACGGTGTCATCAACAACTGTTTCGACATAGGGTTCATACCAAGTATTGGTATTTTTGGCGTGAAACGCCACGGCTTGAGTAAATTCTGTGATTTGTTCTTCGAGTTCATCACTGAATTTAAGACCGAGACCATATGTGTCGCCAGTAAAGGTAGTACCCGTTCCAAAAAGTCTGTAATTAATGTAATCCGTAACATCGATTTCAAGATTCTCACTGCCTTTCTCAAATCTCTGAGTCCCAATAATTGGTGTGCTTCCGCTCACATAAGAACCACCACTGACTGTCCAAGGAACACCTGTTTTTCTGTCCACCCAATTACTGGCTTGATTAGCGACATCGGGATAAATAATATCGGCATAAATAAAATCATATCCACTTCCTTCATCCCAATCCTCATCAATGTTGAAAAGGTCGAGGTCGAAACTACTGGCTCTTTCAATAGAATCGGAATAACTTTTTCTACCCAGATATTCTTGAGCATATCTAATTGTATTGGTCATATGTAAGATATGTGTCATACCACTATTTGGTACAATTAATCCATTATTGATTTTATCAATCAAACCCTGTAATTCTACGTCAAAAATAAATCTGGTGAGTCTCTGTTGAAGACTGCCATATGAAACTTCAGTAACGGGGTTCTGAGAGTTATTAGTTTCATTGGTACTAATCAGCGTATTGTTCTTTGAGAAATATGACCTGAATACTGACATCTATCTATTTTTTCTATAAATACTCACAAACAAAAAAGACTACCAGTGGTAGCCTTTTTATTATCTGAAATTTGCCATTATTTATTTGATATTGTGTTTGATTAGAACCTGTACAGCCATTTTCTTGGTCATGCCTTCATTAAGTCTGCGGTTTTTCAATACTTGTCGAGCCAAATCAATTTGCTGTGATTCACTGAGTTTCTTCAGAAATTGAAGGTCTTGAGTAGCGACTTCCTTTTCTCCACCTTGTCCCTGAAGCGTTACACCGCCCTCAACTTTATCTCTTACAGTGAATTGGTTGTTGTTTGCGTCTTCGTAACGGTCACCGATTTCACCAGCATATTCATCAAAATTACCTTCTTCATCAATAATTTCTTGCTTCTGGCTTGCGTCATCAAATGATTTCATTTGTCCTGTTTGTTTCAGGTAATCAGCGTGTCCGACATCTGGGTCTTGTGGTTCTTCGATTTCTTGGTCTTGCCTGTAATATTCTTTGTCCCAATACTGTCTTTCTTGCTCTGGACTCTGGGGAACATCAAACTCTTCATTGGCGTAATCACCAACATTATGTGGCTTGTAACCAAGCAATTCGTCAGTTATTTCTTGGTCTTCGGGAGTATTATCACCCATTCCTTCTACCTCTAAAGGCTCTACTTCGGGTTCTGCTTCCACTTCAACACCTGCTTCTTTCTCCATTTTATCAAGATGTGTGTAGTAGTCAGGAATTTCTTCAAGGTGGTCCATAGCTATCTCCAACGCAACCTTTGGGTCATCTGTGTGTTCCATTTCTACCTCAATACCCATTGAAATTTGTTTTGGGTCGTATTTTGCGATGTCAGCATCATCAGCCAGACCGCCTTCAATAAAATCACCGTCTTCTGGCTTTTCATCTGGAATTTCTTCGGTTTCCTGTAAGTTAGCAAATTTTGGATAGAATTTATTCATTAAATATTTTTTCGCCTTCTCATAATGAAACTTACCTTCTTCTTCATGTGTCGCAACGTAGTTTATTAACATCAAAAATTCTTTTGCTGCCTCTTCTTCTGACATCCTCTCATCTTGGTTGTTGATAAAAGCCAACCATAAACGCTCAATTACATCACTCTCAGTATCCCACTCAGGATTCAATAATTCAAAATGATGGAGTATTTTATCACCATATGATTTAACATTTTTACTTGGTTCATAGGAAGTTGAATCGGGTTGCTGATTCATTGCATCAACACGACCTTCCCAACCATGAAGAGACTCACCTAATTCTTCTTCAGGACTTCCCCAATATTCTTGTGGAATCTCAGATTCCTCGCTTAGTTTCACATCGGTTGTTATCTTTTTCTTTTTCTTCGGAAACTGTCTTTTTGGCTTGAATTTCTTTCCAATTGGGTCTGGATAAGTTTTTTCCTCTTCCTCATCGAGTCCAGACAGTTCATATGAAAGACCGATATAATTTAATGGGAAGTTCCATGCCATGTGGTAACCATCTTTTTCATAGGTCTGGTCGCTTGAACCATGACCAAGTTCCTGACTGCCCATGTGTTGACCCGGTGAGTGCCACTGCTGTAGATATTGTAATGCAGCATCTTCACCCTGATTCCTAAGAATTTCGAGTGCTTCATCGGCTTCTTCGCCCTGCATAAACACTACGTCCTCGAATTTATCTTGGTCTGTTGATTCGTAGAATTGCTCTGCGCCCTTTGGAATTGCTCTTGTTTTCTCAACTGGTTTTGTATTGCCCTGTAACCTATTGACTTCGTTTTCGATTTCAACTGCATTCGGTGTCTGGTTTCCAGCAGCAACAAGATTATCGTAGGCTTGCACAAATAATGCTTGGTCTTCAGGACTTGCCTCACCAGCCTCAATTTCTGGCTCTTGGTCGTATGGGTCAACACCTGTTGCCCCATCATCATCACCTTTTGGCATTACAGCAGCCATATCAGCATCACTGAAATCAGGTGGCATAGCCAAAAGGTCGTCTTCTTCCTCAGTACCAGCCACAAAATCTTCCATTTCCTTCACGAATTTCTGAAGTTCATCGTTATCCACACGGACTTCGGGATTTGTTGGTTTGTTATCGGCATAGTTTTTATGGGTCTGAATCTCTTCGCTGCCTTTTTTATAAGGTATTTTATCGATAAATGCCACGGCTTCCTGATATACTTCGTCTTCGTCAATACTTACGGTATCGGTTTCAAAATCAGCGTATTGAGTAACAACATCCATGATTTCCGAGCCGTGATTCTGATTGAATTCCTGAACGGCTTGCATGTTTTCAGGTAATTCCACGTTGAGGCTCGAAGATTTGATTCTGAATTTCGATAACATGGCGTTACTCATATTAAATACACCGTCTTGGTCTCCCTCTGCTGAACTGATTTTAAACGTGAAAGTGATTTCATTACCGTTTTCATCGTTTGTAATTATTTCAACATAATTTTCATCATTGTCTGTCTGGGTGTTGGTTTGTTTGACCTGTGCCTGTCCGTTTTTAAGTTCTTCAAATGCTTTTTCAACCAATTGCACGCCTGTTTGCATCGCATTTGCTTGTACTTCATTTAAAGCGGTTTTATTGACCCCCTGAAACATTTCAAGAAATCTTTCTTTGCTGCCGATTGGTTTAAATACCTTCATTTTGTCCGTTTTTTTATTCAAATATTATTGGGTTGGCTGCGCCATATTTCCTCATTATTACTGCTGCTTCCGCATTTGCTTCGTTTTCAATATCACTACCATCCTCACCTGCGCCAGCATAAAGTCTTCCGTCTAATTGCTGTTTACGATGAACGAGTTCATGTGCCAGTGTTCTTAGGGCATCGGCAAGATTTCTATTTGCAAACACAACCCTAATAACTCCTGTATTCGGAGTCTGTTTTCCGAAAGAACGCATATCTCTTGCTTCCTGTGAGTCATGAGATATTTCAATATTCGTATCATTTGGGTCAAGTCCCAGATGATTACAGGCAAACATAATAAAATCATCAATAACCATTCGTCTCTGGTTCTCTGGAAGAACTTCTTCGTTGATTGTCAAACCGCCAACCTTTCGAAACATCTCAAGCAATCTTTCTTTCGAACCATATGGATGGTTAATTCTCATAATTAAACAATATCATCAAAACTTTTCTGAATATCTATTTTGGATTTCTGAGGTAGGTCATCGAAATCCGCAACATATGTCCCGTCAGGTAATTCTTTCATTCCCATTTCATTTTTACCTTCTTCCTGACGTTTCTGGTCAAACCAATTGTCTTTCCAGAAGTCATTTAGATTAAAATAATAGGGATAACTCACATCAGTTTTGTTCATGAGTTTCTCCGCATCAGTTGGCTCTCTAACTTCTTCAACATCGGCACTTAATTTTTCCATTTTGGCATTAAGACCTTCGATGTTCTGATTCATACCAGCCAATTGCATGTGGATATTCCTCATTGCCTCGATATTGTGTCTAATTATTTCATTCTGAAGTTCGTCCACTTCTGCCTGTGGGTCAGGTGCTGGCATAGCCTCTGGTTCGCCCATTGGGGTCGTCATCTCACCTTCAGGTGGAACATCTGTTGCACCCGCTTCCGCATCATCAAATGCAGGAACAGGTGTTTCTGGAGCATCAGCGTTTTGAGGTTGGTCATTAGATGGTGCAGGGGGCATAGCACCCTGTTTTTCCGCATCTTCTTGGTCACCAGCCTCATTCGTTAATACGGGAATTTCATCAAACTCTTCATTATCGGTCACCAATGGACGATATTTCGGAGATTCATTGACTA
>Ga0180437_10005950_pt1 | contig 16506 bp, 14 predicted proteins | sample SS_ome_4_FD_132410 | JGI IMG/M metagenome (GOLD analysis project Ga0180437, IMG submission 132410) | Hypersaline lake sediment archaeal communities from the Salton Sea, California, USA - SS_3_D_1 metaG | ecosystem: Environmental > Aquatic > Non-marine Saline and Alkaline > Hypersaline >...
ATGAGTTTATATAAAGCCCGTAGCATGTACCCCGAAGCGGCTTTAAGATACATGCCCCTTGAGAAACACCATAATAGAGCGGATTCATTGCTAATTGCTACCTATTGTAAGCTTGCCAATGAAGGGGTTATATCGATATGAATTGACAAGCCCCTGTATATTGTGGCATAGGGTTTGTATTAGGCACAATATGTTGAATCAATTAGACTTTTAAGGTCTTAAGGCATGTAACTTAAAAGGCGGAGCTATAGAAAATGCCAAGAAAGCGCAAAGCGCCTGCATTTACGGCGGGCATCATACGCCAGATCAGGAAGTATACGCTTCGCGGTTTGACTGAAAAAGAAACCGCTTCAGCGGTCGGAATATCAAAACGGGTACTTATGCAATGGAAGCGTAAGTACCCGTTTTTTGCTGATAAACTGGAACATTGGAAAGCTACCGCAGGTGAACAAGTCGAGTATGCCCTATTTAAACGGGCAATCGGCTACACCAAAAAGCAAGTTAAGATATTCCAGTATCAAGGAGAACCGGTCGTCATAGAGTACGATCATTACTATCCGCCTGACGTTAAAGCCGCTCAGCTATGGTTGACAAACCAGAACCCAGAAGATTGGAAAGTTAGACAGGATTCAAGCTTAGACTTGCGCACCGACGAACCTTTAGACTTTAGCTTTAAAGTTAAAGAGATGCCGAAGAAAGAGAAGAAGTAGATGGGCTTAGAAGAGATAGAGCTACCGCCTAAACTAATGCCTTTAGTCCGTAAACCTAAACGCTTTAAGATTGCGGTAGGTGGACGGGCGGGCGCTAAGTCAGTAGGCTTCGCAAATATCTTTGTTGAGCGAGTGAATAAAGGCTTTAAGGTAGGTTGTTTTCGTGAGTTTCAGAACACTATTAAAGACTCAGTGCACGCATTGATTAAGAGCCGCATTGATTATTACAAAGCCCCAGGATTCAAGATAACAGATAAGAACATCACCCATGGTTTAGGCGGGCATTTCAGCTTTGTAGGTTTAGCGCGAAACCTTCAAGGTGTGAAGTCTATGCATGGTTTTCATTACTTCTGGGTTGAAGAAGGACAGTTTCTAAGCCAAGAAAGTATTGACGTTTTAACGCCTACTTTGCGCGAAGAAAACTCAGAGATATGGATTAGCGCTAACCTAATGAGCAGCGCAGACCCGTTTAGCCAAAGGTTTATCGAACCTTTTAAAACCGAATTGGATAAAAACGGCTATTATGAGGATGATCTACACCTTATTATAAAGATTAATTACAATGACAACCCCTGGTTCTTTGGAACACCGCTTGAACAAGAAAGAATATACGACAAACAGAATTTAAGCCGCGCACTCTATGACCATAAGTGGTTAGGCGCATACAATGACACCGTAGAAGACGCAATTATTCAGGCTGAATGGTTTGACGCCGCTATTGATGCCCATGAGAAATTAGGGTTCAAGCCTAAAGGCGCTGTGATTTTAAGCTACGATCCTTCAGACTTAGGTACCGATGATAAAGGGATAGTAATAAGGCATGGAAATGTAATTGTAGACGCAAAGTCTATAAACTATGGCGATATCGCAGAAGGAACCGACAGGGCTTTAGCGCAAACTGAAGAAGTAAGAGCGGATTTGTTTACCTGGGACGCGGACGGTATGGGCTTAGGCCTTAAACGCCAGATCGAAAGCGCCTTAACTGGAAAGCGTATAGACGTTAGGCCTTTTCATGGTGCCGATGGTCCAGATAGGCCAGGGGAGAAGTACAAACCCGCTTTAGGCCGCGTAACCGGTAAGGAAAAGACCAATAAGCAGGTGTTCCGCAATAAAAGGGCTCAATTTTATATGATGCTAAGGGACCGATTTTACAATACTTTCTTAGCTGTTGAGAAGGGGAGATATATCGATCCGGACAAGCTTATTTCTATCTCATCAAATATCAATCATATGCAACTTCTACGCTCCGAAATATGCCGTATACCACGCAAATTCAATAACAGCGGTCTTTTACAGATAATGAGTAAGAAGGATATGAAGGCGCTGAAGATTCAAAGTCCTAACGTTGCTGACGCTTTAATGATGAGTCTTTCACAGCCCGATATCTTAATGCCCGCTGAGCCCATAGAGTTTGAACAATACGTTGAAGCCTAACAGAAAGCGGAATTATGGATACACTTAAAGAGTTTAACGGAGCCCTGACCCCTGACGATTGGACAGAAGAAGAATCGGGGGTTTTTGTAAGGGACACACCACCCAAATCGCCTAAAGTCCGTAAAGGTGAGATATGGGAAGTAGAAACGGGACGCTATAGAGTGGTCTCTGTTAGTCATAAAGGTAAATTTCTAAAACTCAGGAGGATTTAGCCCATGCCTAAAAAGAAAGGCGAAAAGAAGATGACCTTAAAACAAAAGGTTGACGCGCTGATAGCCAAGTATGGTCGTAAGCGCGATATACGCAAAGTCGTGGAAGTCCGCGACGACCCAGGCTTGTTACGGGCGATTAACAAGTATCGGGGTAAACAAGAGCAGGCGCTTAAGGCCGCCGATGGCGATAAGAAGTACATGAAGGGCGTTAAAATGGAGTAAAAGCGTTATGGCTGAAAAGAAAGTCCCAGACTGCATAAAAGCCTTAGAATCCGCTCAGCAAGCCGACCATGACAGCCGGGAAATGGTACGTGAAGCGGATCTATTCGTTAATAAAAGGGACGGACAGTGGGAACCACAAATCATTAGTAAGTTTAATGATAAGCCCCGCTACACCTTTGATGAAGTAAACCCGATTATTGACGATGTAATGGGCGAAATGGCTACCGCCGACTTTGATATTAATGTTGACCCCGCAGGTGGTGAAGCGTCCAAAGATATCGCAAATGCTTTTGAAGGGATTATCCGCCATATCGAAAACCTTTCACGGGCGCGGTTCATTTACGATTATGCGGCCCGTAAGATGGTTACGACCGGTCTTCATGGTTGGCGCGTCGTAGCCGATTATCCCGATTCTGATAGTTTTCAGCAAGAGTTAATGATAGAGCGGATTCCAAACTATACGGATTCAGTATGGTTTGATGAGAATTCCACGGAACCGGATCACTCCGACGCGGGGTATTGTTGGGTTCTGTCGTCTATGACGCGCAGTGCCTATGAAGAAGACTTCCCTAAAGGCTCCGGTATTTCTGTCGGCTCCGATATCCGCCAGCAAGCTTATAGCTATAAGAAGACCGACGAAGTAAAAGTAGGGGAATATCTCTACAAAGTAGAAAAAACGCGGGAATTGGCGCTATTGTCCAACGGCGCGGTGGTTGTCGTGGACGAAAACTTCAATATGATCCGCGATGAGCTACACGCGCAGCGTATTACGGTCCAGAAGACGCGCAAACGGCCTTATAAAGTGGTCTATCAACGCCTATTCGATGGTATGGATTGGCTAAGCGATGCTCAAGAAACCGTTTTTGAATGGTTGCCGATTATTCCCTTGTACGCAAACTTTACTATCATTGAAGATAAAATCGTTTATTGGGGCATCGTAGAGAAGTTGATGGACCCGCAGCGGATCATTAACTACTCAGAAAGTCGCAAAGTGAACGAAGGCGCTTTGGCCCCGCGTGGTAAAGTCTGGATGCCGAAGGAGCAAGCAAAAAGCCCTGACGTTAAAATGTCTTTGCGTACTTTGAACGTCAATAACGAGCCGGTACAGTTTTACGATTGGGAAGAAGGCCAGCCCCCGCCTAATTATATGGGTGCTCCGGTCTCTAACCCTCATCTCATCGAATTAACGCAGACCTCGCAGAACTTTATCCAGCGTTCATCTGGCACGTTCGATGAGGCCAGGGGTGTAGCGCCCGCACAGCGCAGCGGCAAGGCCATTGGGCTGCTTCAGGATAAGAGCGACAACCCGAAGCGTAAATGGTTTCAGCCGGTGGAGATTGGCCTAACCCACACCTGTCGGATCTTGATTAATGCGATTCCCAAGGTTTACGATACACAGCAAGAAATGACGCTTGTGAATCAAGATGGGACCACAGACAGCATTACGATCCGGCAGAAAGTAATTGATATGCAGACCGGAAAGGTTGTTGAGCTAAACGACCTTTCGAAGGGAAAATATCAAGTGGTCTGCTCAGCCGGTCCGGCTTTTCATAGTCGCCAACAGGAAACGGTCCAATCCATTTATGAATTGGCCGATAGAGACCCTTCAATCCTTCAGATTGGGGCGGATGTATTGCTAAACAACATTGCGTCTCCTGGGGTGGATCTTATAGCCGCCAGGAAGCGTAAACAGATGTTGGCGCAAGGCCTCATACCCGAAGAGCAGTTGACGGATGACGAAAAAGCAGAAATGCAGGCCGCGCAGGGGCAACCTAAGCCGCCAGATCCAATGATGATCGCCGCACAGGCGGAAATGCTCAAGGCTCAGACTAAACAGCAGACTGAAGGCCTCAAAATCGAAATGGAGCAAAACAAACTGAGGCTTAAGGAAATGGAGTTAACGCTTAAGAGCCAAACGGATCAAAGCCGAACCATGATCGACAGCATGAAGGCCTTAAATGAACAGATTAAGGTCCAGGCTGATACGCTTAAAGCGATAAAAGAGGCAATCGGAGCCGATACGATCATGAACCCCCATGCTGTACGGGCTTATGATGAACAGGCTAAAGACTTGGCGCGAACTATTTTAACGCAGTAAGCCTACCACGGCTATAAATGCGGCAGAAAGGTTTTAGCATGACTAAAGATCAGTCTACCACGACTCAAAATGCGGCAGAAGGAAAAGATCAGTCTACCATGACTCAAAATGCGGCAGAAGACGATTACTTGGCCGGTGCGGATTTTGGTGAAGAAGGAGAAGAAATCACCGACGATAACGCACCCGAAGGCGGAGAACAGCAAGCCGCCGATAACTCTTCAGAGGATAAGGGAGACGGAGAAGGCAAAGACGAAGAAGGCTCAGCCGACGCAGAAGATAAGCTTGTTCCGCAAAGCAAGGTAAAAAAGCGGTTAGACGCGCTTACTTTTGAGAAGGCTGAAGAACAGCGAAAACGGGAAGCGATTGAACGTGAGTTAGCGGATACCAAGAAGAAATTGGAAACGCTTTCTTCTACGGAAACTGTCGTTCCGCCGATGCCGGATGTTCTTGACCCAAACTACGATGCCAAAGTCGCGGAAAGGGACCGGCTACGGGACAAGAAGGCAAAGGAAGACGCAGAACGTGAATTCGTTCAGAAGCAGCAAGCCGACGCACAAGCCGCTAAAGTTTTAGCAGATCAGCAGGCGTTACAGGCAAATGTCAATAAAATGTTTGCCGATGGGAAAGAGTTGGGTTTTAGCCAAGAAGATATGTTGGAAGCAGACGGGAAGGTAGCTCAATTTATTACCGATACGACTGTGGCTCATTATCTTTTAAGCCGCGACGACTCAGCCGCCGTTATTAAGTACTTGGCTTCTGTACCCCAAGAGCTTGATAAAATTTCCCGTATGTCCGCTGTTGAAGCGTCCGCTCATATCGCCGCCGTTGTAGCGCCCGAAGCCGGGAAGCTGAAGCCTAAAGCGACCACAACGCCCGATCCACTAAAAATCCCCAAAGGTAAAGCCGGGGGAGAGAAGAAGAGCCCTTACCTTGAAGGCGTAGTCTTCGAATAGGAGAACACCGAACCATGGCGAATAGCACCGCAAGTAACATTACCAGAAAGGTAATGCGAGCTTTCATTCCCGCTTTCGAAAAGCAGCGGGTACTTTCCAAAACCGTCAATACCCAGATGTTTCAGGGTAAGTTTAACCCGTCTTCCGGCGATTACATCGACGTAAAGCGTCCGCACCAGTACAACGCCGTCCGGACTGCGGGCGGTGATCTGAGCGCGGCAACGTGGAACGATATCATCTCCGGCAAGGCCACCGCGCAGGTGCAGAACTATATCACCGTGCCGATCGACTGGACCAATAAGGAAGAAGCGCTTTCCTTGGATCAGTTGGAAGAGATTCTGAAGCCCGCAGCGGAGACCTGCTGTATCGAGCTTGAGACCTCTTTTTGTGACTTCATGTATCAGCGGGCCGCGCTGCTTTCCGGCACCGTAGGAACCGCCGTTGACGCCTGGGCTGATGTGGCCAACCCCATGTCGCTTATGAAGTCCTTGGGTGTTCCCGAAGGGGAGCACAATTTCGTCTGCAACCCCTTTACCATTCAGAACCTTGCCGGGGCGCAAACTGGCCTTAGCGCCGATCCGTCCCGTCTGGTTCAGACCGCCTGGGAGAAAGCGCAGATTGCGTCTCCCTTTGCCGGTCTGCGGGTGCTTTCTTCCAATTCCATGAGCAGCTACAGTTCTGGTGCTTGTGCGGATCGTGCCGGTGCTCTTACCGCCGCGCCCGATATGACCTATGTTACCCACAAAGACACCATGATCCAGACCATTGCGGTCGATTCCCTTACCGCTGCTGGCACCATCAAAGCCGGTGAGATGATCGAAATTGCCGATACGTACTATGTGCACCCCAGAACCGGGAAGATCGTTTTGGACGCTTCCGGAAATGCGATCACATGGAAAGGTACCGTCACCGAAGACGTCACCTTGGTCGCCGGTGCTGGAAACATCAAGGTTTCTGGTCCCGCTCTGTACGAGGCCAACGGCCAGTACAACAACATTGATGCGGCTATCGCCGGGACCGAAGTTGTTAACATTCTGGGCGCGACCGGTACCCTGTATCAGCCGAATCTCTTCTACCACAAAGACGCTTTCGCAATCGCCTTTGTGAAACTTCCCAAGCTGTTCAGCACCGATACGGTAGCCGTCACCAGTGACGGTATCGCTATCCGCGTATCGAAGTACAGCGACGGAACCAAGAATGAGCAGAAAATCCGGTTTGACCTTCTGCCTGCATTCGCGTGTTTGAACCCCTTCTTTGCTGGTAAGGCCTGGGGCCTGACCTAATAGCCGGGGCTACGCCGTCGCTTTATTATCCTCCTTGACGGCGTAATGGGTAGGCGGGGGGTCTTAAAAAGGTGTCCCAACCTCGCGGACGCCGGACCCCCCGTCTTTTTTAACTACTAAGAGAGAAAGCGATAAATCCATGACAGATTATAGACTCAAAGCCGTTTACTTCCCAGGAAAAGGAACCCGTTTAGGCTACCGTAAGGCAATGGTCTATGAGGATGAGGTGCAATTCTTTTTGGACCTGGGGGCGCTACCAACCCAGGAGGACGCGCTTAATGCTTCCGCCGATCCTGTAGGCGCAGATGTTGTTGGGTCTTCTTCGGAAGAGAGTTTTGACTTCATGGAAGAGGGAGACGAAGACGAAGAGGTGGACGGCGATAAAGGCACCGGGAAACCTGGGTCTCTTCAGTGGCATGAAGCGAAGATCCGCGAGTTACGTTATAAAACCGGGATTATGGGCTACGCAAAGCAAGTAACCGGGAAAACGCTTCGGTTTGACGGTAAAACAAAAGTGTCTGAATTGAAAGCCCAAGCGTTAGCGCTCATTAAGGAGGGCTTAGCTAATGACGACGACAGTTAAAGCGCACGAAGTAATTATCGACGCTTTAGAAAACCTTGTAGTACAGGCCGAAGAAGCCCCGGTCCCTCAATCTGAAGCTAAAGCGGCTATTAGAGCGCTGAACGATATGATGTTTGCTTGGGACACTCAAGGGATTACTTTAGGGTACACGGTTGTTTCGAATACGGGAGACCCTATAACAGTCGCGCCAGGGGCCATTGAGGGAATAAAGTACAATTTAGCTCTTCGATTGGCCCCTAAGTATGATGTGGTCCCAAGTCCGGCTTTGGTCACAATGGCTAAATTGGGGTACTCTACTTGTGTAGATATCGCCGTTGAAATCGCGGACGTTGAGCTTCCCGACACCTTACCGCAGGGTTCCGGTAATGACTACCCCGATTATGGAGACTCTACTTTCTTCCCTGATCAGACGGATACAATTCTTACTGAATCAGGCGGAAGTGTAGGCCTGGAAGACGATACGGAGGAAAGTTAAAGGTTATGACCAGACAAAAGGACGTTAAGAAGAGTAATTTTCCGGCCATTACTTCTTTGCAGACTACAGACTATTTAGATCTGGTCCGCAATGGCCAAAACTTTAAAATCTCTGTGGCCGATTTTCTTACGTCTTTAGGCGTGACCGGAGTGCTTCAGACTAAAGGCGAAGTTACTGCCATACCTGTTTTGGATATCGACAGCGGCATAAGCTATATTCGAAACATTTTGGGCGGCCACGGCATTCTCGCTTCTTTGAGCCCTCAAGATGGTGTAGAAATTGAGCATAACTTCACCATCGATAAAGGCGGGGTGCCTGTAGTAATTAATGAAAGCTCCGCGTCTCCTACGGTTCGTAGTATTGTAGCAGGTACCGGTATTTCGGTCGGTGCTTCTGGCGATGAAATCCAGATAACAAATACTGAGGTACCAGGGACGGCTAAGACCGTTTTTGTTTATGAAGAAGCGGATTTTCCGACACCCGCCGGTGGTGTTATCACATTGGCGGGCGATACTGAATACCGGCTGTTAAATGATATTACTACCGTCAACCGCTTTGTTATGGGCGCGGGTACGATTTTATCGGCAGGTAATGAGCGACTAATTACTCTTACTTATAGTGGTGTCGGCACTATGTTTACCGCTGTTGACAGTACAATGGTAGTAAGAGATATTGGGCTTGTTTGTTCTGCTGGTACGGCGTTTGATATCTCTTCCACCACCGGGGCGCATGACTTTATCTGTACCAATGTTCTGCTGACTTGCGGCGATATTGGTACTATGGATGAGCTAAATCTAATCTACTTCAGGGCCACCAATCTTACAGCTTCCGGCGCGGGGCTGACCATAACAGGTGCTTGTGGGACTTTCTTTTACTCTATCGGTACGATAACGGTTTCTGGCGTAGCCGCCAAGGCCATTAATTTTAGCACTTCCACTTTTACTATTATCTCCCTGCAAAACATAATTTTCATTTTGGCGGACGCCGGGGCGTATTGTATTAGTGGTTTGGCAAATTCAGGTAACATTAACGCGGGTGGGCAAGCGACAGTATTTAACACCGATCAGTACGGGGTTGGTACTTTTCTTGAAAACATAAATCACTATGATAACTTCTGGGATTTTGTTCTTAACGCCAATTCGATAAATAGCTACACTCTTGCTTTAGCCACTCATGCCGGGGCGACTACAATCCCTATCGCGGCGTCGGCTACTCCGGTGAAGATAACTGGTGTTTGGAATTCGCAGACCATGCACCGGTTTACCCATGATAATGATGGCCGGTGGACGCATACCAGTAAAAATGTTCATCTTGATGTTACCGCTTCTATCACTGTGGATTTGGTTACGGGGATAGACGATATTTCCTTTTTTATCTATAGAAATGGGGTGCAAATACCCGCTTCAAAAGTCACACAGGAAGTAAATTCCGGCGATCCTGAAAACATTTCTATCATTTGGAATTTAGAGGTTGATCTAAATGATTATATAGAGTTTTGGGTGCAAAATGACGATACCACAGTTGATGTAATTATCGTTAACGCAACTATAAGGATTTCAGGGGTGGGGTGATATGGAAATACCTTTAACTAATGGCTTTTACGTTTCCGACTCCTTACCCCTTTCCCACCAACAGTGCATCAATCTTATTCCTGTGGTGCAGCAACAGCAAACGCTGTCTCAAAGACAGTTAATTGGCTCCGCTGGTATTCGCCAAATACTGACCACGGGAAACGATGCAAATAGAGGATCTTGGGATTTGTCCGGTGTGCCTTATCTGGTAAACGGAAGCGCCCTTTATCGTATAGATCGCGCTTTTCCGGATGGAGTGGAGACTTTTACTGCTGTAGATCTTTCAGCGGCGGAAACACCAGCGGTCTCAATAACCGGGACAGGCCGCGTGTCCATGGCGGATAACGGGACACAATTAATGGTGCTGGTACCGGGAAGCCCAAGCACCGGCTATATTTATTCTGTCGCCGGAGGGTTGATAGAAATTACCGATCCTGATTTTAGCGCCAACGGGGAGCCACAATATGTGGTTTTTATTGATGGTTATTTTGCTTGTTCTACTGACAGCAAAAAATGGATTATTTCCGCGCTTAACGATGGTACATCATGGGATGCTCTTGATTTTGGTTCTGCTGAGTCTGATCCAGACGCTATAGTAGCGCCTATTGTTTATAACAACCAAATCTATTTAACGGGAAGTGAAACTACCGAAGGTTTTCAGAATATCGGCGGGGCCGGATTCCCCTTTCAAAGAAGTAATATATTTCTTGATAAAGGCTGCTATGCTCCTTTTACTTTGGTGGCTACTAACCAGCGCTTTTTTATGGTAGGGGGCGGTAAAGATGAAGATCCAGCTATTTGGATGTTTCAAGGCAACCAGTTTCAAAAAATATCTACGAACGCTATTGATACTATACTTAGCTCTTACTCTGATTCTGTTGTTAATGCTGCTTTCGCTTTAAGTTGGGCAAAGCGCGGACAGTATTTTGTCTCTTTTACTTTCACAGACCGAACTTTAGTTTTCAATATGACTACCGGTCTTTGGCATGAGCAGAAAAGCGGTATCCCAAATTCTGACGGCGATTTAGTTCAAAGCGCTTGGCGCGTAAACAGTTTAGTGTCTGCCTACGGTTATACTATCGTAGGAGACGCCGAAGACGGGCGCGTAGGTATTTTGGATACGGAACTACTTTCTGAGTACGATAACAATTTAATTCGACTTTTTAACCCGCCGGTAATTGCTAACGGCGGCAACCCTTTCCGGATGCCTATGATTGAGTTGACCATTGAATCCGGTATCGGAGATTTGGAAGTCGAAGACCCACAAATCTCTATGGCCTTGTCGAAAGACGGGAAAACTTTTAACTATGAGCGCAACCGGTCTATGGGAAAGATCGGTGAGTACGGGCGGCGGGTAGTTTGGCGCAAAAATGGCCGCTTTCCTCGCTTTTGTGTGCCTCAGTTTAGAATCTCTGATCCGATTAAACCCGTTGTCATGAAATTAGAGGCCAACATAACATGAGAAGTACTATAACCCGTCTTGACCCTTCACACCCTATTGTGAACGAAGAAGACAGAACGCCAACAGATCAGTTTAGAATCTTTATGCTTCAGTCCTATTTGGGCAGTATGCTTATTGGGACCGGGACACCGGAAGGGTTTGTAGAAGCGCAGCAAGGGCGTTTATACATGGATGAAATTGGCCCTGTTGGGGCTATTCTTTATATAAAACAGTCCGCCGATATATTAGGCGACAGAACTAAAGGTTGGGTCTTAATCTAAAGGGGATTTAAAATGGCCGATTATTGGGACGAAGTAATTAGCGGGGCCTTTGACCTTCTTGGGTCTCAGATGCAGGCGGACGCGGCCAGGGATGCGGCGAGTACTGCTCAAGACGGATACGCCGACGCAATTCAAGAAATGCGCCTTGGGACCGATGAAGCGCGACGTATGATTCTTGACCGTATGAACCCCGCTTTAAGAACGTTCAATAACCAGATAGCCGGTATCCAAAATGAGATTGTCGCCGGTAATGCTGATATCGTCAATATCATGGGGGCGACAACCGGAGGCGTTGATACACTTTTGGCCAATACCGGGGCCAACGTCAGACGGGCAATGATGGGGTCTACCGCCACTTCCCGTGGTATTCCGCAAAGCCAGTTTGATCAAAGCTTTAATCAAGTTCTACAGATGCCCCCCGAAGCACAGACCCAGGCTTTTCAGCAACTCGAAAGCTCCGTAGATGCAGGCCGTGTGTCTTCCGCTCAAGAGTTTGGTCCCGCTGCGCCTGGGGGCGGGCCTGCCGGTGCCTTATCTGTAGGCGATGTGCCGCCCACGGGCGGTATAGCAGGCGCGGCGGGGCTCCCTGGTTATCCTACTTCTGCATTAGCCAGAAGCGGCGGTGGTGGCGGGGCGTCTGATTCGGACGTTGGGGCTGTGTCCGGCAGTCTTCCTTCTGGGGCTGCAAGTGCTTTAGGAAGAGCGGCGGGCGGTCTATTCGGTGGGGCTTTGGCGGGGCCTTTAGGCTTCTCCGCTGGTCAAGCTCTTGGTTCACGTTTGGGCGATGCTGCCGGTGATGGCGGTGGGCCTGGGGCGTTAGCTGGTGGCAGTGCCGGGGGAGATATCGCCAGCTTAGCCGCTGCGGAAGCGGCGGCGGGTATCAGCAGCGGCGGCTTTACTCCCGCAGACTCCACCGGAGGTCCGTCTAAAGGCGATCCAAGCGAAGCTGAAAGGCTAAGACAACAGTCTATTTATAATCGGGATCTTCACGAAGCGGCCAGGGCTGCGGGGTGGACACCATCGGCCCCTATAGATCAAATGGGGAATTTAGAAGGCGGGTTTCAAGACAATATCGCCAGTGCTGAAGCGTATCTTAGAAATCAAGGCATAGCACTTCCCGGCCAAACGCCAGCAGCTACCGGCCCTATCGCCGGTCCTACTACGGGTGGGATAAATCCTGATTCGCTGAGGATGGCACAAGCAATTCAAGATTCAGCGCGAATCAATTACGATACTTCCGCAACAGTGGGCCGCGTAGGGTCCGCCATAAACGCGGGATCGGTCCCCGGTGTTACGCCTGGGGCCACATACCAACCGCCAACCGAAATGCCTACTGGTTACGCCGGGGCTTTCGGGGAATTGGGGGCCGGGGAGCAGAGCGCTTTAGGGCGTTTAGCGTCCGGTACCATGGGGGCGCGGGCGGATCTGTCCAGGGGCTTGACCGCAGGTCTTTCGGAGTTCGACCCATACGCCGCAGCGGGCGAAGGTGCTATTAACCAAGAGGCCGCTTTGTCTGGTGCACTTGGCCCCGAAGCCCAACAGCAGGCGATTGACAGTTTCATTGAAAGCCCCGGTCAAAAGTACCTACGAGAACGGCAAGAGCAAGCGCTCTTGAGGTCTTCCGCCGCTATTGGTGGTCTTGGGGGCGCTAACGTTCGAACGGCTTTACAACAGCAAGCTATGGGCATTGCCGCGACTCAGCAGCAACAACAACTTGAGAACTTGCGTTCACTGGCGGGTAGAGGGCAACAGGTAGCCGGGGCAAGGGCTGGCATGATCACCGGAGCTTCTGAGCAAATGGCCGGTTTGGCAGAACGTTTGGGCGTAGCTGGTGCAAATTTGGCTACGATGACGGCGCAGCAGAAAGCCGCATTGGCAGAACGCGCCGGATTGAGCTTGGCGGATCTTGAACAGCAGATCGGGCAGGCGCAGATTGGAAATCTTGAGCGCTACGGTTCCGGATTGGCTAATTTGCGTCAAACTGAAATGGGCCAACTATCCGGTTTAAGTCAGTTAGGGGCTTTAACGGGTTTAGAGTCACAACAGAACATTTCTACCATTCTGGCCAATCTGGCAACACAGCAGGGCTCCGCTTCTGCTGGTTTGACGGCTGCGGGCGCACAGGCCGGGGCCGCTGGTCAGATGGCGCAAGGCCAGATCTGGGGTGACCAGATGACGCGCTTGGGCAACTTGGCCGGGGCCGCTATGCAGCCGCCCGCGCAACCGGTCTATAACATCTATCCTCAAGCAGCCGCATAAGGAGAAAAGTAAATGGTCCAGATACCAAGTCCTACAAGCTTTTTGGCCGGGGCGCAGGCGGTTAAACGCCCTTCAATGAGTCCTTTGCAAGCTTTAGCAACCGGCCAACAAATGCAGACGCAAAGGAGCCAGGAAGGTAGAGCCCTCGCGCTTCAGCCGGGAAAACTTGCCGCACAGCAGCGGGCCGCTCAGACCCACGGTGAAGCAATGAAGACCCTGGACAAAAACCGGACCGATGAGGAGACCCAAACCAAGCGGGTACGGGCGGGGCTCCTTTTTCACTCCGCTATGACCATGGTTCCTGAAAAACAAAACGCTGTACTTAAACAGGCTGCTGATTTGGTAGGCCCTGATGATCCGATGAGTAATGTTTACACTTCCGCAATGGATCTGCCCGAAGGAGAGAAGCGCCAAAAGGCTATGTTTCAGCTTTACGAGCTTAACCGTGGTCTGGGGGCTTATGGAGATGCCAAACCGGAGTGGGGCGAAAAAGGCGACGGTATGACGCCCTATCAGCGGGCCACCATTCAGGGCGACAGAGATAGTTTAGAAGTCCGTAAAGCTGAGTTGGCGCAACGTGAGCTTGAAGATAAATTGGACCGGGAAGAGCTTTCACCGACCATTCAAAAAGACCTTATCGATACCCAAGAGAAGTTCAGCCAAACGGCGCGGGAACTTGGGGAGTACGAAGGCCTTGTCAGTAAGATGGACGAAGCTATAGCCGCAGATAAGGGCGGCGGGGGCGTTATAACCTCTTTTCAGGAGTGGGCGAAGAAGTTCATGGGTATTCAGGATATGAGCAGCATTACCGATCTCCGCAATAAGCTTAAAGGGATGCGGGCCGCTTCCGCTGTTCAGAACCTTCCCCCTGGTGTGGCTTCCGATAAAGATATTGAATTGGCTCTTTCCGGCTTCCCCAAACAGAACGCGCCCATGGAGACTTATCGTTCATGGATCAAAGGCATGGAGAAGTTAAAACGCATTGATTACATTTACCGGGAAGCCCTTTCCGAATATGTTTCGGGTAACGAGAACCGGGGCCGCGCTGGATGGCTTCAGAATTGGAAAGAGAATAAGAACCGGCTTATTTTGGGGGCGGATAAGCTTGAATTGGCCTACTCCCCTGAAACGCTTAAGCAGTTGAGGAAAACAGCGAAGAAGCCCGCTTCTCAAGAAGAATTTGATAAACTCCCTATCGGCGCGGTGTTCATCAACCCTTCTGATGGGAAGGTCTACACCAAAAGACAATAAGGGGTCTCAACATGGCTTCAGATTTACTCGATTTTAGCGCAAATGCGCGATCAATGGAAGACGAAGAACAGCCTATAGGTGCAGCCCAACAGCGGGTGGCAAATGTCGCTAAACTCGCGCCCATAGCTGCTGACGCTGCTGGTGTTGCTGGTGCTCCTTCTATGGATTTTAGCGCAAATGCGCGGCCTATGGAGAAGTTAGCGCCGACACCGGGAGAAGAAGAGCCGGAGGAAAGCAGCACCATAGCCGATTTCCTAAAACTGGCTATGCCCGCCGTTAGAACTACTATTGAAGCCGGGGGCGCAATGGCCGGGGGTTTTCTTGGCGCAGGCGGCGGGACGGTATTAGGCGGCCCCGGCGTAGGGACTACTTTAGGCGCTATGGGCGGCGGCGGTCTGGGCTACGCTGTTGGCTCCGATTTGGCAGACTTATTAGAGACCGCTATTGGTATGAGGAAACCGCAGTCTATCCGCGTAGAAATGACCGAAGCAGCCAAGAACATAGTAGAGGGCGCGGCTTTTGAAGCGGGCGGTATGGCTCTTGGTCCCGCTTTAGGCATAGCGGCTAAAGCGCCAGGAGTAAAGCAAACGGTTAAAGGCGCTAAAGATCTTGGTAAATTCGCTTGGGGCAAGGTGCCTACTTTGCGGGCTTCTTCCGTAAAGGAAAAAGCGGGCGAGATTTTGGCCGCTAACCTTGGACGCACTAACCTTGTGGCCAAGAATATTGAAGAGGCCAGGGTTTTAGAGGAGACCATACCGGGGCTTAAATTCAGCCGTGCACAGACAACCGATGACCCGAACGTTATCCGCTTTGAGAAAGCGCTTAGAACGTCTAAAAGCGAGTTTGCAACGCAGCAACAACAGGCAATGGCCGAAAACGTTCAGGCGGTTAAAGACTTCTTGCACAAGCAGCGCGGAACCGGGGAAATCACCGACGCCCGAAAAGTCCTTGAGGCTGAGCGCGAACTTATCGAAACCGGCGTAACCGAAGCCCGCAAAGGTCTTCAGGAAGCGACGGGAGCCCTTGAGATGGGCCAGGATGCCATAGAGGCCGGTCAAACGATCAGACAAGCCGCCCGTAGTGGAGAAACAGCGGCCAGGAGAGAAGCGGGTAAGCGCTTTGGCCAAGTGGCTGAAGTGGAATTTGAAGCCGATAAGTTATTGGCGAAGTTGGACGATATAGCTAAACCGTTTTCGAAGATCGAAAACGTAGAAAAGAACGTACCGGGGGCTTTCAGTCGGGTACGGCGGATCGCTGAAGAGCAAGGGAACATATTCTCTATTGATGATCTTCAGGGCTTCCGGTCGGAATTGGGTGAAGAGCTACGGGATATAAGCAGGGCGGCTAATCCGAATAACCGGAGAAAAAGCCGTTTAACTCAAGCAGTATCGGCTATTGATGATTTTATCGGACAAGCCGACGAACTTATACCAGAGAAGGCCGCAGCGCAAAAACTTAAAGAGGCCAGAGGCTACTTTAAACGAGAAGTGATCGACCGTTTTAGAACTGGCAATGTTGATCAGATCCTAAAGCAAGGGTCTTCCGGCGATAAGGTTTCCGACGCCCAAATCGTATCAAGGTTTTTTAAACCTGGGGCGGTGGGTAAAGAGTCCGCAACACAATTTTTAAATGCGGTTGGGGATAACCCCGATGCGCGACGAGCCATGAAGGACGCCATTGGCCAAGATCTGGTCTCTAAGGCTACAAACCCCCGTACCATGGAACTTGACACC